>ERZ808240.129-NODE-129-length-101997-cov-4.443723_pt1 | contig 101997 bp, 91 predicted proteins | sample MGYA00521084_ERZ808240 | MGnify/ENA primary metagenome ERZ808240 (study PRJEB31516, sample SAMN03275571) | gut metagenome | biome: mammalia-associated habitat; material: feces | host: Papio cynocephalus | place: Kenya | collected 2012-08-06 ...
AGGAATTCTCCGTGGAGCGGGAAAACAAGGGGGCGCATGAGGAGATCGAATTCTCGAAAGGGGATACCGAATACACCCTGAAGAAGAAAACGGATCCCCAAAGCGGGGAAATCCTTTATTGGGTGAGCGGGGAGGAAAACGGGGAGGAGATTGAAGCGACCCCCTATCGGAAAAGCGTTTCCGAAGAGGGCATCGTAAGCTTCGTCCCTGCTTCATCCCCCACCGCTTGAAGCCAAACAAGCAACAGGAGAAAACCCGATTTTGCGGGGAAGGGGCCGTTGAAAAACCGTTAGGTCAATCAACGGCCTCTTTTTTATTGGAAAGAGGTTTTTCAACATGCTATGCATGTTCTTTTTCAGCGAATGTTTTTTTGTGAATTTTTCGCCCTTTTTTAGAAAGTCTTTTAGCAGAAGGCTTTTTGAAAGTCTGAGGCATCATTTCCAAAGGGGCCTCCCAAAAATCAGGGACTTTGCCCGTTTCGTAGAATCTGAATAGTTTTGCGACCGTCAAGCCCAAGGCGTTGAGCATCGCCCCGGTCGAGACGGCGCCATGCCGCGCCTCCTCATCCTCTCGTAACCGTAATCGTGCTTCAGGACGCCGAACGCGCCCTCGACCTGTATGCTTCGATTGACCCTAAGCTCGATTCCCTTCGGCGAAAGCAAATTCGCCTCCTCCTCCGCCTTCATGGCGCCGTTGGCCATCTGCCCAAAAGCCTACTTACATTCCCTTTACAAGAATTTACAAATCTTTGGTGGAAGGGCTATTTGGCGGATCCCTAAAATCTTGCCGTTAGAAAAGAAGGGAAAAATTCATGAAAAATTCGTTGCGAATTCTCGTGCTTGGCCTTGCGGGCCTAGCCATGGTCGGTTGCGGCAATCAAGGAGAAAACAACGGCGGTTCGGAGAACACTGAACCCGCCTTCGCTCCGGTTACGCTTTACTCCTGCGGATCCACTTCCGTCGATAAAGTCATCACGGCTTTAGGCAATAAATTCGCCGACTTGACGGGAAGGAAAGTCACCCTCGAAAAAGATCAGCACGGATCTGGCGACGCGACTACCGGAGTCACCGCGGGCAAAAACGGCAAAAAATACGACATCGGGTTCCTCTCCCGCGAAATCAAGGACTCCGAAAAACAGGCTTTGGGCGACAAAAACCTCAACGGCAGGATGTGCAAAGACGCGGTCGTCCCCATCGTGAACGAGTCGAACCCCTATTCCGCTACCGACAAGGCCACCTTAGCGGCCATCTATAAAGGCGAAAAGAAAACCTGGAAAGATGTCGGCGTGACGATACAGGGCGAAAACGACAACATTCAGCTGTATTCTCGCGAAGCGGGATCCGGAACTCGCGAATGCTTCTTCGAGGGAATCGGCTATAGCGCCGTCAAAGCCGAAGACAAATGGAACGATGGCGTCGTCGTCGCCAGCCAATCTTCCAATGGCGATATGATGAACGCCATCAAAGATGCCCCTCTCGGCATCGGGTATTGCTCCTTGGACTCCTTGGCCGGCGCCAAGGGGATCAAAGGGCTCAGCTTCGAAGGGGTGGTCGCCTCGGAAAAGGCGGTCATCGACGGCTCTTATTTGCTTAGCCGCAACTTCAACTACGTGATCCGCGGCGATTATGAGGCGAATTCCAACCGCGAAATCGCCGTCAAAGCGTTCGTCGACTTCATGTCCACCAGGGAAGGGCTTACGGCAATCAAGGGCGCCGGCGGCATCATTTCCGGCTTAGAGGAAGCCCAGAGCTGGTCCTCGGTTCAGGAGTCTAAGTATCCGGCCTTAGCCAACTGATCATGGCTTGTAAAACAAAAAGCAAAGATATCTACGGGCGAAAAGAGCTTCTCGACAAAGTCGCGAAGCTCGTTTTCCTGCTTTTGGCCATCCTCTGCGCCTCGTTTGTTATCTTCATCGCTTGCTTCATCGCCTGGAAGGGGATCTATCCCTTCTTCCATAATTATTCTTTGCAGCCCGGGACGGTCAGTCGCCAAGACTTTGGGCTGTTCTTCTCGAACCCGCGGTGGCTTTACGATGGGACGGGCGGGATGCTGTTTTTGCTGCTCACCACTTTATTCACCACATTGCTCAGCCTGCTGATTTCCGCCCCTACTTCCATCTTCACCGCCCTGTTCATCGCCCGCATCGCTCCGAAATGGCTCAAAAGCGTTTTGCAAAGCGCAATCGATTTGCTCGCCTCCATTCCTTCGGTCATCTATGGCCTATTCGGGGTGGGCGTCATTTGCCCGGCGGTGGCGTCGCTGCGCCCGGACACTTTCGGAGGGCGTTCCATTTTATCCGGCATCATCGTTTTGGCCTTGATGTCGATTCCTACGATGACGACTCTGTCGATGAACGCGATGGAAGCCGTGGATAAGCGGCTCATCCATTCTTCGATCGCTTTGGGTGCAAGCTCGGCCCAGACCAACTTCAAAATCGTGATCGGCTCATCCTCCTCCGGCATCTTCGCGGGGATGATCCTGGGGATTGGCAGGGCTTTGGGCGAAGCCACCGCCATTCAGATGGTCATCGGCAACAATTCCTTAGGCACTTCCTTTTACAACGTCTTCGCACCCGGGAACACACTGACGAGCGCCATGCTTTCAGGGATTGGGGAAGCCGCTGGCATCGGATACGACGTGCGCTTCTGCCTCGGATTTGTCCTCATCCTCGTGATCCTTGGCACCTCAATGATTCTCAATTCCATCAAAAGAAGGCTGAACCCCTACGCCCCTCAAAAGGAATCCTGGCTCCACGCCTTTATGCAAAAGCTCAAGGAAAAAAAGGAGGCCGGCCATGAATAAGGCATCCTCAATCTCAAAGCGCATTCATTTAAGGAGGGCCAAGGACGCAGGCTCGTATGCGATCACGGGGATATTCTCTTGCCTCACCTTCCTAACCCTGGTCTGGATGGTCGTCTACGTTTTCCAAAACGGAGCCCAATACCTGACCTGGGATTTCATCACCGGCGATTACAACCAGCATTCTTACACGATCCGCTCCAAAAGCGGCGCTTCCGTCCCCACCACTTCCTATTTCGAAAAGCAAGGCGATGAGGAGGCCTATTCCTCTCGCTGGGGAATTGGGTTCGAGGAAGGGAAAAGCGGCGAAGAAGACGTGATATACATCGTCTCCATCCATCCCGATTCCCCTTTCAATGACCTCGTGGATTCCTCCAACGAAGCCATTCAAATAAAGCCCGATTACTATTTGTCTTCCCTCCTAGTGGAAAACGATGACGGATCCTTAGGCGTTTATGGGGTCAAAGAGGGGGCAAAGGCCCTCGCTGAAGGCCTCGAAAACGCCCGCTTGATCATCGACGGCACGCTGACGAGCCACGGCAAGGGGATCCGAGGCTCCCTCCTAACGGCCCTTTGCCTCATCGGCTTCTCACTGCTATTTTCTTTGCCATTAGGGATCGGAGGGGCCATTTATTTGGCCCTCTACGCCAAAGACAACCCCCTTACTCGGGGCATCCGAACCTTAATCGACGTCACCGGGGGCATCCCCTCAATCATCTTCGGCTTAGCCGGGGCGCTGATCTTCATCCCCTTCGTCAACGGACTCACCGGGCATACCGGGGGATCCCTATTCTCGGGGGCGCTCACTCTATCGATTATGCTGCTACCGACGATCGTGAAAACGGTCGAGGAATCCATCGACGTCGTCCCCGCCTCGCTTTCGCAAGCCTCATTAGCCCTCGGGGCGAGCAAGGTTCAGACCGTCTTCAAGGTCGTTTTGCCAAACGCCCTCCCCGGAATCCTTTCCGCCAGCTTGCTTTCGATCGGGCGCATCATCGGCGAATCCGCCGCCTTGATCTTCGCGATGGGAGCGACCATCGGGGACAACGTCTCCTTGCTTGATGGGCACGCTTCCCTGGCCGTGCATATTTGGACCTGCCTTCAGGGGGAATCCCCCCAATACGGCTCCGCCTGCGCCATTTCCATCATCATCCTCGTCGTCGTACTGCTTCTCTCTTTAAGCGTCAAACTGCTGAGCTATCGAATCGGCAAAAAGAAAGGAAGGGCTTAAAATGGAAGAAACCGTCTTTTCCTGCAGAAACCTGGATCTCTATTACGAATCCGGGAAGAAGCACGCCTTAAAAAACATCAACATCGACATCTACAAAAACAAAGTCACCGCCTTCATCGGCCCCTCCGGATGCGGAAAGTCCACCCTGCTCCGCTGCTTCGACCGCATGAACGACCTGGTCGAGGGGTGCAAAATCAACGGGGAGATCCGCTTCATGGATCAGGACATTCAAGAGCTCAACACCATCTACCTCCGCACCAAAGTGGGGATGGTGTTCCAGCAGCCGAACCCTTTCCCCATGTCGATCAAAAACAATGTCGCCTATGGGCCCAAGTGTCAGGGCGAAAGGCGAAAAGACGTCTTAAGCGGCATCGTAAAGCAAGCGCTGGAAGAGGCAAGCCTTTACGAAGAGGTCAAAGACGAGCTGGGCAAAAGCGCCCTTTCCCTCTCCGGCGGCCAGCAGCAAAGGCTTTGCATCGCCCGCGCTCTGGCCATGCGGCCCGACGTCCTGCTGATGGATGAGCCCACCAGCGCCCTCGACCCCATCGCGACCTTGAAGATCGAAGAGCTCATCGGCCGGCTCAAAAAGAAATACACGATCGTCATCGTGACCCACAACATGCAGCAGGCCGCGCGCATCTCCGACTACACCGCTTTCTTCATGCTCGGGGAGCTCGTCGAATTCGATCGCACCGATGACTTCTTCGCCCACCCGAAAGACAAGCGCAGCAACGACTATATCACCGGGAGGTTTGGATAATATGGAAATCGATGAAAAACTGAGCAAAATCAGCCTGGACGTCCTCAAAATGTTCGAGACGACGATCCGCTTCTTGAACGAATCTTTGGATAGTTATATCCACGGCAAGGAAGCCCCGGCCATCGACGATGATCGAGTCGATCGTTTGGAGCGTTCTGTGGAAAAGGAATGCCTTATCCTCGTTTTGAAGGAACGCCCCTTTTCCAAGGACCTAAGGAAAGTCACCGGGATCTTCAAGCTTGTCGAGGACATCGAGCGCTTAGGAGACCACGCGGAAGATTTGTCTTGGACGATTGCCCGCCTCGCCCCCTATTCCCGAGGGGTGGAAATCCCTTCGCTCCAGCAAGAAGCCAAAGTCGCGATGTCGATGGTGGAGGATAGCTATCGCAGCTTTGCCAAGGGTGACGATCCGCTGTCATTGGAAGTGATTAAGCGGGACGATGTGGTCGATGGACTTTATCTGAAGGCATTGAAAGAAATCCCCGAATTCCGCGACCGCTACTCCCTCCCCGACGGCTTCATCCTCTACGCCACCTTGATGGCAAAATATTGGGAAAGGGTCGCCGACCACGCCTCCAACATCGCCGAATGGGTGGATTACATCGAAACGGGGTGCTACAAAGGCGAAGAAATCCTTTAAGGTGCATAGAAGCCGAACGGACATTGTATAATACGGCCATGAGCACGAAGGATTATTCCATCTATTCCTTGGAAGACGATCCGAATATCTCCCATTTGCTGGAGCTGGCGCTCAAGGGACAAGGATACGATTTCCATGGCTTTTTGGACTACCCATCCTTCAAAGAAGCATTCGATCGAGAAAAGCCCAACATGGTGTTGCTGGATTTGATGCTGCCGGAAAAGCCGGGAGAGGAAATCCTGAAGGAAATCCGCTCCGATCCCGCCAACGATGACATCCAAATCCTCGTCGTGTCCGCCAAAAAAGCGTTGGTCGATAAGGTCGACCTTCTAAACGGGGGGGCGGATGATTACATCTGCAAGCCCTTCGACGTCATGGAGCTTCTTTCCCGGGTGGCCTCCAAAGCCAGAAGGCATTTGGGGCGGGGGCGCATCGTGGTGCGCGATTTGACCTTTGATACCCTCAAGCAAACCCTCTCGCGCGGCAAAGAAGAGATCAAATTGACCCAAAGCGAGCGGGTGATTCTCTTTCTTCTAGTCCAAAACATCGGAAACGTGGTGCCCCGGGAGGAGCTCATCAAGGCATTGTGGGGAGATGGGGGTTGCGTGGAAACCAGGGTTCTGGACATGCACATCAAGGGAATCCGGAGGAAATTGGCCCCAGACGACGACCTCATCGAAACGATATACGGGATGGGGCATAGGCTGAAGAATGAATAAAAAGCATCTGCTGCTCGATTATTCGCTGGCGTTTTTGCTTTCTTTGACCGTTTTGCTCGTTTCCTTTTTCAGCACCAAGATAGCGGCTTCTAAGGAAGCGAAGGACGATCTTTTTTATTACGGAGAGCAGATCAGCCAAACCTATCGAGACGAAAGCGACAAGGAAAAGACGCTGATGGAGTTTTCCAAAATCCATTCGCTGCGCGTCTCCTTATTCGACCTGGACGCTAATTTGATTCTTGAAATCAACCCTTTGAAAAAGGAGGCCGCGGAGGAAAACCGCAAAGAAGAGTTGGAAGCCAACGCGGGGTCTTATTATGAGAAAGATTCTTTGACCCTAGGCTGCCCCGTCCTTTATTACGTCAAAAAGACCGCCTCCTGCTATATCCGCGTGGGATTTCCCCGTTCCGAGGTCGAGCGAAACGCCAATGCGGTGCTGCTATATGGCTCCATTGCCCTAGTTCTTGTGGACGCGGCTTACTTTGGCTACCGCTATTGGGGCTATTCGAAGACCATGAGGAAAATCGAAGGGGAGGTCTCTCAGCTAAGGGCCGTCTTAAACGAAGGCGCCCTCCCACCCACTTCCGATAGTTTGGAGGCTTTGGACCAATCCATCCACGACGTGGCTTTGAATTTGGAAGACAAAATGGATTCGCTGCAGAAGGAAAGCCTCAAGGTCGATTACATCCTCGACTCCATGGAAGAGGGCTTGATCGTCCTCGACAGTGAAGGGAAAGTCATCCTCATCAACAAATACGCCTTGAAGACGCTCTCGCTCAAAAAAGAGGATGCCTATAACAAACCCTACCCTTATTTGCTGTTGGGCGATGCCTTCGATAGCAAACGGAAAGAAGCCATCGAAAAAGGCGAATCCGAATTCGATTTGGCGCGAAAAGGGGCGATCTACCAATGCTGCTTATCCCAAATCCCTTTGGATTGGCTGGAGCCATCGCAAAAGGAAGGCCTCGGCGTTTTGATCCTCGATGTCACCGAGCAAAGAAGAAGCGAGAAATGGAAGCGCGACTTCTTCCAAAACGCCTCCCACGAATTGAAAACCCCCCTAACAGCGATCATCGGCTACAGCGAGCTTTTAACCTGCAACATGATCCCCGAAGAAAAGGAAAAGGAAAAGGCTTTGGAAACCATTTTGAGCGAGTCCAAGCGGATGAAAAAAGTCTTAAACGACATGCTTGCCTTGTCGCGCTTAGAAAGCGAACTCGGGGACCGGAACGCGGAATGGATCAACGGAAAGGAGGCGATTTCGGAAATCGTCTCTTCCTTATCCATACTCGCCAAAGAGAAAAACGTGACCATAGAGCTTGATGCGGAGCCCATGCAAATTCACATGGCGAGAGAGGATTTCGACCAATTGACCCGCAACATCATCGCCAACGCGATCTTCTACAACAAAATCGGGGGCAAGGTCAAAATCACGCTGACCCCCTCTTTCTTCCGCTGCGAGGATACCGGCATCGGGATCGAGGAGAAATATCAAGCCCGCATCTTTGAGCGATTCTTCCGGGTAGATAAGGGCAGAAGCCGCAAGGACGGGGGTACTGGATTGGGATTGGCCATCGTCAAGCACATTTGCCTCCATTACGGCTTTTCGATCCATTTAGATAGCCACCTCCAAGAAGGCAGCACCTTCACGATCGCCTTCCGCCCAAATAAATAAAACGGATGCGTGCGCCAGAGGATTGAGCCATTCAGCTTGGCGATGTCCGACCAATACGCTCACAGACGCCGCAGGTTCGCCGGGATCAAATCGAAAAGCAGGCGCTGCGCCTACAAAAAGCCGGGGGAGTCCAAAAAGGTCTTCCCCAACGCCGCGATGGCCTTCCCCAACGTCGACGCCCCCCTCCCTCCTTCCTCGAATCCACGTTAGCAGACCCCTTTAAAGGGGTTTTAGCCACAGTGCCGCAACGCAGATCGCAGCATCCATTTTTGAAAGGAACAACATAGGCCTTCTTCTTCGCAAAGAGGATTTTGCTCCTATGGGTTTCCGCGCTCGTTCCATCTTTGGCAGGAGATGCAGCTTTGCAGTCTTTCTTTGGCTTGCAGCCGCGGATTTCCTGGCTTCCAGGTTATGGCACGGATGGACAATGTCTAAGGAATGCGAGCGGGAAATCGCCGCGCGGTTTGGCCTTTTGCCGCTTCAATCCGAGGATTGCCCCTTATTAGGCATTGGGTGGGCTTCTTCAAGGAGAAGGAAAAACCATGAAAGCCTGGCGTTTCTTTAGCCCTCTCTCTGGGGCTGCGGGACTCATTTTCCACAAGAAACCCCGCGCTTCTTCAATCTTCAATGCAAAACCGGTACGTATAATTGGATCGAAACGCCAAGCTCTAACCGCCTTTGAATGTATTATAATAAGACCGCGAATAGGCTTAAAAATAACGCTTCATCACCGAAGGCGGTCCGTTCAATGGTCAAAGAAAGCCTTGGGCTTATAAAAGTTTTAAGAGGATGAAAGATGGAAAATAACAATTGGAACTGGGTTTGGCTGGCAGGCATTGCCCAAAGTCAAAAAAACGCAGAGAAAAATCAGGAAAACGCCAAGCTGGAGGAATTGCGGCATAAGGCGGATGAATACAAGATCCTTGCCGAAAACGCCAAAACAGAGGACGAAAAAAAGAAGCAGAAAGCTTTGGCCGATTATTATCTAGATGAATACCAAAAGAAGCGCGCCGAAGTAGAAGCCAAAAGAGAGAAGGAGAAACAGCAGCAGCAGAACGCCCTGGTCATAGCGATCGTTTGCATTGTGGTGGCAATCCTCTTAACCGTCATTATCGTGGCAGCGATTTTATAGTTCGACGCCGTTAGAAAATAGGCCCGTCGATCTTGAAAAGCAAAAAAGAGATACGAATCGATTTTGGAAGAGACGATGGGTGGATCAACCCTGTCCATCGATCGGAATATATTGAGAACAAAAAAGCCAAAGAGCTCTTAGGATCGGATTTTAGGGCTAGGAAAAACCTTTATCGAGTGAGCGTGGAAGAGACCGAAGCGACCCCATATCGGAAAGGCGTTTCCGAAGAAGGCGTCGTGAGCTTCGCCCCCCCACCGTTTGAAGGCAAACAAACAAAAAGAGAAACCCCGGATTTGCGGGGAAAGCGGCCTTGCGTCGCTTTTTTCTTCGTTTTTTAAAGGACGAGCGCCCATGGCCTTGCGGGCTAAAGCCTCTCCTTGTTGGTCCCATTTTCTTTTCTATGGAATCTTCAGGAGAGAAGGACTATCATTCCGCCCGTGATTTGCACCTTGGTCATCGCCATATTGTCCATCCTTGGGATGTTGGCATGCCTGCTGTTCCATCCCGCCATCCGCATCGGCAGATTCTCTTTCTCGACTTTCTATTGGCCTCCCCTGATCGGCTTAGCGATCCTCCTCATCACAGGGAACGTCTCCGGTTCGGAGTATTTGTCCGGTTTGGTCCAAGACGGCAGCATGAACCCCCTCGAGATTCTGATCCTTTTCTTTTCGATGGCCTTCCTTTCCACGGTTTTGGACGAGGTTGGCTTCTTTTCCTTTTTGGCGGATAAGGCCGTCGCCAAGGCGAAAGGATCCCAAACCGCCCTGTTCTTCTTCCTATATGGGCTTTGCTCGATCTTGACCATGTTCACCTCCAACGACATCGTCATCATCTCCTTCACCCCTTTCCTTCTGTTCTTCGCCAAAGACGCGAAGGTCAATCCGATCCCCTATCTCCTTGGGGAATTCGTGGCGGCGAACACCTGGTCGATGCTCTTCATCTTCGGCAACCCGACGAACGTCTATTTGGCTTCTGCTTTCGGGCTTAGCTTCGGCGAGTATTTCTCCCACATGTGGCTTCCTACCCTTTTGGCGGGCTTGGTTTCTTTAGGCGTGATGCTTCTCTTGTTTTGGAAGGACCTCAAAGCCCCGATGGACGTCCATCCCGGATTTTCGAAGATCCAAAACCGGTTCGTCCTCACTTCCTCTTTGTCCATTCTCCTTTCGGTCGTGGCCTTGATGGCCTTAAGCAGCTATATTCGCCTTCCGATGTGGCTGTTCTCTTTGGTTGGGGCCGGCGCGTTGCTCTTGCTGCTTCTTGGCCAGGCCCTCCTAAAACGCGAAAAGCCAGCTTTGCTCTGGTCTTCCTGCAAACGCCTGCCGTTTTCCTTGGCTCCGTTCCTTTTGGCGATGTTCGGCATCGTGATGGGGCTGACTCAGGCGGGCATCACGGAGCGGATCGGATCGTTCCTAAGCCAAGGAGAACCCGTATTGTCCTATGGGCTTTCTTCCTTCGCCGCGGCGAATGTCATGAACAACCTCCCCATGTCGGTCCTCTATTCCGGGCTCCTCCCCTCTTCGGGGGCCTATCAGAAGGCCCTTTACGCGACGATTGCCTCAAGCAACCTAGGGGCCATCCTGACACCCGTGGGGGCTTTGGCGGGGATTTTGTGGATGAGGATCCTCAAAAGCCACGGGGTGGACTTTTCCTTCGCCAAGTTCTGCTGCTATGGCGCTTTGATTTCCATACCGACTTTATTCGCCTGTTTGTCTCCTTTGTTCTTCTTGTGATGGCAAGAAAAAGGAACCCGTATTCCTTACCCCCAAATCGATTCTATATCGCCCCGGGAATCCGCGATGGAACCCATCCAAGGGCTTTGTCTAGCCATGTTGGAAGGGGATTCAATATCCTTGAATCAAATAGGACAAGTCATAGGGCGGCGAAAGTTTGCTGCCTTGCGCTCCAGCATTTCAAGAACGGAGCTTGATCGTTCGCTCACACGGCACTTTGGATTCGACGAAGCTTCGTTGGCCGCTTTCGTTTTTCGTTATGCGCCTTCCCCTCGATGAGCGTTGCCTGTCTTCGGCAACGGGTGACGAAATCAATTTCCAACCCAGTCTTCCTGCCTTTTTGCTGAAAGCGTCCGCGACCAGCTCTTCGTATCGAGTGCCTTTGTAAATGCCTAATTTGTCGTTGTCGCTGGAGGTACCTTCTTTGAGCTAGGGACAAAAAGCCCAACGTCCGAAGAAATACATTTTGAATTCATGGGGTATAACCGATCCGTTTAAGGGCGATTCAAAATCCGTCAGGATAAAGCAAGGAACAAGAAACCCATAGTCGACAAGCCATTGCATCACTTCGGAATAACATTCCGATTTCGCGTTTTGTCCGCGTGGCTGAATTGGAACTTCTTGTAGCCCTTCGCCAATTGGTTCGGCAGCGAGTCCGCGATTCGATTCGGCTTGATCAGCAGGGGTTTATCCGCCCGCTCCTGCCCTTTTTCGAAATGAATTTCCCAAGATCGTTTCGATCGCTTTCCATACGACTACTTTGCCCTTCCTTGGCGGATGCATAGTCTGCGCGTTCTAGGAAATCGGGCATGCCTGCGATAGCCAAATACTCTCGGTAAGCGCCCGGCATCGCGTTGTGGAACGCGTGAGGGATCGCCTTTTCCCCTCATAAGATTTTTCAGAAGGTCAAAACCGTTTTGCTCACCCTTTTTGCCCAAAGGAATTCTTCGAAATCCATGGGGACATCGTCACGACATTTCTGCCCCACCGGAGCTCCTTGCGCGGGCGTTCGGCCATTCCTGGATTTCGTCCATGATAATTCAGGTGTTCCCGGGGGCCAGTCGGAAAGGAGGCAAATGTAACAATAGGCCGTCATAATGGGATAAAAGAATCCAGATCCCTGGAACTATAGAATTCAAGAAAAATGAACTTCATTTGCGGTGGGGGCACCTAACTTTTTATTCCATGTTGAAAAGATTACCCCATCCCGATTTTTCAATTCCAAAGACAAAAAGGCGCAAAGGAAGAAACAAACGAAGAAAAAAGCCCCATCTTCCCAACATATCCGCCATTTCTCTTCCATTCCCCAATGGCAGGAGAAACGGCAGCACGAACGGATCCGTGCGAAATCGGGAATCGAATTTACCCGTTATCGAAATAGCGAAAGGGCTGCGCGCTTCGTCGATCAATGCTCCACCAAAAAGAGGGCAACATCTCATCGCCCCCGTTCTAAGACCAAGGATGCTGGGCTCATTCTTACGTCAAAACCTTTTAGGAACGGTTACCATTTGTTTTCTTTTGGCATTCCGGGCACAATCCGTAGATCTCCCGATTTTGGTCGGGAATGAGAAATCCCGTTTCCTGTTCGATTTTCTGATTCACCAATTCAAAAGGGCAGCCATCGAGGGGGACTCGCTTTTTGCATTGCACGCAGACCAAAACATGGGCGTCTTCTTTTTCGGCGAAGGAAAACACATTCTCTTTGTTCTCATTGATCTCTTTCTTCGCCAAACCCACCTTTTCAAACGCGGACAGAACGCGATAGACCGTCGAAAGGTCTTGGCTGTCCTTTGGGAGGGAGGCGAAGATCGCTTCTGCGGTCAAGGGGCGATCCGAGCTTTGCAGCAGGGCGAGGATGTTTTGCCTCGCCTTCGTTTTCTTCAAGCCGCACCGCTTCCAGATTTCATCGTCCATAGTCATTCTCTCTTTTCTTCTTGCGCGGAATGAGTATAACATTACTTGCAAATGATTTGCATTTAGAAAGGAGGAAAAATGAAAAAACCTCTCATGCTCCTGCTATTCCCTCTTCTCCTTCCTTCCTGTTCCTACCAAAAGGCTGACTCGAACGTCCTCTACGCCTCTTTCTATCCGATTTACGATTTCGCCCAGCGGATCGTCCGAGGAAAAATGACGGTCAAGAACCTCACCCCTTATGGCAGCGAGCCCCACGACTTCGAGCCTTCGGTCCGGCAGGTCGTTGAGATGACCGAAGGGAAGGCTTTTTTGGCGAATGGATTGTCCCTGGAGGGCTATCTTTCCTCCCTGCCGAAAGAAGTCTCGGATAAGACCTATGTGGTCACCGAAGGCATCGAAACGCGTTCTCTCAACGGGATCGTCGACCCCCATGTTTGGCTGTCTCTGCCCAACGCCCAAAAGGAGATGGAGCGAATCTGCTCCATCGTCTCAAAGCTCGATCCCGAGAACGCTTCCTATTACGCCGATAACCTCGCGGAGGAAAAAGAAAGATTCTCCGCATTGGAAAGCCAATACCGACCCAAATTCGCCTCTATGCCGAGGAAGACCATCGTCGTCTCCCACGCGGCGTTCGGCTATCTCTGCGCCGAATACGGCTTGGAGCAGATCTACGTCTCTGGGCTGAGCCCCAGTCAAGAACCTTCGCCAAAGCAATTGGAAACCATCCTTTCGTTGGTGAAGGAAAAGGGGATCACCACGGTTTTCTATGAGGAATTGGCCTCAGACGCGATCGTGAAGAAAATCGCCTCGGAGACCGGGGCGAAAGTCGAGATCCTCAACCCTTTGGAAGGATTGAGCCAAGAAGAGCAAAAAACCGAAGACTATCTCTCCGTGATGGAGGAGAACTACCGCAAAATTTGGGAGGCCTGCCGATGATCCGTTTCGAGGACGTTTCCTTTTCCTATCCCGGAACCCCGGTTCTGGAAAAGATCGACTTTTGCATGAAAGATGGGGAATTCGTAGGGATTTTAGGCCCGAACGGGGGAGGGAAATCCACCTTCCTGCGTTTGGCTTTGGGCCTATTGAAACCAAGCTCGGGCAAAGTGGAAATCAGGGAAAAGCGCATCTCCTACATCGCCCAGACCACCTCGATTTCCGATTCCTCCTTCCCGGCGACGGTGGAGGAAGTCGTGGGGCTTGGCCTTGTGGGGCCTAAGCTCGATTTCCATTTCAAGCAGAGGAAGCAGAAGGTCGAAAGCGTCTTGAAGGACATGGGCTTATACCCGTTCCGTTCCCGGCTGGTCAATGAACTCTCCGGGGGGCAGCTGCAGCGCGTCAAAATCGCCAAAGCCATCATCGGATCCCCTACGTTGATCGTCTTGGATGAGCCCGATGCGGGGATGGACGAAGAGTCGCATGAGGGGCTCGTGAGGATCGTCTCGGAGCTCCATCAAAAGAAAATCGGAATCCTCTTCGTCTCGCACCATCCCCACGACCTATCCGAATCCGACCGAATCGAATTCATCGAAGCCGGCAAAATCCTGCCGTATGAAGAAGAGCTTTCCAGGGGGCATCATCATGTTGACCTATAAATTCATGCAGATCGCCTTCTTGGTAAGCATTCTGCTAGGAGTCGCGGTCCCCCTTCTTGGGTCCAGCGCAGTGTTCAAGCGCCTCTCCTCTTCCGGAGATGCGCTGGCCCATTCCTCCTTGGCCGGGGTGGCGATCGGCCTCGCCGCGGGGCTTAATCCGCTTTGGGTGGCCGTCTTCAGCTGCGTCGTCTCCTTTTTGATCATCGAATTGCTGCGGAGGAGATTCAACAAATACTCCGAAATCGGGGTCGCGGTCGTCTTAAGCGCCTCGGTCGGATTGGCCGGGATCTTATCGAGCTTCACTTCCGCTTCAAATTTCGATGCCTATCTATTCGGATCGATCCTTCTGATATCGGAGGAGGAGCTTTATTTGACCCTCGGGATATTCGCCGCGGTGCTGGGCTTCTATTTCCTTTTCCATGGCCAAATTTTCGCCTCTTTGTATTCGGAAAGCGAAAGCAAAGTCTCGGGGATCAAGGTCAATGGGCTCACCTTCGTCCAGGATTTGCTTTTCGCCCTCACGATCGCCGTATCCAGCAAAATCACGGGGTCCTTAGTGGTGTCCAGCCTGGTGGTTTTGCCAACCGCGGTGGCGTTGCAGTTCAAAAAGGGATACAAGTGGACGCTTCTAATCTCCGTCTTCTCTTCCTTAACGGCCATGCTCTCGGGGCTTAGCATCGCCTATTATGCGGATTTGAAGCCCGGGGCCACGATTGTCATGGTCCTAATCGGCGAATTAGTCCTCGCTTTCTTGGTTAAGGGCATCCTCGCCTTGGGGCGAAAGGGAAGGTCCCGCGCCTAGGCTTTGATGGAGCAAAGGCCCGTCCAGGAACCAAGACAGAACGAAGCCGACAAACGCGAATCCGGCCATCGAAAAAAAGCCGATGAAGCGGTTCTCCCCCATGAACGGGTAGGCAAGCTGCAGGAAGGCGTTGATGAGCTGATAAAGGCAAGGGGCGAGGAAAACGGCTTTCCTCCGGAGCTTAGGGCCCACAAGATGGTGGATGAGCGAGAGGTTGCTGCTGTAATAGAGCCCGTTGGCGGCCCCTTTCCCTCCGTGGAGGGCGGTGACGCTCAACACGAGGAAAAGCCCTTCCTGCGGAGGGAGGCGGAAGCAATAGGAAAGCAAACCGAACCCAAGCGAGGAAAGGGTCAATACCCCTAAGCCCAAGTTGACGGAGAACACCGTCCTTTTCCCGAACCCGATCCGCGTATTGAAATAGACGATGATGAATTCCAGAAGGTAGGAAAAGGCCAAATAGAAGCCATAGGCGATGCCGTTGAAGGCGTTTCCCTCTTCATCGGCGCTTTCAAGGCTGGCCCAATATCCGGAAGCCATCGCATCGCTCGCCCAAAGGGTGGAGACCAAAAGGACGCAGACCAAAAGGTAAAGGCAGTATTTGCGGTTGGAGAAAAGCCTCCGATACGAGGTTTTCTCATCGTCCTCGTCGTGGAAGAGCTTGGGGTCGTAGCTATGGAAGAAGAAAGTTCCCGCGAATTCCAGAAGAAGCAAAGGGGAAGCGACCAAAAAGAGGAAGAGATAGCCTCGGTAATGATGGAAGAGGCTGTTGGACAGGAAGCCCGCCACAGGGGCGATGGCCATGCTGATCAAAGGGACGAACAAATACACCTGGCCGAAGCGGGTCTTCTCCGCATGGTTGATGTCGCCCACGTTGGAGATTTGGAAGGACAAGAAGGACCAATGGGACCCCATCAATAAAGCGGATCCGATCACCAAAACAAAGTAAAGGATGAGGTTCACCCCTCCCTCGCTTCCGTTAGGGGGAAGAAGAAGCCCGCAGAGGGAGAACGCCACCAAAAGGAAAAAGGAAGAAAGGGCCAAAACGCGCATCGCCTTCAGGTTGTCCGTATGATGCCCCACGAAAAAAGAGGAGAAGAAAATCGAAACGGAAGCCGTGAACGGAGGCAAGAACAAACTCAAGGAAGACATCCAATCCTCCCAGCCCAAGTTGGCCCGGCACTCTGCTAGGAAAAGGGTGAGAAAAGAAAAGACGGTGACCTCATAAAGGGAGGAAAGCATGTAGTAGGCCCGCGCTTTCTTCGTCTCGGGGGCGTTGATCTTATGGGCGATGCGTTCCGTTTTCATCGGGGCAAATCATAAAGCAAATGCTTCTTTTTGGATAAGGATGCCGCATCTTTCACAAAGAAAGGTTGTTCAAGATCGTTTCGCAGGTGGTCAGGTACTCATTCCCCTTCGCTTCCAGCAAGTACCTTTTCTTCACCCCGTGGAGGGGATCGAGGTAATAGGGATAATCCTGCAAGAACTCCTTCAAGGGATATCCAGGGAAATACTCTTCCCCCTGCGAGGCTTTTTCTTCGAAAAGGGCGCAGACCCCCTTCAAACAGGGGCTGTATCCGATTGCCCTTGCGTTTTGGTAGGCGTGCTCTTCATCCAGCATGAAGTCGATGAAGGAATTGGCGAGGTCGTAATTCTGGCAGGTCGAGGGGATGACCATCCCGTCGAAGAAGGCCGCGGTCAGTTCGGGGACGAATACTTTGTATTCTTCTTTGCTCCCCTGGCTTTGCAAAAGCAGATAGAGCCCATCGAAATAGTCCCCCAATTGGGTGAAGCACACGTCGAGCCTGCCGTTGGCGACGTCTTTCTTCAATGCGTCGTTCCCCAGCTCTTTGAATCCGGCGGATTTGACCGCATCGATGATCTCCGCCTGCAAAGCGGGCGAGATGTCGCCGTCTTTGCCCCCGTTCTCATCGACAATGTTGGGGTCCTTGCCTTGGGAGAGCAAATAGCTCGCGACCACCCAACGGGCCGTGTCGTACATCCCTTTCTTCGCCCCGGAAGGAAGGAGGCCGGGTTCGTAGAGACTTGCGAAGCCGTGTTCTTTCACCCCTTCTTCCACCCCTTCGGTCCGATTGGAGTAAATCAAAGAATACGAGCCCCAAAAATAAGGCATGAAATAAGATTGGATGCTGCCCCCGGAGGCGGGATCGACCATGTATTCGTCGATCATCCCCTGAAGCCCGGAAGAGAAAGAGGATCGATAATCGTTCAGGTTCGGATAAGACCGGTTTCCGACGTCGAGCTCTTTCAGCAGCTTCTCTTGATGGAGCCGGAAGATGACATAATCCCCTGGGATGGCGACATCATAGGAGGTCGTCCCCCCAACGATTTTCTGATACATCGCCTCGCTGGAAGTGACGTCTTCCTCCACGATTTGGCAAGAGAACCTGTCTTCGAACTCAGCGATCAGCTCCGAATCGATGTACTCCCCCCAATTCAGAAGATAGAGAATCCGGCTCGGGGTGTTCAAAACAACGCAGGCGAACACGGTGAAGAGAATCAGAAAGGCAGAAGCCCCAGCCAGCGCCTTTTTCATTTTGACGCCCCTTTCTTCTTCCCGGTTTTTAGGGAAGCCAAAAGCACGATGCCCAGCGTGACGAAAGTCAAAAGGGTGTCAAACGCGTAAGCCCCTGGGGAGAAGTTCTTCTTCGTATAGGAAGAGTAGACGTAGTTGGAGAAGTTGGAGAACCCGTTCCCTTGGGTGTAGAAGGAAATCACGAAGTCGTCGATGGAAAGGGTAAAGGCGATGAGGGCGCCCATCAGGATCGCGGTCGAAAGGGAGGGGATCACGACTTTGAACAGCGCCTTCAGCGGAGAGCAGCCCAAATCCCGGGCGGCCTCATAGAGGGAATCGTCGGTCTGCTCCAGCTTCGGGAGCACCATCATGATGACATAGGGGACGGTGAAGTAAACATGGGCCAAAAGCATGGAGGGGAAGCCGAAGATCATGGGGAAAACCGGCTTGAGCAAAGAAAAGATGATCATCAATGAGATCCCCGTTACGATTTCGGACGAAAGCATGGGGATTTCGTTCAAAAAATCCATGGTTTTGCGGGCTTTTCTTCCTAAGGAGTGGATTCCGAAGGAGGCGAATAAGCCGAACACCGTCGCGATCAGCGTCGCCCAAAGGCTGACCAAAAGGGAATCCAAAATCGAGGTGTAAAGCATCCGGTTGGCGAACAACGCCCCAAAATGCTCGAAGGTGAATCCGCCCCACTGCAAAGGGATGATGGAGTTCGCGCTTTTGTTGAAGGACTGATAAACAACGATGATCAAAGGGATGTAGGTGAAGGAAAAGACCAACGCGATGAAAAGGGCTTCGAAGACATGGAAGGCTTTGCTCCGCCAAGTGGTTTTCTCAAGCATGGGCCTTCCCTCCTTTCTTGCCTTCCTGAAGGCGGTCGAAGATGGCCATCAGAAGGATCAGCACCAAAGAAACGAACAGAGAAAGCAAAGAGCCGAAGTTGAAGTTGTTCTGCTTGAAAACCGCTTCCAGCAGGTTCCCGATCAAACGGATCCTCCCTTCGCCGATGGCTTCGGAAATCGCAAAGCCCGTGGAGGCGGGAAGGAAGACCATGATGATCCCCGAATACACGCCCTTCATCGATAAGGGAAGGGTCACTTTCCAAAAGCCCCTCCAGGCCGGCAAACCCAAATCGCGGCTGGCCTCCAATAGTCCCCGGTCCATCTTCTCAAGGACGGTGAAGATGGGGAAGATCATGAAAGGGATGTAGGTGGCGACCGAAACCAGGATGACGGCCCAATAGCTGCCCAAAGCGTGCAAGGGGGCAAGCCAAGGAACGGAAAACAAACGAAGCCAGGAAACGATGCGCAGCATGGAGTTCGACCACATGGGAAGAATGAGCAGAAGCAAAAGGAGCTTCTTTTTCCGAAACGGGCCGAAAGACAAAAAATAGGCGGTCGGATAGCCTAGGAGCAGGCAGAGGATCACCGTCATGAAGGCGACGTAAAGGGAATTGGCCAAAGCCTTCAAGATCGCGGGGTCCTTTAGCCGAGCGAAAGAGGCGAAGGAAAACGAAGCGGAAGAGAGATCCATCCCGTTGCTGCTTAAAAAAGAAAGAAGAATCATCAAAACGGCCGGGAGGACGGTGAAGAGGATCAGCCAAGCGAAATAAGGCCAGGCAAAGCCTTTAAAGCGTTTCATGGTCCTTCAAAGCCTCCAAAGCCATCCGCCTTCCTTCTTCGCGGATGCGCCGGATCTCAAGGGGCTGGGCCGCGTCCTCCACTTTCATAAGGTGGATTTCGTAGAAGTCGACTTTAAGTCCCACGGTGTCACCGATTTCGCAGTTTTGGTAATCCTGGACCAAAAGCACGGTGCCATTCACGTCGATCCACAGGGAGAAGTGGACGCCGGTGAAGACGGTTTTGATGACTTTCCCCTGCAGAATGGTCTTTTCGGGGTGGCGGAATTCCAAATCGAAGTCTTCCGGGCGGATGACCGCGTCCACCACCTCCCCAGGCAGGAAGGTCGTCAGATAGGTGCGGAAAGAGGCGCCGAGAAGGAGCACTTGCTGGTTGCCTAAATAGACCCCTTCCAGGATATTGGCGCCCTCGTAATTGGCCAGCAATTCCCCTTTGTTGGAAGAATGGGGCTCGCAGTAGATGTTATTGGGGGAAACCGTCAAACCGATTTCGTCCCCGGGCGAGAACTTGTCCTCGCTTTCGATGATGAGGTTTGCATCGCCCACCTTGACGCTTAAAGTGTATTTGTTCGAAGAAAAGGCCACGCTTTGGACTTTGCCGATGAGCTTGGCCACGGACAAAGAGCAAATGTCGAAACCGTCCTTTTCGACGATCACGTAGATCTTCTCCTGGGGTTTGAAGTCTTTGGAGGAAACCTTGAACGTTTTCCCAAGCAAACTGACTTGCTTGGAAGCGGTGTAAACCCCGCGCAGGATGTTGGCTTCGCCGATGAAAGAAGCGACGAAACGATTGACCGGCGCGTTGTAGATGTCCTCTGGGCGCCCGATTTGCTGGATCTCGCCATCGTTCATGACGACGATCGTGTCCGACATCACCATGGCTTCTTCTTGATCGTGGGTGACGAAGATGAAGGTGATGCCGAGTTTTTGCTGAAGCTCTTTCAGCTCCAACCTCATGGTTTTGCGGAGTTTTTGGTCCAACGCGCTCAAAGGTTCGTCCAAAAGGAGGATACGCGGTTTGTTCACGATGGCCCGGGCGATCGCGATGCGTTGCATCTGCCCGCCGGACATCTGGGAGACATCGCGGTTTTCGTAACCCTCGAGGTTCACGAGCTTCAGCGCCTTCGTGACTTCGCCTTTGATGACCGCCTCTTTGAATCCCGCCTTGTTCAAGCGGCTCTTCATTTTGAAATAAACGTCCTTTTCCTGTTCCTCTTCGACCAAGGAGGCTTCGGCTTTGCGGAACGAGGTTCCCTCCGGGAAAGACAAGGACGAATGGACCCCGAAGGCCTCCAAGAGGCGAGACACCGCTTCTTTTGCCTCGCTGAAGGAATGGTAATGCTTTTCCTTCCTCAGCTTCTTCAAGGCGATCTTCAACGCCAACGAAACCGAATTGGAATCACAATAATCATTCAAAAAAGCCTTCACGTCCCTCGGCTTTTCGATCATCGATGTTTTCTTCACCAGGGAATCGATCTCTTCCTCGGAAAAGGAATATTCCTCCATCATGTTCATCATCCCAATATCATAGACATTGGAATAGATGTTGTTCCGAAGGCCGAAGGCGATATTGTCGTAAACGTTCAAATGGGGGAACAAGGCGTATTTTTGGAAAACCGTGTTGATCGGCCGCTTATGGGAAGGAAGATCCTCGATCTCTTGGCCATCCAAAAGGAGTTTCCCTTCTTGCATTGTCTCAAACCCGCCGATGATGCGGAGGGTGGTTGTTTTGCCACATCCTGAGGGGCCTAAGAACGTGACGAATTCGTCTTCGTTGATGGATAGGTTAAAATGGTCGAGGATGACGTTCCCGTCATATGATTTCGTAACGTTCTTCAGTTCAAGGATTTTTCTGGCCACGGAATCTTTTTCCTCCATTCAAGGCAAGGTTGGCGGCACGGCTAACTATAGGCCCTTTTTCGTCTATTTCTATATGAATTTCATTCTTTGGGAAAATCCATGAAAAAAGGGGCCTAAGCCCCTCATTTCAGAACATTCCGCCGACTCCGATGGAATCGATGTAATTCATGCCATACCCTTCGGCGAGCGAATCTTCGAACTTCTTTTCCCAAGAACCACTGTTCTTAGTGGCGTCGACGCGTCTGCTTTTCGGGAAGGCTTTCTTGAAAAACTCTTTCATTGCCATGCCTCCTTTCGACTGATTTTCCCCAGGCAATTCAATGGGGTCGGTTAATATAGCCTCAATTCCGACGGAAGCAAGGCGAAAATCGGATGAAAGCGTTTTCATATTTTACAGAAAAGAAAAGCCAACGTTTCCGTTGGCGAGCCTTTTTCTGGTGCCGCCTGCCGGGATCGAACCAGCAACCTACTGATTACAAATCAGTTGCTCTACCATTGAGCCAAGGCGGCATACACGGATTTTACTACCCGCAATCCCTTTGGGGAATAAAAACCGGCCATAAGGCCGGGGGTAATCTGGTGGGTGTTACTGGGATCGAACCAGTGGCCTCTTCCGTGTGAAGGAAGCGCTCTCCCCCTGAGCTAAACACCCATTGCCTTTTAGGCCCGTCTATTATCAACGTTTCGCCGGGTTTCTTCAAGGCGTTTTCGGAAGAGGGGGATCTTCTCTTATTTCCCCTCTTTCGCCCCTTTTTCTTTCTTCCTGTTCTTGAAAAAGAGGACCAGCAAGACGATGCCGTAAATGAGCAAGGCGAGGCAAATCGAAAGCATGTATCCGGCGGTGTCGATCCCCACGTCGGACCATTTGCAGGAACGCCCTGGGGTGTAAAGCTGAATCAGCTCGGAGAAGCCAGCCAGGGAGAAGCCAAGCACACCGCTGGTCAAAAGGGCCAATATCTTCCAAAGCGGCTTTCGGAAGAAGAGGAAGATAAAGGCGATGCTGCAGAGGGCCGTCACGGCGAACAGGCTGAAATGACCAAGGGATTTCCTCACGATGAGGGTCAATTGGGACCACGTGAAGCGGTAGTTTTTGCGCACGCGGAAGGTCACGTCCCGGAAATAGGTTTGGAGGCCGTTGCTGTAGGAAATGCGGATCACGTCATCCCCCACCCCGATGGTCATGAGGTTGCCGGCCTTATCCACCCGGACCGAGTGGCTGTCGGAAGAAGAGGGCCCGTAAGAGAAGTTCAGGTTGCTCGAGGAGCAAGGAACGTCGGTGTGGATGAAAATCGAATAGGCGGAGCCGAATTCCAAATTGATCAAATACGATGTGGGATTCCCTTTCTCATCGCTCTTCACCTCGGCGTTCGAAGCGAGCTTCATCTTCTCCAAATCCAGGGTGAAGGGGGCAACCGTCTCCACCACTTCGATGGTTTTGCTGTCGGAGATGGACAAGTCGTCCTGACTTACCGCGCGGATGATCGCCTTTCCAGGGGCGAGGGCTTCGCAAAGGCCAGTCTTGGCATCGACCGAAACAATGGAGGGCGCGCTGCTGGAGAAGAGGACTTTTTGGTTCGTGGCGTCCTTGTTCATCTCGATTTTTCCTCCGATCACCGAACCGACGGGGACGATGGAACAGTTCTCATTGGGCTTATTGAACTCATTCGGAACGAGCGAAAGGGAGAAGCTCAAAGCGAACTCGGAAGCGCGGACGGGGACGTAATCGACGTTGATTTCGATCTCCTTTTCAAAGACAAGGACCCCGCCTTTGGAAGCTTGGAAGACGATTTTGACGGGATCGCCATCCTCGCTTTGGCGGATGCCTTTGACCGCGAAGGCACCCTCCGCGACCGCTAAGCTGTCTTTCAAATTGGCGGGGAGGACCCACGACAGATCGATTTCGACGGGGGTGACGACATTGTCACCGCCCACCAAGTTCGTGGAGAAGGCGGCCGCGATGTCGAAGGTTTTGTCTTGGTCTTTGCCAATCGTCAAGGAAGACCCATCGAAGGGTTCCCCATCGACCAAAAAGGTAAACTCATTCGGCTTGGAAACGCCTTTGATCGCGAAAGTCTCCGTCAAAGGGGCAAGGGGGGTCGATAAGGTCAACGTCGTTTCCTTTTCTTCTTCGAAGGTCAAAGAGGTGATCTGCCCGGAGGAAGATTTGACGATCGAAACTCCGTCATCATCCCCGGCGGTGATCGTTAAAGGGGCTTTCTGCAACGAATTTTTGACTTTTGCATTGTTGGAAGTGACGACGACTTCGGTCGCAAACAGCCCAGAGAGGTCCGCGTTGGTATAACTCTTTCCGATCAGGAATTCCGTCGCCCTTTCCTTGGATAGGCGTTTGAAGCGAAGGCCCGTAATCGTGCTTTCCACGTCGCGGATTTCTTCGTAATGGAAAGGGAAGGTCAGGAAGGAAGAACGGTCATTCTTGTCCGGGTAGTAAATCACTTTCCCTTCCACGGGCAAAGAGGAAGCCGCATAGGGAGCGGTGAAGGAAAGATAGGAACGGGAGGGGCTGCCGAAATAGCCGGAAGGATAAGCGTTCCCCTCCGCATCCAAAAGCTCGAAATCGAAGCGGGTCTTGTCGTATTGGTCAGCCACCAAGCCGGGTTTCAAAGGCACGGAAATGGAAAGGGGCTCATTGAATTCGTTGGAAAGCTTCTCCAAAAAAATATGGCGGAAGGTCAAGGGTTGAATCGCCGAAGCGTCCAAATCGGCGATCGCAAGCTTCATCAAAGGGACGATCTTCAAAGAAGAAGATGCTCCACATTCCCCGTAAGTAAGGTCGAAAGAGACGTTCTTCTCCGAAAAGGAATCGGCCATCACAAGCTCTTTGTTCTTGAGCGACACATTGAATTGGAAGGACCCATACGCGATTTTCTTAACGCCGGAGAACGTGAGCATTCCATCGTCCCCGAAGAAAGCGACGTGGACTTTAGCCGGGTCGAAGGGGGCGGCACGATGGGTGTAGCTTGCCTTCACGGTCAAAGATGGCTTGTTGTAATTGAGATATCCCAGATTCCCCGAGACGGAAATCGAATCGATGCTGAAATCAGGGCTTTCGACCATATTGACCTTAAATGGGACTTTTGCGCTGATCCCGGGATCGTCGATGCTGGTGATGATCGCTTCAGCCGTCCCGTCATTGACGGCTTTCACGGCTCCGCTCTCCGAATCGACTTCGATCACCGCCGAATCGGTGGAGGCGAAGGCGACGTCTTTGAAGGTGGCGTTTTCCGGCAGAACAACGGGCTCTAGCGTATACACGTCCCCCACATTCAACTCGACGGTCTCCTTTTTAATGCGGATTTCGGAAACGGGGATTTTGCGGCAAGTGAAGGCAAATGATTTCGCCAGCTTTTCATTCCTCTCGCTTTGGATGGTGATTGAGCTTGTGCCGGGAGCTTTGAAAAGAATCGTCTGCTGAGATTCGTTGACGGTCAAAACCGATTCGTCTTCAATGGTCCAGATGAGGTTTTTGTACGTTGTGTCGATGGGTTGGTAGGAAATGGAATAGGAAAGCACGTCCCCCGGGAAAAAGGGACGGGATGCGATATCTTGATCGAAAGAAACTTGGAAATCGGAAATCTCCTTGATTGCGTTTTTATCGTAATTCTTGTCGATGGCGTCCTGAACTTGGCTCGTGATGGCATCGGACTGCTTCGTCGATCCCTCCCCATCGATTGCGCTTTCAATCAAAATCGTGGCGGACGCGCCGATATAAGCGCCCAAAAAAATCCAAGCGGCAGTCAATTTTAGCCAAATGCGTTTCATTGCTCCATTATAGGGGCGTGCGGAACGGAATTTGATGGCGAATTGGGAAAATGCTTAATTTTTGAACCGAACGTCCCCTTCCTCGATGGAAAAGTCGGTCGAATAGAAGCTTCGGCAAAGATCGCCCATGTCCTCCACGTCCAAAGCGCCAAGGAGTTCGTTGCAGGAATGCATGGCCAATTGAGGGAGGCCGATGTCGGCGGAAAGGAAAGAAATCTCCCCGTTCGACAAATTCCCCAAAGTGCTCCCGCCCCTAAGATCCGACCGGTTCGTGAAATCTTGGAGATTCAACCGTTCCTTCCTGGCGAGATAGCGGATCAGAGCGGAAGAAAGCCCATCGGAGGTATACGACTGATTCGCGTTGAACTTCACCATGATGCCTTTGTTGAGGCGGATATCGCTCCCGGCGGAAGAAAGCTCAGGATGGTTGGGGTGCTTGGCATGGCCATTATCGATGGACAGCAAGAAAGAACGGGGGCAGATCTCCTCTTTGTCGACCTGGTAGAAACCGCAGATTCGGGCAACCACGTCCTTCAAGAAAGTGGAACGGGCGCCCTGGCGGGTCAAAGAGCCGACTTCTTCGTTGTCGAAGCAGCAAAACATCGGGATCGTGGAATTGTTTTCGGAATGGAGGAAGCCGTAGAAAGAAGAATAAGCCGAAGAAAGGTCATCCTCCCGAGGGCTCAAAAGGTATTGGGAATTCCAGCCGACGAAATGCGGCTTTTCCCGAACGTAGAGAAATAGGTCATGAGATAGAAGCATCTGCTCGTCGGAGAGCCCGGCCTTCGCTTTGAGGAAAGCGTCGAAATCCAGCCCTTCCTCCGCGCTGCCGAAGACGGGGACCATGTCCACGGCGGGATTGAATTTCTTTCCTTCGTTGACGTCCCGTTCGAAATGGATGCAGACGGAAGGGATCACCAATAGATCCTGATCAATATCCGCCAGCTTGCTGTGGATGCCAGATTGGTCGGAATAAAGGATGCGTCCGGCAAAGGATAAGGGCCTATCCATCCACGTATGATAGATCCCTCCCCCATAAGGCTCGGTTTGCAAAAGGGCGAACCCTCCGGACAGCGTCAAAGGATTCGGTTTGATTTTGAAGCTGGGGGAATCGCTGTGCGAAGCGGCGATGTGGAAGCAAAGTCCGGCCGATTCCTTGGGAAGGCGGAAGGCGATGATCGAAGAGTCGTTCCTTTTGACGAAATACCCTTTTCCTTCCTCCAAATTCCACTCATTTCCTTCTTTCAAAGCCAAATAACCGCGCAAAAGCAGGTCTTTTTCCAGATTGGCGACAACATGAAAAGGAGAATGGGAACTCACCAAATTCTCGACGACGCTTTGCAAACAAGCTAAATTTTCCATAACTCAGTCGGCTTGGCCGATGCTCCTTAAATAACGGTTTAAGATCACCACCGCGGCGGTGGAATCGATGTGCTTCTTCTGCTTCTTGGAACGCTCCCCATTTTCGTGGAGCATCGCCGCGGCTTCCACGGTCGAGTTCCTTTCGTCGACCTTGATGATGGGGACGCCGGGGAAAAGGGGCTCGATTTTTCCGATGAAGCGTTCCACGATTGGGGTCATCTCGCAAGGATCGCCGGACGGGAACGTGGGCCAGCCGATGGCGATGACTTTGACCGTTTCGCCTTCCAACTCTTCTTGCATCATCGCGATCGCGTCGTTGTATTCCCCGGCCTTGAAGCGGAGATTCTTCAGCGGAGTGATGAACATCCCGCTGTGGGAAATCGCCATCCCCAAGGAACCTTTGCCAACATCTAAAGCTAAAATGTCCTTTTGCATCGCCTAATTATGGATTGGGACGGAAACAAAGGAAAGAAGCAAGAGGATGGCAAAAGAAAACCCTCCATTCATGGAGGGCGTAATTCGATTTGGTGGGCCTTAATGGGATCGAACCATCGACCTTGCGCTTATCAAGCGCACGCTCTAACCAGCTGAGCTAAAGGCCCATTCGCGCTTTCGCGCTTGACTAATATAAACCTCTTGCCCCGCCTTAGCAAGCACTAATTTAGGCGAAAAAATCACGCACCATTGGCCTTTTCTTGGGGTTTTGGAAACAAAAAAGCCCAGGGGCGAACCTGGGCTGATTTCGCATCGAGGAAGCGGGTTAACGCTTGCTGAACTGCGGAGCGCGACGAGCGGCTTTAAGACCGTATTTCTTACGCTCTTTGACGCGGGCGTTGCGGGTAAGCATGCCAGCGACTTTGAGGGCCTTCCTGTCTTCCCCGGCTTCGAGGAGGGCGCGCGCAAGGCCCAAACGAATGGCTTCGGCTTGGCCGGTGAATCCGCCGCCTTTGACCATGGCGACGACATCGTATTTGTCTTCGACGCCGAGAAGGGCCAAGGGCTGCTTGAGGTCAAGGATCAAGGTCGGGAAGGGCAGATAGTCCTTGACGTCCTTGCCATTGATGGTGATGTTGCCTTTTCCGCTGCTGAGGTAAACGCGGGCAACGGAGGTTTTACGACGGCCGGTGCCGTAGTACTTCGTGGTTTTTTCAGCCATTTTGTTTCTCCTTACTTGCTGAGGTCAAGCACTTTGGGTTGCTGACTCTGCTGTTTGTGTTCGGCGCCTTCATAGACGAAGAGCTTCTTCGCCATCTGACGGCCAAGGCGTCCCTTGGGGAGCATGCCCCAAACGGCGCGTTCGACGAGTTCGACCGGGAATTCGCGGAGCATGACGCCGGCGCTGCGGGTGCGGAGGCCGCCGTTGTAGCCAGAAACGTTGTAGTAGTTCTTCTTGTGCTCGCCGTTGTCTTTGCCGGTCATTTTGAGTTTCGCGGCATTGATGACGATCACATAGTCACCCGTATCAACGTGGGGGGTGTAGGTGGGCTTGTTCTTGCCCATCAAGATGACAGCGATCTTGGAAGCCAAACGGCCAAGAGGGATGTCGGTGGCATCGACAACATACCAATTTTTGTCAGCTTTGGCAGATGCGGTCGTGGCCAACGTGGTTTGACGTTGCATTCTTTTATCTCCTAAATTCGTGTGCTCCATCGGAGCCTTGGGTATTATCCATTTGTTTTGCCCATTCAACAACATTCGATTTTCAATTTTCCATATTCGCTCGTTATCATCGAGTGTTTTTCTTGTAATTTTAAAATATTTACTACGCTTTTTAATGGATAAAAGTGCGCTTTTTGCTTTTGTTTTCTCTTTCTTTTGCGTACTATTTGCCTTATGAACCTGAAGCAGCTTAGAAAAAGCAAAAAACTGACCCAAATCCAGGCGGCGGAGCTTTGCGGATTGTCGCGGAAAGGGTATCAAAACCTAGAGGAGGGGAAGACCAAGAAGAAGAACTCCCCCACTTTGCTTTATTGTTTGACTCGCCTCGAGGAATATGGCGTCAGCCACGCCCCCAGCGAAAAAGAGCTCCGCAAGACCGCCCCTTCCTGGGCCTCCTCCCTCCAATGCGATTTCCTTTATTGCCTTGGAGGGATGCAAAATGGGAAGGACAGCGAAGGCCCCCTGCTGCTATTCGGCAATTTCCGTTTGGAAGAATGGGAGCTTTCCTCTATGGAGAATTCCATGGAATCCTTCTTCGGAAAACCCGTCTCGCTGCTGGCTTTTTCCTCAGCCACGACGAGGGAAATCGAAAAAGTCCTCGGATCGGGAATCCGTCTTTATCCCACAAGAAATGCAAACTAAAATAACCGCGGAGGAAACGGCATGAACGATTACACGAAAACAAGTGGGGATACCTATATCCCCTATGAAAAAAGAAGCGGGAACGAATCCATCGTCTACTTCACGCGCGACTTGTCCGCGGAGGGATTGAAGAAGGCCTATCGCAAAATCTGCGCTTCTCTCCACGGGAAAGTAGCCGTCAAACTCCATACGGGCGAGCAGCACGGCCCCAACATCATCCCGCGGCCTTGGGTCAAAGAACTCTTCGAGGCGGAGATGGAGCACCCGACCATCGTGGAGACCAACACCTACTACGAAGGCGACCGCGACACCACCGAGAAGCACCGGAAGACCATCGAAGTGAATGGATGGAACTTCTCACCTGTGGACATCATGGATGAAGAAGGAACCGTGAATCTTCCCGTGCCCAACGGCAAATGGTTCACTTCCATGTCCATGGGATCCCACATCGTCAACTATGATTCCATGCTGGTCCTCACCCACTTCAAAGGCCATACGATGGGCGGCTTCGGAGGATCGGATAAGAACATCGGCATCGGCTGCGCGGATGGGAAAATCGGAAAAGCCATGATCCACTCGGTCCCAGGAAGCAACGATCCCTGGAGCATCATGCAGGAAGAATTCATGGAGAGGATGACTGAATCCAGCGCGGCGACTTTGGCTCATTTCGGGGAGAATATCGCCTTCATCAACGTGATGCGCAACATGTCGGTCAGCTGCGACTGCGAAGGCATCCATGCCGAAAAAGTCGTCACCCCTAACGTCGGCATCCTGGCTTCCTTGGACATTCTTGCCATCGACCAAGCCTGCGTTGACATCATCTTCAGCATGAACGAGGAGGACGGCAAAGCCATGAGGGAACGCATGATTTCCCGCCACGGTCTTCGCCAATTGACCTACATGAAGGAAATGGGGATGGGAAACGACCGTTATGTCCTCATCGATTTGGACAACGAGGAGAAGCGGATTTATCCCTCCGACTGCGTCAAAAACCTCAAGCCCTTTCAAGAGGAAGAGGGAAGCGTTTTGGACAACGCTCCCTGTGAGTTCAAAAAAGCTGAGTAATCGCCTTTCCGACAATCGATCGGAAAACGGCCTTCGCGCCGTTTTTCTTATATCTAGGGGACGTTTATCGGTTCCATCACTATATTTGACGTTGATAAGACCACTTGGATGAGATAAACAGCGTTTCCGGGTACTTTTTTTGCATTTTTTTGTTTTTGATACCCGGAAACGGCGTTTTTCTAATTAAATACAAAGAGGATCAAAAGGAAAGACGATTAGGAAAACGGACAAAAAAAGCCGGGCCCGGGCCCAGCTTTCGTGCTCTATTTGGATTAGAGGTTTTCGACGTTGGTATAAACGTTCTGAACGTCTTCGGATTCGTTGAGCTCTTCCATCATGGCTTTGAGCTTGCCGAGGTCCTCTTCCGGAACGGTGACCCATTCATTCGGGTACATGGTGGTTTCGGCGCGGTCGAATTCGGTGACGCCGATTTCCTTCAAGGCAGCTTGGGCTTTCTCCAAATCGTTGGGGGCGACCAAGACTTCGACTTCTCCGTTCTCATCGACGCTGACGTTGCGGACATCGACGTCGTCAAGGATCAAGTTCTCTTCGACTTCCTCTTCGGTCTTGCCTTTGAAGTTCAAGATGCCGAGGAGCTCGAAGTTATAGGCGACCGAGGCCATCTTCCCGCCTTTGCGAGTCACGATCGTGCGGACGGTGACCAAGGCGCGGTTGACGTTATCGGTGAGGGTATCGACGATGATGTTGCTTCCAGCCGGTCCCATGAATTCATAACGGCCTTCGATATAAGCAGTCGCGTCTCCGCCTTTGGCCCTTTCGATGGCGCGCTCGATGACATCCTTAGGAACATCGCGGCGATATTTGGCGATCGCGGAGCGGAGGGCCAAGTTGGATTCGGGGTTGGGATCGCCGGATTTGGCGGCAGCGTAGATTTCCTTGCTGGCCCGCATGTAAGCGGCGGACTTCGCTTTGGCGGTGGCCGCCATCGCGGCCGCGCGTACTTCAAAATGTCTTCCCATAATTAAATGACTCCTGTAATGAGCGGGTTAAATATACCACTCAGCATAGGCGAAAAAAATGGCGAAAATTATTTGACCTTCGGGAATGCAACCCTTTTTAAGGGTGCTATGCCCAGTTTTTCCAAAAAGCGATTCAGCCAAACATAATCCGAGGTCAGATACTCTTTTGGATCGTGGGCGTCTACGCCAACCACGAACTGGTTCCCGACCTCCTTCGCGATTTGGAAAAAGCGGGGATAGGGGTAAATGAGGATGGACAAATCATCGGGATCGGATTTCCTGGCCCAGCGCGAAGGCCCCATGTTGATTTCCAAAGGGGTATTCATCTGTTTGGCTTTGCGGCAGATAAGATAGGCGCATTCTTCGCAGAGAGCATCCCATTTCCGATACCACCTCACATAGAGATCGGGATGGGCGACATAGGCGAAAAGGCCGCTGTCGAGCGCGTCTAAGACGTCTGCGGTGTACTTGCGGAGGCTCTCCTCGCGATCGCTCATTTCCCCATAGAAAGTGAATCGCCCATTCTCATGGAAGCAATGCTGGCCCAGAATCAAATAATCAAAACCCTTTTCGGCGAGAAGATCGCGGTAATAAGAAGCGAACTCTTGGCGATACCACTCGCATTCGAATGCGAGCAGGACGTCGATTTCCCCTCGATGCTTGGCTTTGAGGGATTTTACGGAAGAGATATAGCCTTCAAGCAAAGAAGGGTCTCCCCTCATCCCGGGCTGACTCGCCCCCGGCAAAATCGCATGATCGGAAAAGCCAATTGCCTTAAGTCCTTTGCGCAGCGCAAAGCGAACGTATTCTTCGTCCGTCCCGACCGCGTGCCCGCACCGGTACGTATGGGAATGGTAATTTGCTTCCAATTTGAACTCATCGTCCATAGAAAACCTCTTTCAAATACAGCCCATCCGCGCTTGCTTTGTAGGACAAGATCTTCCTCGGCCGGCGCTCCATCAAAGAAAGAACCTCTTTCGGGTCCTTTTGATGGTAGGCGCATTGGAACGCTAAGCCCATCATCAAGCGAACCTGATAGGTCATGAAATGGAGGCCATGAAAAACGGCCGACCCGGTTTTCGTTTCGGCGTCTACTTCGACATCGATCTTCTCGATCGTCCGAACGAAGCCGTCTTTGTCTTCTTTCTTCGTTGTGAGGTTGCGGAAATCATGGGTCCCCACGAAGCAGGAAAGGCATTCCTTGAAGGCGCAGGCATCGAAATCGGGGCGGCCAAGCTGGGTCAATAGGCCAACTTGGAAAGGATCTTTCCGCCCATAGGAGAAGCGGTAGAGATAAACCTTCCCTGAGACGGAATGCCGGCCATCGAAGGAAGCGGGTTTTTCCTCTAGGCTCTTCAGAAGGATATCCGGCGGGAGAAGGCGGTTAACCGCGTAAAGGAGCTTCTCTTTATCAAGTTCCGATGCGGTCGAGAAACTGAATCCATAAGAAAGGGCGTGCACCCCGGCATCGGTCCGTCCAGCGCCGTGGATTTTTATTTTTTCCCCGCAAACTTTGGTCAAAACCTTTTCGACTTCCCCTTGGATGGAGCGCCTTTCCGTTTGCCTTTCAAACCCATAAAAGTCGGTCCCTCGGAAGGAAAGAAAGCCCAAATAGTTCATAGGGCAGCCACCCCAAACAGCGCGAAGAAATCCAGTTGGACGGCGCAGACATAGATGAATGCCGCGGCGAAGGCAAGGCCAAGCAAAAGGCAGAAGGTATCCGCCCACCTCCATTTGCTCTTGCGGTAACGGGAACGCTTGGCTTTCGGGTCATAGCCCCTGGCTTCCATGGCGTAGGCAAGCTCTTCGCTGCGGAGGAAAGAAGAGGCGAACAGGGGGACGATCAGCGAAGTCAGGCTGCGCACCCTTTTCCATAAGCGGCCATGGGAGAAATCGACCCCACGGCTTTCCTGGGCCTTCATGACGCGCGTGGTATCTTCCAGAAGGGTGGGGATGAAGCGAAGGGCGATGGAAATGATCATCGCGATTTCCGAAGCAGGGAAATGGATCCATTTCAAAGGGGTCATGTACCATTCCAGAGCGAAGGTCAAATCCAAAGGCTTCGTCGTCGAGGTAAGCACCATCGTCAGCTCCAGCATCAAAAGCAGCCGAAGGACGATCTTCCCCGCCTGGGCGAATGAGTCCCAATAAACGATCCATCCGTTCAGATTCCACGCGACGCCCAAATCAGAGGATCCGTTATTGGGGACGAGCACATAGATGACCAGCAGGAAAACGACCATGAACCAAAGGGAATGCAGGGATGAAAAGAAAGAACCCAAGCTTAAATGGGCGTTCAAGAGCAACACAAAAGCGAGAAGGAAAAGAAGGCCTCCCATCAAAAAAGTCATGGACCAAGTCGGAAGGGGCAAAAAAATAAGAACCATGAAAAGGATCGTCAAAAAGATTTTGAGGCGGGGATCCAACCGGTGGATCCAAGAATTGTAAGGGACGTACTTGCCCAAAGCGAAATTCTTCATTGGGCGCCCCCTTTCGCCTTCATCACTTCCGAAGCCAGCTCTTCCATATCGTGGATCTGGGACAAATCGAGGTCGAGGCCCTTCTTCTTCAAGTCCAAGGCAAGGCGATAAAGGAGGGGCGTTTCCAAGGAATATTCTTCCAAATCTTCGGCGAACAAAGATAGCGGATCGGTGATTTCGGCGATCCTCCCCGCTTCCATGACGATGACTTTTTGGCAGTAAGCGTGGACGAGGTTCATATCGTGGGTTACGAGAATAACCGTAGTCCCGCCTTCATGGACCTCTTTGAAAAGATTCATCATGGCCTTCGTCCCCTCCGGATCAAGTCCGGCGGTCGGCTCGTCGACGATGAGGACCGAAGGGTGGAAAGCCAGAACCCCCGCGATAGCGACGCGCCGCTTCTCCCCGCCGGACAACTCAAAAGGGGATCGCTTGAAAAAGGATTCGTCCAACCCGACCTTCAGCAAGGCTTCATGGGCTTTTTCCAGCGCATCTTTTTCATTCATCCCAAAGTTTTTCGGCGCAAAAGCGACGTCTTTTTCCACCGTTTCTTCGAAAAGTTGATTTTCCGGAAATTGGAAAACCAGACCTACGTTTTTGCGCAAATCCAGAATTTCTTTGCCTTTGTGTTTGAGCTTAGGGGAATTCTCGTATCCATTCACCACGACCTTTCCTTGCGAAGGCTTCATCAAAGCGTTGATATGCTGAATGAGGGTGGATTTTCCAGAACCGGTCCTGCCGACGAGGGCGACGAACTCCCCTTTTCCAATCGTCAGGGATACATCGTGAAGCGCCTCAAACTCCACGGGGGACTTAGGGTTATAGACGTAAAAAACATGCTCGAAATTCACCATAGGAAGTCCTCCAACTTTTGAAGGCTGTCGACTTCGTCCGGGATATCCAAGCCCCTTTCGTGGAAGGCTTTCTTCGCTTGCAGCAAAAAAGGGACGCCCAGCTTTGCTTTTTTCAGGATCTCTTCGTCCTTGAAAAGCTTCTTAGGCTCGCCATCGCCGATGATCGCCCCATCGGAAAGAACAATAACGCGGTCGGAGGAATAGGCTTCTTCGATATCGTGGGTAATGGAAATCAAGGTGATTTCCGGATTTTCCTGACGGAGCTTTTTGATGACGCCGTTGACCTCTTTTTTCCCTTTTGGGTCGAGCATAGCGGTCGCTTCGTCGAAAATGATGAGGTCCGGCTTCATGGCAAGCACACCGGCGATGGCGACCCTTTGCTTTTGCCCGCCGGATAAATTCTCGGGCTCATGGCCCAGGAAATCGCTCATGCCGACATCCTTAGCGGCCTTTTCCACCAAAGCCCGCATTTCCTCGGTCTTGATGTTCTTGTTTTCGAGCCCGAAAGCGATGTCGTCTTCAACCGTCGTGCCGACGAATTGATTGTCCGGATTTTGGAAAACAATCCCTTCCCTGGCCCTTATTCTGTAAAGATTCTCCCGATCCAATGGAAGAGAAAACAAACTCACGTCCCCTTCGAAATTCGGAAGCAAGCCCATTAGGATTTTGGCCAAAGTCGATTTCCCTGAACCGTTATGGCCGATAAGGCAAACATATTCCCCAGGGGCGCAAGAAAAAGAAACCCCCTTCAAAACCGGGTGATCCTTTTCGTAGGCGAAAGCGAGGTTTTTGACTTCTAGAATCTTATTCATCCGACTTTCTCTTCTTTCTCTTCGCCACGATCACCTCCGTCGCAACGACGGTGGCAACCAAAGCGGACAAATAAACGCCTAGAGCAATCCACAGCAAGAGATAATTGATCGGTTTGGCGGAGGCGATGGGGACGAAGATCGCGGCGCCAAGCAATGAAAAGGCAATCAAAATCGCCAGAATTCGATAAACGGGGCTGTGTTTATTCAACATCGATCTTCACCTTTTTGCCCTTATAAGGCTCATAGGGGATGCCGGCCAAATCAAGAAGCCGACGGGAGGCAACCTCTTCCAAATGATCGTGATACTTATCGTCGAGGTAGATGATTTTCTTCACCCCAACCTGAATAAGGGCTTTCGCGCATTCGTTGCAGGGGAACAAAGTGACGTAGAGGGTGCATCCTTTCAAAGCGGCCCCGTCCCGCGTGTTCAAAACCGCGTTGAATTCGGCGTGGCAGACATAAAGGTATTTGGAATCCAATCCTTCCCCGTGACCCCAGGGAATGGCATCATCATCAATGCCCCTAGGCATGCCGTTATAGCCGATGGAAACGACTTTGTGGTTATCGTCGACGATGCATGCGCCCACTTGGGAAGAGGGATCTTTCGAACGCTTGGCGGCCATCATGGCGATGCCCATGAAGAATTCGTCCCACCCAAGATAATCGGTTCGATGCTTTTCGCAGTCCATAAGAAAACCCTCCTCTTGCTGGAGTCCATTCTACACGCGCGCGGAACGATTTCCCATCAGTCCAACTCAATGATGAGCGATTCGTAGGGACGGAGATGCGTGTTCGACGCCTTCGAATCCGCATAATTCGCGAGCAAAACGGATCCGTTGACCCTCCGGAAGGAATCCGGAATGGAGATGCGTTTCTTCCCTAAATTGATAAGAACAAGCACGGTTTTGCCTTTTAAGGTTCTGCTGAAGGCGAAGAGATTGCCTTTCGTCGGATAGGCATGGAAGGTGCCGAAGCAAAGAATGTCGCTCCGGTTATGAAGGGCGATCAATTTACGGTAATAATTCAGAAGAGAGTTCTTGTCTTTGCTTTCTTTCTCAACGTTAACCGTCAAATAATTCGGGTTCACGGGAATCCAGGTTTTCGGCGAGGAAGAAAAGCCCGCGGAGACCGAATCGTTCCATTGCATCGGGGAACGAGCGTTATCCCGATTGATGCGGGAGATCCAACGGACGCGGAGGGGCTTTGGAATCAAAAGCTTCCTCATGACGCCATCCACCGTTGTGGCAGTCACGTCTTGGCTGAGCGCGGGATCGCTTTTGGGGAGGTCGGTCATCCCGATTTCCTCTCCTTGGTAAACGAAGGGGGTGCCTCTTAAGCAAAAATTCAGGCACGCCAGAGCAGAACCGGATTCAAAGAAACGCTTCCCCGGGTCGCCAAAGCGAGAAAGCGATCGGATCTGATCATGGTTCTCGAAGTAATTCGCGTTCCATTCTACCGCATCCTGCCAGAAATAGAGGATTTTGCGGAGGTTCTTCGCTCGGAACTTCTTTTTGAAAACGGGAATCGAACGACGATCGACCGCGGTTCGATCGAATTCAAAGAACATATCGAGTTCGTGGTTCGTCAAGAAACGGACGCCGTTTTGCTTATCGACTTTGTAGGTCTCGCCAATGACGACCGTATCGTAATGGGAGAAGACGTCGTTATAGAGGGCTTTGAGGATTTTGTGGTTCCCCTCTTTCATCAAATAGTGCTCCATGCCCCTGCCATTGAAGGCGTGGCCCTTTCCGTCCTTGAGGGAATCTTTCCAAATTTGGTTGATGACATCGCACCGGAAGCCATAAACCCCTTTGTCCAGCCAAAAGCGGAGGATCTTCTCGACTTCTTCCAAGACTTTGGGATTGTGCCAGTTCAAGTCCGGCTGCTCTTTCGCGTAGAGGTGCAAATACCACTGCCCAACCTGTTCATCGTAGGTCCAAGCGGGGCCCGCAAACTGACTCGTCCAGTTGTTTGGAGGGGTTTTGCGATCTTTTTTCTTGCCATCCCGCCAATAGTAAAAATCGTGGTAGGGGGAGTTTTTGTCCTTGCTCTTTTTGAACCATTCGTGCTGGTCGGAGGTATGGTTGACGACCAAGTCCATCACGATCCGAATGCCGCGCTTCTTGGCTTCCGCTAGCAAAGAATCGAAATCCTCCATCGTCCCATATTCCGGATTGATGGAATAGTAATCGGAAATATCGTACCCCATATCGAATTGAGGGGAAGCATAGATCGGATTGAGCCAAAGGATCCCAATGCCCAGCGAAGCCAAATAATCGAGCTTCGAGATGATTCCCGGAATGTCGCCGATCCCATCTCCGTTGGAGTCGCAAAAAGAGCGGCAATAAAGTTGATAGACGACGTGATTGCGCCAAAACTTGCTTTCCATAGTGCCAACATTCTAGCATTTTCGGCCCATGAACGGAGGCGCCTCAAAACGAAGAGAGGCAAACCATCCGCTTCAGGTCTTCAATGACTTTCTTGTTCCGAGGGGTCAATTTTCCCGGGATTGCATCCAGGGGATAATACGCCAAAGCCGTCACTTCTTCTTTTTGCAGTTTTTCCTCGCCTACCGCTTGGCGGCAAAGGTAAAAAACGTCCACGCCGGAAACCTCGTCCCCATTGGGGTAACGGTGATAAGTCAAAGGCCCGCTATATATGCCGAACAAAACCGGATCCACCGCATCAAGGCCGGTCTCTTCCTTGAGCTCGCGCTTTGCCGCCTCTAGCGCCTCTTCATTCCATTCAATCGACCCACCCGGAAAATCGAGGAAGCCATCATCCTCCCGCGTCTCAAGAAGAACCTCTCCGCGCTCATTCAAAACGATCATGACCGCATAGGCGATGACCATTCCTTTATGGCCGACGTATTTTCTCATATCCAAGACGTATCCCATCATTTTCACCTTAGGCAAAGAACCACGACAACGCAAACGGCCATCAGCAAAACGATGACTCCTGAAAAAACGAAAAGGCCAGTCCATCTTGGACGCCCTTCCAGCTCCTTTTTCTGCTCAGGGGTCAATTGCGACCAATCGATTTCCGGGTCTTTTTCCTTCTTTTTCATTCCAATTGGCTCCGAACCCACAAAACGAAATCCAAATCGCCGACGAAGGCTATGCAATCATCGGGGAAACGCTCTTTCAACCCTTTTCCCCCAAGCAAGGGATCTTCGATGTAGGGATAATCCTCTTCGTAGAGGAAATAATCCTCCTTAGCCCGGAAATCAGGCAAGGGACATCCCGTCAAATTGATGGAAGAAGAGGCGTTGGCCAAAACAGGAAGCATCAAAGCGATGTTCTGACCGATCTTGGAAGCATAAAGGACGTGAACCGGCTTCCCACCCGACAAAGCGGGGAGGCTTGACGCCAAAGCGCGGGTGGATTCGTCATTGCTGGCGCCGCAGAGAAGGAAGCCGTCCAAGCTCTCCCCTCTGCCATCCAAATGGAAATCCAAAACCCCTTTGCGAATGTCCTCTTCCTCCACTGGGAAGCTCTCTTGGATCAAGCGAACGCCTTCTAAAGCTAAGCAGGCATCCGGAAGGAAGAAAGAAGCCTTGCTCGGAAGGACAAGATCTTTATAGGGGGTGTAGTCGAAATGGAAAAAGCCATTCTCCAAATGGGCGAAATGATAAGCGTCGGCTTCCTGCAGTTTCGAACCAAGGCTTTTCGCGAAATCCAACAGGGCGCTTTTGGAGTTCTCGTCCATGGAACCGATCAGCAAAGGGCAGCCCGGCTTAAGGATGCCGGCGCAGTCCAAGGCGATCTCCGAAGAGGTTGTTCCTAAAACGTCGGTATGATCAAGCCCGCCGGAAGTGACAATGGCTAAAACGGTGTTGAGATCTTCCAAATTCGTCGGATCGAATTGCCCGCCGATGCCGGCTTCCAAAATCACGAGATCCGGCTTCTTTTCCGCAAAATAAGACAACGCAACCGCGCAAAGAATCTCGTTCCACGCCAAAGAAAACTTCGCAAAAAGCTTTTTCTTGCTCTCGAAAATCCTGCAAAAATCCCCTTCTTCGATTGAATGGGCATCATAACGGATCCCATATTGGCCGGGGAGAAGACGATAATCGGAAAACACAGCGACTTTATAACCCGCCTCTTGGTAAATTCCCTCCAAGAAGCGGCAAACGGAGCTCTTGCCGCTGCTGCCGGAAACATGAATCACCGGAAAGGGGAGGGAGATTTTCTCTTTCTTCACGAACTTCGGCCATTCCGAATCTCCGTATTGGAAAGGGAAGGCGGATAAGGCGTTTTGAATCTCTTCGTCCATGTGTTACTCTCCCGTGGCTTTGCTTCCTTCGCGAATGGCCTTCCCAATCGCGCGTTTGGTATCTCGTTCTTTGATCGCGTCGCGCTTATCGTGGGCTTGCTTGCCGACGGCCAGGGCGATTTCGACCTTCGCCAGGCCATGGGAAAGGAAAACTTTCGTCGGTACACAAGTCGTGGACTTACCAGTTAAGTGGGAGGCGAGTTTTTTGATTTCGTGCTTTGTCAAAAGGAGTTTGCGGTCGCGAAGGTGGTCAACATTGTTATAGGTTCCATCCTTATAGGGGGCGATATGCATGTTCGCCAAAAAGACTTCCCCGCCTCGAAGATAGACGTAGCTATCCGCCAAAGAGGCGTTCCTCGCGCGGAGGGATTTGATTTCGGTCCCCGTCAAAACAATCCCCGCGGTAAGGAAGTTGGAGAGGAAATACAGGTAATGGGCTTTGCGGTTTTCCAAAAGCACGGATGAATCACTTTTCTTCGACATATCTTGACCTCATGCATCCTTCACGACGCGGATTTGCGCCGAGGAAGAGGAAACCGACTGAATTTCGATGGTGTAAGGGAAGGCGGCTCCGCTATTGAGAGCCGATCCCTTTGGGAAGAAACGCGGCCCAAACCGCTTCAAGGAGAAGCTGCTGCCCGAAGTGAACAAAGTCGAATTGGTGCCGGCTTCGCCTTTGGCAAAAGTATTGATCCCCGAGGATTCCATCAAATGAATCAAGGAATAGTCGGTGGAATAGGCTTTGTTGCTTTCCAATATCTGCTGAGCGTTGAATTCTTTCCCGCAGTTGGTGGCGGCGATGAAAAAATAGGAATCGTTGGCAAGGAAATCGGCGTTATTGATATCGCGGATATAGGGGGAGGAGACCGTCGTTTGGGTTCTCAAATTGATCTTGCACTGAATGACGCGGGAGTCGATGTGGTAAATCTTCACACCCGTCGATGTGTAGCCTCTAGGACGGTTGGGGTAAGCATGGAAGGTGTCGTACTCATTTAGCCCGGTCGGGGTATAAAGCTCTAGGAGAATATATTCGTCCCACGGGGTTCCGTTATAGCAATCCGGAGCGATCAGAAGGCAGTCCCCGTTTTCCTGCGAAGGCCTGAGGATGACTGTGACGTCGTCTCCCCCCACCACTTTCGGGTTTATCCATCCCAGGGAGGCTTTGGAGTAAACATCGTGATCGGTGATGTTCATGTCCATCATGTCGATCCCCCCGGCGGGCTGGAAGGTGTCTTCGTTGCTGTAATAATCATCAAGCCCCATCGCGTGCCCATACTCATGGATAAGGGTGTGGGGGTCGGCCACCCCGCCTTGGGAGAAGAAGTCATAGGAAAGCCAAACGTATGTGTTCGCCTTGGGGCTCGCCAGATTGGCTTGGTTGGAGCACCAATAGGTGTAGGCCCATAGGAAATTGCTGTCCCCTTTCCCATCGAGGTAGGTATGTCCCCCATAAGTGAAGTAATAGCTTTTTTTGGAGAAGTCGGGGGAGGAATAAACGGCGATGACCGCATCGATGATCCCATCATCGTCGGAATCGAAATCCGCCAAAGGATGAGCGGGGTCCGAATAAGCAGCGACCGCATCGTTGACCCACTTTTGGCCATTGATCAAGTCGTCTTGCCCGTTCAGGGTATAGGCCATATTCATCTCAAGGGCTTTTTTTGCCGTAATGCCGGTCTGATAAGCAGACGAAAGATGAAAGTTTAAATTCAGTTTTCCGAAAGAGGACTTTTGGTAGAACGAAGAAACCGATTCCCAGTATCCCGTCTCTTCGCTCCCTTTCCCGTTCAACGCCATTTCCACGTTCGCCAATGTCGCGGAAGAAAAGAGATAATCGGTGAATTCAATCGGCAAAACGAGGACATTGATGTCTCCCGTGGACGGAGCCAGATCCATCCCCCGGTGATAGCCTAAATCGCGAAGCGTCGTCTTGCTGAAATCGTTTGAAGTATAAAGCCCGTCTCCTACTGAAGTTTTGTCAAATTCGACCGAAGAATCCGAAAAGTCTTCCCCCGACGGTTCGCTGCTACCGCGGTAAAGGAAATCGTAGATGGTGCAGGAAGAAAGACAAAGCCCGACGAAGGGGAGAAGGATGAGAAGGTTTTTCGAGAGTTTGTTTCCCATAGGGAAAGTTTATCGCATTTCCCACTTAAAGCACGTAAAAGTAAATAGAGAAGAACATCAACGTTGTCGCGGCCAAGATGAAAAAGTGGAAAACCGTGTGATACCAGTAGTTTTTCTTTCCCCCAAGACCGTACAAAGTAGCCCCGATCCAAAACAAAACGCCGGAGAAAAGGAGAGTCAACAGGCCCGGGATTCCCAAAGCGAAATAAAGAGGATAGAAAGCGACCAGAATCAAAGAGCCGACGCCGACATAGATGAGCATGGAGAGCTTCGCGTGCTTTTTAAGGTCAATGGAATTGAAGACGATGCCCAAAATGCAAAGGGCCCAAACGGAGGCGAAGATAACCCACCCCCACGGGAAGCCATCCACCGGTTCATAAAGGGCCACCAAGGTGTAAGGGGTATAGGATCCCATGATGAGAAAAAAGACATTGTTATGGTCCAAAACCCTGCAAATCTTCTTCGCTTTACCTGGTTTTAAGCCGTGATACAGCGCACTTCCGGAATAAAGGACCAGCATGGAGAAAAGGTAAATCGAGCAGGAAAGAATCGCCAAAGGCTTTCCGTCCCCAGAGGCTTTTAGAAGCATGAACGGTGCGGCGACCAAAGCGAAAATGGCCCCGCATAGATGGCTGATGCAGTTCCACCACTCCTGCTTCCTGGTATAGGAAGGCAATGCGATTTGTTCGATTGGCATACTCCTGACCTCCGCATCTAGTTTATGTTACTAGTTCTTAAAGTCAATACATCTAGTTACAAAAACAAGATGAACATTGTTTTTCTTTCCTAACTCAACCCGCCACCCTATATTAGAGGTCATGGTCACGCTGCTAAGAAAACTCTTCGTAAAAGACTATAAAGAGGTCGAAAAAGAAAAGGTCCGCCTTGGGCATGGCCGCCTAGCGGCCGTTTTCGGCATCATCACAAACGCGATTTTGGTCGCCTTGAAGCTTTCCGCCGCTTTGATCCTCGCCTCGAACTCCGGTTGGGTTTTCTCCATGGCTTTGATCGGCGATTCCATCAATAACATCGGCGATATCGCTTCCAGCGTCGTGACCCTCATCGGCTTCTCGCTGTCGGCCAAACCCGCGGATAAAGAGCATCCTTATGGACATGAAAGGATCGAATACATCGCCGCCCTGATCGTATCCATGCTGATCATCGCCGCCGCGGTTGAACTGTTGAAATCGTCGATCGAAGGGGCGATCGAGGGCTCGATGACGACGTACGACGTCTTTTCCTTAATCGTCTTAGGCGTATCCATCGTTTTGAAGGTCTTTCAGGCATACGTGAACTTTGGCTTAGGAAAAGCCATCTCATCCGTCGCTTTGAAGGCCACCGCGATCGACTCCATGACCGACTCCATCGCCACGTTCATCGTCCTGGTTTGCGCTTTGCTCACCTATTTCTTCCAATGGGGGTTCTTGGACTCTTATATGGGCATTGCGGTCTCCCTTTTCATTTTGTATTCGGGAATCCGGGCCGCAAAAGACGCGGGGAACCCCCTCATCGGGCAACCGGCGAGCAAAGAATTCGAATCCAAAATCGTGAAAGAGGTCCGGAGCTACCCTGAGGTATTGGGGGTCCACGACGTTCTCTGCCATGCTTATGGGCCGACGAAATACTTCGTGTCCTTGCACGCGGAAGTCGACGCCAAAGACAATCTTGTCTCCATCCACGATGTCATCGACAACATCGAAGAAGACATCCGCGAAAAATACGGATGCGAGATCACGATCCACATGGACCCCATCCAAGTCGGAAATCCGGAAGTGGACCGTCTAAAGGAACAGGTCCAATCCGCTTTGAGGGCATTGGACGAAAGCCTTGCCATTCACGACTTCCGAATCGTCTCGGGGGACACCCACACGAACGTAATTTTCGACTGCGTCATCCCTTATGAGAAAAAGCAATTGACTCCCGACGAAATAAACGCGTACATAAATAAAGTTTTCCAAAAAGAGAAACGTTACAATTTCGTCGTTCATTACGATCGTCCTTACGATGAATGATGCTAAAACGCTTCATCATGGAAATCATCAAAACAATCCCCACCGTTGAAGATTGGATTTGAGGGGCGTTGTTTCACTCTTATGGAAAAAGGCCAGCTTCCCCAACATCGCAGAATGCGGGGAGCTTTCCTTTTGGGATGAAGGCGCTTTACTTCAAAAAGTACAAATCCATCGCCTTTTTATCCGGAGAAGGATCTTTCTTTGGCGTCCCCTTCAAAAGGCAACGCCTTCTTCATCCCCGCGGGAAGAGCGCGAAGATGACGGGAAAAGGCGAATACGTCTATACGACTTTGCCTTAATCAGGAATCCCGCAAATTCTCAAAGCAAAGAGCGCCAGCGCCGTAGATTCCGGCCTCGCTTCCCAAACTTGAAATCAGAATCTGCGTTTTCGGGGGATTGTCTTTCAGCAAGCCATATCCGTTCCGAGCAACGTAGCTCTCCACTTTCGCGCGGAGGTATTCCCCTTGCTTCGCGACCCCGCCACCCAAAATGATGGCTTCGGGCCGGAAGATATTACAGAAGTTCAAGCACCCTTCGCCTAAATAGAAAATGTAATTGTCGATGACTTCCTTTGCGGTTTGGTCGCCCATCTTTTCCGCTTGGAAGACGAGGGCACCATTCATCTTTTCGGGCTTGCTGCAAAATTCCCACATCTTCGATTCGGGATGATGGGCCATCGCCCACGCCGCGTCTTTGGTCAAGGCGCTGGCGGAAGCATAGCATTCCAAGCAGCCTCTCCTCCCACAAGCGCATAGACGCCCATGGGCTTCCACGGTCGAATGGCCGAGCTCCGCGCCCTTCCCTTCATTGCCCGAATAGATTTTCCCGTCTAAATAAAGCCCGGATCCAACCCCGGTCCCAAGCGTCAGGAAAACGACATTCCGGAAGTTCTTCCCGACGCCGAAATAGATTTCGCCCAACAAGGCGACGTTCGCGTCGTTTTCGATGAAGCAAGGCTTCCCATAACGCTCTCTCAGCAAAGAAACGATGGGGAAATCCTTCCAATGGAGATTGGTCGCATAATCGCAGGTCCCTTTTTTGGGATTGATCCCGCCTGGGCAGCCAACCCCAATGCCGAGGAAGTCTTCCTCCGCGATCGAAAAGTTCTGATCGATCTGGCGGCAAAAGTCCTTCAAGCTCTCCTCTTGCTTTTTATTTTTGTCGACCAGCATCGTAATCCGCGGAGAGAGATGCCCGTCTTCGGATACGAAAGAGGCTTTGATGGAAGTGCCTCCGATGTCGATTCCCAATGCGTATTTCATGATTTCACATTATACGAAAATGCAAATCCGAAAAAAGCGAGAGGGCGAGTTTTGGCGAATAAGGAAAAGTTGTTGATTAATCTTGATGAATTCCGAGAAGGAAAGCAAAAATCCCGGAGACGAAATGCCCGTTGGCCAAGTCGCGCAGCAAGTAAGAATATTTGATCCCCAGCCCCGACATGATCACGTTGCGAAGAGGAGTCTGTTCAAAGAAAGCTTTGTCGCTTTCATGCCCCGGGTCGTTCAGGTGGGCCTTCTTGGCGGCAACGGAGAAGATTTGCCGCCCAATCCACGTCCTCGAGATATCGGAGAAAGTGGAGTTGAGGTTATAGGGTTTGCTCTTTGGGTCGCGTTCCATCGCGATGGGTCGGCCGTAAAGGGCCTCGAAATCATTATCAAACTGCAAGAAGCCATCTTTGGTCGGGGAATAGTACGTCGGCATTTTGAGCCTTTGCGATTGGATAACGTCGTCCGAGACGATTTGAATTTCTTTCACCAACACGATTTCCTGGCAGGATTCTCCGACTTCAATGGCGACCTTCCCCGCCTCGACTTTCCAACTGGAAGAAGAAGGGTCATAGATCCTGAAATCGTCAAATCGAATGTCAAAATCGACTTTTACAGAGCTTTTTGCGGGGATTTCAACTTTTTTGAAGGCAATCAAAACCCTCTTCGGCTTGAAGGCATTCCCTTCTTCCAAAGGCTCCGAATAAAGCTCAACGACTTTTTTCGCCGAATAAGAAGAGGCATTGAAAACCTGAACGCTGGCCGTTAACGATTCGCCTTTCCCCAATGCGGTTTTGCTCAACGTCAACGAACGGCAAGAGAGTTTCGCGTAGCTCAAACCATGCCCGAAGGGATAGTTGACCGCCCTATCCACGGATAGGTAATAACGGTAGCCCACATAAATGGATTCCCGGTACAAAGACATCCGCTCTTCCCCGGGATAGAAGCCGAAGGAAGGAACGTCGGAGATATGCTTCGGCCATGTCTCCGCGAGTTTGCCGCTGGGAACGGTTTTCCCACGGAGCAAATGGTCAATCGCCTCTCCCCCGCCTTCCCCAGGGAGGTACATCAACAAAATCGCTTTCGCCTTGGCAAGAAAAGGAAGCTCGACCGGGGCCCCGCAGGACAAAACGACCACGATGTTCTGATTCACTTCATAGATCTCGTCGAAAAGGCGCATCTGATCCTCCGGGAGATGGATGTTGCTTCGATCCAAACCTTCCGTTTCCGCGCTTGGGGGCAAGCCCAAAAACATGACCACCGTCTGGTATTTGCTGGCCAAATCAACCGCCGCGACGAAATTCTCGACGTCCTCTTGATTCAAGGAAGGATCGGAATTGTATCCCGGGGCGAAAGGAATCCTTTTGGCGTCTGGGTCATCCTCATCTTTGATCGCATCCAAAAAGGAGACCAACCGATGAGGGCAAACATGGCTCGATCCTCCGCCTTGATAACGGGGGGTGCGGGCGAATTCGCCGATGAAGCAGACGTCGTTGTAATTCTTCAGTGGAAGAATCCCGTCGTTTTTAAGAAGCACGGCGCTTTCTTCGGCGACCCTAACCGCCACTTCATGCCCCTCGTCCATCGTATAGTTTTTGTCTTCCGCGAAGGGGGCATTGGCTTTCTTCGACAACGTGGCGATGCGCGAGGAGCAGTCATCGAGGGCCTTTTGGGACAAGGTGCCCTTTTTCACCGCTCTAAGCAAGGTTTTGGAACGCTTTTTCAACATGCACGGCATCTCCAGATCCAACCCGTTGTTGTGGGAAGCGACGGGATCGTTAACCGCGCCCCAATCCGAAATCACGACGCCTTGATATCCCCATTCGCCTTTCAGAATATCCCGCAAAAGCTTCTTATTTTCGCAGGCATAAACCCCATTGATTTTGTTGTAGCTGGCCATGACCGACCAAGGGGAGGCTTCCTTCACGGCGATTTCGAATGGGCGCAGATAGATTTCCCGCAACGCCCTTTCATCGACGATCGAGTCATTGACCATGCGGTAATACTCTTGGCTGTTGCAGGCGAAGTGCTTCAAGCACGCGCCGACGTTTTGGTCCTGCAGGCCGTTGATGTAGGCCGCAGCCATCTTCCCGGACAGAAGGGGGTCTTCGGAAAGATATTCGAAGTTCCTTCCGCAGAGGGGATTCCGTTTGATATTGGCTCCGGGGGCAAGCAGAACGTTGGTCTTCTTAAGATGCGCCTCTTTGCCCAAAGCCCTGCCAAGCTCACGTTCAAGCTCAATGTCCCAGCTGCACGCGGCCAAACAAGGGGCCGGAAAGCAAACCGAGACCTCACTGACCTTTAGGTTGAAATCCGGATTGTTGTCCACTTTCCTAAGCCCCAAAGGGCCGTCGTGCATCTCAACCGGCTTCAATTTGGTTCTCTCCACTCCAAAAGTGAACCAAGAACCGTTCCCTGAAAGCAGGGAAGCCTTTTCTTCGTTAGTCAGCGTTTTGCTGCTCAGTTTCTTTTTTCCCATGCGTTTATTATCTCTTTTTCTGCTCCATTTTGGGAAACATCCTTATGATTAAACCATGAGGAAATCTCTTGTCTTTTCCGGCGGCAGTTTCCACGCGCTGCAAGCTTACTTCGATGAGATCCGCTGGGTCGTGTCCACGGAAGCGGGATACGCCAATGGGACCTCCTCTCACCCCAGTTTTGCAAGCGTGCAATCCGGGGAAGGCGGATTTATTCAAGCGGTTAAGGTGGATTACGAAGATAACTTCATTTCCCTGGAAGGCCTAATTGATCTTTATCTCCGCGCCATTGATCCCTACTCCTTGGACCGGCAAGGGGAATATCGGGGAAGGCAATACCGATGCGGGATTTACTATCAAGACATCCTCGACGGCATCGCCATTACCCGGAAAATAGACCAAACATTGATGCCTTATCACCACGTCGACGTAAGGCGTTTGGACAACTTCTTCCCCGCGGAGGAGATCCATCAGCATTACAAAAGGAAGCACCCCTTTTGGAGGTGCCCCATCGATTTCTCCGTTTTGAAGCGCGAAGAAAGAAAATAAGCCCTCCTCCCAAAGGGGGAGAGGGCTTTTGCTTTTAGGACAAGACGATCAGGGCGGCTTCCCCAGCGTCCAATGTCAGAGGAACATAATTCCCCACCACATCAGCGGAGACGCCCCGCTGGACGACTTGGTAACGATAGGTGTTATCGAAATTCAAATCCACGTTCGCCTTATTCTTGCGGGAATAGTTCACGCAGTAGAGGGCGGTCCCGCCTTTGTAATCGAAGCATCCGACGAAGCAATCGTCCCCCGAGATCGAGCTCAATTCGCGGAAAGAGGAACCGGGAAGGACGACATCGCCGACCAAATCCACGTCCGTCACCATGTATTTGGTAGGCATATCCCCGTGCACCAAGATCCCTTCGCTTGAGGATTTCATCAATACATGGTCCACCGCTTTCACTTGGGTATTGGCCCGTTTGGCATAGAAATACCAGCGGGTCAAATTGCCATCGGCCCCGATCAGCCCGTTGCGGTTCGTGAAATCATAGGTCCCGCCTTTTTCATAGGCGAAGTGCATCGGCTGAATCAAAGGGAAGTACTGGATGGCCTTCGCCCCGAAGGCCAAGGAAGTGTTCACATCGAACAGCAATTCCGCCTCATTGGGGTAAGGGGAAACGGATTCGATCCACGCCGCTTCGTCATTCCACTGCCCGCCCGCTTGAAGCATCCTCCATGGCGCCACGTTGTATTTTTTGGCGTATTGGCGGTAGCGGGCAAGCTCGGAGAAGAGCATCGTCGAAATCTGGGATTCGTCGGTTTGGGCGCTGGTGTAGGGGTATTGGGTGACGGAGAGCATCTTCACATGGTTCTCCGCGGAGAAATAAACGTCCATGTACTCGTCGTAAGTCAGCGGCTTGTCGATCATGTTGTTGTAGAAGGAGTTCTTCCCCTCCCAATAGCCAAGCGCGTTCATGTAGACGTTGTAGCCGTATTCTTTGACGTTTGGGAGGCGATAGAAGGCATCCGTGTATTTGTTGATGTTCTCCGCCTCATGGGGGAAGGGCTCATCGTTGGCCAAAAGGCCCAAGACCGACTTCCTCTTCCCTCCGTCGGAAATTTCATCGACCAGCTTTTGGAGGCCGGTTAGGTCCATGTCTTCCAACGGATAGCGCGTCGTATGGGTTCCTAATTGGGCCAAGATGTAATAGGTGCCGACGAAATAGCCGATGTTGTGCCTTTCACACAGCTCCAAGGCCTTGACGATGTTGCTGTTGGCCGCCCCGGTGGACCAACGGTCCTCCGAATAGGCAAAGGTGTTGATCCCACAGTCTTCCAACTTTTGGAAAACTTCGTCGGTAAGGAAATCCGGCATCGTGTGCCCATCGACGCTTCCCCCGGAAGCGAAGGGGACGTAAAAGCCCCCGATGGGCATGACCTCATCCCCGCCGATAGCATCGAACGTAAGGGCGTTGTAGGCTTTGGGTTCCCCTTTTTTGGAGAGGGCATACTCCATCCCGTCTTCATAGAGGCGGCAGACTTTTCCTTTTTCCCCGCCGCACCCGCTCAAGCAAAGGAAGAGGGGGAGCAATGAAAGCAAATATTGTTTTTGGAAGGGTTTCATGTTTCAGCTCCTTTTCGCGAAAGCGAGGGCGAAGAAAGCCCCGCCGAGCAAGATCGAACCGATGAGCGAGAAAATCCCGCCGGCGAAGGCGTTGTTCCCCGCATCTTTCTTTCCGGATAGGCGATTCCCAATCAGATCGCCGTCGTCGGTTTTGGTCGTGTAGTTGAAATCCTCCGCGTCGCTCATGCCGTTCGGGCGGAAATCAACCTCCGTCTCTTGCCGATAATTGGGGGAATCGAGGTTTTCGATGCGCAGATCGTCGATGCTGAAGTTGGAAACAGAAGTATAGGCCAAGCCGCGAGGGGCCAAGGCGGAATCGCCCAAAGTCATGATGCGGAGATAACCTTCCGCGGTCTCGCCCAGATCATAGGAGAAGATCGGATCCCCGTAGCTTTCTTCTCCTTCATAGCGGAGGTAAGCGTTCAAATCGCCATTGACCAACGAGAGCTTGATGGTGGGAACCCGGGTTTCGGAGGGGGAGAAGAAATTTCTTTTGAGGATACCGTATTTCAAACAATTCCGGGAGGAATAAAGCTTGACCATCGGAGTCGGATTGGCCTTCGTATGGTCCACGCTTTGATCGATCGCGATGTTCTCGAAATGAAGCCACGTGGAATTCGTCCAGGTTTGCCCAGCACTGGTCATGGGCTCCTCTACGCCCCAGGCGATGCCAAACCCGGTGGTGATGGGGGAAAGCAAAGCGCCCGTCTCATCAAAGACGGCTTCCTTCCTCATTTGGGGGATATTGAATTCCACCTCGAAATTCGAATACATGTACCGAGTGGTGAGATGGGAGGAAGAGACGTTGCAGAAATGGAGGGCGCCGACATCTTTCTCCACAGACAAATAGCTGGGATTCACCGGGGAAGAGGAGCCCTCGCTGTAAAAATAATTCGCGTTATAGGCGCCGGGCTGTTGGTCGAAGGTCTCAAGATAGCTCGGGACGTTTTCTGGGGCGTTGTAGGTGTAGCCATAGACATTGGCCCCGCTGAGGATGACGTTGTTGTTCCCTTCGCTGAAGAAGCCGAAATATCCCGCCCCGGATTCCAATAGCTTCGCCCCCTTCAGCAAAGAGGACGATCCGATCGAGAGGCTGAGTTCGCCTTTGGTGAGGACTTCGATGGAGAAGGAGACTTTTTGTCCTTCTTTCAGGGAAGTGACTTCCTTCTTCGCGAAAAGGGTCGTTTTCATTCCGTCCCCGTAGGATTCCTCAACGCTCAGAAACAAAACGCCATATTGCTTCTGCACGGAAAAGGAAAGGGATCCTTTGTCCTGATAGGTAGAGGATAGCCCACTCAATCCGGAACAGATGCGAAAGACGCCCCCTTCCTCCATGCTTTGGAAGTCCAAGGCGAAATCGGCTTGGTAAAGGCGTTCAATGCCCGCGTTCTTGTAGTTGTTGATGCGCATTTTGGCGATGGCTTTCCCTTGTCCGAAAACCAAAGAAGAGCCTTTACCCTCCACATCGCCGCTGACGCGGAGGTCGCCGGCGTTGATGTGGCCGTCGACAACGGAATTGGAGCTGAGCGCGTAACGCTTCGAGCTGCCCGCGGAAACGGAGACGGGGGAAGAAAGATGGCTGAGGCAAAATCCGGCTCCGCCAAGGCAAAGGGCGGATAAACCTGCGCCGACAAAAAGCAGTTTTTTCCTAATCATTGATGAAAGACTCCCATCCTTCCTCAACGACGGCGAGGAAGTTCTCCCAAACCTGTTCAGCGTTTTTGCGGTCATTGGGGTTGGGGTTCAAGAAGGACTGAGCCGTTTGCACCCCGGCATAGGGATTCAAACCGTGGTTGCGGTAAGCCGAAGCGCTGTCGGCGCGGAAATAGAGCTCTTCTTGCTCCGCCATCGCGAATTGGGTTTTGGCCCAGACCGAATCGGAGGAGGAATCGTAAAGGGAAGGGTCGTCGAGCCGGGCATTGGACGGAAGGTGAAGGGCATTCATATAGGTCAAGATGGACGAATCCTTGAAGAAATACTTCAGGAACTCCTTCGCCCCTTCCAAGGCGTTGGAATACTTCGGGACGAAGATCCGCTGCTCGGCGGAGTTGTTGTAAACCAGGTTCCGGGCCTGTTTGATGCGGGCGAAATCCTCGTCGGAGCATTTCGAACTGGAGGTGGCGCCGCCATCGATTTCGCGGATGATATCCGAAAGCGTCGAATCGGACATGCTCTTGTCCTGAAGCTTTTCGACGATCGAGGAAATGACCGGGGTCTTCATCATGTTCACATCGGCGGTCGACTTGTTCTCGTTGAGGAGCCACGAGCCGTTGATGGTCAGCGGAGCGGCCCCTTGAAGGTAGAGGTTCTGGACGGTGGTGAAGACGGTGTTGCCGCACTGCTGATGGGTGGTGTCGGGGGTGATGATTTCCTCCATGACCTTCAACGCCTCGAAGCGCCCGTCTTTCTTGACGAACACTTCGCGGCTGGGGGAATTCCCGTTCTCGTCGGTCAGCTTCATCAAATTGTTGTAATAGTAATCGACCCCATCGTATTGGGCGGCCCAGGCGTAGGAAAGGTAGTTCCAATACCCGTTGAGCCCCCCGGGTTCGTTGTAGAACAGCCAAGGCTTGACGCCGGTCCCGGCGATTTCTACGACCAAGTCCGCGAGCTCATCGGTGGTGGCGGGGATCTTGTCCTCGGAGATCATGCCGCGGTTATAAACGATGCCGCCGACCGTGTTGCCGTAGTTGAGCATGTGGTATTTTCCGTCATTCCCGTCTTTCTGCGCGGCCAATAACCCGGGGTAGATCTTCTCCCCGATGTTTTTGGATTCGCCCGCGTGCTTGAATTCAAGGACGTCGTCGAGAATGGCGAAGTCATCGTAATACTGATAAGAAGGGAGAATGGTGAAATAAAGATCGTAAGGATTGGAGGTTCCAAGGGCCAAGGTTTTCGCGATGGTGGAGGCATTGGTTGAAGTCGTCAATTTGACTTTGTAGGTGTCTTGGGAGGCATTGAAATCCGCGGCAATCTTATCCAGCCACACTTTCCCAAGGCCAGATTCCCACGCGTAAACCTTAATGGTGTTGGGGTCCCCGTCATCGCCGCCCAGAGAGCAGGAAGAGAGCCCGGCGATCGAAACCAAGGCAAGGGAGGATAGGACGATCAGCTTTTTGCTTTTCATAGGTTTTTCTCCTTAAATTTATTGTTTTGAATCGAAATCATTCCTTAATTCCGCCGATGGAAACGTTGGACATCAGCGTCTTATTGCAAAAGGCGAAGAGAAGAAGAGGAGGCAGCATCGAGATGGCGCAGGCGGCGTAGAGCAGATCCATTCGCCCCGAATAGATGGCCAGGGTCTTGAAATTGTAGATCCCAACCGCCAAAGTAGGAAGGTTTGGCAAGTAGATGAGGGCGCTCGCGTAGGAGTTCCACTCCGTGATCCAGCACATCAGGAACAAAGAGCCGAACATCGGGATCGCCTGCGGGAGCATGACCCGATAGAAGATCTGCCAAGGGTTTGCCCCATCCACCTGGGCCGCTTCGGCATAGGTCCAAGACAGGGATTGGAAGAAAGCGTAGAAGAAGAGGAAGTAGATGTTGAAGCCGCCCAAGGAAGTCAAGATCATCCAATAGGTGTTCATCCACCCCAAGTTGTAGAGCAGCTTGTACATGCCGTTGCTGGTCCCATACAAAGGAAGGATGGTCACCCCGAGGACGATGATGTAGAGCAGCTTGTTTCCGGGGAAGCGGTACTTGGCCGCGGCGTAGGCGAACTGGCAGGTGACGAAGATGCAGAGGAATGGGCCGAGGAAGGAGAAGAACAAGCTGTTTCCGATCATCCCGAAGAAGCTCGTCCCATTGGACTCGATCGCGGAGAAGACCTCCCAATAATTCGAGATTTGGGGGACGGAGAACCCAAAGGGATTCTGGGCGAAGTCGTCGGCGTTCCTCATCCCTGAATAGAAACACCAGAAGATGAGGTAGAGATAGCTGGCGGCGACGGCGATGAAGAGGAGGAAGGCGATGCAGCGGAGGATGATTTCCGACACGCTCAGGTGCCGGCTTTTCCAATAATGGGTCAACGTTCTCATTAGAATTCAACCTCCTTTACGCGGCGGGAGAGGAAATAGCGGGTCAATAGGGCGATCGCGCAGCTGACCAGGGTCAGCATCAAGCCCAAGGCGGACGCCCGATAAAGCATCAAATCGGTATCGGTGCCGGCGGACTGGACTTTCATGTAGAGCCAGTTGCTGACCGTCTGGGTCCCGTATTTGCCCCCAGTGAGGAGGAAGACGGCGCCCGTAGCCCCGAAAATGCCCGCCAAATTCGTGGTGATGAGCATCACGAACGTCGGCCAAATGATGGGGAGGATGATTTGGAAAAGCTCGCGGACCCATCCGCATCCGTCGATGCGGGCCGACTCCAAGACGGAGGTGGGGATGCGGGAAAAGGCCCCGCCCCAAAGGATGAGGTTGGAGGGGATGCCGAGCCAGAAATAATTCATCAAAACCATCAAATTGGCGAAGTTGCTGTCTTGAAGCGGCGATTTCAAGGCGTAATCCAAATGGAATAGATTGGTCAGGAAATCCGCGAACCCCCCATAGCTCATCAGCTCCGCATAGAAGAAAGAGGTCACGACGCTGGAAATGATGGACGGGAGATAGAAAAGCACGCGGAAGATCTTATAGCCAAGAAGCTGCTTGTAGATGATGTAGGAGACCAATAGTCCCACGAAGAAGAGGATGATCTGGACCCCGAAGGTCAAGAAGGTGTTCCGGAAAGCGACTTGGAGATTGTCCACGTCGCTGGTGCTCCCTTTGACGATGCGGTCAAAGACCCACTTGAAGTTATCCCATCCCCAAGCGATTTTGCCTCCAGAGGGGATTTGGAAGGCCATCAAGAAGGAATCAAAGTTCACATAAACGTAGAAAACGAGGAAGAAGACGATGGGGATGATGAGGCAGGAAGCGATGAAGAGATTCTCCTGCCAGGTGTTCCCTTTCCCCTTTGCCTTCTTGGCGTTTCTTGAAAACGGCTTAGCCTGGGTCATACGCTTGCCTTTCCGCCGAACGCCAGGTTCCCCAAGAAGATGTGGCCGACGAACTTCGATGGATCGTTCCAACCGCAGGAGCTGAAGTTCATCTCCAGCCCGTTTTCGGAGAAATCGTATTGGTTCAGATTCTCAAGGACGTGGGAGAAGCCATCCCCCGCCGGGGTGCCGCCGCAGATCCATTGGCTCGCAACCCGAACGCGTTCGGCATTCTCCCCGTTCTCCGCTTGATAGGCGAAGATATCATAAGCGCATTCAAGGGAGGATCCCGCATAGGATTCCCCTTCGAAATTCGGGGCGAAAGTCAAAGTCAAGCTCGTATACCCCTCCTCCATTTTCGCCCGCATGATCTCGGGGCGGATATAAACGGCGAAGGAATTGAGGTTATCCTCTTTCAGATAATCTAAGCGGTAGCCCTTCCCTTCCACGTATTCGATGGCGGATTCGCCGGTAGAAGGCTCGGCCAAGTAGGAAGAAGGATCGCTTTCCGAATAGGAGGTCGAGAAATAGCAACGGAGGGGGAACTCATCCAAAACAGAGCCATCCTCCTCTTTGCTGGTGAGGGTCATGGCAAAGGAAATCCCTTCTTCCCCCAAAGAGGAAAGCGGCGCCCCTTCCGAATCGAGGAAATCGAGGCGGAAAGCGCTCGTCCTCTCGAAATCGAAGCCTTGGGAGGATCCGCGGGCGACGGCGGAAACGCGGTTGCCCTTCCCCTGGAATTCATATCCTCGCGCGGCCCCATCTTGAGAACCGCCAAGCAGCGTCATCCGAGACACGTTCTTCGAAAGGAGGTAGGACATATCGGAAGGGGAAATAGAAACGTCGATCGTCTCCTCCCCGGATTGGGAATAGATCAGATGCTCATAGGAATCGCTGTCCAAACAAGGGATGGCCTTCCCGTTTTTGCGGAAGCGAAGGAAATTCGCCTCGCGGAAACTCTTATGGCAAGCCGAGCAAACCCCATCCTCTTGGAAGGAGTGGTCTTTCTTTTGCTCTTCGCCGCCTTCGATCCGAACAAGGCCGCAGGAGGTGCAGGTCTTCTCAAGGTAAGAGGCGTGGGCGCAGGTGGCGTCTTCGATCGCGGTCACGACGAAGGAATGGTCGAGCTTTGGCTGATAGCTATCCGAATAGGTCTCCCCGCAGGTGGAGCAAAGATGCTCGGTTCGCCCCTCTCTGGTGCAGGTGGGGGCGATCACTTTGTCCTTCCCCGGCGTCGCGACATGCCCCAATGGGGCGGTATATTCGGTGATGAAATCCTGGCCGCAGGTGGAGCAATGCTCGCTGGTGGTCCCGTAATGGGTGCAGGTCGGCGGGGTGACCACCGCGCTGCCCTCCTGGAAGTGGTGCTCCAAGCTGGGGAGGTATTGCTTATAGGAATCCTCGCAGCGGGAGCAAACGTACTCGGTATAGCCTACGGAAGAGCAGGTAGGGGCAAGCTCGGTCGCCTTTTGATAATCGTGGCCCAAGGGGCTGACGAAATCGCCTTGGGAGATCGTTCCGCAGTTTTTGCAGGCGTAGACCGAATACCCTTTGTTGAGGCAGGTCGGGGATACGGTCCTTCGGAGCTCGTTGTCGTGCTCCGCGCTCGGGGGGATAGTCAACCCGCACACCAAGCATTTCCTTTCCTGGCAAGGGAAGGTCCCTTCGGCGAAAGTGTGGACGTGGGAGGCTTGGCTAGAAGAAGTCTCTGTCCCGCTTGGGGAGCAGGCGAAAAGGCCCGTTGCGCCCGTTAAGCTCATCAGCAAGGCCAAGCCAATTTTCATGACTTTTCTCATCGTGTTTCCTCCTTGGCACCGCTGTGCCACTCGCCTTTGGAATAAATCGGCCGGACTCGATACTCATCGCTGTCCACGAAGTCGAGGTACTTCTCGACGCTGAAGCTTTCCCGAGCCACGTCTTCGCCGCCATTTTTGGCCTTTGCGAGGAATTCGTCGCGGAGGCGATGTTTCTGCTCTTGGCCAAGCTCGGGGAAATAGGAATCGAAGTTGAGGTAAAGCGTATTGAGGGGGGTCGCCAAGACGCCATCCATTCTTTGGAGGAGCTTGGATTTCCTTTCCTCGGGAAGAGAGGAGGCTTCGATGGCCCGTTTCCCCTCCTGCAGAAGGGCAATCCCCTCCATGACGGTTTCTTTCGGGAGGATCTGGGGATAGTTTCCATTGCCCCAAATCCGGAAGACGAAGTCGACGCCTTGATTCTCCAAACTCACATAATGGTTGTGGAAGAAATCGATAAAAGCAAGGACAGACTCCCCTCCCGGCCCATAGTAGGCCAGAAGGTATTCTTCCAAGAGCTTTCTGGGATCCAAGGAAAAGTCCCACATAAGGCGATCGTAGACATAGGCCCGGGCGTCGGTTTGCCAGTTTTTCTTCGCATCGTGGCTTCCCTGCATCAGAAGGTAGGTGATCCCGTAATCATAGAATCCGAGGGCGTTTTCCTTGATGACGTGGAAGGAATCGAAATAAGCGTAGTAATTGGCGAAGTCGATGTCGTAGGCCCAAAACCAAAAATGCTTGGCGACGATTTTCCATTCGCGCAGGGACTTCTGCAATTTCATGTCTTGCTTCGGGGAGAAATAGGAATAGAACCCATTGGCGAACAAAGCCAATTGGATGGTCAAATTCTCATCGGCGACGCAGGTGGGATCCAAGGGGAGGAGCGCTCCGTTCTCTTCTTTCACCGGAGCTTCGGAGGCGTAATCGTACCCGAAGGTGACCAAACGGATTTCCCGCCCCAACTCCTTCTTCGCCCAAGCGTTGATTTCTCGAACGACGACATTGCAGAAGCGGATTAGGATGCCGCTGCGTTTGTATTTCTTCTCGAGGGCTTTGTTGTGTTCGTCGTTGAAATATTCTTCCCCATCCTCCTGAGTCAGCGAGAAAAAGGAACATTCGGGGTGGGCCAAAATGTCTTTCTTCATTTCCTCGATAACGATTTTGGCGACGCTGACATCCATGCTTTCATCCAAAGACCCGTCTTCATCCTTGATGCCGTTGGTGATGTCCAAGGTGATGTTTGGGATGCTGCCGGATTTGATGTGGGCGAAGAATTCCGGGTGGGATTCCCCATAGATTTCATAAGGACAATAAAAATGGAAATTATGGGAGATGTTCCGCCCATAGACAGGGGGCCTACCCCCATGAGCATCGTCGATTGGCGTAAAGACATCCAGCACACGGTTCTTGGTCATCTGCTCCAAAACGGCAGGGACGTGCCCGGAATCCCAGCAATCGTCATAGCATTTCCCCACGAGATAGTTCCTCATGCAGAAAGGCGGCTCGACGATCCTTTCCTTGGGAATTACCAATTGGGAATGAATCGGGACGAATTCTTCATCTTCATGATAGAAGCGTACGCCCAAGTCATCTTGAAGGTAGGTAATGACGCTATAGAGGACGCCGCGGGGGGTTTTGCCAAGGAAAACGCTCTCCGTTCCATCGCGGAAATAGCAAAAGCCATCCGTTTTGGTGATTTGGGCAGCCCGCTTGTCATATTCGGGGCGGTCTTTGGCAAGGGCAAGGGAAATCGATAACCCCGCCTCTTCCCCTTTTTCAAGGAAAGGAAAGCAACGGGGCAAATAAGACAAAAGGAGCTCTTTCCCGTGCAAAAGGGCCGGGGCGTTGGATGAAATGCGAATGAGGGATTCTTTCATAAAGGATCGAGGTTTTATTTGGTGAAGAGGATTTCGTGAATATAAGCGGAATCGCCTTTTAGGCAATGATCGGCGCCGGATTCTTTCCCGATGGCGGCCCATAGGGTCAGGTTTTCCCAGCCATCTCCGAACGTTCCCTGAAGATCGATGGTCACCGAATAGGTCTTGATGGCCTTTCCATCCGCTTCGAAGCTCCCCTGCTCAAAGGAGGAAAGCAAGGCATCCGCGATGGCGAAAGTGAATCCGGAAGCATGGGTCCAAGTGAAGAAAGAGAAGTACACGTCCCCCATAGAAGTATTCCCATCGAAGGAATCGGATAGGACGAAAGTGACTTTGGATTGCCCCATGCTCTTCGCATAACGAAGCCCTTCGGAGGACAAGATGCCGCGAACCAAAGTGGGGTTGCTGCTTCCGGAGTCGCTTTTCAGGGTATAGCCAAGCCCTTCCTCATAGGTAGAGCTTGTTTTGGCGTAGACATCGCCATCCCCTTGCATCACCGCGTTGCCTTTTGGAGCATCGGGGGCTTTGATGTCATAGAGGAACAGATACGGGCATTTATAATCCGTAGAGCTCACGTTGTCGCCGAAGTTGACATAAATGTAGAGCTTGCCATCGACCGCGTCGTTTTCAATGTCATCCCGCTTGATGGAATAGGAAGCTTTTTGATCGAGCGAGCCATCGTCCCCAAACGTAAAGGGGCGGGCCACGCAATCAATCCCTTTGACCCCCGTCTCGGGGTTTTTGGTGTAAATGTTGATCCCCATCGAAAGGGCATTCCCGCTTTCGGGGGTGAATCCAAAGGATTTCCCGTTCCCAAAATACAAGCTGAGGACGTCCCCTTCCTTATCGAAAAGAGATACCAAGTAGGATTTGCTGATCACGAACTCGCCGGTTGTTTTTCCTTCCAAATGGCCGATTTGCCAACCGCCGACCTCGGGGTTGAATTCCACGGTCGCGGTTTCGCTGGTTTGATAGACGGCGAGCTCTTTCTCTTTCTTATGGCAATAACGGCATTCCCCGTTTTCGATGAGGTGCTCATGGGAAGAGATGACGATTTCCTGATTGTCGGAAAGATCGGTCAAGGCATAGACGCCGTCGGCATTGGGCTCAATAACCGTCTCCCCCACTCTCGCTTCATAGCAATGCTCATAGAAATAGAAGTAATCCGCATTCGTCTCTCCCGCCCGAGCAATGGTGAAATAGGCGGTTTCCCCGGCGGAATAAACCCCGTTCTGATCTTCGATCGGGGTTCCATTCTCATCGGTGAAGATGGGCGAAACCCTTTCCTCGCCGGAAAAGGAAAGGCGGAAACTCTTTAAAGAGGCAATCACGGAAAGCGAGCTGTTCCGGGCCATGAGGAAGGAATAAACGCCATCGACGCTTTTCAGCGTATATTCGTTGAAAACAACGCGAACCTCAAAGCGCTCCGCCCCAAGAATCCGAAAGGACACCTGGGTGTCCTCCTCGTATTCGCCCGCAAGGGGGTTCCCTTCCAAATCGACAACCGAAACGCCTTCCTGATTCGCGGAAACGGAAAGGGAATAACGCTTCTTCGCCGCAGGGAGGGAGGAAGAGGGGAAAGAGGAGTCAATCGAAGCAGAAGAGGCGATTTCGCTGCTATCAAGGGGGGAGTTAGAGCATCCGCAAAGAAGAAGTGCGGCGGATGCCAGGAGAATCAGTCCTTTTTTCTTGCTATTCATTGGAGCTTCCTTTCTGGGCCGTCAAAAGAAGGCGACCCCAACCCTTTTTGTTATTATCTATCGAAGCGCTTTCACTTCGAAGGGACTTCGGTTTATCAAAAGTGCTCAATTTTCATTTTTTGGTGTTTTTGACTTCTTGTTAGTTTGTTTTTCGACCCTATAATAAAAACAACACATGAACCAAGAAGTCCGCGTATACTCTCCTATGCCCATCCCCTTCCACACCTTGGTGAACGACGGGTCCAACGTTTCCCCGCACCGCCATGAGTACATTGAGGTTTTCGTGATGACCCAAGGGCAAATCGACCACGTCATCAATGGGGGGAAAGAGCACCTGAGCATCGGCGACATGCGCATCCTCTACCCCGGCTCCGTCCACGAATTCATTTCCTGCGGGGAAAGCGAGCATCGCGACTACCTAATCCGCCCCGATCTTTATCAAGAAGCCGCCGAGGCGATTTCAGCGTCCTTCTTCAAAACACTCGAAAAACAGGGCTTCGCTCGGGCCCACCTCGATTTGCAGGAAATCCTTTTTCTAGAGGGAAGGCTCTCCCTCTTCTTGGCCACCACCGACATCCAAAAACGCAAGATCATGGAAAAGATCATGGTGACGTATTTGCTATCCTGCCTTTATTTCGACGCCCCGAGGAAGGTGCGGATGAGCCCGTTTGAGCAGATTACGATCGAGGCGATCGCGGAGAACTTCAACAAGCCGGACGCCTACGAACGAATCCGCAAAACGGTCGGCTACAACGACAAGTACTTCTGCCAAAAATTCAAAGCCTGCTTCGGCATGAATTTGGTCACATACATCACCAAGAAAAGGATGGACTACGCAAATTACCTTTTGAAGTCCACCCCCATGACGATCGAAGCCATCGTCAATGAAATCGGGATCGAATCCGTTTCCCACTTCCATAAACTCTACGCGAAGGAGTTCCACACCACTCCGGCCAAAAGCAGAAAAGGCGAATCCCGTTAATCGTTTTTCTTCCGGTGGATGCCCTTGTCGACCAGCCCTGGGTATTTTTCTTTATTGACGTAACGGTCGAGCAAGTAGGATTCGTAAAGGAAAAAGGCCAGCAAATAGAAAGGCGAGATAAGAAACAAAAAAGCAAGGATCGCGATGTATTTGAGGATCAAATCGGGGATGAACTCGAAGAAGAAGGGGGCCAAAAAAGCAATTAAGGGGATCAGGTTCTTCAAAAACGCTTTCAAATAAAGCCGGGCGGACAAGTTCATCGTTTCCCCCACCCGAGTCGTATAAATCGAAATAATGGGAAAAGCAAAAAACAAAGAGGGATATAAAAGCAAAGCGAAAATCCCGACGGGGATGTCGAAAAGCAGGTTGTTGGGATCGATGAGGCGGATCGCATAGGTCCCGGAGAAGCAAAGGCCGATCAGGAAGCTGAACAAAACCGCCTGCTTCCCGTTTTGCTTCACGCCCAATTTGAAATCCTCCCAAAAGAAGACGGGTTCCAAATAGCAAAGCCTTTTGACGATGCGGAAAGCGCCCCCTAAGCCAACGCCGAAAACAGCGGTCGCGATCGGATTGAGGATCAGAAACAAAAAGGAGGGCCAAGAAACGTTCTCCGCGCCTTGGCTCACCAAAGCGTACCGATAGAAATCGCAGAAAAAGCGGGCGGCGAGGAAAGGCAAGGCGAAAGCAAGGAGCAAAAGCGAAACCCCGAACAGCTTTCGGAACTCGTTTTTCACCACATCCCAAAACAAAGCCGGACGGGTCGAAGGCAAATCGCTTTCTTCGAAGTCCGAAGTCTTCGTTTTTTTCTTCCAAAATGCTTTTTTCACAAAAACGCTCTCACCACTTCAATATCGCCATTCCGCTCGGATCCTTGCAATCCCCCAAGATGGAGGGAAGTGGAGCGGAAGCACGCGTAAAAATCCCCTTTTCCCGAGAATCCTTGGGGGGATATTTTGACCCCATAGGTCGCTCCCCCTTCGGAATAGAAAGAAGCATCCGCCCCAAAGGCATTCTTTCCTTGCTCCTCAGAAAAAGGCAGCATCAAAGACGCGCAGTTGACCGTCTCCAATAAAGAAGAAGGGAAAAAGAACAAATCCGCTTCAACGGCCCCGTAGGTTCCAAGCACGGAGGGGAATTGCTGCTCGGAAGAAGGAAGGAAACGATAATTGAGCTCCTTCAAATAAGCGGGCTTGCACGCGGCGAGCTTTTGATTCCAAGAATCATAATCAAGCCGATCCGCGACGAGGAAAATATCGATTTTCTCCTCTTCCTTCGTCTTGCCTAAATAAGCCCCCGCGACGCCAAAGCAAAAGAAGACGCAGGCGGCAATCCCCAGATAAAAGCCCCAGGTTTTTTTCAAGGAAGACAAGCAAGATTTCATTTCTCCGCCTCCCAACCAAGAATCCAGCCATCCCCCAGGCGAAGAGAATAAACAACCCCTTCTTGGAATGGGAGCTCCCCAAAAGGATAGGCCCACATGGCGTAGGAGCCATTCGAGAGCCTCACTTTGACGGACTCGAAATGAGCGTCCGCGGTGAAAGGAAAAGAAGAGAGGATAGAGGCCGAGCACGAAACTTCGTTTTTCTTTTTCGCCATGAAGAATTTGCAGAGATAAGAAGCGATGAAGCCACGCCGGAGAAGGGCAAACGATGCCCAAAAAAGCAAAATCGTCAAAGGAATTCCAAGCCCATAAAATAGCGAGCCCCCCATCCATGGATAATAAAGGCAAAAGAGGGCGAACGAGGCAACGCCCAGCAAAGCGGAAATGATCCCAAGGCCAAGAAAAAAAGGGGTTTGGGATTTTTTCCGCCGCAGAATCAAGGAAACATCATTCCTCATAACGGCGCTTCCTTCATCTCACGGACGATTGGGTCCATCGTATCCAAGGCCTCTTTTGGGGGTCCTTCGAAAGAGAGTTTCCCATTGTCCAACACGAAAATACGATCGGCCAAGTTCACGGCTTCATAGAAATGGTGGGTCACGTAGACGACCGTTGGATGAGAGGCGGAGAAAACCTTTTTCAGAAGGGTGAGGATCTCGCTCCGCTTCCCTGGATCCAAGTTCGATAAGGGCTCATCGAAAAGAAGGATATCCGGCTCCTTGACAAGAGCCCTAGCGATGGCGACCCTTTGTTGCTGGCCGCCAGAAAGATAACGGGGTTTTCTGGACAGGCAGGGATCAAGCCCAAGGGAAGCGCTGACGGCCCCAACCCGTTCCTCGATTTCCTTTCTCGGAGCGCCTATCAGCTTAAGGGGAAAGGCGATGTTCTCAAAAACCGTAAAATGGGGATAGAGGCCGTACTCTTGGCTGACGTAAGCGATGTTCCTTTTCTCTAACGGAACCTTAGCCATATCAATGCCATCGAAAAGCACCGTTCCTTCGTATGGGAACTTTCCAAGCAAGCAGCGGAGCAAAGTGGTTTTCCCGCATCCAGACTTTCCCAATACCGCATTCACGGACCCCTCTTCGAAAACGGCGTTCAAAGAAGAGAAGACGGGGGTTTCTTCCTTTTTCTCAAAGAAGGAAGCGCTGAGATTCTGCAAGGTAATTCGACTCATAACGATATCTTATCCCATCTAGAGGTTTTGTCGCGCAATCGAAAAGCCTTCCCGTTGTCGGAAAGGCTTTCTCGCGGATTTAATCGATCCAGCTGTATTCGAAGGTGATGGTGCCGTCGGTGACTCCGGCATTGGTCCTCCAAACGAAGGACATGCCCTCTTTCTCTTCGAACATGAGTTTCCTAGCTTCGAAGACGTAATTTTCGCCTTGTTTGGCGAATTTTGGGGAAGCAAGATTGGCATTCACTGCATTGTTCATGATTACAACGTTACTAGCGGGCTCAACGCTGGCAATGATGTTCATGTTGACCCCTTTGTGATCGACCGAATTGGGGAATGTGATGTTCATTTGGTTGCTCACGCCCTCCGTGAAGGCAAGACCCGTGATAGCGGTTCTGGTCCAAAGGGTCTCCGGCGAATTGGGAAGAGGCGTGACGGTATAGGATGTAACCCCCGTGTCCACCCAAGCAACATTCACATCGTAATTGACGCGAATCGCAAGAGCGCCGGGATAATCAAGGCCAAGGCTAAGCGCGCCGGCGTCATAGCGATCTTTATGCAGGCCAAAGGGTAAGGACCCCTCCTGGCCCGATGGAGAGATGAAGCCGTCCGAAGAAACCGATTCTCCGCCCTCTTTGTTTTTAAAATAATATCCATAAGCCGCATTGTTGTAGCTTAAACAAACGCGGGTGTTTTCTTTAGATCCTGGACCACTGACATAGCCGGAAGCAAGCGGCTTGACGGAAAAGGCGCGAACCTCGCTCAGCTTGTCTTGGCCCATGAGGGAGGAGGGGATTTCGCCCAGTTGCTTATATTCCCCGGCGCCCGCATTATCCATGACGAGCTCGCCGTTTTCATAGGCGATGTAGCGGTTGCTTTCAGCGCAAGTATCCCAATCCGTCATGGATCCACCGCCCCAGCTTTCCGTAACGGCGGATTTGAAAAGGCTGAAATCGGACAACTCCAAACCGCCCGCAGAAGAGCTGCCGTCTGCCTGGAGGGCCTCAACTTTCATCCCCATTCCATTTTCTTTGAAGGTTTTCAGCCAGTAGCGGTTGTCGTTATCGTTGGCGTATCTCTTGTAATAAAGCTGCCAGTTGTCCGCCGTGGAGAGAACCTGGGGGGCGTCCTCGCCGGTCCCTTTGCTGTGGAACTTCATGTGGGTATAGCCCGCTTCATAGATTTCGGTCAGAACGCTGGCCTTGATGTGAATGGCGGAGCTGTTGGAAATCACTTTCCCGTTTTCGATGGTGACGGGGGTGTCGTAAGCGTAAGGGGTCGAGAAAACCTCAGGGAACGTATAAGGGGGGATGTAGCGTTCATCGGTCTCCTCTACCGCGAAGCCCTCGCTATGAGTGTGATCGGTGATAATCCCCGTGCTTGGAGCGGAGAACTCGACTTTATGGTTGAAGTCATCGCAGCAAATCCAGTATTCCTTAACGCCGGGAGTTTTCGAGGTCGGATTGACGCGAGCGTAATGATGGATTTGGCAGGAAGCGTTGTGAACATGGCTTTCTTCCTCGGCGTTGATCTTCATCGCAATTCCAACGGAAGAGGAAATGACCGTTACTGCAATCCCAAAAACAGAACCAGCCGCGGCAAGAGCCAAAAAGCGTTTCTTCATATTTGGATATCTCCTTATTTATGGTACTAATATCCTTATTTTTATCCGAATAAAATACGCCTTTAGGTAAGAAAATAATGCTATTTATTCTTTTTAAGTAGGATTTTTGATGTTTTTTGCCTGAATTTGGCCCTCGATTTTGAAAGCGCTTGCAGAAAAGAAGGGCAATGATCGTTTCGTCCAAAGGGCTTTATATACCCCCTTCGCTCCTCAAGCGCGCCCCAGAATCCTACGCTATCGAAAAGCCCCTTCTTCCGATCTTTCACCCACTTTTGCCATTAAGGACCATTGCCGCAGAATCCGGGAAGGCGCGTCGACCGGGCTCTTTGATTTCCTGCAAAATAGTCTCGCCTCTTTCGAAGAACAAAGCACGAAAAAAGCCAAACGCTTTTCGTTTGGCCTATGATTCATGTGGTGGACCTTATCGGGATCGAACCGACGACCTCCTCCATGCCATGGAGGCGCTCTCCCAGCTGAGCTAAAGGCCCACATTCGCGCTTTATCGCGCATGGACAAAGATACGCGCCGCGGTTTTCCGTGTCAATGGGTAATTTTCCCAAATTTGCCAATTTTACAGCCCCTATTTTCGAAAAAAACCGCAAAACAACATCCTTTGATTCCAGTTGAGCAACGAATGAGAAAAGGCGCTCCTCCTGCAAGAAGCGCCTTCCCCTTAACGGATTTAGCGGATTTTCTGAACCGGCTTAACCGGCTCATCGATGACTTCGATTTTCTCAATCACGACCGGATCATAAGGACGATCGGATCGGTCGGTCCGAACCGAGGCGATTTTGTCCAGAACATCGAATCCGGAAGTCAAGTGGCCGAACGCGGCGTATTCCCCATCCAAATGCGGGGCGTCCTTATGCATGATGAAGAACTGGCTGGAAGCGGAATCCGGATACATCGTGCGGGCCATCGAAAGGACGCCGCGCTTATGGAGCAAGGGGTTCTTGACTCCATTGGAGGCGAATTCGCCCTTGATGGAATAATCCAAATGCTTTCCTTTCAGATCGCCCCATCCCCCTTGGATCATGAACCCTTTGATGATGCGGTGGAAGAGGAGCCCCTCATAAAATCCCGAAGAAGCGAGCTCCACAAAGTTGGCGCAGGTGTTGGGGGCGGCTTCCCAATCGAGCTCAGCTTCCATAACGCCGTAATTGGCAACCGTGATGCGAATCATATTTCAATCCTCTTTTCGCCTTCCATTATGCAACCGAGGGAGGTTTGAAACTAGAAATATCGAAATGAGGTGGTATATTTACCCTCGCGCCCAAGGAGGGAGCCCATTATGAAGGTATTGATGTTCGTCACGCTAGACCATGTCCCCGCTTCGGAGCAGCTGATCCGTTCCTTGTCAAAAGAGGGGTATAACGGAACCATCATCCCGACCGAAGGAATGCACCACGTCTTTCCTCAATTCAGCGACTCCCGCTCAAAAGCCGTGTCTTTAGCGGCCCTCACCGACGACATCCCAAGCGGCAACTTCACCCTTTTCATCGTCCTTGAAGAAAAAGACTTGGAAAAGCTCCAAGAGGAAATCCGCTCCGCGACGGTGAACTTCCAAAAGGTGAAGGGAGGGATGTTCGTCCTCCCCGTATCCTGCGTGGAAGGGTTCTTCTGATCGTTCATCAAAAAAGCCCCTCACGGGGTTTTCTTTTTTGGTGGCGGGCCCGAGGCGATTCGAACGCCTGACCTTCCCCTTAGGAGGGGGACGCTCTATCCAGCTGAGCTACGGGCCCGTGCGGCAAGGGGAATTATAAACGCAAGAGAATGGGAAGGAAAGACCCCCAAAAGCAGGAAAAAACCTCGCCAAAGCGAGGTTAGTTCTCGAATGGTCGGAACGACGGGGTTCGAACCCGTGACCTCCTGGTCCCGAACCAGGCGCACTACCAAGCTGTGCTACGTCCCGAATCGCTCGCGCCGATTGCGCGAGCGATAGTATAAACCCCGAGTTAGAAGAATTCAAACAGGGACATTTGGTTTGTCTCGCCAAGCCCTTTCAAAACCCCAAGCTCATCGAGATCCTTGACGTTTGTTCCGTTGAGCTTCGTCCGGGAGAGAAGGTCTTCTTTTGAGAGGAACTTCTTCCCGCTTTTCCTGGCTTCCACCACGCTCAAGGCGGCGTTCTCGCCAAGGCCGTCGACCACGTTGAATGCGGGGATAAGGGCTTTGTTCTCAGGGTCGGCGACCCAGAGTTTCGTATCGGATTTATAGAGGTCGATATTCTCGACCTTATAGCCGCGCTCATACATCTCCAAGGCCACCAAATCGGTTTTGAGGATGTTCTTTTCCTTTGGGGAAAGCGGGTTGTTGCGGTCGTTTTGCCTAGCGGAAAGGGCTTTGATCTGCTCGATGATGGCGTCTTCGCCCTTCAACATGACTTTCAAATCCCAGTCGTCGCTGCGGATGGAGAAAAATACCGCATAGAACTGCAGGGGATAATAGAGCTTAAAGTATGCGACGCGGACGGCCATCATGACGTAGGCGGTCGCGTGCCCTCGGGGGAAGAGATATTTGATCTTCTTCGCCGATTCGATGTAGAAATCGGGGACATGATGGGCCCTCATGTCGGCTTCGTATTCCGGCTTGAGCCCCTTTCCATGCCGCACGTCCTCCATGATTTTGAAGGATTCGCTCTTATCGAGCCCGCAGGAAATCATGTACGTCATGATATCGTCGCGGCACCCGATGACGCCCTGAAGGTCCGTGACTCCATTGAGGATCAAGTCTTCGGCGTTGCCAGCCCAAACGTCGGTGCCGTGGGAAAGGCCCGACATGATGAGCAGATCGTTGAACGTTTTCGGCTGAGCCTCCTCCAACATTCGCTGTCCCAAGCCCGTCCCGAACTCCGGCAAAGCCAAAGCTCCGGTTTTCTGATTCATGAAATTACGATGCAAATGAAGTTCCTGCGGAGAAACGAAAAGGGAGAGGACCTTTTTATCATTCATGGGGATTTTGCGGATATTCACGCCGGTCAAATCGCGATAATAGCGCATCGCCATCGGATCGACGTGCCCCAAAATATCGAACTTCAGGAGCTCATCGTGCATGGAATGGTAATCGTAATGGGTCGTGAGCCATTCCGAACTCAGGTCGTCGGCGGGATGCTGCACGGCGGTGAACTCGAAGATGCTTCTTTCCTTCGGGACGACGACGATGCCTCCGGGGTGTTGGCCGGTCGTTTTCTTGACCCCGGTGCATTTGGCGGCTAAGTAAGCGATGTAGTTCCCGTTGATTTTGTCGAGGTCTTTCCCAATGCGCTCAAAATAGCCGCGCACATAGCCGTATGCGGTTTTCTCGGCGACGGTTTCGATTGTCCCGGCGCGGTAAACCTGATGGGCGCCTAAGTGGACTTTGGTCATCTGATGGGCCAAATGCTGCGCTTCTTCTTCGAAGTTCAAGTCAATGTCGGGGACTTTCTCCGCGGCGAAGCCAAGGAAGGTTTGGAAAGGGATGTTCTGCCCATCGATATCCATTTTGGTGCCGCATTTCGGGCAGTTCCTTTCCGGCAGATCGAAGCCGGATTTGACGCTTTTATCCTCGCTATACTCCAAATAATGGCAGTGCGGGCAATGCCAATGGGGCGGCAAAGGATTGACTTCGGTGATGTCGGCCATGGTCGCGGCGAAGGAAGATCCGACCGATCCACGGGATCCGACGATGAAGTGCTTAGGGGCGTTCTCGACGTCCTTGATCAGCAAATGGGCGATATAGTAGGTAACGGCGTATCCGTTTCCGATGATTCCGGTGAGCTCCCTTTGCAAGCGGTCCCACGTCTGGTCGATGGCCTGTTTGACTTTGGGGTCGTCATCTCCACCCAAATAGTCATAGCGTCGATGGAAATTCCCTTCGCAAAGGTCGCGGATAATCTTATCCGAATGGGGAAGGTTTTCGTTGGGGGCGTAGGTGCCGGAAAGCATCGGGACGATGTCGTCTCGGATTTGATCGGCGATCTTGTTCGAGTTGGCGATGACGTATTCCCTCGCCTTCTCTTCCGGCAGCCAGGCAGAGAAGGAATCAAGCATCTCCCGAGTCGAACGGAAATGCTGATCGGGGTTCTCAAACAAAGGCAAACGGTTGCGGAGGGGCGGATTCAAAGGATGGGACCCTTTCCCAACCCCTTGTGCGTAGATATAGACGTCGCGGAGGATTTTGTCTTCCGGATTCACATAATGGCAATCGCCCGTCGCAACCACAGGCACGCCCGCTTCGTCCGCGGCGTCGATGATGTCTTTCAGAACCTGAATCAGCTGCTCTTTGGAATGGACCCTCCCCGTATCGAGAAGGAAGGAGTAATTCTCCAACGGCTGGATCTCGATGTAGTCATACCATTTCACGGCATCGATTAAAACGTCGCGGTTCCTCGTCATGGCGAGTTCGAAGATCTCGCCGTTGAAGCAAGCGCTCCCGACCAAGAAGTTCGCGCGGTAGCGGTTGATGAGGTCACGCGGGGTCTTCGGTAAGGAAGCCCGTTCCAGATAAGTCGTCTCGCCTTCGGTGATAATGCGGTACAAATCCTGCAAACCTTGGGTATTTTTGACCAAAACAATGCAATGGTAGTTGCGAATGTGCTTGCAGAAGTTATTGAATCGGGACTGCTCCTCCGCGAGTTTTTCCTCCGCTTTCTTTTTGATTTCGGGGTCTTCGCTTTGCAAAGCGGGGTCATTTTCGTCCCCCTTCGGGATGGAAAGGGAAGCCAAATCCTCATGGCGGATCCCCGGATGGGCTTTTTCCAAGCGGAGGATGATCTCCTGCCAGCCATCATTGAGGCATTCACAGTCGTAATCGGCGCGGTGGGCTTTATTGGGGTCGTAGACGTTGAGGTTCAAATTCTTGAGCATCGCCTGCTCGTTGTGCTTGCCGGCGAAAGGGAAAAGGTAATGGGATAAGGGGAGGGTATCGACGATGGGGTTTTCAATGCGCGTAGGCAAAGTCGAATCCGGATGGGACGCATGGTAGCGTTCCAAAGCGGCGTTGAGGAAGCCGACGTCGAAGGTCGCGTTGTGGGCGACGAGGACGTTGTCGGCGAGCAGATCGATGATCTGAGGCAGGACCTCATCGATCGTTGGCGCGTTCTTCAGATCATCCACGGTGATGTTGTTGATGGCCATGGCCTCCCCGGCGTGCTCCAAGGAAATATCCGGTTTGATGAAAGTGTCGAAGCGTTTCAGGACTCGCCCTTTCTCCACGATGACGGCGCCGAATTCGATCATCCTCTCGTAGCGGGCGGAAAGGCCGGTGGTTTCGGTATCGAAAACGCAATAACGGGCCTCCCGTAAAGGGATCGAAGAGGGGTTGAAGATATAGTCGGGCTTCGAGTCAAACATATAAAGCTCTGCCCCATAGATGATCTTAAGGGGCTTCTCATTCGTCCCGGCTTTCTTGATGGCCTTGGCGTCGGCGTCGTGGGCGGCTTGGGCGGCGGGGAACCCCTGCACGCATCCGTGATCGGTGACGGCGATGGCCTTCATGCCCATGTGCTTGGCCAGGGCATAGTAGTCCTTCATCTCCCCCACTCCGTCCATGGTCGACATCTTCGTGTGCAGGTGCAGCTCGACGCGCTTCTCCTCTTCCGGATCGTCCCGGAGCGGTTTCTTCGGCAGGGAGTCGATGAAATGGACGATGATTTCCTTCTGCCCGCGGAAATCGGTGTCAATCGCGCCGCGGATCCGGTAATTGGCCCCTTCTTTTACGCTGGAAAGCGTCTCGATGGGGGTTCGCTTGCTTTCGAACGCGCGGCAGGAAATCGCATCGGAGGCATCCCCAATCCCAAATAGGAGCATTTTTTTGCCCTTCTTCGTGGTCCTCATGTCGATTTCAAACGCCTCGCCGGAGAAGTCGACGTTGGCTAGCCCAACCGACTCCACTTCCTGAATTTGGTCGAGCATCTTGTAATCGCCGACGCGGAAGACCCGTTGGCGGTTCCTTTCCTCTTCCATCGCCTTCTGATTGGCGATGAGCCGCTCCATCAAAGCGTTCTCCCCCTCCTCTTGGCTCTTGGCGAAGTCGCTTTCGATGCGTTCGCGAACCTCTTCTTGGGTCATGTTTTCCAAGTCCGCGGCATCCTCGCTTTCGGAAGCGGAATCGAGCGCCTCCTCCGAAGTGGGGAAATCCTCTTTCGAAGGCTCCTCTTCCATCAAAGAGGCAGTCTCTTCCTTGGGGGATTCGCTTTGTTTGGCTTCCACCTCGCCCAGCAAAACGAAAGGATATCCGAGCCACGCCAAAAACTCATTGAAATCTTTGAGGATCGCCGTTTCTTTTTCCCGGCTTTCCTCCGAGGGGAAAACGGCTTTGAGGCCTTTCTGCCCTTCCCCATTTTCCTCTAAGCGGAAACCTGGGGTTTGGCGATAGACGTCGAGGTACCAATTCTGCAGCAGATCCTCCACGTCCTCACGATCCGGGGATTCTTGATATTCGAATTCCAATGTGTATCGGTAATGGATGTTCAGCAGCGCTTCTTTGAATTCGCGCAGCAAAGGATAGTCCCAAGGGGTCGCTTTGCGGATGCGCATATCCACTTGCTTGGGATCGTTTTGGTTATGCCTGAGAAAAGCGAATTCGACATCGAACTTCTCCTGTTCGTCCTTAAGCCCAATCGAGTTTAAGAACCTTTCCATGATTTGGCTCATTCCCCAACCCTCACACAATCAGCGAAACGATGTCTTTGACGGCGATGGCGACCATCAGCACCATCAGCAGGCCAAGGCCGACGTAGGAAACGATGGCTTTCGCCTTTTCTGGGACTTTCTTCCTCGTGATGGCCTCGATGATCGTGACCAGCAGCGCCCAGCCATCGAGCCCCGGGAAGGGAAGGAGGTTGAAGAAGGCAAGGTTGATGGAGATGAGGCCCGCGTAAAGGAAAACGTACCCTACCCCGCCCATGGCCTCGACCGAAGGCAAGGCGGCCGTCATGCCGATCACGCCGGAAACGTCTTTGAGCCCGCCCGTGAAAAGGCTCGCGAAGCCTTTCACGACCGCCCCACAGGAATAAGGAACGAGACGGGTCCACTCCTTCCACGTGCCCGAGAAATCCGGCACGCTGCGAATGGAAGGAAGGTAAATGCCCGTTTCCTTTGGCTTCCCGCTTTCGAACTCGAGGGAGGTTTTGTAAATCAGGCGGTTCTCGTAGGCCTTCTGCCAATCCCTCCCCATGCTTTCGGCTTTGATGGGAAGAAGGGCGAAGGACAGGTTGTTGATGGTGGCCCCATCCGGGAGGTTGCCCGTGTTGAAAGTCCCTTGGCTTAAGTCGGCGCCATTGCCGATGCCGATATTTTGATATCCTTCCGGCAAAGCTTCCGCGTTTTCTTGGTAGAAATAAAGCGAGGAGGCGAGATCTTTCCCGGAGACGAGGTTCTGCGGAACGAAGGTGGCGACATAGCTCTCGCTCATGCCGGAGATCGCGACGTTGGAGCAAAGCCCAAAGCCGTAGAGGTTCTCCCCGGAAGTTTCTTGGTGAGGCAAAAGCAGAACATAATCCTCGGCCTTAAAAGCGACGTTATCCTCTTTTTCGGCGTTGGCGGATTCGATGTAGCTTTTCACTTCCCCGGAAAACTCGGGGGCAAGGTAGAAGACGCCGATCTCGGTATTCGCGTCCAAAGAGAGGGAGACGTCGCGGGCTTGGTAGCAGGAATAATAATGGGGGCAGCAAGCGGAGACGTAGAGCAGAACAAGCCCCAAAAGGAAATTCATGGTCACCCCGGCGAGCATGATGATGGATTTCTTCCATTTCGGAACCCGTTCCAACGAACGGCTTTCGTCGGGGGCGGTGAAGCCATCGGGGACGACGCCCGGCTCGCCGTACATGGAAACGTATCCCCCCAAGGGGAACGCTCGCAGCGAGAAATAAGTCTCCCCTTTCTTCCGTTTCTTCTTGAGCAGCGCTGGGCCGAAGCCGATGGAATACTCAAAGCAATAGACCTTGAACGCCTTCGCGGCGGCCAAATGGCCCGCCTCGTGGATCGAAATCAGGACGCCGAGGATGACGAGCATCAAGACGATGTTTCCGACGGTGCTGAGAATTTGGCTCATAGACCTCTCCTTTCGATTTTCTTTTTGACGAACATCCTAGCATAGGAGTCCGCGGCTTGGATTTGGCGCAGGGACGGATGCAACTGATTGGGGATGGAGGAGAGGGCGCTGCGCACCATGACCTCGATGTCCAAGAAAGGAATTCTGCAATTCAAGAACGAATGCACGGCCTCCTCGTTGGCCCCGTTCAATACGGCGGGGGGCCGCCCCCCCTCTTTTTTGGGGTTTTTTGCGCTTTTCGGCGCTGGTTAGCGTTTGGGGTCGAATTTATGGAAGTGATAGGGCGCGAGTTCGCTGAGTTTCCTCACACAAACGGGGCGGAAAGGCTGCTTGCCTTCAAGCAAAGCATATTCGATCGGCCCACGCATGTCGGGGGCCGAGACGTCGGCTAGATACGACCCGTCTTTCAAGAGCAGGAGCGAATGCACATGGGATTCGTCATGGAGAAGGATTTCGGTTTTCTCAAGGGGGAAATCGAAAAGCCACTTCGCCTCGATGACCTCGAACCCTTTGTTCATCATCGTCGCCGAATCGATGGTGATCTTGGCCCCCATCTTCCAAGTCGGGTGGGACAAAGCCGTCTCAGGGGTCACGTTCGACAGCTCCGTTCGGGAAAGCCCGCGGAAGGCACCCCCGGAAGCCGTGATGAGGATTTTCTCCACTTCGGAGCGGTCGACGCAGGAAAGCAGTTTCGCAATCGCGACGTGTTCCGAATCGATGGGATAGAGCTTCCCCTTCCCGCTTGAGAGGATTTTTTTGATCAGCTCCCCGCCGACGACGAGGGATTCTTTATTGGCCAAGCAAAGGATCCTGCCTTCGTTAAGCGAAGTCAAAGAAGGCAAAAGCCCCGCAAAGCCGACCAGCGCATTCTCCACCATCTCCGCGGGGCATTCCTGGATGATTTGGCGAAGCCCCTCGTCCCCAAAGTACCAATGGAGGTTCGGATAGGACTCCTTCAGGCGGAGAAAATCCTCCTCCTCTTGCACGCAGACGTACCCAATCGAAGGGAAGCGGGACAGGATGCCGGGGATTTTCTCGACATGATGGCCGACGGAGATCCCAAGCAAACGAAAGCGATCGGGGTGAGCGGACAAAACGTCCAAGCTCTGCGTCCCGATGGAACCGCTCACGCCCAAAATCAGGAGCGTCCTCATAAAAGGGAGACCCCCAATAAGGAAGAAGTCTCCGGCACGGACCAGTAAAGGACGGTCATGACGACCACGGACACGCCGAGGACGGTGAACAAGGAACTGTCGATGCGATCAAGGACCCCGCCATGGGGCCCCAAGATATGGCTGTAGTCTTTGAAGACGAAATGCCTTTTGATCAAAGAGAAAGACAGATCCCCGAGATCGCCCAAAACCGGGGTGAGGAGGGAAACGATGACGACCAGATACCAGTGCTTGAAGTCGAAGACGCCCGGAAGGATGTCGAGGTGGAAAAAGGAAAGGAGGAACGAATATCCGCAAAGGACGGCCGAAGTCGCGATCCAGCCAATGAAGAACCCTTCCCACGTCTTTTTGGGCGAGACGCGGGGATTCATGTGATGACGGCCGAAAAGCATTCCGCCGAAATAAGCGAATGTGTCGTTCAGCAACGCCCCTAGGATCGCATAGACGATCAAGGCTGCGCTTTGACCGAAGCGATATTCAAAGCTAGTAACCGGATAAGCCAGCAAAGCGGGGTTGGCGACGAAGGGCACCAGGCGGAGGTAAAGCGCGGCTTGCAAGCCCAGGCCGACCAAAAGCACCATGGTGAAGTAATAGCAGATGTCGGTGAAAGAAAAAGTCTCTTGGGCGATCGAAAGCCAAAAGAAAATCAAAAGCATCAAACCCAAGAAAATCGGCGAGACGTTCAAAGACAAAGACCCGACGCCATACCCGGCTTTATCGTAGGCGTTTTCCAAGGAGAAGGAGTAATCGCGAATCTCGCCCCACCGAACCCGTTGGTTGACCAAACCATCGGCATATTTCTTAATGAAACTCCAATAGATGGCGATGAACAGGAAGATATAAACGACGAGGTAAATATACCAACGCGCTTTCTTTTGGGGGGCGCGGACGATTTCGTATCCGGCAAAAGCGGCGACGACGGTCACCAAGCCGATCCAAGCCCAAGACCCATAAAACAAGCAAGGCACAGCAACCAAAATCAAAGCAAGGGCGATCGCAACGCGGCTGACGATCGATTTTTTGCCCTTTTCAGAGATTTCGTTCACCTGAAGCCCCGCAACCTTTCTTGTTTTTGGCAGTTCGGCTTCCTTTTCGGGGTTGATCGTTTCGGGATCGATTGGCAGTTCACTCATTTTTCAGCCCTCCATAACGACGGTTCCTATCTTGAAATGTTTTAAGGCAATCAATGAGGTCGCTTCTTCGGAAATCCGGCCATTTCACCGGCGTAAAAACGAACTCCGCGTAGGCGTTCTGATAAAGGAGGAAATTCGAAAGCCTCTCCTCCCCGGAGGTGCGGATCATCAAATCGACATCGGGCATGCCAGAGGTGTAAAGATATTCGGAGAATGTCGATTCGTTGATGGCGGAAAGATCGGCAAGGGCGCCTTCTTTGTATTCGGCGGCGATTTTTTTGCAGGCGCGGACGATGTCGTCCCTGCCCCCATAGTTGAGGCACACATTGATGACCCAGTTGGAATTCCCTTGAGTCCGGGAAACCGCATTAAGGCAGACCTCACGGGTTTGGGGGCGGATTCTAGACAAATCCCCGGAGATGCGGATTTGGGTGCCGATGGAATCCAGGTAATCGATTTCCTTGCGGAAGAACTCCTCCAAGTAATCCATCAAATGGTCGATTTCATCCTGGGGGCGGTTCCAATTCTCCGTGGAAAAGGCGTAAAAGGACATGTACTTAATGTTGAACTCGCGGCATGTTTCAAAAATCTCGATGATCCTTTTGCAAGCCTCATGATGCCCGTAAAACCGCGGAAGCCCCCGCAATTTCGCCCATCGTCCGTTCCCATCCATGATAAAAGCGACGTGGTCGCATTTCTTCGTAAGGGCAAATTCACTCGAGGCTTTCTTTTTCATCCAACCGATTATATAGCCCAAAGGGCTATTTAAAAAGAAACGGGAGGCAAAAATCGTCCAGCCAAAGAGGCAACGAGACGAGTGAAAAACCAGCAAAGGAAGAAAAACCCGCAAAAAGCCATTAAAAAAGCAGGGCGGGCCCCTGCTTTCTTTTTTGAGATCTCAGCTCAGATGGTCATGATTTCCTTCGTCTTCTCGACGACGATGGAATCCACTTCCTTATTGGCTTTATCGATTTCCTTTTGAATGTCCGCCTCAATCCTTTCCTTCAGATCGTCGGAATAGGAATCGTCGTCTTTCAGCAAGGACAAAGCGTCGCGGCGGATGTTGCGGATGGCGACTTTGGCTTCATCTCCGAGCCCTTTGGCCCTTTTGGCGGTGTCTTTGCGGATGTCTTCGGTCATCGGAGGGACGACGATGCGGATGGCGTCGGCCTCAACCTGCGGATTGACGCCGATGTTGGCCGCGGAGATTCCGGCGGCGATGGCTTTCAGATCCTCGCGGGAATACGGCTTGATCAAAAGCTGACGAGGCTCCGGCATGGAGACGGAGGAAAGCGAGGTGATGTCCATCTTCTCGCCATAATAATCGCATTGAACGCCGTCGAGCATCGCCGGGTTGGCGCGGCCCGAGCGAAGCTTGGTCAAGCCCAAGCGGAAGCTTTCAAGGCTTTTGGCGACTTTCTCGGTAACTTCGGAAACGTAGGGATCCATTTTGTTTTCTCCTTATATTTATTTGTTTTCCAAATCTTTGTGAATGATCGTGCCGATGTTTTCGCCGGACAGGACCTTCAAGAAGGACGAGGGCTCATCCGTGTTGAACACTCGCACCACTACGTCTTTGCCTTCCAGCATCGCGACCGCGGTCAAATCCATGACGGCCAGCTTCCGTTCCACGACCTCATGGTAGGTGAGGTCCGGAAGGAGCTTCGCGTTTTTATTCTTCCTCGGGTCGGAATCATAGACGCCGTCGACGCCGTTTTTCGCCATCAGGATCGCATCGGCTTTGACTTCCAAGGCACGGAGGGTGGCGCAGGTATCGGTGGTGAAGTAAGGGTTCCCGGTGCCGCCTGCGAAGATCGTGATTTTGCCGGATTCCAAATGGGAAATCGCCTTTCTGCGGATATAGGGTTCGCAGCATTGGGGGACATTGATTGCCGACATAACGCGGGTGAGGAGGCCTTTCTGCTCCAAGGCGTTTTGAATGGCCATCCCATTCATGATCGTCCCGAGCATTCCCATGTAATCGGCCTGAGCCTGCTCGATGCCGATCTTGTCGGCCATCCGGCCGCGCCAAATGTTCCCCGCTCCGACGACGATCCCGATCTGCACGCCGGAGTCGTGGATCTGCTTCACGACGCAAGCGATGTTCTCAAGCTTTTCGCGATCGAAAATCGAACCGTCTTTGCTATCGGCGAGGGCTTCGCCGGACAGCTTGATGATAATGCGTTTGTAAATAGGGTTCATGCTGTGGGTATTATAACGGAACGGAAGAAGGAAAAAAGCCGTGCGGACGAAAAAAGCGCCCTAGCTGCTTAGGGCGCTCATCTGCGATTGGCTTACTTGGAGAGCTGGCCAACTTCGTAGCGGACGAAGCGGAGGACTTTGAAGCCTTTTTCTTTGGCCAATTGGTCGACGCTGAGCTTGCCGCTCATATCGAGGGCATAGGCCTTGCTGCCGAGGCAGGCATCGCCCAAACGGGCATCGACCTTGCGCTGGGCAATGGTGGCTTTGACTTGGTCGGGTTTGGAAGCGAGCTTCGGATCTTCGGCGACTTCCTTCTGAGCGATGGCAAGTTCCCTTTCCTTCGCTTCGGCGGGAACGTCGGCGAGGGAGAGGAATTCCGGGGCGGAGGAAGCAACGGTCATCGCGAGGCCTTTGTCGATTTCCTCGCCCATGTCCTTGCTGAGTTCAACCAAAGCGGCGATCTTTCCGCCGGCGTGGATGTATTTTCCGAACGCTTCCTCCCCTTCGGCGTGGAGGATCAGATAGCGGCGGAAGACGAAATTCTCGCGCATGGCGACGACGGCATCGGTGAAGATGTCCTCGGTGGCTTTGATGGCCCCTTCCAAATCGGCAGGCTGCTTCTGGAGCAAGCGGGCGACGATGGCATCGACGATCTCATGGAACTTAGGAGAAGCGGAGACGAAGTCGGTTTCGCAGTTGATCTCGACCACGACGGCGGTCTTCTTATCATCGCTCAAGCCGATGGAGGCAACGCCTTCCGCAGCGGTCCTTCCGGCTTTGGCGGCGGCTTTGGCGATGCCCTTCTCGCGAAGGATATCGATGGCTTTCTCTTCATCGCCCTCGGCTTCGACCAAGGCCTTTTTGCAGTCCATGATCCCAGCACCGGTGCGCTCTTGCAGAGCTTTGATGGATTGAATCGTGACAGCCATTACTTCTTCTCCTCGGTGGCAGCGGGAGCGGCGTTCTCAGCGGCGGCTTTGGCGGCTTCGGCTTTGCGGGCGGCAAAGCGGGCGGCACGCTCAGCCTGCATCTTCTGATAGCGCTCTTCGCGGGCCTTGCGGGCGGCGCGGACGGCCTGGCGATGCTGTTCGGCGGCGATGTCGGCGACCTTGATGGCATCCTGCATGGTGGCTTCTTCGCCTTCGTCTTTGACGTGAGCGACTTCGGTGACTCCGCCGCGGGCTTCCACGACGGCATCGGCCAAGACGCCGATCAAGAGTTTGATGGCGGAAGTGGCGTCGTTGTTGGACGGGATGGGGAAATCGACGGTGTCCGGATCGTCGGAAGTATCGCAGATCGCGAAGACGGGGATGTTCAATTTGTGGGCTTCGAGGACGGCGTTGTGCTCAACGGTCGGGTCGACGAGGACGATCGCGTTGGGGAGGCGGCGCATCTCTTTGATGCCTTCAAGGTTCTTCTGAAGCTTGCCGAGCTCTTTCTTGAGGAGGGCGACTTCCTTCTTCGGAAGTTTGTCCCAAGAGCCGTCATCGGCAGCGGTCTCCAAATCGCGGAGCCTCTTGGTGCGGCCTTGGATGGTGCGGAAATTGGTGAGGGTTCCGCCGAGCCAACGGTTGGTGATATAGAAGGAGCCGGAGCGCACAGCCTCGTCGATGACGATCTGCTGGGCCTGGGTCTTGGTGCCGACGAAGAGGACTTTTCCGCCCGCTTCGACGATGGCCTTAAGGGCGTTGTAGGCAGCGACGCTGCGGGAAACGGTTTTGGCAAGGTCGATGATGTAGATGCCATTGCGAGCGCCATAGATGAATTTGTTCATCTTGGGGTTCCAACGACGGGTTTGGTGCCCGAAGTGGGCGCCGGCTTCCAAAGCCTTCTTCATCGTGATGATGGGGGCGTTGGGATCGCGGATGATTTCCGCCATGGTCGGTTCGACCGGTGCGGCTTCCGCTGTGGGGGCCGCTTCTTGGACGGCCTCGACTTTCAATTCGTCACTCATTCTGGTGACCTCCATTTGTTTATGCCTCCCTCGCTTCGAACAGTCGACCACCTATCCGATTTTTAAGCCTGCTTCGGCCCGGAAGGAACACGGCACTGAATCCACGGGGTGCGTATTAACTCTTCCCCCATAGGGGGAGAGCCTGTAAGAGTATACTCTTTCCATCTGCGCAGAAAAAGCATTAGTTTTCTCCCTTCGAATCCAAGGGATGACCCTTATTGATCTTGAGGCATTTTGCCTTTCCTAGACGGGATAAAGGCATCGTAATCCGATTGCAGTTTTTCTTGGGACACGTGGGTATAAACCTGCGTCGTATCAATGCTCTCGTGGCCCAAAAGTTCTTGAATTAAGCGCAAATCCGCCCCGTTTTCGAGCAGGTGGGTCGCGAATGTGTGGCGGAGTTCATGAGGATGAAGGCCCAAAAAGACGCCGGTTTTCTCTTCGATGGAATGAAGGATGAACTCCAAGCCGCGGACCGTCAGGCCCCGTCCTCGATCGTTGAGGAATAGCTTATCGCTTTTCAATTGGTCTTTGTTTTTCGAAAGCAGTTCCTGGCGAAGCGTGGAGCTATAGGCTTTGATAGCTTCCTCCGCGGTCCTGGAAAAAGGAACGATGCGCGTTTTGTTCCCCTTTCCCGTCACACGGATCGTCCGCGTCCGAAAGTCGATTTGGCGATGGGTCAAGCCAACGAGTTCGGAAGCGCGGAGGCCAGAGGAATATAGCAATTCCAGAATCGCTTGGTCGCGCCTGGCCAAAAAGTCGGTGCGTTTGGCGTTGGCCTCGAACAAAGAATCGATTTGGTTCAAGAACAGGACGGACGGGTATTTGATTTGGGCTTTTGGGGAGCTGGCCCCAACGAAAGGATTGGAGGCGATGTATCCCCGCTTCTTCAAAAACTCGTAATACCCCCGAAGGCAAGACATGCGCCTTTGGCAAGAACGGGGGGAGATATCGTTTCGGAGGATTTCCTCGGAAAGGAAGTTGTCGATGTCCTTCGGGCCCACCGCGTCGAAAAGAATGAGTTCGCGGTCGAGGAAGGATTGGAATTTGTCGATGTCTCGTTGATAACTGTCCAGCGTTTTTTCGGTGTAATTCCGCTGAAAGCGCAAATAGTCTAAATACTCTTTCTCAGGCTTATTCATTGGCTTTCTTCCAATAGGATTCTATCCCCAAGAGAGCGTTTTGGATGGCGGGCTCGCGGTTGTGCTTGTCCGATTGAGGGAAAAGGGCCCAGTTGGCGTTCATCGGCGCGAAATATTTGCCAGACGCATGGCGAAGATAAGAGAGCAAAGCGCCCAAAACGGTGTTCTCTGGGACGGGGACATATTCCTTCCCTTCGATTCTCCGCGAGGCGTTGATCGCGGCGACGATTCCCGTCGCGGCGCTTTCCACGTATCCCTCCACCCCGCAGAGCTGCCCAGCGATGAAGCAATCGGGGGCCGCTTTCAAAGAAAGGTCTTCGTTTAGGCAGCTGGGCGCATTCAAATACGAGTTCCGATGCATCAGCCCATAACGGATGAACTCGGCGTGCTCCAGACCGGGGATCAGGGAAAAGACCCTCTTTTGCTCCGGATAAGTCAAATTGGTTTGGAATCCGACGAGGTTGTAATAATCGCCCAGTTTGCTGTCTTGGCGAAGCTGGCAAACCGCGTAAGGATGCGGGTGGTTCTCATCCCAAAGCCCAAAAGGCTTCAGAGGGCCATGACGAAGCGTCTCCTCCCCACGGGAAGCGATGACTTCGATGGGAAGGCAGCCCTCAAAATAATGAGTATCGAATTCGTGGAGAAGCGCTTTTTGGGCATGCACCAGCTCATAGACGAAACGTTGGTATTCCTCTTTGGAAAAAGCGCAGTTGATGTAGGAAGAATCATCCTGTTCGTAACGGGACTTGAAATAGGCTTTGGAAAAATCGATGCTGCTTTTGGCCACGATCGGGGCGCTGGCGTCGAAAAAGGAAAGATTCTTTTCTCCCGCCAAGGCGGAAAGATGATTCAGGATCCCCTCCCCCGTCAAAGGTCCAGTGGCCAAAATCGCAGGCCCTTCCGGGATCTGCTCCAGGTTCTCCCGAACAATGCGGAGGTTGGGGAAGGAAAGCAGGGCCTTCGTGATCGACTGGGCGAACAAATCGCGGTCGACGCTCAGCGCGTTCCCCGCGGGGACGGAGGTTTCTTCGGCGGCTTTCATGGTCAAAGAATCCATCCTCCGCATCTCTTCCTTCAAAAGACCGCAGGCATTGTCCAAACGGGAAGATTTCAAAGAATTGGAGCAGACGAGTTCGGCGAACAAGCCCGTTGTGTGCGCATGGTCCTCGACAAGGGGGCGTCGCTCAAAAAGTGTCACTTCGTACCCGCGCTTGAGCAAGTAATACGCGGCTTCGCTGCCGGCGAGTCCACCGCCGACGATCGTCATTTTCTTTTGGGCGCTCATTTTTTGCTTTTGTCGTCGAGCCACTCGTGGTAGCGGCATTTCGGGAAGTTGGTGCAGGCGAGGAACTCTTTTTTCTTTCCTTGCTTGATCACCAAATGCCCTGTTTTGCAGCGCGGGCACGGTTTGACGTAGTCCTTTTCGGTATAGATCTTCTTTGGAGCGGAGGTTTTTCCGTCCAATGAACGGGTGTAGTGGCAGGAAGGGAAGCCCGAGCAGCCGATGAACTTCTCGCCCTTCTTGTTCGTTTTGTAGACAAGGGGCTTGCCGCATTCGGGGCAGTTTTCGCCTACGGGGACATCAGGTTCTTTCGGCTCGCGCTTGATGTAATGGCAGGAAGGATAGTTCGAGCAGCCGATGAAAGTGGTCCCTTTGCGCGAACGTTTATAAACCAAAGGATGCCCGCACTCAGGGCAAAGCTCGCCCGTGGGTTCGTCCGGCTCCTTCCGCATCTTCTCCTTGGCGTCGATGTAGTTCTTCTGGAAGGGACCGTAGAATTCGTTCATGGCTTGCAGGAAGGTTTCGCTGCCCTCCTCGACTTTATCGAGCTTCCTTTCCATCTCCGCGGTGTAATCGGTGGAAACGATGTCGGGGAAATACTGCTGAAGGGTCGAAACGGCCTTCTTTCCCTCTTCGGTGGGGGCCAAAACCCCACGGGTGGCAGTCACGTACTTGCGTTTGATCAAGGTCTCGATCGTGGTCGCGTAGGTAGAAGGGCGGCCAATGCCCTTCTCTTCCATGGCCTTGACGATGGAAGCTTCGTTATAGGGAGGCTCCGGCTTGGTGAATTTCTGCTGAGGATCGACGGAGCCGACTTTCAGCGATGCGCCTTCTTTGATTTCAGGAAGAAGGGAGGTCTCATCCTCGTCGAACTCTCCATACACCACTTCAAAGCCCGGGAATAGGGTTCGGATCCCCTTGAGGGAGAACTCAAGTCCATTACCCTGCAAAGCGACCGAGGTGCTTTCGATCTGCTTGGGGGCCATCAAGGAAGCCATGGCGCGGCAATAGATCAAACGATAAAGCTTGGCCTCGTCGGACGGGAGATACTTAGCGACTTCCTCAGGGGTTCTATGGGTCCCCGTCGGGCGGATCGCCTCGTGGGCATCCTGCACGTTTTTGCCGGTTTTGCCTTGACGGAGCGAGCCAACGTATTCCTCGCCCCAAGTCTCCTTGATGAAGGGGACCGCGTGGCGGTTGTAGAACTCGGGCGAGATGCGGGTGGAATCGGTACGCATATAGGTGATCAAACCGACGTGCTCGCCGTTGACTTCCTCGCCTTCATATAGCTTTTGGGCGATGGATTGGGTGCGCGCATTGGAGAAATGGAATTTCGAGAAAGCCTCTTGCTGCATGGAAGAAGTCGTAAAAGGCCCTTTGGGGAACACTTTCTTCGCCTCTTTCTTCACGGAAGCGACCAATAGATTCTCCGGAATGCGGGCGAGGATGGCATCGGCCTCTTCTTTTGAGGAAATCTTCGGAGCTTTCCCATCGACTTTACTCAGGGTCGCTTTGTAAAGGGCTCCATCGATCTCAACGGCGAGATCGATGACCCAGTATTCGCTCGGGACGAAGGCATCGATGTCGGCTTGCCGGTCCACGATCATGCGGAGGGTCGCACTTTGGACGCGTCCAGCGCTTTGGACGCCGATCTTCTTCTGCAGCAAAGAGCTGACCTGAAAGCCGATGATGCGATCTTCCAAGCGCCTTGTCTCCTGCGCATGGACAAGATTCATATCGATGGTCTTCGGCGCTTGAAGCGCCGCCAAAATCGCGGGCTTGGTGATTTCGTGGAACTGAAGCCGCTTCGTGGTTTCCACCGGCAGCTTCAAAACGCTGGCAAGATGCCAAGAGATGGCCTCCCCTTCCCGGTCAGGGTCGGTCGCGAGATAGACTTCGTCCGCGCTTTTAGCGGCCGCGGATAATTTGGAAACGATGGCCTTCTTCTTGGGCGGGATTTCCCAATCGGGGGTGAAGCCGTGCTCGACGTCGATCCCCAAACCGCCTTTCCCGTGGGTGGAGAGATCGCGGATATGGCCTTCGCTGGCCATGACTTTGAAATCGGATCCGAGGTAACGGCCGATGGTTTCGCATTTCTTGGGTGACTCTACAATGACAAGTTTCATAATCGGGGAAAATATAGGCGCTTTTTTATCCTTGTCAAAGCCAAAGAAGGCGCCTTAATCCCTATATAAATAAAGTAATTATTTATAAGGCCTTCGAATTTATTTTTCTTTTGCCCTCCCTGGGAACAGCTCCAAGACATCCTGAACGTTCTGCACCAGGCATGCCCCCGTGCGGATCAGAAGGTTATTCCCGCTGTCCTCATCGGCCCGATAGGGGAGGCACGCCACCTCCCTCCCATCATCCAAAGCATAGCCAGCAGTAATCAAAGTCCCGCTGTGGGGCTTTGATCCGCCAAGCAGCGTCAGATAGCTGAGACCCGCCAAAATGCGGTTGCGGTTTGGGAAGTTCCGCTGGGATGGGCGAACCCCATCAGGATATTCGCTTAGCAGCAGCCCCTTCTCCGCGACTCGGTCCTGAAGCGCGGCGTTTTCCGAAGGGTAATGATAGTCCAGCCCATTCCCCAGCACGCCCACGGCTTTTCCGGATTCGACGGCCCCGCTCATCGCCGCCCCATCGATTCCTTTCGCAAGCCCCGAAACGATGGTGAAGCCTTCCTTAGCCAAGCCTTCAGCGATCTCCCGACTTCTTTTCGCGCCATAGGAAGTCGCCTCGCGCGAGCCGACCAAAGTAACGCATTTTCGGAAATCGGAGACGAGGCCGAAGTCCCCTTGGTAGTAAAGGACGAAAGGGGGCTGATCGATGTTTTTCAAGGCGTCGGGGTATTCGGGATCCATCAAAGTGATGAAAGGGCGCTTTTGCACTTGTCCGAATTCCTCCACTTCCTTGCGGTTCACGGGCTCCTTCGCCTTGATGGCTTTCATCATTGCCATCCAATCCCCTTTGTATTTATGGGACAAATAAAGAAGAAGCATTCTTGCGGTCATATCTTTTCCTCCACTTCCCCATAAAGGAGGAAAAGGATTTTGAGAGCAAAAACTAGAAAAGCTTAAGCTGGACGTCCTTGTAATGGGCGACTGGGGCGAAGCTCTTCCGGTGGACCCCTTCGATGGGCCCGTTTTTGGCAAGCTCCTCCAAATGGGCCTTCGTCCCATATCCCTTATGTTTTGAGAAAGAGAACATCGGATAGAGGCTTTCGAGCTGAATCATGTAACGGTCTCGGGTGACTTTGGCCAAAATCGAAGCCGCGGCGATATTCAGGCACTGAGCATCCCCTTTGATGATGGGGACTACCGGGACGGCCAGATCGTTGAGGGGCATCGCATCGCTGAGGACAAGCTGAAAAGGATGTCTGATTTCCGAAAGGGCATGTTTCATCGCGACTTTCGTCGCCTCGTAGATGTTCAGCCGGTCGATGTCGGAAGCGGAGACCATCGCGATGCCGAATCCCAAAGAGTTCTCTTCGATCATTCGGAAAAGGCTTTCCCTTTTCTTCATGGTCAGTTGTTTCGAATCGTTGATCTCCTCACAGCGAAATTCAGGTGGGAACACCACCGCGGCCGCGCAGACCGGTCCGGCCAAAGGGCCTCGTCCGGCTTCGTCGGTCCCGGCGATGAAGCGGATCTCATCCGAGTAATATTCTCTTTCCTTAACGAGCATCCTCTTTCGGCCTTTCCAGTGAAATCCTGCCCAAAAGCCCGTCTTTGAACTCTTTTATCAGCAAATAAGATGCTTTTTCCAAAGATGGTTCTCCATTTTCCAATAATCCGCGTTTTGCAGCGATTTTCTCCAAAACTGCGTTTTTTTCCTCGCAAGAGATGTCTTCGATGCCGAATCTTTGCTGCAGGCAATTGGGGTAATTCGCCTCCAAATAGTCCAGCAAGGCCAAAGCTAGGTCGTGGGTCGGCAAAACGTCTTCCCGCATCGAACCCAAAAGGGCAAGACGAACCGCTTGGCTTTTGTCCGGATAGTTCATGGGCAGGACACCTGGGGTATCTAAAAGAAGGAAGTCTTCCGACAGTTTGATCCACTGCTCTGAGCGGGTGACGCCGGCTTTGTTGCCGACCGCGGCGATCTTTTTGCCACGCAGATTGTTGATCAAAGTCGATTTGCCGACGTTGGGGATGCCGACGACCATCACCCGGACCGGCTGAGGTTTCATGCCGAAGCGTTTCTCCTTCTCCCTCTTCTTCGTCAAAAGGTCATTGGAAGCTTGGCGGAGAAGGGCGAGGAAATTAGCTTTCTTCAAATTGCCGGAGATGGCCTTTTCTCCAATCGCAGCGTAATGCTTGAGCCAAAGTTCCGTAACGGCGGGATCGGAATAGTCCGACTTCGAAAGCAGGTGGAGCGTAGCTTTGTTTTGCAGTTTTCCCCTAAGCAAAGGATTCTCGCTGGAAGCCGGCGCGCGACTGTCCAGAATCTCAACCACAAGGTCGATGACTTTCAGATAGCCTTCCATCTCCCGGAGGGCTTTGGCCATGTGCCCTGGGAAAAAGTGAACTTCCTTTGCTTTAGGCATGGGAGGTCTCCTTCTTGGTCAAAGTCTTTTCAAAGGGAGCGGAGTCGAGATAGTAATAGTTCCAGAACGGGCGGTTTTTGTTCCAGGTGAAAACCGGGTTGAACGTCCCGTCTTCGTTTTTGGAAAGCTTGCGGAGGGAAGTCACCAAATACGCTTTCCCCTGCAAGCAATAACGGGGGATGGCACCAATCACGCGAGAATCGCTGGAATAATGGCCGGCACGGTTATCGCCGCAAACATAATATTCGTCTTCCCCCAAAGTGATGGGCCCAACGTTCTGATTGGCCAAGGTCACTTTGCTTCGATAGGTTTCCCCATCGATGTCCTCGAAGTCGGAGAAAGAATAATAAGAGGAATACGTAGACACGTCCCCTGCCGAATCCTGGATAACGGTCGTGCCCCAGGGGGTTGCGATATTCCCGTTTTCATCCAAGTCGGGGCAAATGGTGATCGTCTCGCCAGGAAGGCCAATCACGCGTTTGATTTTCAAAGATGCGCCTTTTTTGGGAAGGTAGCTCCCGTCCTCTTGCAAAACCATGTCCGAAGGATAATAGGTGATCGCGATGTCGAAACGCCCCAAATCGGAAAGACCTTTCTCGCCCATCCTCGCCCAGCCATAGTCGACGAAATCCCCATCGCCTTGCTCGGAGCTTTTCCAAGTAATCGCCTTATAGCTGCCATCCTTTTGGCGAACAAGGCCATCTTTGTTCAAGGTCGGGTACATCGACGCGCCGTCGACGAAAAAGGCGTCCCCGTAATTCACGCTGAGATAAACCACGTTGATGGAAAAGGCGGCAACCCCCACGAAAGCCGCGACCAAAACGACGTCTAAAACGATTTGCCACCAGTGGCGTTTCGACTTTTTCTTCTTGGGGTTGAGATCCCCGGTAAGCTCTCCTTTTGTCTCAAGATAATCATCAGGCATAATCACAGGAATTATAAAGATGGTCGGGCATGAAAAAAAGGCCTCCAACGGAGGCCTCGTCACTTTTTTCTTTACGGATGCGGGCTTACTGAGCCTCTTTGATACGAGCGGCTTTGCCAGAGAGCTTGCGCATGTAGGTGATCTTGTTGCGGCGAACCTTGCCCTTACGGACAACTTCGATCTTGGCAATCGAGGGGGCATTGACGGCCCAGGTGCGTTCCACACCGATCCCAGACGAGATCTTGCGGACGGTGAAGGTCTCGGCGATTCCACCACCGCGGCGTTGCATCACAACACCTTCGAAGATCTGAAGACGTTCCTTTTTCCCTTCAACGATGCGGACGTACACGCGAACGGTGTCGCCGGAGCTGAAGTCCGGAATGTCATGGCGCAGCTGACGGGCGGTGATTTCTTTCACGAGTTGATTGTTCATGATGATTACCTCCTTTTTCAGCTTTTCGGTTTCTCTTCAGGTTCATGATCCGTGACGGGGACAGCGGAGCCTGCGTATCGTCTTTCGACGCAAAAGAGAATATACCCCTACGGGGAAGGGCTGACAAGGGAAAACGGCAAGACCTCTGCATTTCGGGTGGCCGGGCGCGATTTCCGTGCGTTTTTCTACCAAGGAAGCCTTTTTGCCTGCCCTTTCCGCACTCTTGCGGAATCCTCCTACGCTATAATTAGCCGAAAGAGGAAAAACATGGATTACTCCTACGTAAAAGACTTTAAAAAGCTCGGTTTCGGAATGTTCGTCCACTACGGCTTATATAGCACCCTCGAAGCAGGGGAATGGTATTTTGCCTGCGCGTTTAACGGAGGGTACATCAAAAGTCCGATTTCGATGGATGAGTACATCGAAAAGACCTTGCCTAAATTCAACCCCAAGAAAAACTGGGCCAGGGACCTTTGCCGCCTAGCCAAGCAATCTGGCTGCCGTTACGTCACCATGACGACCCGCCATCACGAAGGTTTCTCCCTTTACGGCACAAAGGGCTTGAACGAATACGATGCCCCCCACTCCCCGGCGAAAAGGGATTTGGTCAAAGAGTTTGTAGACGCATGCCATGAATATGGGATGAAGCCTTTCTTCTACCACACTGTCATCGATTGGTGGCAGAGCGATTTCCAAAAGGGCAATTTCGAGTCTTACTTCGAATATCTCCGCAAATCGATTGAAATTTTATGCACGAACTACGGGGAAGTCGGCGGTTTTTGGTTTGACGGGACCTGGGGGCTGCCCGAGGGGGTGGCGTTCCCAGACGAGATTTACAAAATGATCCACCGCCTGCAGCCAAAGGCCATCGTAACGAACAACACGGGCCTGGATTTTTGCGGGCAAAAAGGCGGAGAGGAAATTGACTGCGTCACCTTCGAAAGGGGGGAGGCCTTCCCTGTTTCTTCCGAGGAATCCCGCCCCCTTGCCGGAGAAGTCTGCGACACAATCTCCGACCATTGGGGATACGCCAAAGACGATTTGTGCGTTAAGTCCTATTCGCAGCTCCTCAACGAGCTGATCGACACCCGGGCCTGCGGATGCAACCTTTTGCTCAACGTCGGCCCCAAGGGCAATGGGGACGTCCCTTTTATGCAAAAGGAAATCATGCTTTCCTTGGGGAAGTGGCTAAAGAAGAACCGTTTCATCATCTTGGATGCTGAGCCGGCCTCGATTCGGGGAGAAGGCGCATGCTTCTTTGAAAAAGACGGGAAATACTACGCCGTCGTGAAAGATGTCCCAATGGCCGCCGACGTCCACGTCCAACGTGTTTTGGGCAAAAAGGTCGTCCAAGTCGAAACGGATCGGAAAATCGTTTCCGCCAAAATGGTGGATCGCCCACAGGAGAAGCCCGTAATGGAAGGGAAGAACCAATTCCGCATCTATCCTTTTGGCTATGGGATTTCTTATGGGGCGCGAATCGCCGAATTCAAACTCAAGTGAAAGAAAGAGCGATGTTAAGTGTTTTTGCTTGACACCATATCGAGAAACGCGTACATTCATCGTCGAAAAGGAGAAAAAACTATGTCTGTTAAACTTAGGTTGACCCGCATCGGCCGTCACAAAGACCCCTTCTATCGTATCGTCGCCGCTGATTCCCGTTTCGCCCGCGATGGACGTTACATCGAGCAAATCGGCACCTATGACCCCGCCAACGGAGTCGACAGCGCCAACATCGACGAAGAACTCGCCATGAAGTGGCTCAAAAACGGCGCCATCCCCTCGGATTCCGTCCGTGCCATGCTCAGCCGCAAGGGCATCATGACCAAATTCGCGGAAAGCAAAATCAAGAAAGAAGGCAAGTAAGGATGGAAAGGGACTACGCAGCTCTGCTCCACCCCATCATTGACCCCCTCATCGAGAAGCCCGAATCCGTCATGATCCGCGAACTTCCCGGTGGAAACGATCGCAACGTCACCGTCTTGGTCGTTGCGGAAGACAATGACACCGCACGCCTCATCGGCAAGCGTGGGGTCGTCGCCAACGCTCTTCGCGAAGTCATCGGTATCGCCTCGAAAGCGGATGATACCAACACTCGGATTCATTTGAAGTTCGAAAGCTTCGACGAAGAGAAAAAAGACAATCAAGAGGACGACGGGAAGTAATTCCCGCCGTTTCTTTCTAAAATGGAATACGTAACAATCGCAAAAATCATCAGCACGCACGGACTGAAAGGTTTCTTCCGCTGCTACAGCCTCACTTCCTTTCCCAAGGAGCGTTTCCAACTTAGAAGGAAACTGACTCTCCACAACGAAAAGACCGGCGAAAGGAAGGAGGTCACTCTTTCCTATTCCCGCCCTCAATCCGGCTTCTACATTTTGGGTTTTGAGGAAATCCCTTCGATTGAAGAAGCCGAGAACTACCTGAAGTGGGACATCGACATCAATAAGGAAGATGCCCCCCTCCCCGAAGACCATTACCGCCTCGCCGATCTGATCGGATGCCAGGTCCTCGATCAAGAAGGGAAGGCTTTGGGCGAAGTCAAAGACGTCTTTTCCTACTCCCCCACCTGGACCCTTCGCGTAAAAAGAGAGGGCCAAAAGGATTTCTTCGTCCCCTTCGTCGACCAATTCGTCAAAGAAGTGGATACCGATAATAAGAAAATCGTCATTGAGCCGATCGAAGGATTGCTATGAACATCACGATCCTCACCCTCTTCCCCGATATGTTTTCCGGATTCGCGACCAATTCGATCATGAAACGGGCGATCGGAAAAGGGGTGGCCACCATCAACGTCGTCAACATCCGCGATTACACCAAAGACAAATACGGAAGAACCGATACTCCGCCCATTGGTGGAGGAGCGGGTTTGATTGAGAAATGCCAGCCAATCGTCGATGCCCTAAAAGCCAACAGGAAAGAAGATTCCCATGTGATCCTCATGTCTCCTAGAGGCCACACTTATGATCAAAAAGCCGCGCAAAGGTTCGCCAAATTGAACAATCTCATCATCGTCTGTGGCCATTATGAGGGCATCGATGAACGCGTCAACGCCTACTGCGATGAGCTGATCTCGATTGGCGATTATGTCTTAACGGGCGGAGAAATCCCCGCCATGGCGATCGCCGACTCCGTCATCCGCCTTTTGGATGGCGCCATCGCCAAAGAATCCCTGACCGACGAATCCTTCAACGCCGACCTATTGGAATACCCCCAATACACGGAACCCTACGAATTCGAAGGCCAAAAGGTCCCCGACATCCTTTACTGCGGCAACCACCAAGCCATCGAAAAATGGAGGCGGAAGCAATCGCTTTTGCTTACAAAAAAGCATCGGCCCGATCTATTCGCGAAGGTTCCCTTATCGAAGCAAGACAAAAAACTCCTCGCCGAATGCGACGAAGAGGGAACCCCAAATTGGGAAAAACAAGCTTTAGCAAAAGGAAAGAAATTCATGAAGCATTGAGCAAACCTCAATGCTTTTTTCTTTCACCTCAAAACCTCCGCCGCAGAAAAGGATGGTGGAGAAAGTTGATCGGCCTTTCTTTTGCCGCGATGAAGACAGCTCTTTTTCAGCAGGCGCAAGCACCCAGCGCCATTAAGCAGAGACGAAAGAAAGTCTTCGACTTGGTTCGCCGCTTCCTTTGGGCTATATAGCCGAAAAGGACCGTTCGCGACTCCCTAATGGCAATAGGAGACGCTTCGGCCAACCGCCCCACTTCTTGCCGTCTCATGAAGGCAATCCGCCAGCGAAATCGCAAACGATGAAAGCCAATATTAAAAACGCGAAAAATGAACGAAAATGCATCAACGGCTCGCTTAAATCCAAGTCACATAACAAAAAAGCGCGGACCATCCGCGCTTTATTTTGGTTGGCTTTAGAAGAAGACGGATTCGGATTTTTCCTTCATCTCCTTGGAAGCGGAGAAGGGGATGCGGGTGGTGTAGCCGGCTTTGGCGGCGACGATCATCTTCGTCGGCCATGCGAAGATGGCGGAGTTCCACTGCATGACCGTATCATTATAAGCCTCGCGGGCGGCGGTGATTTCCTGCTGCAAGTAACGGTTTTGCTGCATGCAATCGGCGATTGCTTGATGGGACTTGAGCTCTGGATAGTTTTCGAAGGCGATGTTGATTTTCCGATCGATTCCATCAAGCTTGCTTTGGAGCTCATTGCGATCGGTGTCGGACATATTGCCAGAACGGTACTTGGCGATTTCGGCGAATGTCGTCTTGTCGAGATCCACGGCTTTGTCGAGAATCTTGGCCGCATTCTGCAAAACGACGACTCTCTGGACCTGGTAATTGTCGATGGTCGAAGCATCGTGCTGTATCTTCTGCTGCAGCTGCTGGAGATAGCTCCTGGCTTTGATTTTCATGATGGCGAAGACGACTCCGGGGATCACCAAACAAACCCAAAGGAAAACCTGGAACAAAGTGCTCCTCCAATCGGTTTTGACGGCGACTTGCTTTTCGATGACGTGAACGTCGCGCCCAGCCTCGTTGACCGGACCTGTCATTTCGTCCAATTCATTTGCCATGTTGTTTCCTCCTTAGGAATTAGCGTCACTATTATTGCCTGTTTTCGCTTCGCTGAAAAGAGAGCCGATTTCCGCATCCTTTTCCGGGGTGAACCCCTTCTTTTCCATCAAGAAAGCGAATAGGCCACGTTGATAGGTCCCGCCACAATTTTTGAACCAGGAATTGTCTCCCATTTTGCTTTTCAGATACCCATATCGAGTCCCGCCGACGGAGCGGACGCCGATGTTGCTTTCCTTTTTCACCAAATCATACTGTATCCAGTGAACCGGGATTTCGTGGGCCCTTCCGTCCCCGCCCATCTTCGTGACGTACTCGACTCTCGGGGTTTCTTTGAAGGAATAAGCGGACAGAAGGACTTCGTCGGTTTTCCCGCACGGCGTAGAGGAAATCTGTTTGATGATCAAAGGCAAATCATCGCCCGCTTCCTCCGGACGGAGGAGGGAAGGATCCATGCTGTTGGCCATGGATTCGTGCTCATAGGCCGTCAAATTGGAGCCATATCCACCCCCGTAGATGTATTCGTGGGGCTTATGCATTTGATACAAGGGGATGGACAGCAAAGGGGCCAAATCGAAGAAAAGGGATTGGATATAGGAATCGCAATAGGAAACGAAACCGCCTTTCATCGCTTGGTAATCATATCCGGCGAACCTCTCCGGATCGGCGGAGTAATCGAACCCTTGGGAGTGGGCGGAGGCGATGGAATTGACCATCCCCTCTTTCACCATGACGAAATCATCGCCATAGGGGGCAGGATTCTCGATCAAATCCAGCATGTTCTTTTGGGCCAAAGGGGTGAAGAGGAGGCGGAACTCGACTTCGTTGTTGCGGTCATCCGCGCCGAAGAAAGCGTCGAAGCGGTCGTTGCCCATCGGGGTGATGACGTGCTTGCTTCCATCCTTCAGCTGCTTTTCCGATAGCTTTTTGATGCGCTTAATCCCTTCTGCGGCCAATTTGTCCTTCTCCTTCTCGCTGAGATTAGAGACCCCAGAGGGGGCGCGGCTGAAGGAAAGGTGGGGCGCCGCCTCATTCCCATAGATGAGGCGAGTGTCCGTATGGTAAAAGGGGGCGGGGCGAGTGATGCTCGCCACAAGGGTCTCCGAATGATTCTCCACGTGAACGCCGTTTTTGTCGTGGTAGGTCGTGGTCCAATGGATCGTGATGCTGCCTGTATACGTCTTTGGCCCAGTCTCTTCGGTCAGGATCCTTTCGACGATGAAAGGGTTCCCTTGGATTTGCCCGGAGATCACGCCCAAAACCGTTTGATGGGAATCGTCGATCTCCTGAAGCCCGAACTTGTCCCGGAGATAGCAAAACCGTTCTGGCGTGAAGATCGGATCCAAATCGATGAGGGGAGTCGCCTTCTCCATGATGGTGGCCGGGGCGTTCCAATCAAAGCGCGCGTTCAAAGGGGCCATGTCCATATAGCAGATGCGCAAAGACTCTTCGGCTTTCTTCTTGGCCTCCGATGCCTCTTTCTCCCGCGCCGAGACCACGCCTTTCATGACGCAGAACTTGACGATGGCGGTAGCGATGCCCCCGGAAATCAAAACCCCGGCGATGAAGTAGATCCACCAAGGCGCATCCAAAAGGACTCCGAAGAGAATCATCAACGCCCCCACCACGAACGAAACGATCATCGCCACGGTCAAGAAGACGTTGAGGCCCCGGGCAGAGGAAGCTTTCTTCTCTTTGCTTTGCGCATCGCTGGCGTCAAGATTGTACCGTTTGACGTGGGCGGCGTTTTCCTCTGGGTTCACCTTCGATTCTTCGGTGAGCTTTGCGAAATATTCCTCAGCCGTCTTGTGGTAAGCGTCTTTGAGCTGCTTCTCGAAAAGCTCGCGAGGTCGGTACATCATTTGGTCTTCCATAGGCAATCCTCCTGAAAATGTCGTCAGCGAAGTCCGGAGAATCCTCCGGGCATCTTCCCGGATTTCTGATATTGCTTCATCCGCTTCATCATTTCCTTCGATTGGTCGTATTTGCGAAGGACGCGATTGATGTCGGCGTTGGTCAAGCCGCACCCTTTCGCGATTCTGTTTTTATGGGAATAGCGAAGGATCTGCGGGTGTTTCCTTTCATAGGGCGTCATCGAATTGATGACCGCCTCGAAGACCTTCATCTCCCTCTCGGCGGCCTCCTTTTGCTCATCGGTGAGCTTTGGCATCCCGGGGATCAATTTGGCGATGGCTCCGATGGAGCCGATTTTTTGGACCTGCTTCATTTGCTTCAGCATATCCTCCAAAGAGAAATCGCCGTCCATCATTTTGCGGGCTTGCTTCTCCGCTTCTTTCTCGTCGATGCTCTCTTTGGCTTTCTCCACCAAAGTGACGATGTCGCCCATCCCCAAAATGCGATCGGCCATCCGATCGGGGTGGAAGGCTTCCAAGTCTTCCATCTTCTCGCCGACGCCGGCGAATTTGATGGGCAAGCCCGTCAGGTATTTGATCGACAATGCGGCTCCCCCGCGGGCATCGCCGTCGAGCTTTGACATGATGACGCCGGTGAGGCGCAGATCTTTGTTGAAAACATTGGCCACATTGACCGCGTCTTGGCCCGAAGCCGCGTCTACCAGCAGCAACGCCTCATCGGGGTGGACCTCATGGTTTATTTGCTGCAGCTCCTTCATCAGAGCCTCGTCGATCTGAAGGCGCCCGGCGGTGTCCAAAATCAAAACGTCAATCCCCGTTTCGCGGGCTTTTTGCTGGGCTTCTTTGGCGATCCTGACCGGATCGGTTTGGCCAAGGGAGAAGAACTCGACTCCGATTTGGCCAGCCAACGTTTTCAGCTGATCGATGGCCGCGGGGCGATAGACGTCAAGGGCGGCGAACATGACTTTCTTGTTGAGCTTGTTCTTCAGGTAATAGCCAAGCTTCCCCGCGGTGGTGGTTTTGCCGGTCCCTTGCAAACCCACCAACATGATGGTGGTGAGGGTGGCGTTATAATGGATCTCGGTTTGGTCGGCGCCCAAAAGCTCTTGGATTTCGTCATGGACGATTTTGACGACCATCTGAGAGGGGTTGACCTTTTGGAACACTTGGGCCCCGATGGCCTTTTCCTTCACGTCGGAAATAAAGTTCTTGACGACTTTGAAATTCACGTCGGCTTCAAGCAAAGCCACGCGGATCTCCTTGAGCATGTCGTCCATGTTCTTTTCCGTCAGGGTCGCTTGGCCCCTCATCTTTTTGAAGATTCCCGCGAAACGGTCGCTCAACGATTCAAATGCCATGGGTGATTTCCTTTCCGAACTCTTGATAGGCTTTCAGCTTTTTGGAGGGATCCTCTTCCTGCTCGATCCGCTCCAGCTTCTTTCCGAATTCCTCTTTCTTCGCCAAAAGGAGGAGCTTGGATTCATAGTCCTCCAACTTCTCGCTGGATTTCTTCAAAGTGTCGTAGACTCCCGCTCGGGAAATGTTGCGATTCTCCGCGATCTCACCCAAGGAGAGGTCATAACGGTAGTAATCGTCCATGATCTCCCTTTGCTTGTCCGTGAGGAGAGCTTCGTAGCATTCCAGCAAAGAAACGGCCCTTTGTCGGCTGGAGAGGGCGTCTTCATTCATGCTCTTCATCCCCAAGAAGCAGCCCGTAGAGGTACTTGTCCAAATCGAATTCCTGAAGATCCTCCATCCTCTCGCCCAAGCCGATGAAGCGGACGGGCAAGCCAAGGGTGGAACGGATCGAAAGGATGATGCCTCCTTTTGAAGTTCCGTCCATCTTGGTCACGACGATGCCGGTGAGGGGGCACGCCTCTTTGAAAGAAGAGGCCTGAAGGACTCCGTTTTGCCCCGTTGTTCCGTCTAGGACGAGGAAGGACTCATGAGGCGCCCCAGGGATTTCCTTCCCCAAGACGCGGGAGATCTTGGAAAGCTCCTGCATGAGGTTCGATTTGGTTTGCTGCCGGCCGGCCGTGTCGACGATCATCAAGTCGATGCCGTGGCTTTTCGCATACACGGCCCCTTCATAAGCGACGGAAGCCGGATCGGATTCGGGCTTCCCCGTGATGATGGGGCAGTTTAGGCGATCGGCCCAGATTTTGAGTTGCTCCACCGCTCCGGCGCGGAAGGTATCCCCCGCGACCAAAAGGACTTTTTTGCCTTGGTGGATGTAGCGATAAGCCAGCTTCGCGATGGTGGTCGTCTTCCCGACCCCATTGACGCCGCAGACCAAAAGGACCGTCGGGCCCTCAGGGGCGAAATGAAGCTCGTTTTGGATGGACTCCCCACTGGTGGCGTAGCCGACGAACATCTTGTCGACCAAAAGCTCATTGATGGCTTTGGGATCGTAAATCTTGTTCTTCGCGGATTCCTTCAACGTCTCTTCGATCAAATGGAGGGAAAGCTCAACCCCAACGTCGCTCTCGATCAGAATCTGCTCTAACTCCTCGAAATAATCGGGATTCACCTTGGCGTAGCGTTTGGAAAGCTCGTCGAGCCGAGAAGCGAAGTTTTTGCGGCTTTTCTCAAGGCCTTTGGCGTAGGTGGAAAGCTCTTCCTTTTGGGAAGGTTCTTCTTTTTTCTTGGAAAACTTGTTTTTCAAAAACGAAAAGAGTCCCATTCTCATTTATCCTCCGGCAGCGACATCTTGGAAAGGGCATTGGCAGCGGCTTCGGTTTCAGCGGCTTTCTTGTTGCGACCCTCCCCGCGCCCGATCTCGTTGCCCTCGAAATACACCCCAGCGACGAAATGCTTGTCTTCGCCCGATCCCCATTCGGAGAGGATGCGATAGGTGACGCTTTCCTTTTTGTCGGCCTGCATCGCTTCCTGAAGTTGGCTTTTTGGGTTGATCTGCGCATCAATCTTGGCGTTTTTGATGTCCTCTTCGAAGACATTCCGCACGAGGCGATAGGCAAAAAGCACCCCTTGGTCCAGAAAAACGGCCCCGATGAAGGACTCGAAAACATCCTCCAAAAGGGATTGGTTGAATTTGGAGGCCTTCGCGAAGCTGGCCCCGACTTTGATGTAGCGGTCCAGCCCGAGTTTCTTGCAATAAGCGGCCTCGGAGCTGGTGCGGATGAACTGAGCCTTCAAAACGGAAAGCTGCCCCTGTTCCATGTCGGGGTGGTAGATATAGCAAAGCTCGCTGGTGACCATTCCGACAACGGAATCGCCCAAAAATTCAAGCCGCTCATAATCTTGGTGGCGCGTCCCGACCATCCCATTGTAGGAAGAATGGGTGAACGCCAAGCGGTAGAGCTCCTCATTGTGGGGGAGGATCTGGAAGGAGCGATAGAGATCCATGTATTCGCTGCTCATAACGACGGGCTTAGTATAAAACAAAACGCCCCTTTTTTCTTCCTTAGGCTAAACAAACGTGAGCAAGGGAGGCTTTAGCCTCCGCGAGCAGCTTCCTCTCCTCCTCGGTGGATGGGTTTTGAAGAAAGGCGGAGGCATCGTCCCTGGCGCAGCGGAGGATGGCTCCGTCATCGATGAGATTCAGGAAGAGGAAATCGGGCAATCCGCTTTGCTTGACGCCAGCCCAAGTCCCCGGGCCGCGCATCCGCAGATCCTCTTCGGAGATCTTGAATCCATCCAAAGTGGAACAAAGGACATCGAGCTTCTTTTTCCCTTCCTCGTCCTTCTTCAGATGGTCGAGCAAAAGGCAAAGGCTTTCCTGCCCGCCTCTTCCGACCCTCCCCCGGAGCTGATGGAGGGAGGAGAGCGAAAAATGGGAGGCCTCATAAATCACCATGAGAGTCGCGTCTTTGACATCCACCCCCACTTCCACGACCGAAGTCGCGACCAAAATCGGGCAGAGGTGGGTTTGAAAAGAGAGGATCGCGGCCTCTTTTTCCTCCTCACTCATGCCTCCGTGGAGCAAAACGGCCTTCCCGGGAAACTCCCGCTGGTAAAGGGCGAAGACTTTCTTGACGGATTCGTATCCCTCCCCTTCAATCTGAGGGGCGACGACATAGGCCTCATGCCCCTCTTTGAGGGCTTTCCTGCAGGCTAAGAAAGGGGCCCTTGCATCCAATTCGGCCTCTTTGGTGAGTATTTTCTTTTCCCCAGACGGGAACTCCGTCAAGGTCGAAACCTCCAAATCCCCGTAGACGCTCAACGACAAAGTCCTCGGAATTGGGGTTGCCGACATCAATAAAAGGTCGCAAGAATCTCCTTTTTCCTGCAAAAGCGCCCTTTGGTTGACGCCGAATTTATGCTGTTCATCGATGATGGCTAAGCCAAGGTTGGCGTATTGGACCGAGGGAGAAAACAAAGCGTGGGTTCCGATGAGGACGGAAATCTCCCCCGCGGAAACGCGGCGCAGCGTCTGCTTCCGTTCCTCGCCCTTCGTGTCGCCGAGGAGCAAGCCAACCCGATAAGGGGTGTTGGAGAAGAGCTTGCTGAGATTCTGATAATGCTGCTTCGCCAGCGTTTCGGTCGGGGCCATCAAAGCCCCTTGGCTGCCGCGGGTGGCATTGGCGAAGAGGAGCAAGGAGGCAACCAACGTCTTCCCCGATCCGACGTCCCCTTGCAAAAGGCGATACATGGGGGAGGGCTTCTCCATGTCCTCCAGGCATTCGGCAATCGAGGTTTTCTGCGAGTTCGTCAGCGGATACGGCAAAGAATGGACGAAGCTTCGGAGCGTTTGACGGTCGATTTTTTCCTTTCGCGTTGCTCGGATGGCTTGATTTTGTCTTCGGATCAAAGCGTTTTTCAGGCAAAATTGGAACGCTTCTTCGTACTTCAATGTCCTCCTTCCCTGACGGATGTCCTCTTCGCAGGTCGGGAAATGGCACCGGAACAATGCGTCTTCCCTTCTCAAAAGGCGGTATTTTTGAAGCAAGGGCGACGGAATCGAATCCGCGACTTTCCCCTTCAGCCGTTCGAAGCACTTCTTGACCAAATCCCGGAAAAGATGCTCTGGATAGCCATCAGGGAGGGAATAAACCGGAACGAAAGCCTCTTCTGGAGCGATCCTGCCTTTTTTGAAGGAAAGCAAATTCAGCTCGTGACGTCCTTCGTCAAAGCTGCCCCTTAACGTGAACTCCCCTCGGTTTTCGATGATTTTTCCCAAGTAAGGACGGTTCCAAGCGACCACTTTGAACTGCTGCCCGCCTTCGTCCTCGAAATAAAATTGGGTGGAGGAAGCCTTGGCGAAGCGCAGCGTCCTGACCGCGCCGACGACATGGCCGAACAAAACGACTTTCTCTTTGTCCTGAAGATGGATCAATTTCGCTTTCTCCGTGTACAAAAAAACGTCGTAGCGGCGGGGAAGATGATTCAAAACGTCCAAAGGAGAGACGATCCCCATCTGGGATAGGTACTCTTTGCTCTTTTTCCCGGAAAAGGATTCCATGGCCACATTTTAGGGCAAATAAGAGGAAGAAAAAACGACCCATAGGGTCGCTTTCGTTTTATTCGACGCCGACGAGGAAGGAATAGACGGGTTGGTTTCCGCGGTGGATCATCGCTTCGACCTTATCGCCGTACTTCTTCTCAATGAAGGAGGTGACTTCGCTTTCTTCCTGCTCGGTGACATCCTTCCCAATCAGGACGGTCAAAGAGGAGGATGAGTCGTCGATCAAATAAGCCAAGATATCCTTCAGGGCCTGTATCTTATCTTTGACGCAGGAGATGATCTTCTTGTCTTCCATCCCCATGTAATAATCTTTCGTGACGTGGACGCCTTCGATGTCCGTATCCTTAATCGCGTAGGTCACGGAGCCGGATTTGACGTTTTTCAAAGCCGATTTCATGTCGGCGAAGATCTGATCCGCCGGGAGATCGGGGTTCACCTGCATTGCCGCGGTCATGCCTTGGGGGATCGTTTTAGAGGGGACCACGCGGGCCGTGACCTCACTATCCTCATAGACATCGCAGGCTTGGCTGGCGGCCAAAACGATGTTGGAGTTATTGGGCAAAATGAAGACCGTCTTCGCATGGGCTTTCTTGATCGCATTGATGAAGTCTTCGGTGGAGGGGTTCATCGTCTGCCCTCCGGAGACCAACACGCTGACGCCAAGCTCTTTGAAAAGCTCGTCGAGCCCATCTCCGGAGCTCACCGCAACGAGGGCAAATTCCCGCAAAGGGCCATTGTCTTCTTTTTCTTCCGGCTCCTTTGCCTCGTCTTTCTTCCCGCGGTTAAGGGAATTGTTCGCATCGTAAGCGATCATCCCATGCTCGATGTTCTTATGTTCTTCGGACATATTTTCGATCACGATGGTGACGAATTCGCCGAATTGCTGCGCATAGTTGAGCATCGTGCCCGGGGTGAGGGTGTGGACATGGACTTTGACGATTTCCTGATCGCGGACCATCACGACGGATTTGCCGTGGTCTTGCAAGTATTTCTTGAACGCGCTCTCGCGGAAAGCCTTCTTTCCTTCTTCTTTCGTTCCTAAGCGAACGATGAATTGGGTGCAGTATCCGTATCCTTCCTCGTCTTCGGAAAGCTTGGCTCCCGCATAGGGGGAGGCGGAGGTGGAAATCGGCTCGGAGAGCTCCTTCCTCTCCACGAATTCTCCGTGCGCGGCAAGCTCCATGCCTTCCAGCAGATAAACCAATCCGGCTCCGCCAGAGTCCACGACGCCCACCTCTTTCAAAACGGGGAGAAGTTCCGGGGTGTGTTCCAAAGAAATGCGGGCCTGCTTCAGCAGATAGTCCATCGCATCTTCGATGCTCTTCCCCGGGGTTACATATTCGGACAACGCGGCGCTGGATTCGCGGATGACGGTCAAAATCGTCCCTTCCACCGGCTTCATGACCGCTTTGTAAGCGACTTCCTTGGCCTTCACGAAGGCTTCGGCGAGTTCCACGACGTTGATGGTTTTCTTATCCTTCAGAGCTTGGGCGAAACCGCGGAAAATCTGGCTGGAAATGACGCCCGAATTCCCCCTGGCGCCCATAAGGAGGCCGCGGGAAAAGGAAGCGGCCAGCTCCCCGACCGTTTCGAATTCGCGGTTCTGGATCTCTTTAGCGCCGCTAGTGGCGGTGAGGTTCATATTCATCCCCGTGTCGCCGTCTGGAACGGGGAAGACATTCAGCTGATCGACTTCCGGATAATGATTAAAAAGGTTGTTCGCCCCAGAGATATACATTTGCTTCAAAAGGGAAGCGTTGATAGTTTTCATAGGTCAATCCATTTCCTTCAAGTCTTGGACATAGACATTGACGGTCGAAAATTTCATCCCGAACGTCTTTTCCAACTCATAGCGGACCATTTTTTGGACTTCCAAAGCGACTTCGGTCAGTTTGACGCCATAGGCGCAAACCAAATAAACGTCGACTTCGTATCCTTTCCTCGATTTTCTAGCATAGACCCCTTTGACATAGTCTTCGTCTTTCAGAAGGACCTGCACTTTGTCGACCCAAGAGGCGGTCCGCGCCGCAAGACCAACGACGCCATAGCAAGAAGACGCCGCTTTGTGCGCGATGTTTGCGATGGCGTTCATGGAGATTTGAATCCCTCCATAGGGGGTCTTTTGGTCAATACTCATGTTTTGCAAATTGCATCAAAAAGATGCGGGGATATTATCCCACGATATAGGGATTTGGGCAAATCGAGAGCACCCTCAGGCCTTGAAGCGTTCCAAAAGATAGAGAATCAGCAATCGAGCGGAATTGGAGAACAAAATAGAGGGGTCGTTGAGCAGTTTCCGCACCTCTTCCGAAGAATAAAGACGGCAGGAAATATCCTCAAACTCTTCTTTGTGGGCCTCTTTTTTTCCATGGGAGAGCTTTGCAAGGACCACCGAGTTGCATTCATCGGAAAGCCCTTCGCTGGTAGGGGAAGGAGGGAGCAAAACCTCGACCGATTCCAGCACGAACCCCGTTTCCTCGCCGAGTTCTCGAGCGGAGGTTTCCGCTTCGTCTTTGTCTCCGGGGTCCATCAACCCAGCCGGGAAGGAATAAACGTCCCGGTTCAAGGCAGGACGGAACTGCTTTTCCAAAAGAAAGGAAACGCTGCCATTCTCCTGGATTTGATATGCGCCGATCAAAACCGCGTCTGGGCGGGAGATGGAGCGCTGAGTGCACCGAAGGGAGGAAATTTCTTCGTTCCGGGAAGCGAGGAAATAGGAATACGGTTTCCCATCCACGTCATAATGGAGGGTATAAAAATTCAGAAAGCGATGATTGGTTTCCTTATCGATTTTCTTCAAAAGCCATTTCATGCGAATAGGATACACCGAAAAGAACGCAAAAAGGCCCCCGATGGGGGCCCAAAAAAGAAAAGAGCTCGGCAGCGCGCTATTCT
>ERZ808240.130-NODE-130-length-101992-cov-30.661987_pt1 | contig 101992 bp, 91 predicted proteins | sample MGYA00521084_ERZ808240 | MGnify/ENA primary metagenome ERZ808240 (study PRJEB31516, sample SAMN03275571) | gut metagenome | biome: mammalia-associated habitat; material: feces | host: Papio cynocephalus | place: Kenya | collected 2012-08-06 ...
CGTCCGCCGATCCTTTCCGCTCTCTTTTACCATACTTCTTTCTAACAATCGCGAAAGCGACGATTGATCCGGCGACAAAGGCAACAGACAGCCCGATCCGAATTTCGGACTGTTTTCTGTGTCGGAAGCGTTGTTATCTGTCATGTTTTTCCTCTCGCAGTTATTTTGACGCGTTTATGACGGCTTGACAATATTTGAATCGGCGACCGTTCCGGTCGAACAGGTTGATTTAATTTCTTGCTTGTCAATCCCCGAGCCTTTGGAACAAAAACGGCGTCCCCGACTTTCGCAATGCTGCAAGACGGGTGATACCCCTCCGTTTTTGCTGGGATAATGACAAGCCGCTTTCTTCTCTCCGACGAAGCACCTCGAAAGGGTTTCAGGCGCGATGCCTAAACCCTTTAACAAGTGCTTTTTACAGAGAAGGAACAAGACAATGACTGACAAAGGCGACCTTATCGAAACCGTGGCAAACATTCTCATTGAACGGCTGGAAAACTTTTCGGGCGAATGGGAAAAGCCGTTCTTTACGTCTTTCGCCCGCAACGTCGCGACACAAAAAGTTTATCGCGGCATCAACATCTTGATTTTGAACTTTGCCGCCGCAGTCAACGGCTTTACATCGTCCGTTTGGGGGACTTACCGGCAATAGCAGGAAAAAGGCTGTCAGGTCAAAAAAGGCGAAAAGTCAACGACCGTTGTTTTCTGGAAACCGCTTTCCTACAAATGCGAAATCGAAAACACGGAAACGGGCGACGTTGAAGAAGTCGAAAACCAGTTTTTTGTCGCCCGCGCTTATGCCGTGCTCAACGGTTCGCAAGTCGATGGATTCACAGCGGAAAACGAAAGAGGCGACTTCCAAGCGGACGTAATGAAATTTTTTGACAATACGGACATCGCTTATTTTTACGGTGCCAATCTGGCTGGATACGACTGCCGGCGGGACGTTGTGCTGATGCCCGCGCGAAACGATTTTAAGACTGAAACCGGCTTTGTTTCGACTTTGGCGCATGAAACCGTCCACGCCACGGGACACAAAAACCGCTTAAACCGCGATATGAAAGGACGGTTTGGAAACGAATCTTACGCTTTCGAGGAGCTGATTGCGGACATCGGCGCGGGCTTTGTCGCGGGGTATTTGGGCTATGATTACCAGTTTTCAAAGGACAATCTGGCGTATCTGCAAAGCTGGCTGAAAGTTTTGAAAAACGACAAGCGCGCGATTTTCAAAGCGTGTTCCGAAGCGCAGAAGGCTTTCGACTATCTGCTGACGTTCCAAGAAACAAACGGCGAAGCGGCTTGATGCCGCTTCATTTCCCAAATCCGTTCGCCCAACCTCTCCACAACATTGTTGCGCCCGAACGGATATGTGTTGCGTCCGCATTCAAATGCGCCTATATTGTTAATACGAATTTTTATTGATAACTGTGTTTTTGCGTAATAGGAGTCATTCCCATGCAAGCGATTAAACGCGACATCTATCTGAACAGGCTGATTGAACGCAAGGAAAACGGAGCGATCAAAGTCATTACGGGCATTCGTCGGTGCGGGAAATCCTATCTTTTGTTCAATTTGTATTACGATTATCTGCTTTCCTGCGGCATCGGCAAAGACAGAATCATCAAAATCGCGCTTGACGATGAAGAAGCCGAAAATTTAACGGATGCAAAAACTTTGGCGGCTTTTATCAAAGAGCGGCTGAAAGACGAAAACACGTATTACGTTTTCCTTGACGAAATCCAATTCGTCAAAGATTTTGAGAAAGTTTTGAACAGCTTAAACCGCCTGCCGAATCTGGATATTTACGTCACGGGCAGCAATTCAAAATTCTTGTCTTCCGATATTTTAACCGAGTTTCGAGGCAGAGGGGACGAAGTTCGCGTTCATCCGCTTTGTTTTGCGGAATATGTTTCGGCATATAAAGGTTCGGCGGCGAACGCTTGGAACGACTATTTCACTTACGGCGGCTTGCCTCAAATACTGACGCGATCGACCGACGAGCTGAAAACGCAATATCTGACAAACCTGTTCCAAACGGTTTATCTGGCTGACATTATCGAACGCAATAAAGTTCGGGCGAAAGAAACGCTCAACACCCTTGTCAATGTTTTGGCGTCGTCCATCGGTTCTTTGACAAACCCGCGAAAACTCGCCGCCGTATTTGCCCATTCCGGAGACAAGGAAGTGACGGATAAAACCGTCGGCGTTTATTTGGATTATCTGACGGATTCATTTTTAATCAACAAGGCGGAACGCTATGGCATCAAAGGCAAGAAATATATCGCCTCTCCCTATAAATACTACTTTGAAGATGTCGGTCTGCGCAACGCAAGGCTGAATTTCCGCCAACAGGAAGAAAACCATATTATGGAAAACATCATCTATAATGAATTGCTTGTGCGCGGATACAATGTTGACGTCGGCATTGTCGATTGCTACGACAAGGACGAGCAAGGCAAACAGATTTTAAAACGCAGGGAAGTCGATTTTGTCTGCAACAAAGGCAGCCGGAGGTATTACGTTCAATCGGCTTTTGCCATTCCCGACGATGAAAAAATGGCGCAGGAAAAGATGTCTTTGGTCAAGATTAAAGACTCTTTCAAGAAAATCATTGTTGTCAAAGACAACATCAAACTCTGGCGGACGGAAGACGGCATTGTCGTTATGGGATTGCAAGAATTTTTGCTGAACCGAAACAGTCTCGAACTTTGATTTAACCCCGTTTCGGGCGCCCATAAAAACGGGCGCCTTTTGCTTTTCTTGCTTGTCAATCCCCAAGCCTTTGGAACAAAAACGGCGTCCCCGACTTTCGCGATGCTGCAAGACGGGTGATACCCCTCCGTTTTTGCTGGGATAATGACAAGCCGTTTTCTTCTCTCCGACGAAGCACCTCGAAAGGGTTTCAGGCGCGATGCCTAAAACCCTTTAACAAGTGCTTTTTACAGAGAAGGAGCAAGACAATGACTGATAAAATCGACCTAGCCTTAACCGAATTGAACACAACGCTTCAACCGTTTATGCCGCATAAACAGGCGCAAATTCTCATTCAAAATCTGACAACTTCCGAAGAAGCCGAAACGTTCGCGGACATTATTTTGACTCTTGCCGAACGCGTCAAAGCGACGCCGCAACCGTATGAAACGGACGGACAAGGCAAAAACGCGACTGCTCAACGGCATTATTTTATCGGTTCTTACGATGCCTACATCGTCGAAAAAGACGCGTCCGAAAAACAAATTCATGCTTTCGGCAGGGCGAGTTTCGGGTGCGGGGTCGAGAGCGGTTACATCTCGATTGACGAACTTTTGGATTTGGCGGAGCTGGATTTGTATTTCACGCCTTGCGCCGTCGCCGAAGCGATTAAGGAGGGCTGACCGATGTTGTACTGGGACTTAATCGAGGAATTTTTGCCCGACTTTGAGGAACGCGCCGACGTGAAATTCGACACCTCTCTGTTCAGCTTCATTCACGGCGGAGAAGTGCCGGAAGAGGACTTGCCGGCGTTAAAAACTTTGGCAAAAAGCGGCTGGCTGGCGGAAGTGTTTTTCGCGATGGAAAAGCACCTGCTCAACGAAGCGTTCGAGGCGTACTTTGAAAAGGAAATCGTTCCGAAAATTTATTACAAGCAAAAGGAATGCGGCTCTGAATAGAGCCGCGTCCGTTTTTTTAAAAATCGGTCGCCGCACACGCGGCGACACCGTTCGCAACACCTCTGACAAAGGGCGGTCGGGCGGGTTTAGGGGTGTTTAGGCTGATTTGCAAGTGATTGATTTTATTGTTGAAGGTTTTTGGGCAGGATAGCCTTTTCGTATGACGAAAGGCGGCGTTGCGTTCAAATCTTCGTTCGGCTATAATACTCCCGTCACACACATTTGAACGCTTAACTCTGCGAGGCATTTATGGCGCGTATTGTCAAGTCGTTCAGAATAGAACAAGAAATTTGGGACAGGCTGAAAACCCGTTCGGGAAACACCTCCGAGCTGGTGCGCCTGTTCATCGTAACGGGGCTTTTTAAAATGGAACTGCCCCGGCAAACCGAAATTGAAAAGCTCTGCATTATTGAAGATCAGGCACGCCGCATCGGCGTGAATTTGAACCAAGCCGTCAAGGCTCTGAACGTTTCCTCCGACCACCAGAACGCTTTACCGGAAATCCGGCAAGCCTGCATGGATATACGCTTTTTGCGGCTGGCGATTCATAAGTTGGTGAGTGCCTACTATGGAAAATGAATACGATCTGCTGAAACGGCATTTGCGCGGGACTTATGTGAAGCGGGAAAAATTTCCGCTTTATTACACGCCTCCATGCAAAAAAGCGGCTTCCATAAAATCGTGCGCCCGCCGGTTGCCGGAAGCCGTCGTCAAAGTGGCTTCATACATTAAAACGCCCGCAGAAGCGAAAAACGCCTTGCTGTATATTGCCCGAAAATCGGAAGGATTGGAGCGGGACGCGCTCGTTTGCAATGAAAGTCTTGACACGCTTCCCGTTTCGGAATTTGACAATGAAATCGCTTCTTACGCTTTCAAACAGCATCGCAAAAACGGCAATCAAATGGTGCATCTGATCGTGTCTTTTCCGAAACGAATGAACGTGTCGGAAGAGGACGCTTACCGCTTTATGGAACGATACATGGAGCCGTTCGGGAAAAAGGGCTATCGATATTTGTACGCCGTTCACTCGCACCAATCGGCGACGCACGGACACGTTTTGCTCTGCCTGTCGAACGGACGGGAACGCTTGCACATCAAAAAGCCGCAGCTGATCATGCTCCGCCAACATCAGGTCAAAGTCGCCAAAGAGTTCGGCTGGGAAATGCAGGCGACGCGGTTTCAGGACAGGGATTTTTCGCTGACGGGCTTTATCGCCCCGACAAAAAAGAAAACGCTGTTGGAGCGGCAAGTGCCGCAATGGTGCGCGCGGCGGCAAGCGGAGAAACAGCACCCGCCCCCAGCCGTTCAATACGACATCGGCGGACAGGCGCAGCGAGTTTTGTCCGCATGGTCGAAGAACTTTTCCAACCCCGCCCGTGCCGAACAGCTGTTTATCGAAATGTACGCCGAAAAGCCCAAAACAGCCCTTTGGTACGCCAATCACCGCGTCAACGTGTTCGGAGAATGCGAAACTCAGCCCGACATCAAACTGACGGAAAAGGCATTGGGACGGATTTCGTTGGAAAAAAGCATAAAACTTTCATCACAACTAGAAATAGAACAAACGCCCTTGTAAACATCAATCTTGTCCTCTTTCGATTTCGCGTTCCATGTCATCGAAATTTTCAACGATTGAATAACAGACTTTGCCGCCGCTGATCGCTTGGAAAAGCCTTATTAAGTTATTGTTTTAATTTTCCATACAAATCAAATTTATTAGAAAATAATCATCAACGAAAGATTGCTCATCATCTCGATATGCTATTTGTTGAAAATCATGCTACTTTTTATTCTCAAGAAGTTTGCTCCATACAGAAATAAATTTGTGAATATTTTCCATTTGAGACATTTTATGGTATGTCAACCAAATTGAATTTTTATATACGTTCATATCTTAGTCCCCCATGACTTTTGTCATCAGGTCGCTATAATTACTGACAACATCGTATTTCACTTCTTTGTTGCTTATGGATGCGAAATGTTTTTTAGCACATTCAATCTTTGCTTTTTCTATATCCCTTAATTCCAAAGACGACATATTTCCTTTTGTTTCAGCAACAAAGTAAATATGTTTGATGCGTTCTTGATTAAAAGCGATTGCCCAGTCCGGATTATAATTTCCGACCGGCGTTGAAATATAAAACCCTTTTGGCAGTTTTACATAAACAACGACATCTTGCGCCTGTTCGAGTTTTTCCGCAAAATCTTTTTCTATTGCGGAATCGTATAGCAAATGATCATAAATGTTTTTAGCGGTTGCAATAGCGTTGATGCCAAATTTTCCTTTGAGTGTCGGCTCCGTAAAAATGGAAGTGTCATAAACATCGTTATCGCCAATTTTTGTGTAACTGATATGCTGAACGATAAGAGTCGCTTTTTGTTCGTTAATAATGTTGCAGGCTTTAATGATGAACTCTTCCGGATTTTTCTTAAACTGATCAAAAACCGTTTTTTCCATACCCTGCAATATCTTTATGATTGTGGCGCGCGTCAGTCCTGTTCCATCAACCATTTTACCGACAAGATCATATTTAACGGATGTTCCGACCGATGTAATTTTTTCTGTTTTTGTCGCATTTTCTTTTGTTTCAAAGGCTGTTCCGTCAAACAAATCCTGTTTGGATTTAATGACTTTCATTGTTCCCGTCGTAATGTTCACAACGATTTTAGACACTCTTAAATCTTTGTTCAAAGCGCGGACGGATTTTTCAACCAGTTCTTGTCCTTCAAAATCAACGGCATAAATGGATTTGACATTGATCTTTTTCCAAAGAGCCTGAAATTCTTTTTTGGTAAGAGTTTCCTGATTTATTTTAACTTCAACGTCATTTTTACGCGCATCTTCCGGCATCATGCCTTTGACATCGTAAATCGTATCCAAGATGCGAACAATACCGTCCGCACGGTCTTTGACTTCTTCCGGCAAAACAAGCGTTCCGGCATTTTTGTCGGCATAGTATTTTTCAGTCAATTCTCCTTGTTCATTAACATAGTCGTTTTTAACCATATTAAAGTAGATTTTTCCGGCTAAATCCGGCGAGATGGCTTCGCTGTTTCCGTCAGCATCTTGAATGAATTTGCCGTCAAACAAATCCGCCGTAACTTTCTTCGGTCTGTCGGTAATGACCTCTGCCAGTTCCGCTTGCAAACCTTTGGCAAAAGCGTCATAAGATTCGTTGGCAATAACGGTCAAGATGTTAATGTTATGCACATCATCGCCCAGAACGGAAGCATCCATACGTTCGCCGTTCTGATTGACCGCCAAGCGCAAACCGCGCCCGACTTCCTGACGTTTGCGCACTTCCGCGCCGCTTTGCTTTAAGGTGCATATTTGAAACACGTTCGGGTTATCCCACCCTTCTTTCAAGGCGGAGTGTGAAAATATGAAACGCACCGGTTCTTTCCGATCCAAAAGGCGTTCCTTGTTTTTCATAATCAGGTCATAGGCATCAATATCGGTTGAGTTTTGCTCTTTTTTATCTATTTTTCCGTCAATGAAGCGATTGCTTTTCTTGTCGATGGAAAAATAACCGGCGTGCGTCGCGCGAGCGTCAATGTTTTTCAAATAACGCACATATTCGCCATCACCCAGTTCGCCGACGTAATGGTCAATGATATTTTGATACTCTTCCTCGAACATTCGGGCGTAAATGCCGTTTTTAACCGCATTGCCCTCATATTCTTTATATTTTGACACTTCATCGATAAAAAACAGGGACAGCACTTTTATCCCCTTATAAAACAGCTGGCGTTCGCGCTCCAAATGGCTTTCAATCGTTTCCCTGATTTGAATACGGCGGATTTGATCGGAATCCTGCGTGTCTCCTCTTACTTGACCGACTTCGATTTTGGCTCCGTTTCTGAACTCGACCGTATTGTCCCGTCCGTCAATGCGGCTGACCGTATATCCCAAATACTCGTTTAAATTGCCAGAATGTTCATACAGATTATAGCCCTCGTTGACAATGCGCGTTGTCTTTCTGATGCCGGTCGCGCCCTTGATGTTATATTCCAAAGACGCCGTCGGCGCTTTGACGTTTGAAAGATTGAGATTCGCCAAATACAAATAACCGTCCGTGCCGGATTGACCGGAAACGCTGATGCCTTTAACGGCAATCTTTTTGACAAGCTTTTTGTTGTAAGCCTCCATCGCGTCCAAACGGTAAACCATGTTAAAAATGCGGTCTTTTCTATGCGTTGCCGAATATCGCAGCGTCATCAGCGGATTGAATTTTTTTAACCCTTCGCGCGTCGCTTCGCCTTCGACCGATTGAGGTTCGTCGATGATCAAAATCGGGTTTGTGTTTGCGATAATATCGATCGGGCGGCGCGAACGAAACTCATCAAGTTTCATGGAAATACGACGAGCGTCCTTTCCTTTTGCATTGAAGGCTTGCGAATTGATAATCATCACATAAATGCTGTTGGAGCCGGCAAATTGGTCAAGTTCGTTCAGATGTGCCGAATTATATACGAAATAGCGGATTTTCTTGCCGTATTCCTCGGCAAAGTGGTCTTCGGTAATTTGAAAGGATTTATAAACGCCTTCGCGAATGGCGATGCTGGGAACGACAACGATGAACTTGCTCCAACCGTATTTTCGGTTAAGCTCGTACATTGTTTTAATATAGGTATAGGTTTTACCGACGCCGGTTTCCATTTCCACCGTCAGATTGTAACGCCCCTCCAAATCTTCCGACGGTTTGATGAGGTTTTCCCGTTGGATTTTTTGAAGGTTGTTCAGAATTGTTCCGTCATCAAGAACAACTTTCGCGTTTTTAAATCCGGTAAAATCTTCGCCCAATTCGCCTTGCGCCGATTGATCGACGCCTTTATCAATCAAATAACTTATTCCTTCGTTTTTCGGCTGTCCGGCAAAAACATCGACAACCGCTTTGGCGGCATCGGCTTGAAACTTTTGATGCTTGAAACGTAATTTCATGAAGCCGCCCCTTTATAATACTTTGATTGTCGTGTTCGGAGATTTCAATTTAAAGATTTCGCCCACATTGACGCGCGCGGCATCGCCGGCGAAACCGCTGTCGCGGAAAACGGCGCGGAGAGGCTGCAACTCCGCGATTTGTTTGATGGCGTCTTCGGAAATCTTGTCATCGAAGCAAGCGACCAACGCCCCCTCGTCAACGATGTGAACATTATATCCGGCAACGGTTTGAACTTTGTGCGGCAGTGAAAGTTCCAATCCCCATTCAAGCATACAAGCGTACAGCAAATCTTCGGGCGTGCGGTCGTCTTTGATGTTGCTTGCCATGTCAACCAAATCTTTCTGATTGTATTCTTCGGGCGTGTAATAAACGTCTTTCATATTGCCGTCGTCAAGTTTCAAAACGCGAAACCCGATGTCGAGGTCTATTTTGCCGCTTTCTTCAACGATTTTCTTGCCGGCGCGGCGGATGCGTTCCTTGCCGATTTCGCAGATGTTTTTATATCCCGCCTTATAGGCTTCGGATTTTTCGTCGCAAACTTCCGGTAATTGAACCATTATAAACTTGCGTTTACCGCCGTCTTCAGCATTCAACTGCATGACTGCGTGCGCTGTTGTTGCTGAACCCGAGAAAAAGTCAAGGATTGTTATATCTCTCTTGTTTTTTCCATTATAAGATTGCATAAAATACTTTAATAACTCTGGATTTTTAGGATTATTAAATCCTATGCCTGGCATCAATCCATCATTACCATTTAGCACAGTTGTTCCAGCACTATTTGTTATTTTTACCAAACTTTGCAGAGGAAGATTGTTTGATTTTATAAAGTATTTCTTTTCATTTATTTCAACGATATCGTCCTCGCAAACAAACTCTTTTTTAATAACATTTTTATTCTTCTTTATAAGAACTTCATTTTTATTCCATAAATCCTTAAAGTTACTTAACGACCACGTCCAGCACCCCAATTTCCCTCCTTTTCTTTTTGGAGGTCTTATTTTTACATAACCCAAAGACAATAACTCTTTATCATCTGTATATACATCCGTTTCCGTAGAATCACCTGTTATTTTCTTTGCGTCATAATCCATAACTGCAACGGCATGAATAAACTTTTCACTATTTTCAAAATAATTAAAACCAGGATACTTTTTGCTCACTAAATTCGTGCGCTCCAGCAAAGTGTTATGATTCCCTGTTGCCCCACTTTGCGTTCCTTCGTAATAGTAAATTGTGTAGCCTAAATTCGTGCGCTCCAGCAAAGTGTTATGATTCCCTGTTGCCCCACTTTGCGTTCCTTCGTAATAGTAAATTGTGTAGCCTAAATTCGTGCGCTCCAGCAAAGTGTCGTGACCGCTAGATGCCCCTGTATCACGCCCTAAATAAAAACTATTCTCAAACACTTCATGCGGCACATCATTATTATATGTCAATAATAATTGACAATTTTCTTTTGTATAAACAAGTATGTATTCATGATTTTTCTGGATACTTTTGGAATCATTCTGCGTATTTCCCTTTAACTGGATCAGCATCCCGTAAAAATTGCTTACCCCAAATACCTCATCGCATATTTTTTTCAAATTAGCCTGTTCATTGTCATCAATGGAGATAAAAATCACTCCATCTTCGGAAAGCAGATTACGCGCTAATTTCAGGCGCGGATACATCATTGAACACCACGAGGAATGGAAACGTCCGTTGGTTTCTGTGTTCTTAAACATACGATAACCGCTTTCATCTATGGCACCGACTTCTTCGTCATACGCGTCCTTGTTCGTGCTGTAATCGTCAGGATAAATAAAACTGTCGTTGCCGGTGTTATAAGGCGGATCGATGTATATCATTTTGACCTTATTCAAATAACTTTCCTGCAAAAGTTTCAAAACGTCCAAATTGTCGCCCTCGATATAAATGTTTTGCGTATTTTCCCAATCGACGGATTCTTCCCGACACGGACGCAACGTCTTGCGAATGGGCTTGCACGCTTCAATCATTGCCTGTTTTTTGCCAACCCATGTAAAATCATAGCTTTCATCGCCGTCAATCACTTTGGTAGAAAGAAGCTGTTCCAATTTCTTGGCATCGACCGCCGCAACAATTTCGCCGTTCTCGTCTTTGCTTTCGGTAATGACCTCCGGAAACATTTCTTTTAACTTTGCTAAATTATCCAGCGTTTGATTGGCTGTTTCCATTTTCATTTTATCCATTGTCCGCTTTCTCCAATGATTGTATTTGCGTTTGAATTTTTTTGATTTGTGTGCGAATTTCGCATTGACGGTTGAACTGCTTTTCCGCAGCCATTTTCTTGGTTAAAACATCAATCCGCCGCTGCAAATCGTCGATTTTCGCCGATTTGACAACGCGGGTTTTCAAATCCGTTTCTTCGGTTTTCGACAGCGTCGCGGACAGCGATTCCAAAATCCCCGCGTATATCGCGTCCGTTCTGCCGCCCGTTATCGGAAGAACGGGATCTTCCGTCCAACCGCCGTGAAAGTATCGGACGACCGCCGTTTTGTTGTTGGCGGATTTTTCCTTGTACGCCGCCCAAATCTGACGCAAGCCACCGTATTCCATGACATAGACGATCGTGTACGGAATGGTTTTGTCGATCGCTTCCAATATCTTCGGATTGAAATCCCGCCTTTTTAAACGGATGTGGAAAATTTCCAGTTCCTCTATATCGCCGCCCGCGGATACGTTCATTGTTTTGGGCGCGATTTTGTTCGCCCAAACGATTTTTTCAATGTCGTCCGTGAACGCCTGTCTGACGGCGGGGGACAAATCCGCCCGATCGAAAAATTTTTGCTTCGCGACGAACTTGTTGACTTCGGTTGATTGCGGCAGTCCTAACATTCGTCCTCCACAACCAAAAAGCAAATCAATTCAAAATCGTCCAATCCCGATATTTTGTTTTCCAGCGCCGTCGTGCCGCCGGCGGAAAACAGGCTGTCGATTTCGCTTTCGTCCTTGACCGATATAATGGACGAAATGGCGTCGCCCAGCAGTTTGGAGTACAGTTTCATATCCCGCCCGTCGCGCGTTAAACGGTTGAACGCCGCGCAAACGTCCTTGTCGGGTTCGCTTTTGCCCTTGCACGCCAGACGCAGTTTATCCAGCAATTCTTTCGGTTGCAGGTGATTGCAAACGATGCCGCCGTCTTTTTGCAAATACACCATGTAAAACGGGTGCAGACGGTTCATGTCGTTGATGTTCGCGGCGCGGTCGATGTTTTTCAAAATGAAAATCACGCCCGCCGGCATATCGGGCGACGAACGGACGACGGCGTTCATGCCCGTCGGATTTTTTTCGATGTCGGGATTTTGCTTGATGTATTCCAGCAAATCCAACCGAAACTCGTTCAATCCCAAATCCAAAATGGAAACGCCGGTTCCCATGTCTTCCAAATCGACGATTTCCTCGTGCAGTTTTTCCAACTGCTTTTTGCGATACTGCAAATCGGGATCGTCTTCGGGATTGATGACGTTGCCGCCGTCCGCCGCGATGGAAACGATTTTCATGCGGTTTTCGACGCGGGCTTTCAGTTTGATGTATTCGTCCAGATCGATATGCGCCCAGAAATTCACCAGCTGGATTTTTTCGTTCAAACTGCCGATGCGGTCGATGCGCCCGAAACGCTGGATGATGCGGACCGGGTTCCAATGAATGTCATAGTTGATCATGTAATCGCAATCTTGCAGGTTTTGCCCTTCGGAAATGCAGTCTGTCGCGATTAAAACGTCGATGTCCTTCAAGTTCGCGGCGTCGGGTATCAAATGCCGCTCTTTCGACACGGGCGAAAAGCACGTCAAAACCGTGTTCATGTCGTGCGGCAAATCCCTGACGGTGCTTTTCCCGTCAATGCTGCCGCTGATGATCGCGCTTTCCAAACCGAAACGGTCTTTGACATACGGGGCGACGTGTTCGTACAAATACTCCGCCGTGTCGGAAAACGCCGTGAAAATCAGAATTTTTTTGTTGTTCGCGTTTATCGGGTGTTCAATCTTGTCCCCAATGACTTTCAGCAGCGTTTGCAGTTTGTAATCGTCAGCCGCGCCGATGCCGCCCGTTTCCGTCAGCAGATGACGCAAAATGACCGCGTCCGCTTTCAAATCCCGTTTCCACGTCAGATAATCCATATCCGCCAAGGCGATGCGGACTTTGTCGCCGATAAACAAATCCGCATCATCGTCGTCCGACAGTTCGGCGCCGTCGCTTTCATCGACGGATTGGTCAATTATAGCGCCGCTTGTTTGTTTCAACGCGTATTTGTCAATGACATCAATGACCTTTTCGATTTTTCCCAAAATGCGCGAAACCGTTTGATTGAACGAATAAACGGAACTTTCCATGCGCTTCATCAAATTCGTACTGATCAGGCGGCACATGCCGCGTTCGCGGTCTTTTTGGCGAAAGAAAACGCCCTTGCTGACATTGCGCCCGTACAGGCTTTCGTATTTGTCGATTTTGCTGGCGAAAATGTATTCCGACGGCGTATAGACGCATAGCGACAATTTCAGCAAATCGTTGAAAATCTCCGCATACGAAACGGTGTCTTCCTTCAAGCTTAACTGCGGGCGGAAGTTTATCGGCTTCAAGCGGTCGGGGAATTTTCCGATGCCTGTCGTGTCGTAATATTTTTCAATATGCTTGCGCGATCTGGCGATCGTGACGCTGTCCAGCAAGTCGAAGAAATCAAAACTCAGCATGCCCAGCAAATGCTGCGTCGTCCGCTCCTGAGGCGGCAGAGCGTTCCAGCGGTTGAACGCCTTTTGCGCCTGACTGAATATCAAATCGACGCTTTTGTTTTCGCCGAGTTTGTCGTTAATCAAAGCGGCATTGCCTTCGTAAGTCAAAGACAGCTGATTTTTCAAATCGATAAACTGGTTGTTGACGGGCGTCGCCGACAGCATCAGCACTTTTGTTTTCACGCCCTGCCGAATGACTTTTTCCAACAGAATGTTGAACCGGTTGTTTTTTAATTCGCCCGCGTCGGTTAAATACGTTTGCCCGCCGTTTCGAAAGTTGTGGGATTCGTCAATGACAACCAGATCGAAGTTTCCCCAATTCAGACGGTCGAGTTTGATGCCGTTCGATTCTCCGCGCGTCCGCGATAAATCGGTATGATATAGGACTTTGTAGCGCAGTTTGTCGGCAACCAGCGGGTTGTTATAATAATTTTCCTTGTAAATCTGCCAGTTGTCGCTCAACTTTTTCGGGCAAAGAACCAAAACGTCCTTGTTCCTGTTTTCATAGTATTTGATAACGGAAAGAGCGGTGAACGTTTTCCCCAGACCGACGGAATCCGCCAGTATGCAGCCGTTGTATTTTTCCAGTTTGTTGATGATGGCAAGCGCGGCGTCCTTTTGAAAATTAAACAGTTTGTTCCAAATGACGCTGTTTTTAAATCCGGTGGCTTCGTTCGGCAGAACGTCTTCGTTCAGATCTTCCAAAAATTCGTTGAAGATGTTGTACAGCGTGAAAAAATAAACAAATTCGGGGCTGTTTTCGTTATAGACGCTGACGATGTTTTCAACGATTTCGTCGGTAACGTCCTGCAAACGTTCAGCATCGTTCCAAATTTGGTTGAAACATTGCAGATAGCTTTGGCTGAACGGCGCGTCAAAGCGGTTGATGATGGAAAAGCAGTCGTTGCCCTTTTCGCATCCCAAATCGACTGTCGAAAAGCCGTTGACCGGATAATACGCCGTGTTTGACGCGTCGGGCTGTTCTATGTCGATCAGTCCGGGAATGTTTTGCCCCGTCCTGTTCGACTTAAAACGGGCGCGTTTTCTTATCCAATCCGCGCACTCTTTGGCAATGGCTTTTTGCGTCAGTTCGTTGCGCAGTTTTATTTCAAACTCCGTGCCGTAAATGCTCTTTTCACGGTTTAAGCGCGGAATGTAAAACTCGCGCTTCTCCTTTGCCGTTTTTTCCGCGATAAATGTCGGAGAGGTAAAGATAAATCTAAATTCTTTAACCTGTTCAAGCTGTTTTTTTAACGCTTCAAAAGCATAGATTGAAAAATACGCGGCGGCGACGGAAAGACGCGAATCCTTCCTGATTTCGACTTCCAAATCTTTTTTCAGAATGGAAGAAACGTTGTCGAAAACTTTAATATCCACTTTTTACCGCTTTATGCGCATTAAACCTTCCATTTTTTTTAAGATTGCGGCGCTTTGGAGATTGAAAGGTTTGGCAAGAAAGAGTATGTTAAAATGTATGGAACCTTAGATGTTAAGGTTTTGATTTTTCTTTAAAAATTTATACAGCGTTCCGTAGCAGACATTCAATTTTTTGGCGATTTCCTGTTTCGGCATTTTTTGGCGCAACAGTCTGTCCAGCAAATCCTCTTTGCCGTCCAGCGCGTGACGTTTGTTTCGGCTTCCGCAAGGTCTGCCGAGCGTTTTGCCGTTCATTTTGCGGCGGGCGAGAGCTTCTTTGGTGCGTTTGCTGATCATCTCGCGTTCCAGTTCGGCGACCAGCCCGAAAGCGAATGCCAGAATCTTGCTCTGCACGTTGTCGCCCAACTCGTAGCCGTCTTTAACAGTTAGCACTTTCGCGCCGATCTTCATGCAATGTTCCAAAATGGAAATGACCATAAACAGCCGCCGCCCCAGCCGCGACAGTTCCGAACAGATGGTCACGTCCCCTGATTTTATCCGTTTCAGCAGCTTGCCGAGTTTGCGCTTTTCGGGTTCTTTTATCCCCGACACGCCGTCGTCGATAATCCAGCTTTCAATCGGAACGCCTTGTTTTTTCGCCAACTCCTCCACGCCGATCTTTTGGTTTTCGCAATCCTGTTTGTCGGTCGATACCCGCAAATAGCCGTATACAGTCATCTCTTTTTCCTTTGCTTAAAAACTATTTCGCTACGACCGCTTTTGCCATAGACAGCGTTCGGCTTGGAAGCGTTCCGACAAAGTTCAAAACGGCATTGGAAGCGGTTGAATTGCCTATATTGAATATCAGGGCGGGAGTGTTGATGATGGTGGCGTAGGCACCCCAGAGGAGCGCGCCGGTGAAGAGCATCTGCATATAGCCGACGGTACCGACCTCGACGGCGACGTTTTGGTCTTGGAACAGGGAAAGGCTGTTCAGATACGCTAAAACGATGCCGATCGTGCCGCAGGTAAGCACAATCTGCGCCGCGTTCATCAGCAGCAGACGCAGTGCCGCGAACATGGCGGATTTGACGGGCGGCAGGGCGTAGAACGCGCACAGAATCGGGGCAAGCAAAGCGACGGCGAACAACTGCACAAACACGTTGAACAGGCTGGCGAATATCCGCCACAACAGCAGAAAGTAAATGACGGCGACGGGAACAACGGCGATTGCCAGCTTCAAGCTTGTCCAAGAGATGTCGCTCATCATCACGCCCAGTTTGTCCAGAACGGGGGCAAAGCTGTTTTCCACATGGGTCAGCAGAACGGCGACGCCCGAAGACGACGCTTGAACGGCGGTTTGCCCCTCCGATGTGATGCGCAGGACGCGCACGCCCAAGTCCATGCCGAAGTTGTAAATCCAAAAGCAAACGCCGCCCCAGTATTCAAAACTCTGCAACAGCGCCGTCGCAATCGAAAGGTCGATGAACTCTTTTATCAGGTTTTGCGGATTTTCGGGCTTGCCGAGCAGCATTTCGCACAGGCGGTAAATAATCCAAAGCGTGAACAGATACGACAGCAGCGTTTTCAGTTCGGGAGTTACGGCGTCAAAGAACGCTTGAGAGAAAGAAAGCGTTTTTTGGTTGAACGCGTCGAATATGGCGCAGGAATAGCAGGAAAGTTCAGCCATGGAGCATCTCCGTAAATCGTTTTTCATTGAAGTAAAGCGGCGTTTTGCACCAAACGGGACGGGTCAGAAAGTTCTGACACAACAAAACGTGCCGCCCGAACGGAATCGCGCCCCAGTCGGCAACGGGAATCAAGTCCAGCCCTTCGTCGTTTTCCGACACGGACACGCCGCCTTTGCCCGATTTGCTGACGCTTTTGCGCTTGCGTGTCGCCTTGCCGACCATTTCCGCCAATTCCTTTTGCGTGGCGTAATTGTTCTGCGCATAAACCAGCAGATACGAGCAGTTCGTTTTGATGGTTTCAAACGCCTTGTCGCCGTAAGTCGCTTTAATCTGCGCGAAGTCCTGCACAATCAGCCACACGACCGCGCCCATGCCCGCGCCTTTGGACAGAAAGTCCGTCATCAGGTTGATCTTGGGCAGACTGGCGAACTCGTCGGCAAGAATCGCGATCGGACACTCGTCCGGCTTTTTCGGAACGTCCAAAGCCCAGCCGAAGAACGTTTCAAAAAACAAAGCCGTCAGCACGCCCAAAGACTGCGCGTCTTGCTGCGGGAACTTGATGAACACGACGGACGGCGTGGCGCGCAAGTCCCGCCATTCAAACGAACATTCCCTTGTCGCGCCCTTGACCGCCCGACTGCGCCAGATTTGAAGCTTTGACAAAAACGTCGTCGTATGCGATCCCGCTTCGTTGTCGGGCGCGTTCACCCAAGACGCAAGGTCGGTTAAAATCCGTTGCGGCGCGCCGACCTCCGCCGCAAAACGAAGCAGGTCGCGCAGATTGTCCTTGGCGGAGTTGACCGCCTCCGCCCCTTTTGAAAGCAGCGTCTGCACATCGACGTCTTTGGCGACAAACCCGAACACGCGGAACAAGTGCGGTTCGCGGTAGGTTTCATAGTCGGCGACGGTCGCGGGATTGTTCGGATCAAGCCGCTGTTCCGCAATCTCCGCCAGATACACGGCAAGCAAAATCAGCGCCGCGATATGCTTTTTGGCGTTCGCCTCCCAGTGATCTTCCGATTGCCCTTTCTGCCCGACCAGCATCGCGGCGATGCGCTCCGCCTGCCGTTCCGCTTTGCCGAAAGAGGACAGAACGGACGGGAACACCTTTAACGACAGCGGGTTCCAAGCGTCTTTCGCCTTTTCGTCCGACCAGTCAAGCGCGTACACGGTCTTGCCCGCTTTTTTCAACGGCTCGGCAAGCAGCGTTTCCAGCTCGCCTTTCGGATCGGCGATAATCAGCGACCCTTTGAACGACAACGCCGTCGGAATCACAAACCCCGCCGTTTTGCCGCTTCGCGTCGGGGCAAGCGCGATGCCGTGCCGCAAACAGGTCGGGGAAAGCAGTTTCCGACCGACTTTTCCCACAATTACGCCCGAAGCGTTCTTTCGATCGGTCAGCCCCATGCGTTTCAGGTCGGACGCGGTCGCAAACCGCGCTTCGCCGTAAGCGGATTCCTTTGTGATAAAACAGGCATACGCCGCCCAAAGCGTCAACGCGGCAAGCAACAAAAATCCGCTTGTCCCGATACCGAACTTTTGCCAATCGACGCCCGCAAAATCCGCCTTGACTACAACGGCGCGGGCATAACGCAAACAAGCGGCGAACACTTTGCCGTTCCGCACGGCGCCGGCGTACACGGCGCACAGAACGCACAAAACAATTCCGCAAAACAAAACGCGCTGTTGCAGCTGCCGCGCTTCAGACCATGGCGTCATCAGTAGTCGCTCCCCCGCAATGCAATGTCCGCGATGTAGCGCACGCCTTCGGACACTTTGATCTGAATGACGCAGTCCAGACATTCCCGCACAATCTTTTCCATAACGTCCTTGTCCACGCTTTTGTCGCCCGTCATCGCGTTCGTCACCACCTTGGACAAAGCGTGCATCGCCGACCCCGCGTGTATGGTCGTCATACAGCCGCCGTGTCCGTTGTTCAGCAAAGACAACAGCGTCCAAGTGTTCCGGCTTCTCAGTTCTCCGCAAGCGATGCGGTCGGGACGCAAACGCATCATTGCGTCTATGACATCGTTTTGAGTGATTTCCGTTTCCGTCCCATTATCGGGTAAAACAAAGTGAACCGTGTTTTTCAAATGCGTCGTGTCCAATTCCCGCACGTCTTCCATCGTTAAAAAGCGGTCGGTTTCGGGAACGTGTTTCAACAGCACGTTTAACAGGTTCGTCTTGCCCGAACCCGTCGCGCCGCTGATCAGAATGTTGCGCTTTTCCAAAACCAGCCGGCGCAGACTGTTCGGCACGTCCGCAAAGTCGAACGTCATTTCCGGCTTCGGCGCAAAGGATTTTTCGGTCAGAAAGTTCTCTATCGTCAGGTTTCTCGCCCGTTTTAAACGCACGGCGGCGCACAGCCCGCTTTCAACCGTCGTCCCCATGCACAAGTGCAGACGATGCCCGTCCGGCAGCTCCGCCCCCAAGTACGGATGCGCGTCAAAGTCCGTTCCCGCGCGGTTGGCAAGAATGCGACCGACGGACAAAAACATCTCTTTCGTGATGTTTTGATCGCGAACAAACTCCCAGCCCGACAAGCCTTCCAAAACGACCTCATGTTCGCGGTTTACAATCACTTCGTTCGTTCCCGTCAGCTCCAAGTACGGCTCCAACGGGCGCAGGGCGTTTTTCAAAGCGGCGCTATCGGCACGGCACATCGGGCACCGCCTGTCCGTTGTCGCACGTTCCGCTTAAAACGTATTTTCCCCCGCACGGTTTGGATTTGTCGCACGTTTTCGATTTTTGCGAACTGATCGCCGTTTGCGTCCACGCCGAACAAACCTTCGCCCCCGTTCCCGCATGAACGCCGCGCGTTCTGGAATACGTCGCCGTGTAAATCCTGTATCTGCCGAACACGGCGCAGGCAATGCCCGAACAGTTGCGGCGGGCGCAATAACTCGCCGTTTCCGTCTGATCATCGTCTTTGCACAAATAAACGGGCAAGACCTCCGTCATCGGCGTTTTTCGCTCGACCGTTTGCCCGTTCGGCAGCAGATACGTTTCCAAAAGCACTTGCTTGAAGTTCCGCCAGCACCCCGCATCCGCGTATTCGTCGGTTTTGACGACCCGCTCAGACTGTTTCGCCAAAGGAACGGCGATACTGTCTTTGGTAATTGCCGCGTCCGCTATTTTAATCCGCCCCGACGACAGATCGATGTAATACGCGATAAGCGACGTCGCTTTCATCGTTTCAAAATCGGGCTGCCAGTCTTCAATGACCGCCTGATGCTGATAGGTTAAAGCGTTCGGTTCGCACTTGGTCAGATACACGCGCGCGTTTTTGTCGTTGACGTAGTAATACCGGCTGTATCCGTAGGAGAACCCCGCCGTAAAATCGTCCTTGTGCAATCCCTCGCACCCGTCAAACGTTTCCAAAATGTCGGTTTGCGACACGGGTTGGCAATCCGTCAGGTAATGCAGTCCGCTCACGGTGTTCACCTTTTTGCGTTCGTATCTGACGGCTTTCTTGGCGGCAAGGTTGTCCCTATAATAACAGAACTCGTCCGCGATCGGATACGTTTTGTCGCCGTCCTGACACGCGGTCACGTCAACGCTTTGCCCGTCCCTGTCGTAAACGTACTTGCCCTGCTGATAGGCGACGTTCTTTTCCCCGTCAACACGGATTGAACAGGTATCGTAAGTAAAGCGCAGATCGAACGTTCTTGTCGTATCCCTTGTCTGACACTCGGACACCGTAACGGCGCGGTCGGTGTCGTCCGTGTAATACAAATACGATTGCTCCAAAACCTTTTTGCCGTTCATGTCGATTTGCGGCAGGCAGTCAAGGCTTTCCTTGATGTCGAACGCCTGTTCTTCGTCGCGGGTGCATTCCTTTAAAAACTTCTGCTCGCCCTTGTCCAGAAAGTACGGCTTGTACATTTTAAAAGCTTTCTTGTCCGCCAAAACAACATCGTCGGCGCAAAGGGAATACGCCCGCAAAATGTCGATCGGAAAGTCGGAATCCTGACAGCCCTGCCGTTCGACCTCTTGTCCGTTGACGGATTTGACGACCTCGCTTTGATACACGACGACATTGTTGTCCCAATCAACGCGCACGGGACATTCGGCAAGAGTGAAGGCGACCTCGTCCTGTTGTTCGTTCACGGCAATCGCCGAAGAATCGTAGGTTTCCGCATCGTCCCGTTCGGCGCGTTCGGACAGGGTCGGAAAGGACGGGCGCGTTTGCTCCCGTTCGGTTCCGACAGCCTGTTCCGCGTCGAACAGCAAAGGCAGCAGGGACAGCAGTTTTTCTTTGTCGCCTTCGACGGTTAAAACCTTGTTTTGTTCCAGAACAGCCGCGCCGCCGGCGTCAGCTTTGTACGGTTCGGGCAATCCGACGGATTTGCCGTTTTGTGTGTTCCGCGCTCCGTCGAACACGGCGGATTTATCCTCAAAATATCCCGTCAGTTCCACGCCGTTCAGGTTCAGCGCCGTTTCCGGCTGCAAAGGCGTCAATCCCGCCGCGACCGTTCCGCCATTCTCGACCGCCGTTTCCGCCGCGATCAGCACGTCAAAGGTTTGCGCCGCTTCCTGCGCCAGACACCTGAACGCGATCGCCGCCGCCGTCAAAGCGATAATCCATTTTATCCGTTTGTGTTTTTGCCGCCGTCTATAATACGTCATTGCTCTGTCTCCATAATTGCCTGATTGTTTGGGTTTCGTCGGGTTCAGGGCAAACCGACGCCGCGGCGCCGCTTCGTTCAAAACAGTAAATCGCAATCACCCAAAAACACCGCCCGATCAGCCGCTTCATCAACGCTCCCGTTTCAATGTGATGTCGCTCGCCAAGCGGATTAAAATCGGTTCGCCCTGCGCGATGGTGATTACGGGCGCGATGCTCATTGTTTGTTCCAAAATCTTGGTCGTGATCTCGGTCGTGTTGTCGGACAGACGGTTCCAAAACTCTTCGTATTCGTCGCCGTTCACTTTCGCTTTGCCCAATCCCGCTATGCCGCCGATAAGGGAAGTGCTGAACGCCAAGCCGTAGCGTTCCCAGTTCCGGTTGTCCACGTCGCCGACCAATCCCGTGCGCCCCATTTTGTCCGCCGCGTACGCGAACGCCGCGCCCGACGAATAGACCTCAGCCCCGTCCGCCGCGCGGATAATGCGGTAAAACGCGATTTCCACCCGCGTGTCCCCGACCTTTTTCGTCGGCTGGTACTTGCCGATGACCACGTCGCCTTTTTCCAACAGCTTGAACCGTCCCGATGCGCCGAACACGTCTTCGGACACATACGCCCGAACCGTCCCCGCGATTTGCGTGTTGATCCCGTCCAGCAGAACGGCGGGTATCGTCCTGTCCTCTGTTAAAATGAAAGACCTGTCCACCGGATACGAACTCGTGATGTTCAGCGCGGCGTAAGCTTTGTCCCGCGGCGGCTGTTGAAGCGACGCGGTTTCCCGCCGTTCCGTTTTTACCTCTTCCCGCACCCCGTTTAAAAACGTTCCGCCCGCCTCCGTTCTCGCCGCCCGTTTCAGCGCGAATCTCGCTTTTAACAAAGCTTGTTTATCCAGCCGCTCCTCTTTCTTTTGTTCGGCTTGTTTTTCTTTCGCGCGTTCGGCGGCGATGATCCGTTTCGCTTTTTCCTCGGCGCGTTTTTCGACTTCCTTTTCCACCACGACAACGGGCGGTTTCGGCGGATCGGGCAGCACCGTAAAATAATCGGCGGGGTATTCCGCCGTAATGGGAACGGGCTTTTGTTCCGCCGCTTCCTTATCGCACCCCGTCAGCAGCAGCGTCAGGACGATTGCCGTTTTAAGCATACCGTTTTCTCTCCGTACCGAAGCGTTATCGGATTGATTGTTTCCACCACCAGATACCGCCCGTCCGGCGATTTGCGCACGTTGACGGGCTGATCCACCCGATCAACCACCTGATACGCGACGGGCAGGACTTTGCCCTCGTTGTCCGCCCCGTAATCCAGATAGGTGAACCGTTCGTCCCTGAACGACAAAACAGGCGCGATTGTTTTATCCCCGCGCATCTCGACGTCGTGCCGAATCTTCGTCGGATCGAACTTCAATTCGTTCAGCCACGTTTTCCCGCCGTTTCGCGTCAAAGTCGTCAGGCTTTCGACGCTTTCCTTGCGTTTCAAGTCCGTTTCCGTCGCAAAAAAGCTTTTCACGCTCGGCACCGGCGCGTCCACATACACGACTTGGTCGCTGATCGTTTCCGACCGGACGCTCTGACTTGCCAGATAGAAGTTATAGATGTTCCCCGACCGTCCGACGACCGTCAGGCTCGTGTCCGCGCCCGCCGTCAAGGCTTCGACGTACAGCATCGCCTTGTTGTTCATTTCTTTTTGGCGGAAGTTTACGCCGTCCGCCAGAACAGACTGGTCGATAACGTCCCAGTCGGGCAGTTTGAACACCGTTCCCATGCCTTCGCGCAATCTGACCTTGAACGTCCGCCCGCGTCCCCAGACGAACACTTTGTTTCCCGCTTTCGTTTCCGTCTTTTGCTTTTCCCATGCCTTTTGCGTCGCCGGTTCCGGCGGAACCTCGCCCAGCACCGCGTCAATGCTTTTCAGCAGCTCTTGCGGTTTTGGCGCAAGCGTTGCGGCGTGTGCCGCTCCAGCCGCTGTCAGCGCGATTAAAAAAAGTATCCGTTTCATCGTTTATTCTCCTTTCGGATTGCCTTTGACCGACACGGCGTAGTTTTCCACAATCAAGCCGAACGGGTTGGTTCCGGTTTTCGCCGCGTTCGCCTCTATGCCAGCCAAGCGCGCTTTGAACGTCGCGACAAAAGTTTTCGTCCGGACTTTCACGCCGCTTTTGCGGTCGGTCGCGACATACTCCGCCCGCCACACGTCGTCCGCGTCGGGGATTTGTTCCAAGCTCTGCACAAACACGTCCCGCGTCAGTTCGTTCTTGGCGTAATAAACCAGAGGACTGTCGGGATTGCCCGAACTCATGTGTTCCGCGAACAGTTTGAACCATTGCGGGTGGGTGAACGTCTGCACCCATTTGAACCGCTCGTCGTCGTCCACAAAGTTGATTGTTTCCCGCTTTTCCACATACTCGGTCAAAGTGGAGCGGACATACTGTTCCAAGGTCGAACGATCGATTTGTTCGGGCAGCAGACGCACGATTTGCGCCCCGTCCGTCATCGACACGAACACGGTTTCCGTTTGTTTCAACGGCAGCAAAGCCAGCACCGCGCAAAAACTGCCGACGATCGCGAACACGCTCGCCCCCGCGATTTTGCTTAGCACCACGACCGATTTTTCCAATCGGCGCAGATAACTCGCGCTGTTCGTCGCGGGCTGGTCAAGCGTCGGTTCTTCGCCGTTCATTCCCCGACCCTTTCCACAAAGCCGCTTTTAAAGCAGTCTTTCAACACCGCAAGCGCGATCATCGCGTCCAGCCGCAATCCGCTGTCGTTCGGCAGAGCCTCTTCCAGCCGCCGTTGCAGCGCCTCCACCCTTTCCAAATCCAGATAACTCTGCTTGACCTTATTGACTTTCCCGACCATACGCCTTTCTCCTCCCGCGGTTTGTTCGGAAAAAGTCTATCCCCCTACGCAAAAAGCCCCGAATGTCTTTTCGGAGCTTTTTGGGGATTTTTAGGGCTTTGTGAGCAAATTTATTTTTGCAGCAACCAGTCCAAAGCGTTGATCTGCTTGATGCCGTTGTGCGATGTGACGGGAAAAGGATCAAGCGTTATCAAAAACTTCGGGTTGTGATCGTTTATGCTTTCCAACGCGCCCAATTCCCGTTTCAACGTCTTTTCGTCCAAGACGCTGAGCGAAACCTGATAATATTCCGTGTCCGTTCCTTTAAACGCGACAAAATCAACCTCTTGATTGCCCGATTTCCCGACAAACACCCGATATCCGCGCCGCCGCAGTTCCAGATAAACGATATTTTCAAGAATATGCCCGAAGTCTTGATTCTTGTCGCCCAAAACCAGAGAACGGAATGCTACGTCGGCAAGGTAGTATTTTTCCCCCGTCCGCAGATAATCCCGCCCTTTAATGTCGTAGCGCGGCACGGAATACAGCAGAAAGCTTTCTTCCAAATACGACAGGTAGCTTTCAACCGTGTGCGTCGATATTTCTTGTTTGTCGGCGGACATCGTGTCGCTGATTTTCTTGATGGAAACCAGATTGCCTATATTGTCCGCCATAAAGCGGAAAACGCGTTTCAGCTGGCGCGTGTCCGTCATCTTTTTGCGGTCGGAAATGTCCTTCACAATCACGGTGTTGTAGATGCCGTCCAGATAGTCCCTGACATTTTTCGGATCGTCAATCAGTTCGATTGTATAAGGAAAAGAGCTGTTCGCAATGTATTGACGAAACAATTCACTTTCCCCCATCGCCGGAAACGCCGAAGCGTATTCTTTCAGCGATAGCGGCTGCATTTGGATTTCGATGTACCGTCCCGACAGCAATGTCGCCAATTCTCCCGACAGCATATAAGCGTTTGAACCCGTTATGTACAAATCGACGTTTTCCTTGATAAACAAGCTGTCAACGGCTTTTTCAAACGACGGAACGTTCTGAATCTCGTCCAGAAAGACATAATTCGTCTTGTCCGCGACCAGACGGGATTTGATGTGGTCGTGCAGGACTTTGCAATCCAGCAAGTCGTCGTTATCCGCGTCTTCAAAATTGTAAAACTGGATTTGCGGTTCGGAAACGCCGTTGGAAAGCAAATAATCCCGATACAACGCGAATAGCGTCGATTTTCCGGAACGCCGCATTCCCGTCACGACTTTGATGATCCGCTTGTCTTTCAGGCTGATCAGCTTGTTCAGATACTCTTGACGCACAATCATGAAAACCTCCGTTCCGCATCACGTTTTCAATTATGTTAGCACATTTTTTAGAAAACACATTCAAAAACTTTTATGAAATGCAAAAAGTTTGAAAATGTTTTCAAATTTCTGAAATAGCGGAAATGCAGAAGATTCAAAGTGTGTGCCTTTCAGAATCACGTTTTTCAACATAAAAAACACTCTAAAAATCACGTTTTTCTTAAAGCGGCGATTTTTCTTGCGAACACCCGCTTCGCCTGACCTTCGGTCAAGCCGACCTCTTTTGCGACGGATTTCCAGCACAGCCCTTGGGAACGGAACCAGACGATGCGGCGGGTGCGCAGATCAGCGATTTGCGGCATCAGGGTATCGATGTCAAAGCGCATTGTCACCATGTCTTCGGGCAGAACAAATACCAGAGCACTCCTAATAAAAAAAATTTTAAGACGAATGCTTTTTTTTCAGAAATTCACGTCCACAGCCAGTTTCAAACCGCTTAAATCCCGCTGTTTGAAAAACATCGCCATGTACCACGGCAGATAAAGAATCCGCCCGCTTGTTTCGATATTGCCCGAACAAAAAACAACGCCTTGTTCCAAAGCCCATTCCTCAACGCTTAAAGCTTTGTCCAAAGCGGTGTGTTTTTTGTAGTCCTTGCCCGATTTGATTTCGACGGGAACGACTTTGTTCCCGCGCTGAACGACAAAATCCAATTCTCCGACGCTTTTTTTGTTCAAATAGCGAAGCGCAAAACCGTTCGCTTTTAATATCTGCGCGAACACGTTTTCCAGAACGCCGCCCATATTGACCGCCATATTGCCTTGCAAAATATCGAACTGGACGTTCTCCATTCCCATTGCGCAAAGCAACCCCGTATCGTTCATAAACAGTTTGAACAAACGGCTCTGTTCGTTGATCTTCAACGGGATTTTAGGCTCTGACAAATTGTAGCACGGCAAAGCAACACCCGCGTCCTGCAACCACAGGAAGGCGTCTTCGTATTCGCGCAGACGCACTTTTTTATCAATGGCGGCTAAGGAGAACCGCCTGTTTTTATCGTCCAGCTGCGCCGGAATTTGATCGAAAATATTTTTAACTTTCGCTTTCTTTTCCCGCGTGTATTGGCTGATGTCCTGTTGGTATTGCGCTAAAATATCCCTTTGCAAAGCGACGACCCGTCCGATGTCGTGCGTGTCGATAAAAGTCTGAACGACCGCGGGCATTCCGCCGACAATGACGTAATACCGAAACAGGTTGGTCATTTTATTGTGAACAACCTCCGACACCGATTCGTGCCGGTCGAAACAATCGTTCAAATATTTGATCGTTTCCGGCTGAACGCTATTCGCCAGACAAAACTCTTCAAAATCCATCGGATACATTTGAAAGGTTTGTTCGTACCCGACGGGAAAAGACGGAACGTGTTTATAATTCACGCCCAGCAAAGAACCGGATTCAATGTAATCAAAACGCCCGTCGTCAACCAGAAATTTGATTGCCGTCCGCGCGTTCGGACATTCCTGAATCTCATCCAGAAAAACCAGCGTTTTGCCTTTTTCCAAAGATGTTCCCAAAAAAGCGGTCAGGTTCATAACCAACGTGTCCGCGTTCAAATCGCCTTTGAAAATGTCCGCCGCGCTTGGCTGCGTCAAAAAATTGATCTCGACGAACTTATCATAGTTTGCTTTTCCGAATTGACGCACCAAGTATGTTTTCCCGATTTGACGCGCCCCTGTCACCAACAGTGCTTTTTTATCGGGATTGTTTTTCCATTCTTGAAATTTTTGCTCTGCTTTCCTGAACATACCGGTTCTCCGCTTTCAAAAGAATCACGTTTTTCCGATACAATTCTACCTTAAAAATCACGTTTTTCAATATGAAAATCACTCTAAAAATCACGTTTTTCTTAAAGCGGCGATTTCCCTTCCAAACACCCGTTTAGCCTGACTTTCGGTCAAGCCGACCTCTTTTGCGACGGATTTCCAGCACAGCCCTTGGGAACGGAGCCAGACGATGCGGCGGGTGCGGAGGTCGGCGATTTGCGGCATCAGGGTATCAATGACAAAGCGCATTGTCACCACGTCTTCGGGCAGGACGAACGGCGGAACGCTTCCGTCTTGCGACAAAAGCAGTTCCGTCTGCGCCGCCGTTTTGAGCATTCCGGCAATGTCTTTCGGCGTTTTCATGCTTATCCCAAATTCGGCTGTTCAATCGGCAGACAGGCGCAAGGGCTGAGCTTGTAGCTGTCCGTGCCGCTTCCGACGCCTTTGACGCTTTGCGTCGCCGAACACGCCGATAAAACGGTCGTCAATAAAGCCAATATCGTCAGTTTCTTCATTTCGTTTTCTCCTCTTGTGTCAAAGCCGCGTCAATTGCTATCGTCCCTTCGACAAGCTTTTCTTTTGCGGCGATAATCTGCAAAATGTTCGCGATCAAGATGTTCTGCTGAACCAAAGCCGCGTGAATGTCCGCCAAAGCCCTGTTCGTTTGCGACAGCTTTTCCATTACGGTCAGTGCGCCGTTTGTGTCCTGCACGATTGCCGTCGCCGCCTGCGTCAGCTCCGACGTTTTGGCTTTGACCGCCATGGCGTTCGCCAAGCCGTCGTCAACGCTCTTTTTGTGGAAGTCCGCGCGGGCTTTTTTGACCTTGCGCCATTGCTTTTTCGACCGGTTGTTCGCCGTCGTGATGCCGCGCCACGAATAACCGCCGCCCGCCACGCCGGAAACCGTGTTCAGCGCGCCCTGCACATCGTCGTTTGTCGGCAAATCCAACGCTTGCCGGATATAATCCTGCGCCGTGCAGACGTTGGTTACTTCAAAATTCATACCGTCCAAAAGAAACTGCGGCGTAACGCATTGCAGCAGTTCGTTCGCGTTCGTGATAAAGCTTTGCGCCGTCAGCGCCAAAGACACCGCCCCGCCGACCGTGTCCGTGATTTGTTTTGTCGCTTCCAAGCCCTCTTTGGTCGTGTCCCAAATCGCTTTGCCGTTTTCCAAAATCGCCGCCATCGTCGCGTTCTGCTTGATGCTTTCCGCCAAGCCGTTTGTGTCGATGACTGCCATTTGAGCGTTCGCCGCATGGGTGAAAAACAGCACACAGAAGAGAAAAAATTTAAACATACGGCTTTCCCGCAAAAACAACAAACTTCAAAAGTTTTGTTATTTTATGCGGTCTTCACTCAGCCGGTTAGCGCGTTTTTGGTGCAAAACGGTGCATTATGGAGCGGCAGACACTTCGTTTTCCATAAAACGGCAGCGCTGTTCTATCGTTTTTAAAATTCGCTCATAAACGGGGGAGGCATAGGGCGAAGCGTTCGGTCACAGTTCTCCAGCTTTGGATTCGATATTGACGGTCAATCCCAGCATTTGCAGCACGTTCAGCACTTTTTGAATTTCACAGGTCGGCTTGCCGCGTTCCAACTCTTTGATAAAACGAATGCCGACGCCGCTGTACGCCGCCAGCTTTTCCTGCGTTATCTTTTGCGATTTCCGCATGGAATGAATCAACGCGCCCAATTCTTCGCTTGATGTGATTTGCTTCATCAAAGTGTCCTTCTAAAACTATCCCGAACGGTATGATTTTAGCAAATCCAGCGCAAAATACAACAAAATTATCCCGAACGGGTTACTTTTTTGAAAAATTCTCGGTCGGGCGACGCACCAGAAAACTTGCACAATCGTTTCAAAAATGATACGATTTGACCGTTAAAATGATACGATTGGAGGGGCAATGTACTCTAAACGCCAAGAAGCTTTGCTGAATTTCATTCAAGCACATAAATCCGTTCGTCGGGAAGAAATCGAAACTTTTTTGAATACGGCGGGATTTCCGGTATCCAAAATAACGGTATTGCGTGATTTGGATGCGCTGTTAAAAGACGGCTTAATTGCGAAAACAGGAAACGCCAAAGCGACGCTTTACGCGCCGTCGCCTCGTTCGACATTGTTGGAGCAGGTTGACGTTGAAGAATATTTCGGCACAGACCAAGATCTGCGGAAAAACGTCAAAACATCCTTTAATTTCGACATCTTTCAATCCCTGTCAAATTTGTTGACGAAAGCCGAAAAGACGGAATTGGCTTTGCTGAACGAAACGTATCGGAAAAAACGCGACGCTTTGCCGCCCAATTTGCGCCAAAAGGAATTTGAACGCCTGACGGTCGAACTGGCGTGGAAATCTTCCAAAATCGAGGGAAACACATATACCTTGCTGGACACGGAACGGCTGTTGAAAGAAAACGTTTCTGCCAAAGGCAAAACCGCCGAAGAAACCAAAATGGTGCTGAATCATAAAACCGCGCTGGATTATGTGTTGCAGTCCCCCGAATACTTTCGGCAGCTGAGCGTTTCCAAAATCGAAGAAGTGCACCGTTTGCTGACAAGCGGCTTGCAAGTCGCATCAGGTATCCGTCAAGGCATGGTGGGCATTGTCGGCACGAACTATCGCCCATTGGACAACAGCTATCAAATCAAAGAAGCTTTGCAGCATCTGATTTCAACCGTCAATCAAACGGAAAATCCCGTTGAAAAAGCTCTTATCGCCGTTTTGATGATTGCGTATATCCAGCCGTTTGAAGACGGCAACAAGCGCACGTCAAGGATTTTGGGAAACGCGCTGTTGCTGGCGGATGATTATTGTCCGCTTTCTTACCGCAGTGTTGACGAAATCGAATACAAAAAAGGCGTCATTCTGTTTTACGAACAAAACAACGCCTCTTATTTCAAGCAACTGTTTTTGGAACAGTTCAGACAAGCCGTGAAAAAGTATTTTTGATTTCCATTTCCCGACAGATTTCAAGAATACCCTTGTCATACAGCCGCCGAGCTTGCCAGCGGGACAGATTGACGTTCCGCTGAATTGTTTTCCAACACGCGCCGTTTGCCCGCAGCAAAATGATTTTTCGCGCCCGCAAATCGGATACGCTGTATAACAAAATACGGACAATACGCTCCGATTGTTCTTGTTCCGACGGAGAAAGAATCGTTCGGGTATCGGCGTTTTTAAGAATCTCCGCCGCAAACGGCAGTAATTTTTTGATTTTCTCTTTCTTCATCGGGCGTCTCCGTAGTGTTTGAGAAAGTATTCGGTCGGGTTTTCGGCGTTGCGTTTCGCATAGTTCCAAAAGCGCACGGCTTTTGCACCGCCTTTAAAAGCGTTCAGGTATTCGCCCAAACAGCTCATATCCGTTTCCAAAAACACGTTCAGGCGGTTTCTCTGCATTAAAACGGGACGTTTCGCGCCCTCTATCTTTGCTCCTTTGGTCAAGACGAACTCCGTTTCGCTTTCCGTCAGGTTGAACCCGTCGATTTCCTCCGCCGTTCCCGCGCACCCGTCATAGAAAAACCGCGTGTGGCAGTTCGTTAAAATCGTTTCCTTGATGTTCAATGTTTTCAAATCATTCGTTCCCTGAAACGCCATAAATATCGCCATGCGCTGTTTGCGGGCGGTTTTCAGCAGCTTTTCGATTTCCGCTTTCAACGGCGCGGACGAAAGCAATGTCGGCGCTTCGTCCACAATCAGCAAAGACGGCTTGCCGCTTTGCGCGTTTCGTTCAATCTTTTTGAACAGGTAAAAAAACAATGCCGCCGCCGCGTTCGCGTCGTCTTTCACGTTGTCCAGTCCGAACACGTTCAGCCGGCTTTTCGTCACGTCCAGCGTGTCCTTTTCCCCGTTGAACAGTTTGGCGTTCAAAGTGTTGCCCTTCACCCACTTTTCCAGCTTGTCCTTAAACGCGCCGTTCGGAGCCAGTTCCGCCGCGTACAGATCCATTCGGCGATTGAAGCGCGGCTGTTTCAGCATTTCGGACACGAATATCCGAATGTCTTTCTTTTCCGCTTCCGTTTCCGCGTTCGTCAGGATTTGCATAAACAGGTTCAGCGTCGTTTCTTCGCCCGCTTCGCAGTCGAACGGGTTCAAGCTGATTTCCCCGTCATGACTGATCTGATGATACGTTCCGCCGACCAAATCCGTGAACACCGTCACGCCGTTGTCGCGGTCGAGCATAAACACGGACAAGTCGGGATACGCCGCCAGAGCTTGCGCGACCAGATGCAGAATCAGCACCGTTTTGCCCGAACCGGTCGGCGCGAACACGGCGCAATGGGGCGGAGCCTGATCCTCCGCCGTCGCGTGGAACGTGAACCCGAACGGATTGCCGGAGGGAACGCTCGGAAACCGGCAGACCGGACTTTCGCCCCAGTCGCACCGCGTCAAGCCCGTTTCCGCCCGCGTCATCGGGCATAAATCCGCAAGGTTCGCCGATGTCAAAAACAGTTCGCGGTTAAAATAATCCCGCCCCGGCGTTTGTCCCCAAAACTTCGGCATGGCAAGCTGTTCTTCCAACACGGGACGAATGCCGAATCTGCCCAGAACGCCGTACACATCTTGCGCGGCTTTATGTATGTACGCTTTGTCCTGTAAATTCAAAAACACCGTCAGTTCGACGTTTGCCAAAGACAGCTTGTCGGAATCGACTTTGTCGCGCAAAGACTTGATTTCCTCGTTCGCCTGTGTGTTAAACTCTTTTCTGCCCAGATTCATTTGCGACCTGCGCTTGTCGAGGTTCGCCAAAGCGGCGGATTTCGCAACGGGCTGAACGTGCGTCGATACCGTCATCGGATAAGGAAGCGCAAGCACTCCGTCATAGATTTTCGCCGACACGTCTTCGCCGAAATCCTTTATCCCGAACACAAGGCGGAACGTTTGCGCCGCGCCGAACGTTTGCGTGATCAATCCCGTCCGTTCGATTTTGATTCTCGACCGTTCGATGCGGTGAATGTTCGTTTCTGCGTCCGATACGGGGATTTCCCCCGCGTTGTAAAACGACGACAGAAACGACAGCAAAGGCGATACGCCGTCTTTGCCGCTTTTGGTCAGGACTTTCGGTTCCAAGTCGGCAAGCGCGGTGAAAATTTCCCGCATGACGGCATCGATTTCGGCTTCCGAAGCCGCCGACACGACGACAAAGTGCCTTGTTTTGAACGATGTTTCCAGCCGGTTTTCCCAGCGTTTACCCATCTCGTCCAAAAACGGATTGCCGCACGGGGCTTTTTTAGCCGCGGGAAACAGCGTCTTTTGGCTGACAATCCGCAAATGAACCTTGTTTTCCGACACGTTCCGATAAAACAAGGCGCGCGCCGACGCCGCTTTTTCCAAATCGTCCGCCCGCTTGCCCGCGACGCTTTGTCCCGCCAGTTCCACCACCTTGAACATCTGTTCCGTTCGGGTCAGCACCAGCGTTTCGCCTTTAATCGCCGTCAGCGGCACTTCGTCCTCGACAAACGTCAGATTTTCCGCCCTGTTTTGCGGAGCAAAAGCGCGATATGTCAGCGCGGCGCAAGCCCCCGCGCCGATCAGCGGCAGCAGAAACTCAAAGCTCATAGCAAAACCCCGTTTCTTTAAAGAGGTTTTTCGTTTTAAACCCCGGCGTGCCGGTGATTTTAAAGCCGGCGTTTTCGCACAAACGCCAATACGCGTTGCGCAAAATGTTGTTGATATGCGGTTCCCTGTTGGTCAATCCGATGCAGAACGCGTGGGAAGCGACCGCGCAAACGACCGTCAGCATCGGTTCCCGCGCCAAAACCGTCAGCGCAACCGCGCCGAAGACCTCGCAATACAGCAGCGAATTTGCGACGAACAATGTTTTGGGCGGCTTTGTCGCCGCGCCGTAAATAACCGACGGCATCACATCGCCCCCATAAACAGTTCGACAATCCAGCCCAAGCCCGAAAACGCCGCCATAATGATCGCCAGTCTGATGCAGGTTTCTTTTTTAAACCGATCCGTCAACGACGCTAAAAAGCAGACGACCATGCAAGCCATCGCCAGCCACTTGCCAAGCGTAACGGCGTTTTCGATCAGGGTTTTCAGGGCATTCTGCGCCTGCGTGAACGGGTTGGCGTTCAGCACCGGCATCGCGGCTTGCGCAATCTCCGGCAAGCTCATTGTTAAAACTGCGACAAGAGTGACTTTTAAAGTGATAGCGCAAATTGCGCCGGTTTTCTTTTTTACACATGACATTTATGTTGCCTCCGTTTTTCAAGACTGAAAGAGCAGCAACAAAAATGTTTCTGTCGGTAAAGACCGTAATTGAGAATACCTGCCGCATTTTCAAAATCAAGTGTTTTTATTATTTATTTTTAACAACATCAACTATAATCAATTAAAATCACTTTATATCAACTTAATTTAAAAATTATAATTCGTTGATTTTTAAATTTTCAATGCTTATACTGTTTTTTGTTTTTTAACAATGTCGAGAATTCTCTCCGCACCGTATTCATCTTATCGTTCAAGTGTGTGTGACGACTTTTTTTGAACGCAACATTGTTGGGAGACATCTCTATGACAGACAAATCATTGGAAGAACAGTTCGAGGAAACGGAACCGACGAAAAACATTCTGGCGGGGCAGGAAGGTTTGATCCGCCGTCCCGTGTTTGAGGGCGAGTTCGGCAAATCGCAAACGTTCAAAGGCTACGAGGTCGCGCCCGTGCGCGTCAAATCCGTGTACGCGAAAGAAGATCAGCTTTGGGTCAAGTTCGAGCGGCTGGACGGTAAAGACGGCTTCAACACCCGCATCGACAACGCCTATCAGCAGTTCCGCAACACCAAAGAAATGACGCAGGACGAAATCGACAAAGCCGAATGGATGAAAGCCCGCAACAAATTGGACAGTCCCGCTTTTGTACAAAAACTGATTCATCAGGGCAAATCCGTCGATGAATTGATGAAGGTCGCCGGCTATACCCGCGAACGCTTTGAAAAGCAAAACGAAAAAGCACAAACCGCAATGCCCGGCGGCATCGACCCGCCGTCCTTAACCCAAGCGTAAACGCAATCCGTCGCCCCCAAAAAATCCAAGGCGAAATCCAAAGCGCGCGAACAGGACTCTATCCCGTTCTGAGCCCAACCATAACAGAGGGGCTAAACCGCCCCTCTTTTACAAACCTATTTTTTCACAACCCAATGACCGCCGAATGTTCCACCGGCACGAAGAATCTTTTGTTCTTTTTTCAGTTTGTCCAGTTGCCATTTGATGCCGCTCTCGGACAATCCCGTCTTTTCAGCAAGTTCCTTTCGGGTAATCGTCGGTTTTTCAGCAATAGCGTTCATTATTTTTTGTTCGGTGGTATGGACAGTTTGGTCAGTTGTTTGGACAGTTTGGTCAGTTGTTTGGGCAGTTTCTTCTTTTCCCCGATACAAAATCACGCGAAAAAACGAATCATTGTTTTCAAAAACAGGCTCTTTCAAACCTTCCTGCTTTGCTAAATCCACGATCCTTTGAAGACCCGTTCCCCACTTTTCAATGATGCCCATGCGGCTGAACACTTCCGCAATCACTTTGTTCCTCGGCTTGGAACGCCCCTTTAACGCGTCTTTCAGCGTCAATCCCCGGCACAGCGCCCCCGGAGAGGAAACCTCCAAACGGTCGTCAAAGACGGAAACCTGTATCATGCCCTCGTCCATATAAGAACGATGGCAGATGGCGTTGCATATCATTTCGCGAATGGCGGCGGGCGGCAGTTCAAATTTATCCTGCCGGATCAATCCTTCGATGACCGCCCCCATTCTGATGTTTCTTAAAACGTACTGATACGCGTCTTCAAGCAAACGGCAAAGGGATCCTTCATATTCCTTACGGTCGAGGAATACGGATTTGCTTTCGCCTTTAAACACGGCGCATTGGATTTTTGCCTGTCCGAACGGATTGTCCGTCAGCAATGCAAAAGCGTTCGTCGGCAAGATTTCCGTCTTGTCCTGCTTTAACACGCCCCAGCCGATCAAAGTTTCCTTTGTCGTTTTAGGCGCGCTTTGTCCGTCTTTTTCGGTTCTGTACCGATTGATGTCGGAACAAAGTTTTTTGACGGCGCGATCCGTCAGCGCGTAACTCCGGCAAACCTGTTCGTCCCAAGACTGATTGGAGCCGTCCAACATCATTTCCCGTATCTGTTCCGTGTCCGCGGGTCTGGAAGTCGCGCCGACGCGAACATAAACGCCTTTGTCCAATCCGCCGCTTTTGAGCATATACGGACGGTTGAACCCTGCGGCGATGTCAACCAGAACAACGGTCTTATCCTCAATGGTTTCAAATGAAATGTCCGGAACGATTTTAGGCGCGCAGGAATCCGAAACAGCGTTGGCAATCGCGTCCATAATTTTAAAAACATTGTCTTTTTCGACACCGACGACCTGACGACTTTTGTCATCAATCCCGAAAATCAGCCTTCCGCCGTCCGTGTTGGCAAACGCCACGACCGTTTTCAAATAAGATTCCGACTTTGAAGAAAGCACGGCTTTAAATTCAAGCGTTTTGCTTTCACCTTTCAACAAAGTGCTCTTGTCCATTTTTCCTCGCTTTTCGGGATAATTGAAAGTTTAATTCATTTATACTTTCTTTTCAAAGCGAACGCAACCGTTGTCCCGCAGCGATCGGTTACGTTTTGTTCCCGCCGTCAAGTTTCACGTTTTTTGCTTTTTCAACTTTTTTAAGCAGTTTCCGCATCATTTCCAGCCTTTTTCGATATTTTCCAATCAACTCTTTCAGGCGGTCGTTTTGACGCGTCAGCGGCGGTTTGGACGGTGGCGACCGGCCGGCCGCTTCGGATATTGGTGATTATCAACCGCAGCTAACCGCTAACGGCCCAGCCGGCTTTACCTCTTTAAATCTCTGTCATTCTTTTCATGGTGAAGTATTCCAGCAAACTGAACACTCCGAACAGCACCAGATAAGAACCGAGCATCAGCGAAATTGTCAACGCTCCGATAACGGGGTGGGCAATAATCAACAATCCGAACACAATGCCCAAAATGCCGTTTACCAGCGTCCATTTCCACGAATAAAAGCCCGCGTCTTTCATTTCAAAGGCGAAAGCCGTTTGAATCACTCCGACTCCCAAAGCCCAAACGGCCAAAAAAATCGGCAAGGACAATGCTGTTACTCCCAAGTTTGTGACCAACACCAATCCGATGAGAATATCCAGCAATCCCAACGCCAGCCAAGCCCCCGAACGGGAACGGATAAAGGAATACAGATAACCGATACCTCCGGCCAAAAAAACAATTCCCAAATAAATCGCCATAGCCAGCAAAACCGAGTCGGGATGAAACCACGTCCATACGCCGGCGATAATCATCAAAATACCGAAAAAAGGCAAACCTTTGCCGATTTTTATTTTTCCGTTTTCAAAAACAACCATGTTAAAAGCTCCTTAAAATCTAAGCCGCACAGATATTTATGTTTTCCGCGCGGTGTTTTCAAGGGCTTGAACAGATTGTTTTTACGCTAAAGCCGTATCGCTTTTCGGGTATTTTCCGCGGATAATAAAATAAGCGACGGTCAAAACAACGGTTGTTACCGCCCAAGAAACGGGGTATGACAAAAACAGGTGCGTAAAAGTGTGATACTTCGGAATTTGGAACAACGTCGCAATCCAAACCAAACGCAATCCGCACGCGCCCGCCAAAGCAATAACCGCGGGAACAAACGATGATCCCAATCCGCGTAAAGCTCCCGTCATAATATCCATCCAGCCGCACAGAACATACGGCACGCCGACCATTCGCAAGCGCACCAAGCCCGCTTCTATCGCCGCCGCGTCGCTGGTGTAAATGCCCAGTAACGCCGTTCCGAAAAGAATGGCGACTGTTCCCAAAACAATACCGATGACTGTGCCGCATCCCAGTGCGCAAAGTGTGATTTTGTTAATGCGGGCATAGCGTTTTGCACCAATGTTGCGGCTGATGAATGTTGTCGCCGTCGGCTGAAAAGCGTTCATGCTGATCCAAATAAAGCAATCCACGTTCTGCGACGCCGCCGTCCCCGCCATATACACGGGACCGAAAGAATTGACGGCCGATTGAATCACCATGTTGGACAGACTGAACACAACGCTTTGAAAACCGGCAGGGATTCCCAGCTTCAGAATACTCAACACGATTTCGGGATTCAGCCGGATTTGGTTGAAAAAGATTTTCGACGAATCCTTGCGCCGCGCCAAAGAAATCAAAACCAGCGTCATGGCGAGCGTTTGCGAAATCACGGTGGCGGTCGCAACGCCTGCAACATCCATGTTAAAGCAAATCACGAAAATCAAATTCAAAATGACATTTGTAACGCCGGCCGCAATCAAAAACATCAGCGGTTTTTTGGTTTCTCCGTTCGCATACAAAATCGCCGCGCCGAAGTTATAAATCGCTGTCGGAATCATGCCGAAGAAGTAAATTTTAGTGTAAAGCACGGAAAGCGGCAAAACGCTTTCCGGCGTTTGCATCATCACCAGAATTCGCGCGGAAAAAACAACTCCGACGGATGCCGAAAAAATTCCCGCCAGCACGCCCAAAGCAAGCGACGTATGAACAACCCGCCGCAAACGTTTGTAATTTTTCGCCCCCAAACACCGCGAAGCCAAAACGTTCGTGCCGATGCTCATTCCGATAAAGAAGTTCGTCAGCAAACTGACCAAAGCCACCGTTGATCCGACCGCCGCCAGCGAATGAGTCGATCCGAAATTGCCCAACACGGCGATATCGGACGCGTTGAACAGCAGTTGCAAAACGCTGGCCGCCATTAAAGGAATGGCAAAACGCAGCATTGACGGCAACAGCGCGCCGTCGGTCATATCGATTTCGGATTTGGTCATGGGCGTCTCCTTTGCGCGGGAATATAATCCCAAAAACAAAAAAAGTATAAATTTTTTTATAAGGAAAGACCTTGAATTTTCGTTATAAGAGTATAACGCTTTAAAACAACGGAGAACGGATATGAACAATTCAATGAAACAAACGATTCTTGCCGCAAGCTTGGCGGTGTTTTTCTGCACGGGCTTCGGCGCGGACAACAGCGGCCGCAAAATGTTCAGACGCAGTACGACGGTTGAAAAAGAACGGCCTCAGCTGAACGATGAAACAAAACGGCTGATTGCCGCTTACCGTCAAAATCCGACCGAGGAAAACAAAGCCGCTTTGCGCCGTCAGGTTGAAGCCAATTATGACAAAGTCATCGCCCGCAAAAAAGCTAAGCTGGAAGAACTGAAACAAACCGCAAAACACGAATCCAAAATTCAAGAAATGCAGGAAATTGTTGATGAAGTGATTCGTGACAGGGATAACCGCATAGAACAAAGCATGCGCCGCTTTACCGACCCGCGTCTGCGTCCCGGGGCAAGAAAAGCCAAAGACGGCTTCCTGCCTGTGCTGGGGGCGGCGGAAAATGTGGAAATCGCTTATACGCCCGTAACAAATCGCGACTATGACGAATTTTTAAAACAAACGGGCAAAACGCCGTCTTCCGCCGCGCCGAATCATCCCGCTGTCAATGTTTCTTATGTTGACGCGGCGGCTTATGCCCGCTGGCTGTCGGACAGGGACGGCGTCAACTACCGTTTGCCGACGGAAACGGAATGGGAGTACGCGGCGGGACACATGCCCAAAGACGCCGACTTTAACAACGGCGTTTCAACCTCTACAACGCCCGTTGACGCGTACAAGGAAACTTTATCAGCCAGCGGTGCGATTGATATGTGGGGCAACTGCTGGGAATGGACGGCGACACCGAAAAACGGCGGCTATGCCGTCAAAGGCGGCGCGTTCAATTCGCCGCGTATGAAATGCCGCACCGAAACGCGCGATGAAACCCGCAATGCCTCGACGGGTTATGCAAACGTGTGCTTCCGTCTGGTGCGTGAAAAATGAAAAGGAGAAAAATCATGAATAAAATATTTGTTGCTTTGCTGGTTTTGTTTTTTGTCGGATTCGGAACGCCCGTTTGCGCGCAAGAAAGCGCAAACGCCGAAACAACGGCCGAAAATCCTCAAGAATTGAAGGAAGGTTTGAAAGACGGATTGAAATACGGGTTAAAAGACGGACTGAAAGAAGGATTGAAGAACGGAAATCAAAAAGCAACCGCTTCTTCAGGGAAAAGAAAACTGAAATACGGACTGAAAAACGGAAACAAAAAAGCCCGCTGAACACAGAGAGCCCCACAATTTCAGCTGTCAATATTCGCAGCAGTTCCATACAGGCAATAGCGTAAAAAAACAACCCCGCAAGGAAATCCTTGCGGGGCGTTTTTTTTGCTTTACGCGATTAGGCGTTGCGTACAGCCGCCTGAGCCGCAGCCAAGCGCGCGATAGGCACGCGGAACGGCGAGCAGGAAACGTACGTCAAACCGACGCGGTGGCAGAAGTCGATCGTTGCCGGATCGCCGCCGTGTTCGCCGCAGATGCCCAATTTGATGTTCGGGCGGGTCTTGCGGCCTTTTTCGACAGCCATCTGAACCAGCTGGCCGACGCCTTCTTCGTCAATCGATTTGAACGGATCTTTGGCGAAGATGCCTTTGGCGACGTAATTCGGCAGGAAGGATCCCGCGTCGTCACGGCTCATGCCCAAGGTGGTCTGCGTCAAGTCGTTCGTACCGAAGCTGAAGAATTCCGCTGTTTCGGCAACTTTGTCAGCCGTCAGAGCGGCGCGCGGCATTTCGATCATCGTGCCGACCATGTAGTTGAACTTGACACCGGCTTTTTCCATGACTTCGGCGGCTTTCTTGTCGATAATCGCTTTCATCATGTCCAGTTCTTTCTTGGTGTCAATCAGCGGAACCATGACTTCGGGTTCAACCTGTTTGCCCAATTCTTTGGACGCTTCGACGGCGGCTTCAAAAATCGCCTGCGCCTGCATTTCCGTGATTTCGGGATAGGTCAAGCCCAAACGGCATCCGCGCAAGCCCAACATCGGGTTGGCTTCGTGCAGCTGGTGAACGCGGGACTGGACGGCTTCCAAAGAAATGCCCAGTTCTTTCGCGATTTCGCGCTGTTCGGGTTCTTTCGTCGGCAGGAATTCGTGCAAAGGCGGATCCAGCAGACGAATCGTGACGTGCAAACCGTCCAGAGCCATAAACAGGCCCTTGAAGTCTTCGCGCTGATACGGCAGCAGTTTCGCCAACGCTTTGCGGCGATCTTCTTCGTTTTCAGCCAGAATCATTTCACGCATGTGTTTAATGCGCATCGGATCGAAGAACATGTGCTCCGTACGGCACAAACCGATGCCTTCGGCACCGAATTTGCGCGCAACCTGCGCGTCGTGCGGCGTATCGGCGTTCGTGCGGACCTGCAGTTTGCGGAATTCGTCCGCCCAGCCCATGAACACGCCGAAATCGCCCGTCAATTCGGCGTCTTTCAACGCGACGGCGCCGTTAATGACTTCACCCGTGGTGCCGTCCAGCGTGATAACGTCGCCTTCTTTGATTTCAACGCCTTTGATGGTCATTTTCTTCGCCGCGTAGTCGACTTTGACATCGTGAGCGCCGCAAACAGCCGGCGTGCCCATACCGCGGGCAACGACCGCCGCGTGGGACGTCATGCCGCCGCGCGCCGTCAAAATGCCCTGCGAAGAGTGCATGCCGTGAATGTCTTCCGGCGACGTTTCAACGCGAACCAAAACGACTTTCTTGCCTTCTTCAGCCCATTTTTCAGCGTCGTCGGCCGAGAAAACAACCTGACCGACAGCCGCGCCGGGGGACGCGTTCAAAGCCTGCGTCAACAGACGGCCGTCCTTAATGGCTTCTTTTTTGGCTTTCGGATCCAAAGTCGGGTGCAGCAAGTCGTCCAGCTGTTTCGGTTCAACGCGCATCAACGCCGTTTTCTTGTCGATCAAGCCTTCGTTGACCATGTCAACGGCCATCTTGACGGCGGCAGCCGCGGTGCGTTTGCCGTTGCGGGTCTGCAGCATGTACAGTTTGCCGTTCTGAATGGTGAATTCCATATCCTGCATGTCGTGATAGTGTTTTTCCAACGTTTCACGAATGTCGCACAGCTGTTTGTACAGTTCGGGCATCGCTTCTTCCATGCAAGGCAGGTCAGAACCGCGTTCCTTTTTGCCTTCTTTGGAAATCTGCTGCGGCGTGCGGATACCCGCAACCACGTCTTCGCCCTGAGCTTTAATCAAGAATTCGCCGTAGAAAGCGTTTTTACCCGTGGACGGGTCGCGCGAGAAGCAAACACCCGTCGCGGAATCGTCGCCCGCGTTGCCGAACACCATCGTCTGAACGTTGACGGCGGTACCCCAATCTTCGGGAATATCGTTCAATTTGCGGTAGTAAATGGCGCGGTCGACCATCCAGCTCATGAACACGGCGCCGATGCCGCCCCACAGCTGTTCAATGGAGTCCTGCGGAACGGGTTTGCCGAATTTTTCACCGATTTTTTTGTATTCGACAATCAGTTCTTTCAAATCGTCAACCGTCAAATCGGTATCGGATTTGTAGCCTTTTTTGTCCTTCAAAGCGCTCAAAGCGTGTTCAAAGTTTTCGTGTTTGACGCCCAGCACAACGTCGGAGTACATCTGCAGGAAACGACGATAGGAGTCGTAAGCGAAACGTTCGTCGCCCGAAGCTTTCGCCAAACCTTTGACGGTTTCGTCGTTCAAGCCCAAGTTCAGAACCGTGTCCATCATGCCCGGCATGGAAATGCGCGCGCCCGAACGGACGGAAAACAGCAGCGGATCGTTCGGATCGGCGAATTTTTTGCCGACAATGGCTTCACAGTGTTTGATGCCTTCCTGAACCTGTTCTTTCAGATCCGCAGGGAACGTTTTGCCGTTCGCATAGTAATAAGTGCAAACTTCGGTCGAAATCGTAAAGCCCGGGGGAACGGGAATTCCGATCGCGCTCATTTCAGCCAGGTTCGCACCCTTGCCGCCCAACAGGTTTCTGTCGGAGGCATTTCCTTCGGCTTTTCCGTTGCCGAATTTATAAACCCATTTTGTCATGGTGGTTAGATTCTCCTTAACCTTCTATTGCAGAAAAATCGGCGATGCCGTCCATCGCGCCGACAATCATCGACAGCAGACGCAAACGGTTGGCACGCAGCCGCACATCGTCGCAGTTTACTTGGACTTTGTCAAAGAAAGCGTCGACAGGCCGGCGCAAAGCCGCCAGATCCGCCATCGCCCCTGTGAAATCGTCCGAAGCAATCTTGTTTGAACTGTTTACCACAATTTTACCCAGCGCGTCAAACAATGCTCCTTCCTGCGGCAGAACAAACAGGTTTTTGTCCGCCGTTTCGGTGTAAGAGCATTTGTCTTTCGCCGATTCGATGCGCACGATGTTCGCCGCGCGGCGGAAAGCCGTCAGCAAATTCGCGCCGTCGTCCGTCGAAAGCAAGCCCCGCAAGGCTTTGACACGCGCCAGCATGCGAACCAGATCCAGACCCGACAGGTCGTTGTTCCGGCTCAAGTTGTAAACAGCCGTAATGTAGTCGTGGCGCACGCCTTTGTCCTTCATCGCAACTTTCAAGCGTTCGGCTATGAACGCGATGAGCAGATTCATCTGGCGCACGGACCAGTTGACCAAAACGGTCGGTTCACCGTTCGATTCGCGTTTTTCCGATTTTGTCATCGCTTCTTGAACCGCGGTTTGAATCGATTCGCCATAGGCGGCGCGCGCGGCGTCAAAGATTTGCAAAATCGGCATTCTGACGTTGTTTTCAACAATCAGACGAATCACGCCCAGCGCCGCACGGCGCAGAGCGAACGGGTCTTTTGACCCCGTCGGCTTCTGGTCAATCAGCCAGAACCCGACCAAAGTGTCTATTTTGTCCGCCAAAGCCACCGCAATGCTGACGGGCGCGCTCGGGCAAGCGTCGTTCGGCCCCAGCGGCGAATAATGTTCGGCAATCGCTTCGGCGACGGCTTCGTTTTCGCCGTCGTGGCGGGCGTAGTAGCGTCCCATAACGCCCTGCAGTTCGGGGAATTCCCCGACCATGCCCGTCGACAAATCGGCTTTGCACAGCAAAGCGGCGCGGTCGGCGTCGGCGGCATCGGCGTTCGGAATGTATTTCAAAATTTCGGGCAGCAAAGCGCGCATGCGGGCAACCTTATCGGCAACCGACCCCAGTTTCGCATGGAACACGCGTTCTTTGAGCTTTTCGGCTTTGGACGCCAGAGTCGTTTTGCGGTCTTCATCCCAGAAGAATCGGGCGTCGGACAGGCGGGCGCGCAGCACGCGTTCGTTGCCCGCGACGATTTCCGCGCCGTTGTCCGCCGTTTTCATATTGGCGACAACGATAAAGCGCGGCGCCATTTTGCCGTTTTCATCGGTCATGCAGAAGTATTTCTGATTCGTGCGCATGGACGTAATCAAAACTTCCTGCGGGACGGTCATAAAGTCGTCGTCGATTTTGCCCATCAAAGGAACGGGATATTCCGCCAATCCCGTGACTTCGTTCAGCAAACCGTTGTCTTCCAACAGCTTGTAGCCCGCTTCTTTTGCCAAGGCATGCGCCTTTTCGGTGATGATTTGACGGCGTTCGGCAGGGTCGATAATCACAAAAGCGTCGCGGATTTTCTTTTCGTAGTCCGCAAAGTCCTTGACCGCAAATTCCGCAGGGGCAAGGAAGCGATGCCCGCGCGTCGTGTTGCCCGATTTCACGCCTGCGAATTCGACGGGAACGACCGCGCCGCCGAACAGGCATAAAATGCTGTGAAGCGGGCGAACCCAATGTTCTTTGTGGCTGTTCCAACGCATGGATTTCGGCCACGGAAATGACGCCAGCATTGCCGAAACGGCTTCCTGCAAGACTTCCGTCGTCGGACGCCCTTTGTGCGACAGGGTCGCGAAGTAAAACGTGCCTTTCGGCGTTTCGCGCGTTGTCAGCTGCTCTTTGGTCAACCCCGTCGATTTCAAAAATCCGTTCAAAGCCTGTTCGGGCGCGGAAACGGACGGTCCTTTGCGTTCTTCGGTCAAATCAGCCTGCGATGCGGGCAAACCGTCGACGACCAGCCCGACGCGGCGCGGAGTCACGAACGATTTAACCGTCGTGTACGCCAGTTCGTTTTTCTTCAGCGTTTCGGTAAGGAAGCGTTCGACTTCCGCCGCGGCATCCGCCTGCATGCGGGCGGGAATTTCTTCGGAAAACAGTTCAAGGAAAAATTCGCTCATCGTCTTATCCTTCCGCCGTCAAGTGACCGCGGCTTTTCAAATAGCCCTCGCAGCAGCCTTTTGCCAAAGCGCGCACACGCCCGATATAGGCGGCGCGTTCGGTTACGCTGATGACTCCGCGCGCGTCCAACAGGTTGAACAAATGCGACGCCTTGATGCACTGGTCGTAAGCGGGCAAAGGAATACCGTCCGCCAGCAGCTTTTGACATTCGCGTTCCGCGTCCTTGAAGTGCTGCAGCAGCATTTCCGTATCGGCGTATTCAAAGTTGTATTTCGAGTATTCGACCTCGTTTTCATGAAACACGTCGCCGTATTTCACGCCGTCGCCGTTAAAGTCCAAATCGTAAACGTTTTCAACACCTTGAATGTACATCGCCAAGCGTTCCAAACCGTACGTCAGTTCGGACGGCACGGGCGAACATTCAAACCCGCCGACCTGCTGGAAGTAAGTGAACTGCGACACTTCCATGCCGTCGCACCAGACTTCCCAGCCCAGACCCCACGCGCCCAAAGTCGGACTTTCCCAGTCGTCTTCGACAAAACGGATGTCGTGGTGCATCGGATCGATTCCCAAACATTTTAAGCTGTCCAGATACAAATCCTGCACGTTTTCCGGCGACGGCTTCATAATCACCTGAAACTGGTAATAGTGCTGCAAGCGGTTCGGGTTTTCACCGTAGCGGCCGTCGACGGGACGGCGGGACGGCTGAACATAAGCGGCCTTCCAATGTTCGGGACCCAAAGCGCGCAAAATTGTCGCGGGATGGAACGTGCCCGCCCCGACTTCCATATCGTAAGGCTGCAAAATCACACATCCCTTGTCCGCCCAATAGCTTTGAAGCTTCAAGATAAGGGATTGAAAGTCTTTTCCTGTTTTATTGACCATTGAATAACTCGAGCGCAAAAAGTTTTAAAACTTGTTGGAAAAAATACCGCCTAATCCTTGTTAGGTCAAGGGATTTGTACATCAAAAACAAACTTAATACGCTTTGCCGAATTTATAGGGGCGGGCGGCGTTGTAATCCATTTTGGCGCGGATATGGGCTTCCAAATCGATTCCCTCCACCGCCGCCAGTTCCGTCAAACGGATGACCGCGTCGGCCAATTCGTCCTCGAACGTGTCTTTGACATGCTTTTCAAACGCTTCCTTGGTTTTCCCCTCGGCTTTGAATGAGGCCATGTCGGCGTATTTTCCGCGGCGGCACGCCTCCAGCGCTTCGGACACTTCGCTGTGAATCAGCGCCAGACGGCGCGCGGTCTGCAGGGATTTTTCCTCTTGCAGCAAAGAGGGCGACTCCGCCAAAATCCGTTCAAGCTCGCGTTCCGTTTCATGAAAACCTTTGGCGGTCGAAATTTCCTTCGCGCGCGCCGCAATGTCGTTCAGCGTCAGCGTCATTTTCCGAAAAAGCCCGCAATTCTCTGCCAAACGCGGCGGCGGCGCTGACGGGCGGCGTCCTTGTCTTCGCGTTCTTCCAAATACATGGCCAGTCTGCCTTTTGCTTCCTGCAGCAAATCGTTCGTCCGCGCCAGCGTAAAGCAGGTCGGCGTGTCCACCCAATCGCCGCGCCCTTTGCCGCACGGGGTTTTGGACTGCACTTTTTTGACCGCGCCGCCCAAAGCGGGAAACAGGCTTTTTCCCAAAAAGCCCATAGTCTGCATTTTGACGGTTTCGACTTTGTAATCCGCGCGCTTCAAAGTGTAAGCGTTGTTGCACCGCGTCAAAATCTGCGCCAAACGGCCGTGAACTTTGGCGATGTCGCGCGTGTCCGCGGCCTCCAAAGCCGATTGGAAATCCTCGTCCTTTTCAATTTCGGATTCAAAAAAATCGGACGGGGAATCCTCCATGTTGTCAAGGATTTCCGCAACGTTCAATCCGTCCTCTTCGGGGTCCAGATCCAGCCGTTCATGCATCACGCCGCGCACGACCAGCGATAAAATCGTGTCGAACAAATCCTGTTCCGCGCCCGTCGAAGCCAATGTTTCGCCGAACTCCTCCGCCTTTTTATCCAACGCCTGCCGCGCGCGGTACAAATCCAGCCATTGTTCGGGATTGTCTTTATCTTTAAGCAGTTCGGCCGCTTTGTTTTTTTCCAGCGGTTTGACGATGGCGCCCAAAGCCCGCACATCCTTCAACGTTCGGGCGGCTTCGACCAGTTCCGACGTCTTCCAGTGTTCCAGAGCGTCTTTGATTTCTTTGTCGTTGTTAAAATCGATTTGTTCGCCGATAGGCATGCAAAACCTCATTCGTTTGTCCGTATTTTGAGCAAACGGCCGGTCAAAGTCAACACCGATTTCACTTTTACGCTTGGCAAACGGCGGGCTTTTGCTTTAGAATCCGTCACAAACCGAAACAAATAAAGGATAACGGCCATGATTCGCTTGTTCGCAGGAATAGAATTCCCCGAAAACATCAAAGACCAGCTGTACGCCTTGCGCGGCGGCGTTCCGGGAGCCGTTTGGACGGAACGCGAAAATCTGCACATCACTTTGCGATTCATCGGCAACATTGACGAAGACGACGCGGGTTACCTGCACGACGGTTTGCTGCAAATCCAAGCTCCCGCTTTTTCGCTAGCCATGACGCAAGTCGGATTTTTTGCGACGGGTTCGCAAATGCGGCATTTATGGGCGGGCGTCAGCTATTATCAGCCGCTGGATTTTCTGCATGACAAAATCGAAAGCGTCGTCAACCGCCACGGTTTGGGCGCGGACAAACACAAATTCCACGCGCACGCCACTTTGGCGAAGCTGTACGGCACAACGGCGGAAGACGTGCAGAAATTCATCGAATACAACAACCTGTTCCGTTCCGATGAATTTTATGTCGACCACTTTACGCTGTTTTCCAGTCATCCGCGCACGGACGGCGACGGATCGTATTACCGCGTGGAAGCGCAGTATCCCCTGTTCGGCTATTACGGTTGAAAAACATGGGCAGAAAACGCAAGGGCGATTTGGTCGACGGCTGGGTGATTTTGGACAAGCCCGCGGGGCTTGGCTCCACAACGGCGGTGTCGATTGTGCGCCGCCTGTTCAACGCGCAAAAGGCGGGACACGCGGGAACGCTCGACCCCGCGGCGTCGGGCGTGTTGCCGATTGCCTTGGGCGAAGCGACAAAAACGATTCCTTACGTTATGGACGGGGAAAAAAATTACGCTTTCACCGTTTTGTTCGGCAGTTCAACGACAACCGACGACGCCGAAGGTGAAGTTTCCGCGACGACGGACAAAATCCCGACGGAGGCGGAGATTCGCGCCGTTCTGCCGTCTTTTGTCGGCGAAATCGACCAAGTGCCGCCCAAGTATTCCGCCATTCATGTCGACGGCAAGCGGGCGTACGATTTGGCGCGCGAAAACAAAACGGTCGATCTCGCGCCGCGCAGGATTCGGATTCATTTGCTGGAAATGACGGGATTTTCGGGACAAAGCGCGGATTTCACGGTCAACTGTTCCAAGGGGACGTATGTTCGCTCGATTGCGCGGGATTTGGCGGAAAAGCTGGGAAGTTTGGGGCATGTAACGGCTTTGCGCCGCTTAAAATGCGCAAAATTTTCGATTCAAAACACGTTTTCGCTGGAATATCTGAAATCAAAAGAGCATAGTTCTTTATGGACGGATGTGCTTTTGCCCGTTGAAACCGTGCTGGACGGCATCCCTGCTCTGGCTGTTACGGAAACGCAGGCACAACTGTTGTCGAACGGCGGATTTTTGCCCGCGCCCGATTTAACCGACGGCGTGTATCAAGCAAAATCCGGCGGCCGTTTGACGGCAATCGTCCGCGTGCTGGACGGACAAATCCGCCCCGTACGCGTCATCAACCGACATGATTTAGGAGAATACGATGTCGATTACTCAAGAACGCAAACAGGAACTGATTAAAGAATTTGCTATCAAAGAAGGCGATACGGGTTCGCCCGAAGTACAGGTCGCCATCCTGTCCGAACGCATTAAAAACTTGACCGAACACTTGAAAAGCCACGACAAGGATTTCCATTCCCGCCGCGGTTTGTTGATTATGGTCGGTCAGCGCCGCCGTTTGCTGGACTATGTCAAGAGCAAAGATCAGTCCCGTTACGAAAGCTTGATTACCCGTCTGGGTCTGCGCCGCTAAGCGCATCAGTTCTCCGAAGCCCCGCTTTCGACGAAAGCCGGGGCTTCGGTCAATCGAAATACTGACGAAAAGTCAGAGCTTTTTCCGAATGGGTCGGGAAAAGTTTGGAATGAAGAGAGAAGTATGTCTATGTTTAATGTATTCCGCAAGGAAATCGAATGGGGCGGCCGTCCCCTGTCCGTCGAAACAGGTAAAATCGGTCGTCAAGCCGACGCGTCCGTTATTGTCAAATACGGCGAAACCGTTGTTCATTGCGCCGTTTGCGCGGCTAAGTCAGTTCCCGAAGGAATGGAAGAAGATTTTCTGCCCTTGACGGTCAACTATCAAGAAAAAGCGTACGCCGCCGGCCGTATTCCGGGCGGTTTTTTCCGCCGCGAAGGGCGTCCCTCCGAACATGAAATTCTGTCGTCGCGTTTAATCGACCGTCCGATTCGTCCTCTGTTCGCCAAGGGCTATCACAACGATACGCAGGTCACCTGCACCGTTTTGTCGCACGATATGGAAAATGATCCCGACATCGTCGCGATGATTTCCGCCTCCGCCGCTTTGGCGCTGTCGGGCTTGCCGTTCCTCGGACCTATCGGGGCGGCGCGCATCGGCTACAAAGACGGCGAATACATGCTGAACCCGACAATGGCCGAACGCGAAACGTCGGAACTTGACTTGGTCGTCGCCGGTACGGAACAGGGCGTTCTGATGGTGGAATCCGAAGCCAACGAATTGTCCGAAGCCACCATGCTGGGCGCGGTCGTGTTCGGTCACGAACAGATGCAGCCCGTCATCAAAATGATTAACGAACTGAAAGCCGAAGCGGGCAAAGAACCGTGGCCGATGCCCGAAGAAGCCCCCGAATACAAAGTCGTTTACGACAAATTCATGGAAGCTTACGGCGATCAGCTGCGCGAAGCGTACAAAATCACGGACAAGCTGGAACGTCAAAATGCCGTCGCCGACATTCGCGAAGCCGCGAAAATCAGCGTCGCCGACAACGAAGCCGAAGCCGCCGTCGCCACGCGCGTTTTCCATGAAATGGAATACCACACCGTCCGCGACGCGATTTTGGAAACGGGCATCCGCATTGACGGACGCGACACGAAAACCGTCCGCCCGATTACCGCCGAAGTCGGCGTTCTGCCGCGCGCGCACGGTTCCGCTTTGTTCACCCGCGGTGAAACGCAGGCTCTGGTCGTTGCCACTTTGGGAACCGATCAGGACGAACAGATTGTGGACGCTTTGACGGGCGAATACCGCCAGCCGTTCATGCTGCACTACAACTTCCCGCCGTACTCCGTTGGCGAAACGGGACGCATCGGATCCCCCGGCCGCCGCGAAATCGGTCACGGAAAGCTGGCTTGGCGCGCGATTCACCCGATGCTGCCGTCGAAAGAAGAATTCCCGTATTCGATTCGCGTCGTTTCGGAAATCATGGAATCGAACGGTTCGTCTTCCATGGCGACGGTTTGCGGTTCGTGCCTGTCCTTGATGGACGCGGGCGTTCCGATGAAAGCCCCTGTCGCGGGTATCGCAATGGGCTTGATTAAAGAACCCGACGGCCGCTTTGCGGTTCTGACCGACATTCTGGGCGACGAAGACCACTTGGGCGACATGGATTTCAAGGTCGCGGGAACGAAAGACGGTGTCACGTCTTTGCAGATGGACATCAAAATCACCTCGATTACCAAAGAAATCATGGAAATCGCTTTGAAACAGGCGAAAGAAGGCCGTTTGCACATTTTGGGCAAAATGGCCGAAGCCATCGAAGCCCCGCGCGACGCCGTTTCCGAAAACGCTCCGCGCATCACGACTTTGCAGATTAACAAAGACAAAATCCGCGAAGTCATCGGCACGGGCGGCAAAGTGATTCGCGAAATCACCGAATCGACGGGCTGCAAAATCGACATCGGCGAAGACGGCTTGATTAAAATCGCGTCGTTCTCGCAGTCTGCGGGCGAAGCGGCTTTGAACTGGATTAAGGGCATCGTTTCCGAACCCGAAGTCGGTCAAATCTATGACGGCAAAGTCGTCAAAGTGGTCGAATTCGGCGCGTTCGTGAACTTCCTGGGGTCGAAAGACGGTCTGGTTCACATTTCCGAGCTGGCGCCGAAACGCGTTGCGAAAGTTACGGATGTTGTCAAAGAAGGCGACTCCGTGAAAGTCAAATGCGTCGGCATCGACAACCGCGGCAAAGTCAAATTGTCGATGAAGTGCGTCGATCAAGTCACGGGTGAAGAAATCAAAAAGCCCGAAAAGACCGAAGAAGCCGAAAAAGCTGAATAATTAAGGAGTTCCTGCCGTGAAAGCACTTAAAGAATTGATGATTTCGGGACGCGAAGTTCTGCCTTTGATAGAGGGCGGAAAAGGCGTCGCCGTCAGTACGGCTTTGACATCGGGCGCATGGGCGGCTGAAAACGCCGTCGGTACGATTTCCGGCGTCATTCCCGACGTTTACGACGACAACGGCGAAATCGTGCCGATGGTCATCAAATCGAAAACACGGCGGGAACGCTTTGAAGAACAGGTGCGCCACTCCATCGCGGGGATTATTTCCCAAGCGAAACTGGCGCACGACATTTCGGGCGGACGCGGACGCATTCACGTCAACGTGCTGTGGGAACAGGGCGGCGCTCAAACGATTATTCAGGAAGCTCTGGAAGGCGCGAAAGGATTGATTCACGGCATCACTTGCGGCGCGGGCATGCCTTACAAACTGGGACAGTTGGCGTCGGCGATGAAGACGTTTTATTATCCGATTGTGTCGTCGGGGCGCGCTTTCCGCGCTTTGTGGCTGCGGGCGTACAAATCCTACGCCGACTATCTGGGCGGCGTGGTGTTTGAAGACCCGTGGAAAGCGGGCGGCCACATCGGGCTGTCAAACGGCGACGATCCCGACAAGCCCGAAAACCCTTACGGCCGCATTGTCGAATTGCGGCAAACGATGAATTCCGTCGGACTGGACAACGTCCCCATCATCATTGCGGGCGGTGTTTGGTATCTGCGCGAATTCCAAGACTACATCGACAATCCCGAAGTCGGACCGACGGCGTTCCAGTTCGGCACGCGTCCTTTGCTGACGCGCGAAAGCCCCGTCGCCAAATCGTGGCAGAAAGTTCTGCTGGCTTTGAAAAAAGGCGAAATCGCCATGCAGCGGTTCAGCCCGACGGGCTTTATGTCTTCGGCGATTAAAAACAAATTTTTAACCGACTTGTTCGACCGTTCCGCAACGGCAATGCCGTACAAGGAAGCGCCCGAAGGCGACTTCCAGCATCCGATTTTGGTGGGCGCGGCGAAACTGTACATTACCGAAGCCGACCAAAAACGCGCCGACGACTATATGGAAGCGGGACGCACCGTCCCCTTGAAGACGGCGGACAATGAAATCGTGTTTGTTACACCGAAAAACCAAGCCGACATCAACCGCGCGCGCGCCAACTGCATGGGCTGCATTTCGCAATGCATGTTTTCGGGCTTTACGACGCACACGGAAACCATGTCAACGGGGAAAACGCCCGATCCGCGTTATTTCTGCATCAAAGACACGCTGTACCGCGCGGCGCACGAAGACGACCCCGACAACAATCTGGTGTTCGTCGGCGCGAATGCGACACGCTTTTCGTCCGATCCGTTGTTCAAAGACGGTTACCTGCCGACGGTCAAAGAATTCATCGCCCGCCTGTTGACAGGGGATTGACGGCATTGTTAAAACTGTTGAAAAAGACCGCTTTTCGCGGTCTTTTTTTTAGCTTTGCCGTTTTGAAATCCCGATTCTGTTTGAAAAGATTTTTTTTTATTGATATAAAGAAGTGTTTAAACAAATTTTGGTCGTTGGTTAAGAAAGAAAATGCCCAAGAAAATCAACAAAAAAAATCTGGCGCAAAAGTACGCCGCAGCGTTGTTTGACGATGCAAAATCAAGAAATTGCGTCGATTCGATTCGCTTGGAACTGCTGGATTTGGTGCGTTTAAGCACGGAAAGCCCCGAATTTTCCGAATTGTTGACGTCGCCCGTTTTAAGCGCGGACGTGCGTTCGGATGCTGTCAAAGCAGTGGCGGACAAGCTGAATTTTTCCGAATTGGCTCATAACTTTTTGGGTGTTTTGGCGCAAAACGGGCGATTGTTTTTGCTGGGCGAAATCGAATCCGCTTTTTCCTGCCTGTATGACGACTTTAAAGGAATTTTGAACGTGCGCGTCACGACCGCCGTTCCCATGGATGACGACCAAACGCGGCATTTGACCGAAGTTTTGGCATCCGTATACGATAAACAAATCCGTCTTGATCCGACGGTGGACGAAAGCTTGATCGGCGGGCTGACGGTTCAAATCGGAACCGTAATGGCCGATTTGTCGGTTAAAACTCAGCTGCAGAAAATCAATCTGGCTATGAAAGGTGTGGGGGTATGAATCTCCAAGCAACGGAAATTTCTTCTTTATTGAAAGAACGCATCGAAAACTTTAACGCCGCGCCCGATACGGCGGAGGTCGGACAGGTTTTGTCCGTCGGCGACGGCATTGCGCGCATTTACGGTCTGGACAAAGTGCAGGCGGGCGAAATGGTTGAATTCGCAAGCGGCGTCAAAGGGATGGCGCTGAACCTCGAAACCGACAGCGTCGGCGTCGTCGTGTTCGGATCCGACACCGAAATTCATGAAGGCGAAACCGTCAAACGCACGGGCGACATCGTCAGCGCCCCCGTCGGCAAGGCTTTGCTGGGACGCGTGGTTGACGCTTTGGGCACGCCCATTGACGGCAAAGGCGAAATCAAAGCCGAGGAATTCCGCGCCGTTGATGTCAAAGCTCCCGGCATCATCACCCGCAAAAGCGTTCACGAACCGCTGCAGACGGGTTTGAAAGCCATCGATTCGCTGATTCCCATCGGACGCGGACAGCGCGAACTGATTATCGGCGACCGCCAGACGGGCAAAACGGCGATTATTTTGGACACCATTATCAACCAGAAAGTCATCAACGATGCCGCCAAATCCGACAAGGATAAGGTGTTCTGCATCTACGTCGCCATCGGTCAGAAGCGGTCGACGGTCGCGCAGGTCATGCACACTTTGGAACAATACGGCGCGGCGGATTACACGATTGTCGTTTCCGCGACGGCGTCCGAAGCGGCGCCCTTGCAGTTCATCGCCCCGTACACGGGCTGCGCGATGGGCGAATATTTCCGCGACAACGGCATGCACGCGGTCATTTTCTATGACGACCTGTCAAAACAAGCGACGGCTTACCGCCAGATGTCTTTGTTGCTGCGCCGTCCGCCCGGACGCGAAGCGTACCCCGGCGACGTGTTCTATCTGCATTCCCGTTTGCTGGAACGCGCGGCGAAAATGAATGACGAACTGGGCGGCGGTTCATTGACGGCTCTGCCCGTCATCGAAACGCAGGCGGGCGATGTTTCCGCATATATTCCGACAAACGTGATTTCCATTACGGACGGCCAGATCTTCTTGGAAAGCTCGCTGTTCTATCAAGGCGTGCGTCCCGCGGTGAACGTCGGCATTTCCGTGTCCCGCGTGGGTTCCGCGGCGCAAATCAAGGCGATGAAGCAGGTTGCGGGTTCGATTAAGCTGGAATTGGCGCAATACCGCGAAATGGCGGCGTTTTCGCAGTTCGCTTCGGATTTGGATCCTGCCACGCAGAAATTGCTGGCGCGCGGGTCGCGTCTGACGGAATTGCTGAAGCAAAAGCAATACCACCCGATGCCCGTCGAAGAACAGGTTGTTTCGATTTTCACGGGCGTTCGCGGTTATCTGGACGATTTGCCCGTCGACAAAATCGCGCGGTTTGAAACGGAAATGCTGACTCAGCTCAAGGCGACCCTGCCGTCGGTTTTGGAATCGGTGCGTACGGAAAAAACGCTGACCCCCGACACCGAAGACGATTTGCGCACGTTTCTTGACGACTTTATCAAAAAGTTTTCTTAACGAGGGCGCTGTATGGCTAATTTAAGAGAATTGCGCACGCGCATCGCTTCCGTCCGTTCGACACGCAAAATCACCTCCGCGATGAAAATGGTCGCGGCGGCGCGTTTGCGGCAGGCGCAGGAAGCCGTCAACGAAGCGGGATACTATTCCGCGTCGCTGGGGCGCATCATGCTGCGTTTGGGAAAGCTTATCGGCTGGTGGCGCGACAAGGACACGCAAGCGGGGCGCGAACCCCGCTACACCATGCCCGATTTGATTAAGGGACGCGGCAAGGACGTCAATCACTTGTTGGTCGTCTTTGCGTCTTCGCGCGGGCTGTGCGGCGGGTTCAACATCAACATCATCAAAAAAACGATTCAGTTCATCCGTCATTTGGAATCACAGGGACGCACGGTCAAACTGATTTGCGTCGGGTCGAAAGCCGCGGAAATGCTGCGCGCCGAATGCGGCGATAAAATCGTTTACACGTTTAACGCCAAAGTATCCGCCGCCGATCAGCGCGCCGACGCGGAAATCATGGCGTCGCATGTTGTCGATTTATTCAAAAACGGCACGATTGACGCCTGTTCCGTGATTTACAACCACTTCCATTCCGCCATTTCGCAGGAAGTCCGCGTCCGCCCCATCGTTCCTTTGCAGGCGGCGCATATCCTTCAGCCGTTTACGGGCGAAAATCCGTGGGGATTTTTGGTCGACGGCAGCGAAGGCAGCACTTTTCATCTGCAGCGTCCGTCGGCGTCGAAAGCTAATGCGGTCGGCAAAGGCACGGGCATTACGGGCGGAAAGCGATCTTCCGCCGCAAAAAAATCCGCCGCCCTGCAGGCGCAGTACCGCCCCGCCCAAGTGCGCAAAGCTTTGGGAACGGAAGACGCGGAAGCCGCCGAACAGCACGATCCCTTGGAATACGACTTTGAACCGGAAAGCCCCAAGGAATTGCTGGACGCTTTATTGCCTGACGTACTGGCAACCTTGATTTACGTCGCGTCGCTGGAATCGGCGGCGTCCGAAAACGGCGCGCGCATGACGGCGATGGATAATGCGACGAACAATGCGGGCGACATTATCGACGATTTGACGCTGATGTACAACCGTACGCGCCAAGCGATGATTACAAAAGAATTGACCGAAATCATTTCGGGTGCGGAAGCACTCTGATAATAACAGGAGTTTGAAACAATGGCTAAAAACAGTATCGGACGCATCATTCAAGTTATGGGTGCCGTTGTTGACGTGAAATTTGAAACGGAACAGGACTTGCCGTCCATTCTGAACGCTTTGACCACCGAATTGCAGGGCAAACAGCTGGTATTGGAAGTCGCTCAACAGCTGGGTGAAGCCGTTGTCCGCTGTATCGCCATGGATTCGACCGACGGGCTGATGCGCGGGCAGGAAGTCGTCGACACGGGCGCGCCGATTTGTGTTCCCGTCGGTCCGAAAACGCTGGGGCGCATTATGAACGTTCTGGGCGAACCCGTAGACAACCGCGGACCTATCGAAGGCGTGCGCCGCGATCCGATTCACCGCGAAGCTCCTTCTTTCGTCGAACAGGCGACTTCCATGCAAATGCTGACGACGGGAATTAAGGTCATTGACTTGTTGGAACCGTACGCGCGCGGCGGCAAAATCGGGCTGTTCGGCGGCGCGGGCGTCGGCAAAACCGTTTTGATTCAAGAACTGATTAACAACATTGCAAAAGGTCACGGCGGCTATTCCGTATTTGCGGGCGTCGGCGAACGTACCCGCGAAGGCAACGACTTGTACCACGAAATGATTGATTCGGGCGTTATCGACCTCAAAGGCGACGATTCCAAAACCGCGCTGGTGTACGGACAGATGAACGAATCGCCGGGGGCGCGCGCCCGCGTGGCTTTGACGGGATTGACGGTTGCCGAATACTTCCGCGACGTTGAAGAAAAAGACGTTCTGCTGTTCATCGACAATATTTTCCGCTTTACGCAGGCGGGTTCTGAAGTGTCCGCTTTGTTGGGGCGTATTCCGTCCGCCGTGGGCTATCAGCCGACTTTGGGAACGGACATGGGCGCGATGCAGGAACGCATTACGTCAACGAAAAAAGGTTCGATTACCTCCGTTCAAGCGGTTTACGTTCCCGCCGACGACTTGACCGACCCCGCGCCTGCGACGACATTCGCGCACTTGGACGCGACAACGGTGTTGAGCCGTTCGATTGCCGAACTGGGCATTTATCCCGCGGTTGACCCGCTGGAATCGACCAGCCGCATTTTGGACCCCGCGGTTGTGGGTGAAGAACACTACGCCGTCGCGCGCGAAGTTCAGCGCGTGCTGCAGCAGTACAAAGCTTTGCAGGACATCATCGCGATTCTGGGCATGGACGAATTGGGCGAGGAAGACAAACTGACCGTTTCCCGCGCGCGCAAAATTCAGCGTTTCCTGTCACAGCCGTTCCATGTGGCGGAAGTCTTTACGGGCATTCCCGGCCGCTATGTCGAACTGGAAGACACGATTAAGGGCTTCAAGGGCATTGTGGAAGGCAAATACGACGATTTGCCCGAACAGGCGTTCTTTATGGTCGGCACGATTGAGGAAGCCGAGGAAAAAGCCAAGAAGATGTCCGAAAACGTACGGTTTAAAAAGGCAGCTTCATAAATGGCGGAAACAGAATCCATTTTTGTAAAAATTCTGACGCCGGAAAAGCCTTTTCTGGTGAAAGAGGTTTCGTCGGTCGAAGTTCCGGCGCAAAACGGACCGTATCTGGTTCTGCCGCGCCGCGCGCCCGCGATGAAACTGTTGAAACAGGGCGTGATTGTATTAACCGAAGAAGGCAAGACGGAGCGATACCTGACAACCGACGGTGTCATTAAAATCAGGGACAACGGCTGTACCATTCTGGTCAAGGAAGCCCTGAATGTCGAGGATGTGAATCTTGACGAAATCAAGAAGCGCCTCGCCGTCTTTGAAGAAAAAGAAAACCGGGGCGAACCTTTGGAAGCCCCCGAAATCAAAAAGAAAGCCTTTCTTCAAGCGGCTGTAGGGTATTTTGAGAAACGGACTGTTCCATAAATCAAAATACAAAGAATCTCTTTTAACGCGACGCGATGAACGCGAAGACCTCGTTTTCAAGCTGAAAGTTTTCAGATGTATTCGTGAAACAGGCAAGCTGGCTTTGCCCGTCGTCGTATCACGTCTGGGCGTTGTCGGCATGGGTTTTGTCGACACGGTCGTTGTCGGACGCTACGGCACGGAGGATTTGGCTTTTCAAAGCATTGCCAACACGCTTCATTCCCTGCTACTGTCCGTCGCCATGGGATTGCTGCAGGGCACGATTGTTCTGACCGCAAACGCTTTCGGACAAGGGCGCTTTTTGGAATGCGGACAGGTGCTGCGCCGCTCGATTCCATACGCTTTGCTGATTGGCGTTGTTTTGGCGGTGATGTGTTTGCCGTCCGAATTCGTGATGAATTTGCTGGGACAGCCGCCCGATGTTGCGAAAGGCAGTGCGAAAGTGCTGTCCGTATACGCTTTGGGCATTCCGTTCGCGCTGTTGTTTTTCGTGATGACCTCGTTTCTGGAGGGGACGAAACGTCCTTTGCCGGGGATGATAATGATTTTGGCGGCAAATATTATCAACATTTTTGCCAACTATGCCTTTGTGTTCGGACATTACGGCTTTCCCGCCATGGGCGCGGTCGGATCGGCGGTGTCGACGACGCTTATCCGCGTGATTTTGGCGGTCGGCATGTTCATCGTCGTCTTCTGTATTGCCGAAAGCGACGAATACGGCGTGTGGACAAAGCCGCCCAAGGACAAAAAAACCGATAAGAAACTGCGCGATATCGGCTACGGAGCGGCAGCGACCGTCGGGGTTGAAGAGGGTTCCTATTCCATTGTCAACATCATGGCGGGGTGGTTGGGCGCAATGGCTTTGGGCGCGTATACGATTATGCTGAACGTGTCCAGCAACGTTTTTGTGCTGGCCAGCGGCGTCGGCGCGGCATCCTCTGTCCTAATGGGCATCGCCAAAGGCAAAAAATCCGTTTTGGAAATGAAAATCGTGGGCTATACGGGACTGGCGTTCAATCTGGTGCTGATGCTGTTGTGCGCGGCATTGTTTTGGTTCTGCCCGCGTTTGGTCACCTCCGCCTATACAACCGACCCCGAACTGATAGAAATGACCGTCCCCTTGATTGCCGCGTGTGCGTGGCTGTCCTTGTTTGACGGCACACAGCAAGTCATGGTCAATATTTTGCGCGGGGCGATGGATATTATGGTGCCGACGGTGTGCCAAGCCGCCGCGTTTATCGTGATTATGCTGCCGCTTATCGGCATTATGGCGTTTCAGCTGAAACAAGGCGTGCTGGGCATGACATGGGCGATGGTGATAGCATGCGCGTTTTCCGCCGTATTCCTTATCGGACGATTTGTGGCGATTTGCCGCCGCTATGACGAAGACGGCTTCTTTTAACCTTTGCGGTATACTTTCCTAAGCAACGCATTTTTCATGCGGCTGAACTGCTGTTCATCCACAAAACCGCCCGACGTCATGACATGCAGAGGCAAAGCCTTTTTGCCCTGCGACAACGGCGGCTGTTCATACGGATAAAGGTTCAAAAAGAATCCGTTTCGTTCATAAAACCCGATGCGGCGGCGCGCTACGGCTGTTGTCGGCAGTTCGACTTCCAAGCAAACGCGTTTCTTCAGATTTTGCACCAAAGCGTTCAATATCTTGGCGCCCAAACCGTTGTTTCTGTAACGCGGATTGACGGCAAAATGTTCGATAAACACAAAATCGTCAAATTGCCATGTGGCAACAAACGCTTTCAGCGCATCGGCTTCTTTCAGCCCGTATACGACATACGAATCGTCCGAAAACAACGCTTCCTGTTGTTCCCGCACACGGTATTCGTCAACGGGAAAGCTTTTTTCAATCAACGAAAACACCGCGCCGAAATCATCTTTTGTCAAACGCTGCATAACAATCTTTCTTGGTAGATTTCACAAAAAAGACAAGCGGCTTAACGCCGCTTGCTTTAGAAAATTACCTGTTTGCCATGCGGGCCAGTCTTTGCTGTTCCCGCCGCTCCAGCTTGGCATTGCGCTTGCTGTGGAACTTTTCGCGTCTGCGGACAAAGACCACAAACAGCATCGGAATAACAAAAATACCGAACGCCGTCGCGAAAATCATTCCGCCGAACACGGGCGTACCGACGGAACGGCGCGCCATCGCACCCGCGCCGGCCGCGACCACCAAAGGCAGCAAGCCCAAAATGAACGACACCGCCGTCATCATCACCGCGCGGAAACGCAGGTGAGCCGCTTCAATCGCCGCTTCTTCGGGGTCTTTGCCTTGCTCGCGCAGGTCTTTTGCGAATTCGACAATCAAAATCGCGTTTTTGGACGCTTGCGCAATCAACAGAATAAAGCCGATTTGCGCGTACACGTTATTCACCAGTCCGAACACGTTCAAGAATATCATCGCGCCCAGCAAAGCCACCGAAACCGACAGCAAAACGGGAATGGGAATCATCCAGCTTTCGTACAAGGCGACCAGGAACAGGTAAGCAAACAGGAACGCCAAAATCAGCACGACCGTCGTCTGACCGCCCGCCGTTTTTTCCTGCAGCGACATGCCAGTCCATTCGTAAGCATAGCCTTTCGGCAACACTTGCATGGACAGTTTTTCCATTGCGTCCATCGCCTGTGTCGAACTGTATCCCGCCGCCGAAGAACCGTTGACTTTGACCGTCAGCGTGTTGTTATAGCGCGTCAAGGTTTGCGGTCCCAAAATCGGTTTGATGGTCAGCAACGAACGCATCGGCACCATTTCGCCTTTGTTGTTGCGCACGAACAGACGGCCGACATCGTTCTGGTTGCTGCGGGAATCTTCCCGCCCCTGCATGTTGACTTTGTAAATGCGTCCGTTCAGCGTAAAGTCGTTGATGTACGCATATCCCAGCGTCGATTGCAGCTGCGAAAAGACGTCTTTGATGTTAACACCCAGAATCTGCGCCTTGATGCGGTCAAGGTCGACGTACAGCTGCGGCGTCGCCGTATTGAACGTACTGTAGACCATGGTCATTTTCGGATCTTTGTTCGCCGCCATCAGCAGTTTGTACATCACCTGTTCCATCTGCTGCGGCGTTTCGCCGCCCGCGTTCTGCAAACGGTAGTCAAAGCCGTTCGCCATGCCGACGCCGGGAATGGCGGGCAGGTTGAACGCGCGAATCAGCGCACCTTGAACAGCGTTGAATTTAGGCTGCAGCACATTCAAAATCGCAGCAACCTGCATAGCCGTGTCGCGGCGCACTTCATACGGTTTCAAACCGACAACCATCATGCCGAAGTTCGGACCGTTGCCGCCGATCATGCTGTGTCCCGCAATCGCCATGACGTTTGATGTCGCGGGGTGCGACGAAACGATTTTATAAGCGTCGCGCAGAACAGCCAAAGTGCGGTCTTGCGACGCGCCTTCGGGCAGCTGAATGTCGACCATGAACATGCCCTGGTCTTCATCGGGCAGGAAGCCCGCGGGCGTCATTTTGTTGACTTGCCAAGCGCACGCGATAATCGCCGCGATAATCAAAATCGACAAAGACGAATGGCGAACCAGTTTTTTGACAACGGCCGTATAACCGTCGCGCCCTTTGTCGATTTGGCGCATGACCCACGGAACAAGCCCTGTCTTTTTCTTTTCTTCGCGGTGCAGCAGAATAGCGCACAAAGCGGGCGACAAAGTCAACGCGTTCAACGCCGAAATCATCATCGAACACGATACGGTCACGGCGAACTGTTTATACAACTGGCCGACAATGCCGGGGACGAAAATAACGGGAACGAACACGGACAGAATAACCAGCGTAATCGCGATAATCGGCGCGGTAATCTGGCTCATCGCCTTTGCCACCGCATCGGGAATCGTCAAATTAGGCTCTTCGTCAATCACGCGTTCGACGTTTTCCACAACCATAATCGCATCGTCCACCACGATACCGATAACCAGCACGATGGACAGCAAAGAAATCGTGTTCGCCGAAATGCCGAACGGCGCCATGAAAATAAAGGTACCGATTAAGGATACGGGAACGGCGACCGCGGGAATCAAAGTCGCGCGCCATGTTCCCAACGACAGGAACACGGTCAGCAACACCAGAACGAACGCTTCGAAAATCGTGTGAACAACTTCGTCGACCGTCGATTCGATGAACACCGTTGTATCGAAAATAATGACATAATCGACACCGTCGGGGAAAAAGGCCTTCATTCTTTCCAGTTCGGCCTTGACACCCTTGGCAACCTGCATCGCGTTCGCACCGGGGGCAAGGTTGATCATCGCGCCCGACGCCGCCATGCCGTTGTACTGAATGACCGTCGAATAGGATGTCGTACCCAGTTCGATTTTCGCAACGTCTTTCAAACGCAAAGTACCGCCGTCTTTGTCGGCGCGCAAAACGATGTTGCCGAATTCTTCGGCGGAACTTAAACGTCCCGACGTTTTCAAAGTCAGCTGAATCTGCTGGCCTTTCGGCGCGGGAGAAGCACCGACCGACCCGATGGCGGGCTGAATGTTCTGCGCGGAAATCGCCGCCATCACGTCGTCGTTCGTCAAACCGAGGTTCGACAAACGCTGAGGGTCAATCCACACGCGCATGCTGTAATCGATATCGCCGAACGTGTTGACTTCGCCCACGCCCGTTACACGCGCCAAGGTATCCTTGACGTGCGCGGTCATGTAGTTCGCCAAAAAGCTGGCTTCGCGCGAATGGTCGGGGGAATACAGCGAAAACGCCATCAACATGGATGACGTATTCTTTTTAACCGTAACGCCCTGCTGCTGCACTTCGGACGGCAGTTTTGTCGAAATCTGGTTGATGCGGTTCTGCACGTTGACGGTGTTCATATCGGGGTCGGTGCCCAAAGCGAATGTAACGGACAGAGAATATGTGCCGTCGTTCGCGCTGGTCGATTCCATATAAAGCATGTTGTCAACGCCGTTGACCTGCGATTCGATAACCTGCGCGACGGTTTGTTCAATCACTTCCGCAGACGCGCCGGGGTAAGTCGCCGAAACGGACACGGACGGCGGCACCACGTCAGGCAGCTGAGCAACGGGAATGGTATACAGAGAAATCAAGCCCGCAATGGTAATGACCAGCGAAACAACGATGGCCAGACGCGGACGTCGAATGAAAATCTGGGAAAACATCGGGCGTTATTCCTTATTTCTGTGCGGAATCCGCGGGCTTTTGAGAGGCCGCTTCCGCCGTTTTGGCGGCAGGCGTGTCAACAATGACGTCCACCCCCGGACGAACCTTTTGCAATCCTTCCGTCATAACACGGTCGCCCGCTTCCAGGCCTTCGTTGACGATATAGTCTTTGCCCTGTTCGCCGCCGATGACAATCGGTTTGTTGACGACTTTGTTCTGTGCGTCGACGACGTACACATATTTACCCGTGGGCGAAGACATCACAGCCGCCTGCGGCACTGAAATCTTTTCGACGGGGGCGTCATATTCCAACAAAACGGAAACGAACTGTCCCGAAACCAGCTGTTTGGACGGATTCGGGAATTCGGCGCGCAATTTAACCGTATCGGTCGTTTCACCGACGGTTACATCCGTAAAATTGAGCTTTCCGCCATAGCGGTAAGCCGAACCGTCCGCCATAATCAAAGAAACGGACAAATCACTGCTTGTTCCGAAAACTCCCGCGCTTTGCATGGTCAGCAGTTCGCGTTCGGAAACGCTGAACAGCACATACATGGGATCGCTGCTGACCAAAGTCGCCAAAATCGAATTCGCCGGCAGATATTCGCCGACGGAATACTTCGCCAACCCGATTTTGCCCGTGAACGGCGCTTTGACGTCGGTGTAGCTCAAATCCAGTTTAGCCAGATTCAGCGCGGCTTTCGCCTGCAGAACGGCGGCTTTCGCAACACTGTTTTCGGCTTCGCGCGTATCGACGGAAGACTGGGAGATATTGCCGCTTTTACGCAGTTCCAAAGCGCGTTTGTAGTTCAAATCCGCGTTTTTGGCATCGGCCTCGGCTTTCGCCAGATTGGCGTTCGCTTCGGCGACTTTGGCCTCAAAGGGTTCGCGTTCCAGCGTAAACAGCAGCTGGCCTTTTTTGACAATCGCCCCTTCTTCAAACAAGCGGTCCTTCAAAAATCCGGAAACGCGCGCTTTCAAATCAACCGACGAAACCGCGTCAATGCGGCCGGGAAAGTCAAAACGTTCCGTGTACGGGTGATAACCGACTTTGACAACCGAAACATGCGCTTTTTGAGCAACGGGCGCGACATCGGCTTTTTTTCCGAAACATCCGCCCAAACACAAAACGGCGGCAGCCAGACAGAACGATAAAAAACGACAAGATTTGAACATTTGCACTTCTCCCCAATCGGGTTGCTGTTAGAGTACGACAATCAACCCCTCTTTATACATAAAAAGAGGCGGCGGCTCAAGAGGTTTTTACACCAAAACCGTTTGTTTGACCCACCAATCCGGACGGCTGTCTTTCAAACCGGCGCAGGCTTGCGCCGCATCCGCAAAAGTCCGGAACACCCCGAAACACGTTCCGCCGCTGCCCGACATGGCCGAAAACAGGCAGTCCGGCTGCCGTTCAAGAGTCCGCAGCACATCCGCGACGGCGGGTTCAAGGGCGCACGCCGCATCTTGCAAGTCGTTGCGCCGCTTTTTCAATTCACAGATGAAAACATCAATGTCGTCGCAATCGCGTATAAACGGCATCGGTTCGGAAAAAACGGGCTTGCGCGTTTTAAACACGGCGGGCGTTGAAACAGGCTTGTTCGGATTGACCAAAACGACGGGCAAAGCGGGAATCTTCGGCGCGGGGGTCAAAATTTCGCCGACGCCCGACACCTGCACGGCTTTTCCGGCCAGACACGACGGAACGTCCGCCCCCAGTTCAAGCGCCAGAGGATACAGTTTTTCGTCCGGTAAAGTTTTATCCCACAGGATTTGCAATGCTTTCAGCGTCGCCGCCGCATCCGCCGACCCGCCGCCGATTCCCGACGCCACCGGCAGATTTTTTTCCAAGACAATGCGGACGTTCGGTTCGGCGCCCAAAGCCGCCGCCAGTTTGCGGGCGGCCTTGACAACAATATTGTCTTCGCCCGCGGACAAATCGGGCGCGCCGACGATTGTCAAGCTCAGCTCGTCCGCAGGTTCAACCGTAATCACGTCGCCGTCCGCCGCAAAAGCGAACAGGCTGTCCAGCAAATGATAGCCGTCGGGGCGTTTGCCCGTAACATGCAAATACAGGTTGACTTTGGCGGGGGCTTTGACGGAAACGGACATTACTTAGCCTTCTTCTGGGTTTTAACGGTGATTTTGTCGCCGACGGCGTCCAATCCTTTTTCGATTTTGACATTCAGCCGCTTTTTATCCGCAGGCGGCAAATCGTCGTTGACGGCCAAAGCTTTGTCCCATTGGTATCGGGCTTCGCGCTTGCGTCCCGTGCGCCAGTAGGCATCCCCCAAATGATCGTTGATAGTCGCGCTGCCCGGCTCAAGGGAAACCGCCGTTTCCAACATTTTCGCCGCTTTTTCGTACTGACGGTGCAAATAATACGCCCACCCCAGACTGTCCGCGATATAGCCGTCGTTCGGAGAAAGCTGCAACGCCCGTTTAAGCATTTCCGTCGCTTCGGGAATATTTTTGCCGCGCTCCAGCCATGAATAGCCCAAATAGTTCAGCGTCAACGGTTCCGCCGGCGCCAGCATCAGCGCTTTTTGCAAATCGGCTTCCGCCTTGTTCCACTGCCCTGCGCGTTCATAAGCGACGCCGCGGCTGTAAAACAAAATCCAGTGGCTGCGATTCAAAGGCCCCGTGCGGCTGATGGCTTCGGAATACGCGTCAACGGCCTGCAAAAAACGTTCGCCGCTCAACGCATTGTCGCCCATTTGAATCCAAGGAGCGGGAGAATCGTTGCGTTTGTTTGCCAAATCGCGCAAAATCTTTTCGGCTTCGGCCGGTTTGCCTTGACGCGCCAAAATTCCAGCCGCGCGCATCCGTCCCGCGAAATAAGTTTCCGAGCTTTCCTTTTCGCCCAGATACAAAGCCAGCGCTTCGTCATCGCGCCCTTGTTTTTCCAAAACCTCGCCCAGCAAAACGCGCGCCAGCGACAGTTTCGGATCCAAAGCCAGCCCAAAGCGAATGAAAAACAGGGACGATTCGGGATTGCCCTTGTCCGCCAGACTGCCCGATATATCAAAAAACGCCTCCGCCAATCCGGCTTTGGCATCCGGAACGCTGAGCGGCACTTTGCGGTTGGCGACAATCGCCCCCGCCGTAAAGAACATCTCGTCAATCAACGGATACGCATGCGCCGTTTTGCGATAGGCGGAAACCAACGCTTGAAATTCGCGGTGATTCCCATGGCGCAGCAAAAAGTTTCCGTACGCCTGCGCCGCGCGCAAAGACAGTCCCCCCGGTTCTTTAAGCAGCGCTTCGTAACCTTCGCGGGCTTTTTCCGTATCGCCCCACATGTCGTACAGCAAAGCGGAATGGAACAAATACAGCGCTTCCGTCCCCGCCGTATTCAGCTTGGCCAGCGCCTGCTCCGCCTTTTTCCGGTTGCCCGCGCCCGCCTGCACCCACATTTCCAGCAGCGGGAACAAAAAGGCGTTATCTTTTTTGTCGGGGAACGCTTTGATTTGCTTCAGCGCGCCGGCATAGTCCCCTTTTCTGGCGTCGCGGGCGATTATCGTCAAAGCCGCCAGCAATGACGATTTGTCTTTTTTCAGTTCTTCCACGGCATACGGATAAGCTTCCTCCAGCCGGCCTTCGACGGCCAGCAAAGTGAACATTTCCGTTTTCAAAGTCTGATTGTCAGCATCCTCTTTCAAAGCGGCTTTCAAATAATTGACGGCGGCGGGAAAATCCAAATCCTGCTTGGCCTGCAGGTACAGGATGTACGACCCGACGGCGGCGGGGGATTTCGCGGATTCCCGAACGGCCGCGGGTTCTGCCACGGCTTTGGTCGTTTGAGGTGCGCAAGCCGTCAAAATCAATGCCGTCAAGGTTAAAAATTGCAGATTCATCCTTTAACTCTTTCCCGTAAAAAACAGCCTTATTTTGGGCTGATTGCCGATAAAAATCAAGTTTTGTCACAAAAAAGTTCAAACATTAGCCCGAAATATGATATTTTGCTTTTCATGAAAACAGAAAACTCCTCTTTGGCGGTTATGGAATGGTATTTGACGGCGGGCGTCGACGAAATCGTCGGCGAAACGCCCGTCAACCGTTTAACCGCCAAGTTTGATATTTTGAATATTCCTTTGTATCAAAAGGTTCCGCGGGCAATAGCCGCATCCCTTTCCGTGCCTGCACCCGCACCCGTCCCCGTATCGGCGGCAACGGCGGAACTGGCGGCGAAAGCGGCGACTTTGGACGAATTGCGCGCCGCGATGGAAAACTTCGACGGATGCGCTTTGAAGCAAACGGCGACGAATCTTGTTTTCGCGGACGGCAATCCCGATGCCGATTTGATGATTGTCGGCGAAGCGCCGGGGGCGGAGGAAGACAAAAAAGGACTTCCCTTTGTCGGGGCCAGCGGGCATTTGCTGGATTTGATGCTGAAATCAATCGGACGCGACAGGACGAACGTATATATTTCAAACGTCGTATCGTGGCGGCCGCCCAACAACCGCAAGCCGTCCGAGGATGAAATCGCCCTGTTGACCCCGTTCATCAAGCGGCATATCGCCTTGGTTCATCCCAAAGTCCTGCTGCTGCTGGGCGGCAGTGCGGTATCGGCGCTTATCGGCATCAAGGACGGCATCACCCGCACGCGCGGACGGTGGCTGACATACCGCGACGGGGACGTTTCGATCCCCGCGTTTGCGTCGTTTCATCCCGCGTTTTTACTGCGCTCGCCCGCACAAAAGAAAGCCGCGTGGCGCGACTTTCTGACCGTCAAAGAAAAGACGGATATCACCAGAACTTAATCAGTTTCAGCAGGTTCACGCCGTTGCCTTTTGTCATAAAGACTTTGTTGCAATACGGACATTGCGTAAACACGGCCGAGAATTTTTTGGCAAGCTTCATCGCGATAAACGGCGGAATCAGCAGCAGCACCAGAACGACAATCAAAACCGCCCAGAAACCGTAAGTGTAACACGCGTCGACCTTGCGCACGGCGTTTTTGAAAATGCCGCCTTTTTTCAGTTCCTTGTAAACACTTGCCGTCGCTTTTCTGTCCTGTTCGGACATCAAGCCGTAATTGCCTTTGACCACCTTTTTATAAGCGGAATCGCTTAACGCCAGCTGTTTTTGCATTTGCGACGACGCCAAAGCGGACACTTCTTTTTTCAATCCGTCGCGCACGTTTTTGTTCAGCGCCGCTTTCAGTTCGTCGGTCGACGATTTCAGTTGTTTGTTGATTTTGCCGACCTGCGTTTGCAAAGTGTCCGTCGCTTCGGTGATTTTTTTGTTTACGTTGTCGGCTTCTTTGACGCCCAGTTTTGACAAAGTCGAAGACAGCTTTTTCGCCTTGTCCGTCGTTTTGGTCAGTTTTTCCAGCTTCGACGTGTCCAGTTTGATTTCGGGAATTTTCAGCTGAGCCGTGTATTTGTCAATGTCGACGCTTTTCAGCACTTTGTCCGTAAAGGCGTCGTACTGGTCGGCAAGAACGTTGCTCGCCGTGCCGACGGCTCTGACAACGGCGAATTCCTTGATGCTTTCGCCGTAGGTTGCGATAAAATACATCGCGGGCGCAATAACCGCCAAAATCCAAATCAGCGAAAAAATCCGCGCCGCTTTAATCAAAAAAGATGTCTGGTGAAGCAGTTTGTATTCTTCACCCTCTGTTGCCGTAGCCATAGCTTACCCCCTTTGTTTTGTTCTGTCGCCCCACGGCTTTGCCAGCCGCAGGATTTCGCCCATTGCTTCTTTTTCAAAAAACGTGTGGTCGCGTCCCCAAACGACTTTGGTAACCGTTCTTTGTCCGTTTCTGAACAACGTCTTGTCCGCCAACACAAAGCCGCCGAACGGAACGGTCGTGTCCTCCGATCCGTGAACCAAAATGAATTCGGGCTTGGACTGCGACGGGTGACTGTCCACCTCCGCCGCGTTCAGCAGACAGCCCGCGACAATCATCACGCCGCCCAGCGGAATCAAGCCGCCGTCCTCGGTTACGTTCGCCAGTTCGTCACATTCCGCCGTCAGCTGCAAAGCCAGCATTGCGCCCTGCGACACGCCGAAAACGAACGTGTTTTCCGCGCCGATGCCGTGAAATTCCATGCGGTCGCGGATATAATCGATAACGACTTGCGCTGCGGGGTCGTAATTTTCGTACATCTGCGAAAACTTTGCATAAACGGCGGGCGTCATTTCGTCGGGATGCAACGTCAGCCATTCATCCTTGAACCCGTCGGGAATCGAAAACCATTGGCGGGCTTCCTCGTTGCCGTCCATGGCTTCCAACCCGTCCGGAACGTAAAACACCGCGTCGGGCATGACCGTTTGCAGTTCACGCACGAACCACGCATTCGATTTGCCCGTGCCGCCCATGCCGTGCAGGTAAACGACCAACTGTTTCGGAGCCGCCCCGTTCAAAGGCATGACGACCGCGCCGTTCAACAAAGGTTTCCGCATATCAGCCCCTCAACGTTGCGCCCGTCGCGACGCCGACAGCACCGACGACACGGCGGCAGACGCTTTCGATTTCTTCGTCCGTCATCGTTTTTTCGACGGGCTGAATCGTCAGCTGAATCGCAATCGACTTTTTGTCGCCCAGAGCTTCGCCTTCGTACAAATCGAAAACGGAAACGTCAGTGATCAGCGTCTTGTCCGTGTTTTTGGCGGCCGAAACGATTTTTTCCGCGTCGACTTTACGGTCGACCAAGAACGCCAAATCGCGGAAAATCGGCGTGAAAGCGGACAGCTTCAGCGTTTTGACGCCTTTGCCGTTTTTCTTTTTCGCGGGCGGCAGGCGGTCAAGGAAGACTTCACAGGCGCAAACGGTCGTTTTGACGTCCATCGCCTTTAAAATCTTGGGATGAAGTTCGCCGAAGTACGCCAGAACCGTTTTGCCGATTTTAACCGCGCCCGACCGTCCGGGGTGATACCAAGCGGGGGCTTCGCGCACGATTTGCACGCTTTGCGGGGCTTCCGCCGCATCCAAAGCCGCCAGAGCGTCGGCTTTCGCGTCGAACACGTCGACGGGACGCTGAGCAACCGCCCAATGACGCGGAGTCGCCTGTCCGAAACGCAGCTGGCACGCGACCGTTTCCTGTTCCATCGGCTTGAACCCGAAGAACTGCGGTCCGACTTCAAACAAACAGCCGTCAAACGTGCCTTTGGTAATGTTGGAACGCGCCGCCGCAATCAAATTCGGCAGCAGGTTCGGACGCATTTCGTTCAAATCCGCGCTGATCGGATTGGCAATCAAAACGGCGTCTTTGGTGCGGAACGGCACGGCGTCCTTGGACGACATGAACGACCATGTAATCGTCTGGTATCCGCCGCGGTTCGCCATGGCGCGGCGCACCGACACTTCGCGGCGCTGTTTGGGCTGCAAAATCCCGTGAACGCCGTTCGGACGCGGCAAAGCGATTTCGGGCAGTTTGTCGTAGCCGTAAATGCGCAGGACTTCTTCGACCAAATCGTGCGCGCCCGAAATGTCGGAACGCCACGTCGGACGAACAACGGAAAAGATTTTGCCGTCTTCTTTGACAGCACAGCCCAGTTTTTCCAGAATTTCCTTGCAAATGTTCGCGGGGACGTCAACGCCGCACAGCTTTTCGACGCGTTTCGGGTCGAAAGCAATCGGGGCGGGCTGTTCGGGTTCCTTGCCTGTCACAATCAGTTCGGAACATTCGCCGCCGCACAGCTCCACAATCATCTGCGCCGCCATATCCGCGCCGACGGGAATCGTCGAAGCGGGATCAATGCCGCGTTCAAAACGCTGACGCGAATCGGACGTCAAAATCAGTTTCTGCCCCGTTTTGGCAATGCTTTCAGGGTCGAAGTAGGCGGATTCCAGCAAAACGCGCGTAGTTTCATCGGTGCATCCCGACACTTCGCCGCCCATGATGCCGGCAATGGATTCGACGCCGTTTTCGTCGGCGATGACGACCATGCCGTCGCTCAGCGTATATTCCTTACCGTCCAAAACCAGCAGTTTTTCGCCGTCGCGCGCGGATCGCACGGTGATTTGCCCCTTGACTTTATCGGCGTCGAAAACATGCAAAGGACGGCCGAACGTAATGTTGAAATAGTTGGTTACATCCACCAGCGCGGAAATCGGACGCAAGCCGACCGCCGTCAGTCTGTCCTGCATCCATTTCGGGGACGGGACGTTCTTTACGCCGCGAATTTCACGCAGGGTAAAGAACGGCGCGCCGATATCTGTCGCTTCGTTTGAAAGCTTGACAGAACTTGCAAAACCGCAAACCGTCACGTTATGCTTCGGTGTTTTCAGCGTTCCAACGCCGGCCGCCGCCAAATCGCGCGCAATGCCGTAAACGCTCATGCAGTCGCCGCGGTTCGGCGTAATCGACACGTCAAACACGGGATCGGACGGATAAACGGTCGTAATGGACGCGCCGACAACCGCATCCGCGGGACATTCGATAATGCCCGTGTGATCGGGACCGATGCCCAGTTCGTCTTCGGCGCACATCATGCCGAAGCTTTCGACGCCGCGGATTTTACCCGCCTTTAACTTGTCGCCGAAAGCAGGAACATAATCCCCCGGACGCGCCAAGATGCCTTTCATACCCGCGCGCGCATTCGGCGCGCCGCACACGATTTGCACCAACTCTTTACCCGTGTTGACTTTCAAAACGTGCAAGTGATCGGAATCGGGGTGCGGGACACATTCGTCAATGCTGACGACAATCAAATCCTTGACCGCCGCCAAAGGATCGACGACTTCCTCGATTTCCAAACCGATAGCGGTCAGACGTTCGGCGATTTCGTCAACGCCCGCGTTCGTATCCAAAAAATCTTTCAACCAGCTCAGCGTGAATTTCATCTTTTGTTTCCTCCCGTCATGCTCAATCCCGACGCCGTCGAGGGAATGTCCAAAGGAACAAACCCGTAATGTTTAATCCAGCGCAAATCCGATTCAAAGAACGTGCGCAAATCGGGAATCGCGTATTTCAGCATTGCCAGACGGTCAAGCCCGATGCCGAACGCGAAGCCTTGATAGATTTCGGGATCGATGTTGCACGCCTTCAAAACGTTCGGGTGAACCATGCCGCAACCCAGAATTTCCAGCCAGTCGTCGCCTTCGCCGATTTTCAATTCGCCGTTTTTGCGCGAACAGCCGATATCCATTTCCGCCGACGGTTCCGTGAACGGAAAGAACGACGGGCGGAAGCGCACAGGCACTTTGTCCAGTTCGAAAAACGTTTTGACGAATTCAATCAGGCAGCCTTTCAAATGCGCCATATTGGTTTCGGTGTCAACAATCAAGCCTTCTACCTGATGGAACATCGGGGCGTGCGTCGCGTCGTAATCGCAGCGGTAAGTGCGCCCCGGCACAATCACGCGCACGGGCGGTTTTTGTTTTTCCATCGTGCGGATCTGCACGGCAGACGTTTGCGTGCGTACAATGAACTTGTCGCCGTTTTCCTCGCCCTTCAGATAGAACGTGTCCTGCATCTGGCGGGCGGGGTGGTTTTTCGGCGTGTTCAAAGCGGTGAAGTTATGGAAATCGTCCTCGATGTCGGGACCTTCAGCGACGTCAAAGCCCATTTGTCCGAAAATGGCGACGACCTCGTCATACGTTTGGTACAGCGGGTGGACGCGGCCTTGCGTTTCGGGGCGGACGGGCAGCGTGATGTCCACGGCTTCGCGCGCCAAACGGGCGTTGATGGCGTCTTCCTCCAATTTGGATTTTTTCGCCTCGATCGCGTCGGCGACGGCGGTTTTCAGCGTGTTGAACTGCTGTCCCGCAGCTTTGCGTTCGTCGGGGCTCATCGCTCCCAAGGTTTTCATCTTTTCGGTAATCAAGCCTTTTTTGCCCAAAACGGCGACGCGCACGGCGTCCAGCTGCGCCAAATCGGCGGCGGATTCGACCTGCGCCAGCAAATCGGCTTGAAGCGTTTCCATATCACTCATTAAACAAATCCTTTATCACACGAAAGGGGCGCAATGCGCCCCTTTGTTTTTCGGCAACCCGAAGCTTAAGCTTTCAAAGCGGCTTTCACGGAATCGACGACTTTCGCAAAAGCGGCGGGCTGGTTCATCGCCAAGTCGGCCAAAATCTTGCGATCCATTTCAATGCCGGCTTTGGTCAAGCCGTTGATGAATTTGGAATAGGTCAATCCGTATTCGCGGACGCCGGCGTTGATACGCTGAATCCACAAAGCGCGGAAGTTGCTTTTCTTCTTGCGGCGATCGCGATAGGCATACTGCAAGCCTTTTTCGACTTTTTCCAAAGCGACGCGATACAGGGCGTGATTGCTTTCACGGTAGCCTTTCGCAAGTTTCAAAATCTTTTTGTGTTTGACATGAGCCGTCATACCACGTTTTACACGAGCCATTTTCTTATCTCCTCAACCGACTTAGTTATAGGGCATGAAACGATCGACGATTTTGAAATCGCATTCGCGCAGCAACGTCGTGCCGCGGGCTTTGCGTTTCATTTTCGTCGGCTTGGAAATCAAACGGTGACGCTTGCTGGCGTAGCCGTGTTTGATGCCGCCGGCACCGGTACGGGCAAAACGTTTTTTGACCGAACTTTTTGTCTTCAATTTGGGCATTTCCGTCTCCTTCACAGTATATTTTAACGGTTCTGCGTTTCTAAGGCTGCCCTTATACAAGCCCGAAAAACGCGCTTCCCTTTTCCAAGGGCTTTGTCTTTATACGTTCAAAATTCCCCGATTGCAAGCATTATTTTGCCTTGTTTTTCCGAATCTTGCGCGGTAAAACCGCAAACGGAGAAAGACAATGAAATATCATTTCAGCATGACGAAAAAATGCCTGTGCTGCCTGTTCGGACTGGCCATCAGCGGAATCGGCGTCGCGCTCAGCACGCGTCCCGATTTGGGAACCAGCCCGATTTCCAGCCTGCCCTACACGATGACTTTTGTTTACCCGCTCAGCTTCGGAATGTGGACGATTCTTGTAAACGCTTTGTTCGTGTTCGCGCAAGTGTTCGTTTTGGGCAAAAGCTTCAAACTGCATCAGCTGTCCCAGCTGTTCGCCGCGGCGGTGTTCGGATTTTTTATCGACGTGGGCATGTGGGCGTCCGCGTGTTTTACGCCGCAAAATTACGCTTTGCGTCTGATTGAACAAATCGCGGGCTGCGCGATTTTGGCGGCGGGCATTTCGTTCGAGCTGATAGCCGACGTTACCTACATGCCGGGGGAAGGATTAATAAAAGCGATTGCCTCGCGTTGGAAAATGAATTTCGGCAAACTGAAAGTCTGCTTTGACGCATCGCTGGTCATCCTGTCCGTTGCGTTGTCTTTGGTAGTCTGCGGGCAAATCCACGGCATCCGCGAAGGTACTTTCGTCGCCGTCATACTGGTCGGCACGTTCATCCGCCGCTATCAAAAACCGTTCCGGTTTTTCAAAAGACGGCTGGTGAAAGCGTAAGGACAGATATTTTTTCTTGACATAAGCGAAGCAAAAAAACATAATATCAGCTAACGGACCCGCCAGGCTTCATAGTTGTCTTGATGATAGCTAACAGCATAATTGGCGGGTATTTTTTTAGGAATTGACATGCCAGATATTTACCCCCCGACAAATTTGGATGAACAAATCGAAATTCTTAAAAAACGCGGGATGACTTTTATTGATGAAGAACGTGCAAAGAAATATATCCGCTACATCGGGTATAAAAGATTATCTTGGTATTGGCATCCTTTTTATGATGGAACCTCAGGAAAATTCAAATGTAAAATGTCTTTTGACGATATCCTTTCCCTTTATATTTTTGATAGAAAGCTAAGGATGCTCTTTCTCGAAGCTTCAGAGAGAATAGAAATCTGCACTAAGACACTTTTTTCTGACATATTAAGCTTAAATCATGGATCGTCTTGGTATTTGGACGCCAATTTGTTTGATACAAAAACAGATAAATTTTATAAAAATAATAAACCACAGACTGAAACAGTTGATCATGGAAGTTTAATGAAATCCCTTTCAGAAGAACTCTCACGGCATAAATCAAATAATTCACTTTTGAAGAATTTTCATTCGATATATTCTGCAAAGCTATATTCATGGGATTTGTTTCAACTTTTGACATTCGGTAAATTTTCGCGAGTTCTTGAATTAACAAAAGGAACTGAATTGAAAGAGTTTTATGGCTTGTTTTCCCTTCCTAAAGCTGTTTTTGACAATTGGATTGAATGTATTGTTTCCGTTAGAAATATTTGCGCACATTATGGATTATTTTCTTTTCGTACTTTTTCAAACAAGCCGAAAAGCTTACTTAAATCCGGCAAACGATCTTTTGAAAAAATTTTTAGCGGTAAACTGCAAGAAAGCTTTTTTGCCCAATTTTACATCTTTTCTTATTTTATTTTTAAAATCTCTCCAACTTCCAGTTGGGCAAAAAGAGTCGTTAAAGAAATCACAGACGCTGAAAGAAAAACATCGTTAATTTCTTTTGAAGCACTGGGTTTTCCAAAAAATTGGAGAGAAGACGCCATCTTACAGAAAATGCTGCAGGAAGATCAACCGGAACTGCTTTAATTTTTTTGTTTGCTATCGCATCAGTTTACTTGTGTTTTTGCAAAAACGCTCTGAATTCATCCGCCTGTTCCGCGGTGACGTTTTTGTTTTTATGATTCTCCGCTGCATAATAGCCGAAATCGGGTCCTTCCGCCGACGTCGGCGGTATTCTGAAATTGCCGTAAAGCGGCGTTTTCCCGCTTAAATAATCGAAAACCGTCATCTTTTGCGAGTCTTGCAGATTTATATCCGCGCCTTTTTCAACCAAATAACGGGCGATGTCCAGATTCCCCTCCTGCACCGCGTACATCAGCGCCGTGCGTTCCGCGTTAAGCATGCAGATGCGCTCCAAACACAACGCTTCTTTCGTATGAGTTTGATTTGTTCGGGCGTTTATGTCCGCTCCCGCATCCAGCAGAATTTTTACACTGTCCGGAAATCCGTATTGCGCCGCATACATCAAAGCCGTTTTTCCAAATTCGTTTCCCGCGTTCACATCGGTATCCAACCCCGAACAGCTTGACTGCGCGCAGTTCTCAATCAGCATTTTCAAAACGTCGGGACGGTGAATCGCAATCATGAGAATTTCATCCGATGCTTGCGGCGTTTCCGGTTCGTCGAATTTTTCACCTTTCGCTTTTTTGCTTTCGATTAACGCCTTGATTTCATCGGCAGGCGCGCCGGAAAGGATTTTATAGCGCAAAGTTTTTTTGTCGACGGGCAGGCTTTTTGCCGCCCGCGGCGTCATCACATAATACGCGTGGAAACGGGCGTCCTTTTCCCAAACCGAAAAATTTTTTACATAATGCCGAGTCAATTCCTCGACCGCCCGGTCAAACCCGATGCCATGATTTATGACTTTGCTGAAATACATGTAATTGGGATACGACTCCATCGCCCACGATTCCAACGGACGCGCCAATGATTGATAAGAAACGTTAAAGTCCGGATCATAACGATCCCGCAGGCGGTCGGCGTCTTCACCGCCGGCATACAGGAAACGTTCCGATCCAATGGTTTGATAACTCAGTTCTTTTTGGACATATTTCCGATATTCTTCAACTTCCGGCGGGAAATCGTATTGCGGATACCGCCCGCAATCGGAACGTTTCACCACCATTCCGCATTGGGAACAGCCGAAGTTATAATAAAAGGCCGTCAAATGAACTTTTTGCGCCGCCGCGCAAGGAATAACGATTTCTTCAACTTTCTTTCTCCATTCGCCCGAAAGTGATGAAAGGTGAAAAATGCCGACTTTTATCAAACATTCCAAATTTTGATAACAAGCAAGATATCCGCCCTCCGTCAATGAACCGTAGTTTGTATCCCTGTCAAGAGAATCCGGATCTTCCTTTTCATAATCCGCATATATCTTTGCATGCAGACGCTGAACGATTTTTTCATATTCCGGCGTGTTTATTTTTTCGGGCTGATAAAAATTCACCATGATTAAGTATTGCATGGCGGCGGAATCGTCCGTTTCCGCGATTGTTTTTAAATCCTCTATCGCTTTTGAAGGATTGTCCGTTATCGAATTTACAATCGATTCATACGGTTGGTTGTTATTTTTTTCCGCTTTGACGGGAAAACAGAGAAATAACACAAAAAAAACGGGTAAAACAGCAAACTTGTTTCGCATATGGAATTCCTTTGAAAGGGTACTATTATTTTTAACAGTACCCGTTCTTCCCGTGCAAATCAACAAGCGGAATGACGATTTTGTTATGTTCGGCCTTATTTCAGCAATTCGCGCAGTTTTTCAAAAAATCCCGTCGATTGAGGACTGGATTCCTTGCTTTCCTCGGCAAACTGTTTCAGCAGTTCCTTTTGCTTGTCGGTCAGTTTGGTCGGCGTTTCGACCGTAAAGCGGACGAACAAATCGCCGACGCTCTTGCTTTGCAGCATGGTCATGCCTTTTTTGCGCAGGCGGACTTCCGTTCCCGACTGCGTGCCTTCGTCAATTTTGACCTTTTCGGACGTGCCGTCAATGCAGGGGATGTCAATTTCGCCGCCCAAAGCCGCCGTCGTCATGGACAGCGGAACGGTGCAGTACAAATTCGTCGCGTCGCGTTTAAAAATCGGGTGCGGTTTGATGTGAACAAAGATGTACAAATCCCCGTTCGATCCGCCGTTCATACCCGCTTCCCCCTGTCCCGCCAAGCGCATTCTGTTTTCGGAATCGATGCCTGCGGGAATGGTGACTTCCAGCACTTTCTTTTGCGACACTTTGCCCGTGCCGCCGCATTTTTTGCACGGATTTTTGATGACTTTGCCCGTTCCGTTGCAGGTCGGGCATGTTCTTTCCTCAATAAAGAATCCCGCTTGACGGCGCACGCGCCCCGTGCCGTGGCAGGTGTCGCATGTTTCGGCTTTCGACCCTTCCGCCGCGCCCGTGCCGTGGCAATCTTCGCATTTCACTGCCGTTTGAATTTCGATTTCCTTGGTCAAGCCTTTATAGGCTTCCTCCAGCGTGATTTCCAAATCGTAGCGGATGTCCGCACCGCGAACACCCTCTTGCTGACGGGAACGGCGCGCGCCGCCCATGAATTCGCTGAAGATGTCTTCAAAAATACTGCCGAAGCCCGCGCCCGACCCGCCGAAATCAAAGTTGAATCCGCCGAATCCGCCCGCACCCGCGCCCTGAGCGAACGCCGCATGGCCGTAACGGTCGTAAGCCGCGCGTTTTTGGCTGTCTTTCAGCACTTCGTAGGCTTCCGTGACTTCCTTGAATTTGACTTCGGCTTCGGCGTTGCCGGGGTTGCGGTCGGGGTGGTATTTCATCGCCAGCGTGCGGTACGCTTTTTTGATTTCGACGTCCGTCGCCCCTTTTTGCAGTCCCAAAAGTTCGTAATAATCCTTTTCCATCACGGTATCCTTTTAAAGCGAAAACCGTTCGGAGGATTTTTCCCCCGAACGGTCGATAGCAAGTGTGCTAATTATTTTTTGACTTCTTCAAAGTCGGCGTCGACAACGTCTTCGTCGGGTTTCGCGGACGCGGCTTCTTCAGCCCCCGCCTGCGTTCCGGCCTGCGCCGCCGATTCCTGCTGAGCCTTGTACAGCGCTTCGCCGATTTTCATCGAGGACTGCATCAAAGCTTCGGACTTGGCGTTGATTTTTTCGACGTCGCCCGATTCCAGAACATCCTGCAGGGCTTTGATGTCGGCTTCGATTTTTTCCTTGTCGGAAGCGGAAACCTTGTCGCCCAAGTCTTTGATGTTCTTTTCGGTCGCGTGAATCAAGCTTTCGGCTTTGTTTTTCGCGTCGACGGCTTCGCGGCGTTTCTTGTCTTCGGAAGCGTGGGCTTCGGCGTCTTTGACCATTTTGTCAATGTCGGCTTCGCTCAAACCGCCCGACGACTGAATGCGGATTGTCTGTTCCTTGCCCGTCGCTTTGTCTTTCGCGGACACGTTGACAATGCCGTTCGCGTCAATGTCGAACGTGACTTCGATTTGCGGCATGCCGCGCGGAGCGGCGGGAATGCCGACCAAGTCGAATTGACCCAGCAGCTTGTTGTCGGCGGTCATTTCGCGTTCGCCCTGGAACACGCGGATGGTCACAGCCGTCTGTCCGTCTTCGGCGGTCGAGAAGACTTGCGATTTGCGCGTCGGAATAGTCGTGTTGCGGTCAATCAAGCGCGTAAACACGCCGCCCAGCGTTTCAATCCCCAAAGACAGCGGAGTTACGTCCAGCAGCAGAACGTCTTTGACGTCGCCTTTCAAAACACCGCCCTGAATCGCGGCGCCCAAAGCCACGACTTCGTCGGGGTTCACGCCTTTGTGCGGTTCGCGGCCGAAGAATTCCTTGACGATTTCCTGAACCTTGGGCATACGGGTCATACCGCCGACCAAGATGACTTCGTCAATGTCGGAAGCTTTCAAACCCGCGTCTTTCAACGCTTTTTCGCACGGGATTTTGGTGCGTTCCAGCAAATCTTCAACCAAGGATTCCATTTTCGAACGGGTCAGTTTCACGTTCAAATGTTTCGGACCCGTCGCGTCCGCCGTGATGAACGGCAGGTTGATTTCGGTCTGCTGAGCCGACGACAGTTCGATTTTCGCCTTTTCCGCGGCTTCTTTCAAACGCTGCAGAGCCAGCTTGTCGTTGCGCAGGTCGATGCCCTGTTCTTTCTGGAATTCGTCCGCCAGATAGTTGATGATGCGCGCGTCGAAATCTTCGCCGCCCAAGAACGTATCGCCGTTGGTGGCTTTGACTTCAAACACGCCGTCGCCGATTTCCAAAACGGAAACGTCGAACGTGCCGCCGCCCAAGTCGTACACGACAATCGTGCCGCTGGCTTTTTTATCCATGCCGTACGCCAACGCCGCCGCGGTCGGTTCGTTGATGATGCGCAGCACTTCCAAGCCCGCGATTTTGCCCGCGTCCTTGGTCGCCTGACGCTGAGAGTCGTCGAAATAAGCGGGAACCGTAATGACGGCCTGCGTCACCGGTTCGCCCAGGAAAGCTTCGGCGTCTTCTTTCAATTTCTGCAAAATGAAAGCGGAAACCTGCGAAGGCGCATACTTTTTATCATACGCCTGAACCCACGCGTCGCCGTTTTCGCCCGGAATGATATGATACGGAACCAAAGATTTGGCGCGTTCAACCTGTTTGTCGTCGAAACGGCGGCCGATTAAACGCTTAATCGCAAAAAAAGTGCCTTCGGGGTTGGTAACCGCCTGACGTTTGGCGGACTGACCGACCAATTTTTCGCCGCTTTGGGTAAAAGCGACCATTGACGGGGTTGTGCGGGCGCCTTCCGCGTTTTCAATGACGCGGGCGTCCTTGCCGTCCATAATAGCAAAACAAGAATTTGTCGTACCTAAATCGATACCAATGACTTTTCCCATAAAAATTCCCTCTTTTCAAAAGAAACAGCCCGTTCGGGCCTCCATCGAACTGATATATAGGCGGGGGTTTTGCGTTTCGCAACCGCCGCAAGCGATTTTTTTCGATTTTTTTTCTTGTCCAAACACGGTATGATGCCTTTAATCAATCAATCAAGGGGATTTTGATGCCTTTTTTACAGAAAACACGCAAAGCCGTCGGGCTTTTTTTGGGAAAAATCAAATTGTTTTTAAAAAGCTCGCCCGGCTTTACGCCGCATGCGAAACAGCAGTTGCTGGATTTTGCCGTCAAATGGTGGGGCTGGCTTTTGGGCGGAGCGGTTTTGTTCGTTTTGTTCTATTACCCCGCCGGCGCGCTGGTTACCCACCGCGTCGACATGTCGATGGAGTTGAACAACTCCGCCGGCGTGCCGAAAGCCGTTTCCACATTGCAGGCTTTGGGCAAACGCGAATTGATCCGCAATGTCTACACCCCCGGCCTGCCGTTTTTTTATCCCGCGGCGGTTTTGGACAACATGCCCGCGTTTCAAACGGGGATTTTCAGTGAAATCAAGGATTTTACAAAAACGCTGTCCGCTTTGAAGCCCGACAGTGCGGAATTGTCCCGCGCGGCCGAACTGCTGTCCTATCCGCCCGACGTTTGGTACTTCAAGGACGGCAAACCCGCCAAATCGTCCGCTTCCCAGTACAAAGAGGCGATTGCGGCCTTAAACGCGTATGAAAAAAGCGGCCGTTCGTCAGAACTGTCCGCCGGCGAATTGCCCGCAGTCATTCGTTCTTTGCGTGATTCTTTGAAACGCGAAGGCGAACGCATTGAAAACCATATCGTTAAAAACGAAAAAAAGTTTTTCGACTGGCAGGCGGACGATTTGTTTTACTTTGTCAAAGGGCGGGCATACGTCATCGCTTTGCTGCTGCGCGATATGGAAACGGATTTCCCCGACGCGTTTGAGGATGAAACGTTTAAAACACTGGTGAACGACGCGCGGATTTCATTACAAAAAGCACTGGATATCCAGCCGTTGATTGTCGCAAACGCCAGCCCGCAGACACAGTTTGCGCCGAATCACCTGCTGGGACTGGGCTTTTACCTGTCCCGCGCGCAAAGCGTTTTGACGGAAACGGAAGCATACCTGCGATGAAAAAAATCGGTTTTATCTTTGCCGTTCTGATTGCGGGTGTTTCGGTTTGGCTTTTTATGCCGGAAACCGTGCCGACGGGCGAACGGCGTTCCGACGGACTCTATTTCGGCAAAATGAGTACGGAAAAAATGCGGTTGGCGTTCAAAGCGCAAAACTATGCCATGGTTGACACGCTGGAAAACAACAAGCCCGTGCCGCGGATTTTCGTCGCCGCCGTTCCTGATGATTTCAACCGCTCGAAATACGACGAGGAACGCCCCGCCCTGTTTACGGAAATGCTGACGCCCGTCATTTTCAAAGCCAACGAAGCCGTGCTGCGCGAACGGGCGGCAATCGAAGAATTGAAAAAGAAATTCGACGGCAAACAGCCGTTTTCCGTTGAAGATTTGGCTTTGCTGGAAAAAACGGCCGAAAAATACGATGTCGATTTCGACACCGAAGATTTCAGCACTTTTTTCGCCGCCCTGCTGGCTAAAATCGATGCCGTCCCGCCGTCTTTGCTGTTGGCGATGGCGGCCGAGGATTCCGGTTTCGCAACCGACCGCTACGCCCGCGAATACAATTCGATTTTCCTGCGCCGCGACTGGAACGGCAACGGTGTCGTTCCCGACGCCGCCCTGCTTGAAGGCGACACTTACCGTATTCGCACTTACGCGACTTTGTACGATGCCGTTTACGATCAGATTTTGTGGCTGAACAGCTTGAAACGCTTTATGAATTTTCACGCCGCCCGCGCGTCTTTCCGTTTTTCGGGAAATGATTTGTACGGCGCGGATTTGACGAAGTTTTTCAGACTGTTTCCGTACCGTGATTTCAAATACCCCGACGTGTTGAAACACCTCATCAAACAGTACGGATGGACGGCTTTGGATTCAGCGGCTTTATCAAACTAAAAAAGAGCTGTTAAAGCCGTCTGAATTCGACTATCATTGGCGGCGGAGAGATATTCATGCACGCAACCGCTTTTATTTCGCAAAACGAATCAACGGCTTTCGTCGCTTTCGGCGGGGATTGGTCGGTCGATTGTCCCGTAGCCGACCGTGACGGCATTGTCGCGACGTTTGAAAACGCTTCGTTTACATCCGTCGTGTTTTCGGGTAAAAAAATCGAAAGCTGGGACAGCGCATTGGTTGCCCTGCTTGTACGGCTGATGAACGAATGTTCCAAACACGGCATTGACTGCACTTTGACCGACATGCCCGACGGTGTAGAACCGCTGATAAAGCTGGCTTTGGCCGTTCCGCCGCGCGTTACACGCAAGGAAGAAAAAAAATCGGAACCCTTCCTTGATTTGCTGGGCGAAGCGGGCATCCGCGCGTGGAAAGCTTCCGCATCCGCGTTTGATTTCATGAAAAAAGCGTACCGTTCTTTTGTTCGATTCATCCGAGGCAAAGCCGTTTTGCGCAAAAGCGACGTGCTTTGGGAAATTCAAGAAGCGGGCGTCAATGCTTTGCCGATTGTATCCTTGATTTGCTTTATGGTCGGATTGATTGTCGCTTTTGTCGGCTCAATTCAGCTCAAAATGTTCGGTGCGCAAATTTATGTCGCCAGTTTGGTCGCCATTGCGGTCACCCGCGTCATGGGCGCGATTATGGCCGGCGTCATCATGGCGGGCAGGACGGGCGCGTCCTACGCCGCAACCATCGGCTCCATGCAGGTAAACGAAGAAGTCGACGCTTTGGAAACCATGGGAATTTCGCCGTTTGATTTTTTGATTACCCCCCGATTGCTGGCGTTGTCGCTGATGATGCCGCTTTTGACGGTTTATGCGGATTTGATGGGGATTTTGGGCGGAGCGTTCGTCGGCATTGTGATGCTGGGGCTGTCGCCCGAAGAATACGCCCGCATGACGCTGAGCGCTTTGATTTCAAAAAACATCATCGTCGGCATCATTCACGGAACGGTGTTCGGTATGATTATTGCGCTGTGCGGCTGTTATCAAGGACTGGTTTGCGGCAGAAACGCCTCTGCCGTCGGACGGGCGACGACTTCCGCGGTCGTGTATTCGATTGTCTGGATGACCGTCGCCACCGCTCTGCTGACCTTTTTCTTTAATTTAATCGGAGTGTAAAGTTATGGCCGCTCCGTTTTTGACTGTTTCCGGACTGACCGTCGCATACGGCGACAATGTGATTATGAAAGACGTTTCCTTTGCCGTCAACCGCGGCGACGTGTTCATTATCATGGGCGCCAGCGGCTGCGGAAAAAGCACGCTTTTGTCCGTTCTGACGGGGCTGAAGGAACCTTTCAAAGGCGACGTCCTGTTTGACGGTCTGCCGTTTTGGGGTGAAAGGGCATCCGCCGCAAACCGCAGAACCTCCATGCGCAAAGCGGGAATCCTGTACCAAAGCGGCGCACTGTGGACATCCATGACTCTGGCGGAAAACGTCGCGCTGCCCTTGACGCAGTACACGTCTTTAACCCCCGCCGAAATCAAAGACCTTGTCGCGCTGAAGCTGGATTTGGTCGGGCTGGCGGGCTTTCAAGACTTTTATCCGTCCGAAATCAGCGGCGGCATGAAAAAACGCGCGGGGCTGGCGCGCGCGCTGGCTCTTGATCCGCAAATCGTGTTTTTTGACGAACCCAGCGCCGGCCTTGACCCGATAAGTTCAAAAAATCTGGACGATTTGATTTTGCAAATCAAAGAAAATCTGAACACGACGATTGTCATGGTTACACACGAACTGCCGTCCCTGCTGGCCGTCGGCACGAATTCGATTTATTTGGACGTGGACACAAAAACTCTTATCGCGCAAGGAAAACCCGCCGATTTGCTGAAAAACCCGCCCAATCCGAAAGTTCAACACTTCCTGACCCGAGGAGAAAAATAACATGTCGCAAAAAGCCAACCCGCGCCTTATCGGCGCATTCATTCTGATTGCGCTGTTTGTTTCAATCGGCACATTCTTTTTGATGAACCGCGACAGATTTTTTTCGCACACAATCAAATACGTTTTGTATTTCCAAGGATCCGTCAAAGGATTGAACGTCGGTTCGCCCGTCGTGTTCAACGGCGTTCCCATCGGACGCGTCATCAATATTTCGCTGGTAACAGACATGCAGACGCTGGAAATCAAAATTCCCGTCATCATCGAAACAAATGCCAACAGCTTTATTATTTTAAGCAAAAAGAAACGCATCAATCCGCGCGCCGGCAATGAAGAAGTCCGCCGTTTCACCGATGAAATGATTGAAAAAGGACTGCGCGCGCGTTTGATTCCGCAAAGTTTGCTGACCGGTCAAATGATGATTGATTTGAGCTATTTGCCCGAAACGCCCGTCATCATGACGTCAACAACTTTGAAAATGATTCAAATCCCGACACTGCCGTCAATATCGGACGAACTGGCCAAAACGCTGCAGCGGATGCCGTTGGACGAAACTTTCAAACGGTTGAACAAACTGCTGGAAGAAACCAGCGTCTTTGTCGCCACATTAAACGGCGATGCGCCCGAAATCGTCAAAGAAATGCGCAAAATCACCCATTCCGTCGAAAATATGACGAAAAAAGCCGACAAAGCCCTTGATTCGTTCAACGAAGATTCCCGCACCATGCTGGATTTGAACAAAATGCTGCGCGATTTCAGCGCGGCGGCCGAATCTTTGCGCAACTGGGCGGATTATCTGGAACGCCACCCCGAAGCTTTGCTGAAAGGAAAAGGAGGATACTGATGAAAAAAATCCCGTTCGCCTGTTTTGCCGTTTTGCTGCTGGCCGCTTGCGGCACAACAAAGCCGTCCACTTTTTATGTTCTGGATTCCAATGCTTTTCACGCCGAAAGCAAAACATCGGAAAACGCGGACAACATCAAAATCGGCATTGAACCCGTATTCGTTCCGAATTATTTGAACCGCCCGCAAATCGTTATCCGCGACGATGACGGCGTAACGCTGAAAATATCCGAATTCAACCGCTGGGCAGAACAAATCGGCGACGTGTTTCCGCGCGTTCTGGCCGCCGCGATTTCCGAAACGGCAAAATATCCCGCGGCGAAACAAATCAATTTGAATCGCGATTTATTCCCTTACCGTCTGTTTGTGGAAGTTTTGCGTTTTGACGCCGTCTTTGGCAAGGAAGCCGTTCTGGACGCATGGTGGACGATTATGACCCGCGACGGCAAAACAATCCGGCGGGAGCGCGTGACATTGACGGAACCTGCGGGCGACACTTACGCCGCCGTTGTCGCGTCCGAACAAAAGCTGATAGCCCGCTTCGGCGCAGCTATCGGCGCCTACGCCAAAAAGAATCTGAAATAAAGAAGCCTATTTCCAAACGTGCATGGGACGGTCGTCGTCCGACGCTATCCTTTGCACGGTTGCGCAATAGTCGCGCCAGTCGTCGACGGCTTCGGACAGCAAACGGCAAATCAAATCGTTTAATCCTTCGCCGTTTTCCATGGCTTGCCGTTCCAGCAAAGAATACAGCGGCGTTTCGATTTTCAAGGAAACTTTCTTTTGATGTTCCGCAACAGTGGTCATAGCCGCCTCCTTAACCTGCCTTTAAGCTCTTAAAGCTATAGTTCGATTCTGAACACGGAATTATTAACAAAAGGTAACTTTTACGTCCCCATGGCGAAAAAGAAAGCAAACACTCCCAAATCCGCCGAGTCGAAAGCCAAAAAACAGTCCGCCCCCAAAAAACGGACGGCAAAGCGAATCGGATTCGATTGGAAAAAGGCGGGGCAAGCGTTAAAAAAGCCCTCCCGATTCGTTTGGATTGGCGCGGCGGCTGTTGCCGTGTACTTGATTTACTGCTGGGCGACTTTGCCCGACATTGCCAAAGCCGTCAAAGCGTCCAGACCGCCGAAACTGGTCATTCTTGCCGCAGACGGGTCGGAGTTGGCGTCCTACGGGGCGAAATACGGAAATCCCGTGGACTTGCGGACACTGCCGTCCTATGTGCCGCAAGCCGTTGTTGCAACAGAAGACGTGCGTTTTTATTCCCACTTCGGACTGGACGTCCGCTCAATCGTCCGCGCCGCCGCGACAAACTTGATAAAAGGACGAAAAGCGCAGGGCGCCAGCACGATTACCCAGCAAGTCGCCAAAAACCTGTTTTTGTCGTCGCGAAAAACATTTCGCCGCAAAGTGCAGGAAGTCATGCTGTCCTTGTGGCTGGAACACAATTTGACCAAAGATCAGATTTTGACCGTTTATCTGAACCGCGTTTATTTCGGCGCGGGAACGTACGGACTGGAAGCCGCCGCGCAAAAATATTACGGCGTCAAAGCCCGCCGTCTGTCTTTGTACCAAGCCGCCGTTCTGGCGGGACTTTTGAAAGCGCCGACTGCCTATAATCCTTTGGCGCACCCCGAAGCGGCGAACAAGCGCGCGCGCATCGTGCTGGCGAACATGGCGAAAGCGGGCTACATTTCCGCGACAGAGGGCTTGAACGCCGCGGAAACGGGCGCAAAAACAGGAGACGGGAAAAACAAGTCCGCCTTTTATTTCACGGACTGGATTGCCGACGAAACGGATGCGTATCTGGGCAGCATTACGCAGGACGTCGCCATTCGCACGACGCTTCAGCCCGAAATGCAAACCGTTTTAACAAACGAAATAACCGCCGCTTTGAACGGCGAAGAAGCGCGCGCCAAGCACGTTTCCCAAGCCGCCGGCGTCATTATGGCCCCCGACGGGGCGGTGTTGGCCCTGGTCGGCGGCAAAGACTACACAAAAAGCCAGTTCAACCGCGCCGCCGAAGCCCGCCGGCAAATCGGATCGACAATCAAACCGTTTGTTTACTTGACTGCTTTTGAACAAGGCGCAAGCCCGTCCGATATTGTCGACGACAAGCCGATATATTTGAACGGGTGGAGTCCCAAAAACGCTTCGGGACGGTATTACGGAAAAATTTCCCTGCACGACGCGCTGATTCACTCGGTCAATACGGTGGCGGTGGCAACCGCGCTGAAATCGGGCGTGCGCAACGTGCTGAAAACCGCCCGCAAGTTCGGAGTGGTCGGATCGGACTGCAAAGCCGAAGCCGCGATTGCTTTGGGAGTCTGCCAGACCCGTTTGATTGACATAGTAGCGGGATACGCCGCGCTGTCAAACGGCGGCATCGGCGTTTCGCCTTACGGCATATCGGAAATTCTGGGGGCGGACGGCGAAATTCTGTATCAGCGCGATTCGGGCGGACGGAACCGCTTGGTCAATCCGCGCTATATCGTCGATTTGGACACGGTTTTAATCGACGTGATTTTGAAAGGAACGGGTAAAAAAGCCAACCCCGGAATCCTTGCCAAAGGAAAAACTGGAACGACGCAAAATTACCGCGACGCGTGGTTTGTCGGCTACACCCGCGATTTTGCGGCGGGAATCTGGGTCGGAAACGACGACGAAAAGCCGATGGACAAAGTAACGGGCGGCGGACTGCCTGCGGAAATCTGGGGCAAAGTCGTGCGGGAAATTTCGTTCGATCCCGATGACGACGCGGATTATTCGGGCTTGTAAACGGGATAGCGTCCCGCCAAAACATCGTCGACCGACGACAAATCTTCGCCCAGCAAACTGCGGTAAATCCAATAGTTTGATGTAACTTTTTTAACAAATCCGCGGGTTTCGCGCGACGGAATAGCTTCGACAAACATCAGCGGGTCGCTGATGAAATCTTCGCGTTTTTGCCATTTTTTCGTGTTGCGCGGGCCGCAGTTGTAGGACGCAATCGCCATCAGCAGGTTGCCGTCAATGCTAGGATAGTTCAGCAGCGTTTTAATCAATTCCTGCCCCATCATCAAACTGTAGGGGATTTTATGCAAGCGGCTGAGCTGATATTTCACCCCCAGCTTGCGCGCCATCAACTTTGCCGTCGCGGGCATCAGCTGCATGACGCCGCGCGCGCCCGCTTTGCTGAACGCTTTGTTTTTAAAGCAGGATTCCTGCCGCACAAAAGCGTACACCAACGCCTTGTCCAGCTTCCATCCGTTGACGGGCGTCCAATGCGGCACGGGATAAAGCGCGCTGTCGCCGTCGGGGGTTTCGATTTTTCCGTTCAGCCCCGCCAGCCGTTCCTTCAATTCGGGATATTCGGGCAGGGTTCCGACATACGCTAATAAATCATCGCGCAGATTTTTTTTGGCGGCAAACAGCTTGACAAGCTCTTTTTCCGCCCATTCCGCCTGCCCGATTTCAATCAAAGCCACCGCGCGCTGTCCGCCTTTTTCCTTTAAAATCGCATCCATATCGGGTTCGGCGACGGACGGCGACAGCCAAGAATGACCGATGTCCCATCCCAAAGCCCTTTGCGCCAGAATGCCGTAAAACGACCGCGGCGATGCGAACGCGGCTTGTTTTAAATAAGCCGATATTTCCGTGTATTTTTCCTGTTTCATCATCGCGCGCGTCGCCCAAAAAGCGGCGGCGGACTTTTGTGTCGGAATCGCTTTGGGGTGCGCGGCCGCGGCTTTGAAGTTTTCCTCCGCTTCAGGCCATTTTTTCATACGGAAAGCCGTCAATCCCGCCACCCACGGAGCAAGCGGATTGCGCGATTGACTGCGCTTCAAGGGAGCTTGAATCGTTTCCCACGCCTTTTCGTCCTGACGGTCGATAAAATAAGCGAATGCCAACGCGGTTTCGGAATCGTCCCTGTCTTTTTGCGACAGGTATTTTTTCATATGCTTTTCGTTCAAGTGCAGTTTGGCCGCCAGCGTTTTGCCGCGGCGGACGGCGGATGAAAAATACTGCAGGGATTTGCGGACTTTCGCCCGATACGGTTCGGGAACGTACGAGGCGCGGCGGAAAAACACCAAATCAATCGGATCGGCGATGCGCATGGACGTGCAGACGCCCGCAACCATGTGCTGCGTTTTGTCGTCGCGGCGGATATAAGGCAGATAGGATTTTTTTTTGATTGCCAAATCGTACACGGCATCGGAAACGGGCAAATCCTTATACGCGTACAGCCAGTTGGTCAGCTGCTGTTTTTTGGGATTCGCCCCGTCGGCCAAATACAGTGATGCCTGCACATACCCCTTTAATACGGGATTTTCGACGGTCTTCAACAACATTTCGGCGGCTTGGGTTTCGCCGTTGTCCAGCTTGTCAAAGATTTGAACATAAACCGCCTTGTCCGATTCGGACAAAACCCCCGCGCGGAAAGGAACGGCATCCGCAACGGCCGGCGGCTGAAGCAGCGCCGTTTCCGTTTCGGCAAAAGCGGGAGCGACGGCAAAAAGAACCGCTCCCGCGAAAAAACATCCGATAGTTTTGAAAAACCGCATCGGCTTTATTTGATGACTATGTATTTGGAACAGTCTTTTCCGGAAATGTCGCCCATGCGGCAGGACTGCACTTCGATTTTCGGTTTGACGTTCTGCATGGAAGGACACAGATTGGAATAAACCATCATGTTTTTAACGACGGCGCCGCGCGGCTTGACGTTTAAAAAAGTCAGTCCCGAATAGGAATCGCGGACGGTAAAGCCAACTTTCAAAGTCTTAATCGGCGTATCGGTTCTGTTTTGCAAAACGGCTTTCCATTTGCAATGGACATACGCGCCGTCAACGTCCCCCCAGCTGAAATCGGAAATATACATCCAGATTTCGCCTTTCGGTTCGACAATCTGCCTTGACCCTTGAGCCGATCCCTGCGCAGCGGGCTGAGCCGCAGCCTGCCGCTGAGGAGCATACGGATTGCGGCGATAGGCCGGCTGCTGCTGACTCTGTGCCGAACCCTGCGCCGTTTGCCGGGCGGCGGGACGTTTAAACGCCTCAAACGACGGCATGTCGGAATCGCCTTCCCCGTCGTCGGCGGCCGTCGCCGCGGGCTGAGCGGCGGGACGGAATCTGGCCGCGGGAGCCTGCTGCTGCGTCGCCTGTGCCGGACGCGCCTGATACGCGGGACGCTGTTGCTGTGCGGCGGGCTGCGTTTTCACCGTTGACGCCGTTGTTTTTGAATTGGTGGTGTACTGCGCGTGCGCCGGCATCGTGAAGCACGCAAGCAAAGCCAACAGACCGATAAAACGCATAGGAAGACCCCTTTCGTCCGAAAAAACAGAATTTTAAAAACAGTTTACCTTAAATTATCTTTTTTTACATATAAAAAAAGCATCAATTTTCAGACAAAGGGCGAAAAAATGAAAAAATACTTTTTTTGCGGCATCGGCGGCAGCGGAATGAGTTCGCTGGCTTTGGCGCTGAAAAACCGCGGCGACGATATTTCGGGTTCCGACAGAGCGTATGACGCGGGCAATGCGGCGGAAAAGTTTGAAATATTGAAAAATCAAGGGCTTAAACTGTTCGCGCAGGACGGTTCGGGAATAACGGCGGACACAGACGCTTTGGTCGTTTCGTCGGCGGTCGAAGAAACCATCCCCGACGTCGTCAAAGCGCGCGAACTGGGTTTGCCGATTGTAACGCGCGCCCAACTGCTGGCGGAATTTTTCAATGCCCGCAACGGAATCGCCGTCGGCGGCACCAGCGGCAAAACGACGACGACAGGCATGCTGGGGCATATCCTGCGTCAAGCAGGCGTCGATCCGACCGTCATCAACGGCGGGGTCATGCTGAACTATCCCGATTCGCTCGGCACGGGCAGTGTTTTGGCGGGCAAAAGCTCGTTTTGCGTGATTGAAGCCGACGAAAGCGACGGGTCGATAGAGCTTTACAAACCCGCCGTGTCGATTGTGACTTCGATTACCCTTGACCACAAACCGCTGGAGGAACTGCGCGTACTGTTCGGCGATTTTGTCGCGCGGGCAAGCGTCGGGGCGGTGCTGAACGCCGACAACGCGGATTGTCTGGCTTTAAAGGATAAAAATCCGACCGTGCTGACTTTTTCGACCGAGGGCAGCCCCGCCGATTTGCAGGCAGTCGATATCACGCCCGTCGAAAACGGAACGGAATTCGGACTGGACGGGCAAAAGGTTTTCCTGCCTGTCATCGGGCATCACAACGTCGCAAACGCCCTTGCCGCCGTCGCCGCGGCGGAGCTGATTGGTGTTACGCAGTCCCAGTCGATTGAAGCTTTGGCAACGTTCAAGGGGATTCACCGCCGTTTGGAAACGGTCGGCACGACGAAAAAAGGCGTAACGGTCATCGACGATTTCGGACACAATCCCGAAAAAATCGCGGCGTCGCTGTCCGCGCTGAAAGAATACGCGGGGCGGCTGATAGTCATCTATCAGCCCCACGGATTCAAGCCGACCAAAATGATGCGCGCGGGAATCGTCGAAGCGTTCGACAAACACCTGAGCATGGACGACACGCTGATAATGCAGGAAATCTACTATGCGGGCGGAACGGCGGCAAAGGACATTTCGTCCGCCGATTTGGTGCGCGATTTGGAAAAAACGGGCAAGCGCGTCCACTTCATCCCCGACCGCAAAAAAATCGTGTCTCTGGTCAAAGCTTTGGCGGCAAAGGGCGACCGCGTCGTGATTATGGGCGCGCGCGACGAAACGCTCAGCGACTTTGCGAAAACGATTCTGAACAGCATCGGATAAAGCCCATGAAAATCGGTGTTTTGTCATCATCGTCCGCCGTTTCCCAAAAGCCCGTGCGCATCGGCGCGGCGGAATTTGAAAAGCTGGGCTTTGAAATCGTTTTCAGTCCGCATTGCTTTGAACAAAACCGCTTTCTGGCGGGAACGGATGAACAAAGGCTTGCCGATTTGCACGCTTTTTTCGCCGACGATACGATTGATTGCATCATGGAAGCGGGCGGCGGTTACGGTTCTTCGCGCCTGTTGGACGGGCTGGATTACGATTTCATCAAACGGCACAAAAAACCTTTAATCGGGTTGAGCGATTCGACGGCTTTGCAAAACGCTTTGGTCGCAAAAGCGGATTTGATTTGCCCGACGGGATTTTTGCTGAAAAAACGTTTTGCCGATTACGAAATCCCGCCGACTTTGCTGGATTTTTTCGCGGGAAAAGAGCTGAAATACGAATTGGACGGCGCGTTTGAGGCGTCGGGCAGACTGCTGGGCGGGTGTCTAAGCCTGCTTGCCGCGCTGCTCGGCACGCCGTACATGCCAGATATGACGGGGGCGGTTTTGGTGATAGAGGATGTCGGCGAAGAACCCTACGCTGTCGACCGCATGCTGCAGCACTTGGCTAGCGCGGGCGTGTTCAAAGCGGTTTCCGCCGTCGTGTTCGGGCGATTCGTCGACTGCTTGGCGAAAGATTCGGCGGACGGCACGATTCAAGACGTTTTGGACGAATGGGAAAAAAGGATTGAAAAACCCGTCTTTACGAATTTAAATTACGGGCATCAGGCGTACAGCGCGGTCGTGCCTTTGGGCGCGGCCTGCTCAATCAAAAACGGCGTTTTGACCGTTTCGGGAAAGGATGAACAATGACGGAACTTTTGGCGCCCGCGGGCGATTTGGAAGCGGGATACGCGGCTTTGGCTTACGGAGCGGACGCGGTTTATTTGGGCTTGACGCGGTTTTCCGCGCGCGCAGAAGCAACGAACTTCACCCCCGAAGCGTTAAAGACGTTCACGGCGTTCGCCCATGCGAAAGGCAAACGCGTTCTGGTCGCCGTCAACACCGTGATTTTCGATGAGGAACTGGACGGGCTGATTGACACGCTTTGCGCCGTCAAGGACGCCAAAGCCGACGGCGTCATTGTGCAGGATTTGGGGACGGCGCGCATCATTCGCAAATACTTTCCGACCCTGCGCCTGCACGGCAGCACGCAAATGGCGGTGCATAACCGCGAAGGGGTCGAAGCTTTGCGCGACATGGGCTTTAAGCGCGTTGTTCTGGCGCGCGAACTGACGCTGGACGAAATCCGCGACATTTGTTCGGTGCAGGGCATTGAAAAGGAAGTCTTCATCCACGGCGCGCTGTGCTACAGCTACAGCGGGTTGTGCCAGTTTTCGTCCGTTTACACGGGGCGCAGCGCGAACCGCGGCAAATGCGTTTATCCCTGCCGCGAATCGTTTTGCTTCGAGGGCGTGAACAAACACGTCTTTTCCATGAAGGATTTGGCGCAAAGCGAAAACGTCCTGCTGTTGAAACAGGCGGGCGTTACCGCTTTGAAAATCGAGGGACGCAAAAAAAGCCCGCTGTACGTCGCAGCGGTAACGGACTATTACCGCGCGATTTTGAACGGCGCAACCGACAAAGCCGTTTTAACGCAGAAACTGAACAACATTCGCTGTATTTTCAGCCGTCCGACTACGTCGCTTTATCTGACCAACCCCGAAAACCGCCGTGTAACGGACACCGAAATCGTCGGCCACCGCGGGCTGCCTTTGGGCGAGGCTGCAAAACTGACAATCCTCGGCAAAGACCGCTTCGTGCGGTTTAAAACGGCGTTTGCCCTGTCGCGCTACGACGGCGTGCAGATTGATTTGCCGAACGAGGAACGCCCGTTCGGTTTTTCCGCGGAACGCCTGCGCGTCAACGGCAAGGATGTTTTTTCCGCCCCCGCGAAATCGACCGTGGACGTTTTGCTGCCGCCTCATTCGCCGTTTATTCCCGAAAAGGCCGCCATTTACCTGTCGTCCGCGTCGGCGGTGAAATCGGCGTATCCGTACGAAAAACCGCGCGAAGCGGACTTTGCGCCCGCCGTTCCCGTCTGCGTATTCGTACGCGTCACGCCTGATTCCGTCACCGCGATTGCCGAGGGATGCACCGAAACCGCAACAGGAACTTTCAGTCCCGCCAAATCGTTGGAAACGGCCAACAAAAGCATTCGCGATTCCTTTGGAAAAACGGGCGGAACAGGGCTTTGTCTGGATAAAATCGAAATCGAAAACGACGGGCTGTTCGTGCCGATGGCGACCTTGAACGAAGTGCGCCGCGCGCTGTATGACGCAGTTGCCAAACGGCTGGCGGAACGCGCCGCCGCCGAACAAACGGCGTTAAAGGAAAAAATCCTGTCCGCCGAAACCGCTTCGCCGAAAGCGGTCGCCAATGAGCGTCCGAAAATCATCGTCAAAACCGACCAGCCTGCGATTTTCACGGCGTTCGAGCCGGAAGACTGGGCGAAAATCGACGAAGCGGTGATTGAACTGCCCGTCGGATACGCCGCGCCGATTGCCTGCCCCGACATGCGCAAAATCCGCTTTGCCCTGCCGACGGTCATCCGCGCGCGCGACGCTTGGCGCAAGACGATGCAAACTTTAATCGCTCAAGGGGCGAAAAAGTTTGAAATCGGCAACGTCGGCGGCTTGACATTTTTAAAGGGGCTTCATCACGCCGACATCGCGTTCGACCGCTTTATTTACGTCGCCAACGCGGCGGCGGCGCGCGAAGCGCTGGCTTTGGGCGCGTCGCGGTTCACCGTGTCCTATGAAGCCCCCGATCCGCAGGCGCTGTTTGCCGCTTTCCCCGACAAGGCGAACGCCGTTATTTATCAAGACTTGCCGCTGTTCATCAGCGAAACATGCCCGTATGCGTCGGCCGCGGGCAAGTGTTTGAAATGCGGCGGATGCCGTCAGCAAACGATAACTTCCCGCTACGGCACTTTTGTTTCCGTGATGAAGCATTGCCGCCATTTTCTGCTGAACGAAAAACCGCACTTGCGCAAAAAAGAGGCGGAGGGCGCGCAATGGCGGCAAATCGATTTTATGTATCGGAACTGGACGCCGCAAGCCGCCGTCGACACTTTCCGAAAAATAGTTTGAAGTCGGTGCTGATTTGATTTAAAATGAGTAAATTGTTCGGCAGTATACCGAAAAACAACTTAGAAAGAGTGTGAAACATGATAAAATCCCCTGTTCAACCGAACGATGTTTTCCAAAAAGCCAGCGGATTGACGTCCAAATGGATTGTCGACCGCGTGATTGAATTTCCCGATTTACCGTTGCATGTCCGTTTAATCGAACAGGGCGGCAACGAACGCACGGTTACCGTCGCTTTGTCGACTTTGCTTGATCCGCGTCAATGGCGGGTGTTAAAAATGGCGGGGGGAACCTCCGACGCTGAATGAAAAAAGGGAGCTTTCGCTCCCTTTTCTGTTAATTTTGCGCCGCTTTCGGCATCCATGAAACATAATAAAGCATGTAAATCAGCGACACGATTGTTCCTGCTATTGCGCCCAGTTCAAACAATCCCAGCAGTATGCCGAAAATCAGATTGAACACAAAAACGGGAATCGCCGAAACCGCACCCAGACGCATGCGCGCCTCAAACGGAACGCCGTTTTTGTAAAAGAATGTCGCGGCATACGAAACCAAAGCCAGAATATACGTCAAAATAACGTATTTCAAAAACAACAGAGGAATTGCCAGCGACAATACGAAAGCGGGCAAAACAAACATCATTTTTCCCGCGCTCTGCACGACAAAATCGGAAATCGAATCTTTGGTAATCGACAGATTGTCCGTGCCGAACAGTTTGTTCAGCGGCATCAATTCGACTTTTTGCCCTTTGACGAACTGAATACCGTTTTTGGACACATAAATTTCGTTCGGAGGCGGGTCTTTGACGGTTTCGTCGCCGCTTGCCGTGTCGATGGTCAAGTGCAGTCCGTCGCCGATTTGATAGCGTCCGAAAAAGTTTTCGGGTTGGACGATTTGACCGTTTTCGATTTGAATATCGGGCAAATCCGTAATTCTTTGCGTAATGATTTCGGGCGAAAACGCGTTGATTAAAATCAGCGAATACACCGCATAAATCACAGCGGCAATCACGGACAGAACGAACAGCGGAACAAATCCTATTCCGTGTCCCGACACGACGTATTTTTCGGACAAATCCCTGTCGTAAAACGAACGGAACAGCAGCGAGAGCGAACATTTTTCACAAATCATGGAAAACCTCCTTTGATAAAACACTTTTGAAATTATAAAAGCCGGAACGCAGTTGGAAAATCCGACAATGCGGCTAAAAAAGGAAATAAAAAGTTGACCGCCGCCCGCTTTGGATTTATACAAAGGAAAGCCAAGACCCTATCGTCTAATTGGTTAGGACAGCACCCTCTCAAGGTGTCAACACGGGTTCGAGTCCCGTTAGGGTCGCCAACATCAATCGGCGGGAACATTCTCGCTGATTTTTTTTATTCCCTATCAATGGCGGAGAATTGCTTTTTCCTTTAAAATAGAATATATAAAAAGAACGTTTGACATTATCGGAGTATTCGCTATGAAAACGCTGTTCTTCGCTTTGCTGCTGACTGTTTTAACCGCCTTTTCCGCCCGCGCCGACGGATTGAAAGCCAGAACCGACATTCCTTTGACCGACGGCGTCAGCTTTAACTATGCCTTTGTCGAAAAACCCAAAGTCGGCGATGTGATTATGAAAATCAAACTGTCGAAACCCGCCGATTCCATTCAGGCGTTTGCCGAATACGATATGCCGTCCATGCGCGGTCATCACGCGTCGGGCAAAGTCGCGTTCAAGCGCAACCGCGCGGGCGACTTCGTTTTGCCGATTCACTTTGCCATGCCCGGCGATTGGGAAATCAAACTGACCTTTGAACAGGACGGCAAAGAACTGTTCGCAGGCGCGGTCGAACTGGATATTTGATGAAACGCCTTGCCGCCGTGTTGGCGCTTTTGCCCTTTGCCGCAAACGCCGCGGATTTGCTGTATTTTGAAGCGCAGGGCATTGCCGGCCGGTCGTCCGCCGAAAACAAGGCGGTCTATCATTCGGCAAGCAAGCATGACGTTATGCAAAAAAACTCAATCGGCTTTGACGGACTGCATAAATTTTCGGGTCAATCGGGCGATTGGGCAAGCGCGGCTTTGCAAATGCGCTTGGCGTACAACGATTCCGGTCACGACTTTACGCCGCAGGTTTACAACGCATGGTTCAAAGTCAAAACCCGTGCGGGCGACGTGTGGGCGGGACATAACAGAATTGCGTTCGGGCTGGCGTCCTATTGGGACACGCACGCCGATTTGCTGGGCGATATGCCGATGCAGGGCGTCGGATTCGACCGCGATTGGGGCATGGGGTGGTCGCTGGACACGGCGGACGGCAATCTGTCCGCTTCGGCAACGACGGGGTCGGGCATGCCGCTTCGGGCTTACGGCAACAAAATTTTCGCAGCCCGCGCCGCCAAAGGCGTTTTGAATTACGACAACTACACGGCGGGTCTGTCCGTCATGGCGGGCAAAACATTAAACACCATGGGGTACGAGATTATGAACCGTTCCCCGAAAAACCAATGGCTGATAGGCTTTGACGGCGCGCTGAACCGCAACAATCTGGAACACAAGGCGGAATTTGACGCGGGGCGATACGACAGCGAACCGTTTTACGCGGCATTGTACCGCTTGACCGTCAAATGGGACGCCGAAGAACGCCTTGCGACCGAAGCGCAGGCGGCTTATGTCAATAAAGCAAAAACCGAAAACTATACGGCGGGCGGCGCGGTCGCTTACAAGCTGACGGGCGATTTGACGGCGCGGATAATGGTTCAGCACCGTTCGCAAAACGCCGAAAATGTTTATCTGGGGCAGCTTTACTGGTATTTCCCGATGTAAGGAGGACAACATGATAAAGCTTTTGTTCGTTTTGATGCTGCTCTGCGGGCGCGCGTTCGCCGCCGTCGGATGCGATTTGAACGATCCCGACCGCGATGTGAAAAGGCTGTTTCCCGACAGCACGGGATACAGAACCGAATATTTGTCCGTCGAAAAGGTCGGCGGAGAACCGCTTTATCAAAAAATGGAAGCCGCCCTTGGCGACAAATTCAGCGGCATTTACGAAAAAATCGACGTGCCGTACACGGTTTACACCGTTTTAAAGGATGGCGCGCCCATAGGCTTTATCCACGGCGTCAACCAAAAGGGAAAATACGGCGGCATGCAGGTCGTTCTGGCTTTGGATACCAAGGGCGTGATTCAAGCTTTTTATTTTCAAAAGCTGACATCAAAACAGGCGGCGGCTTTGCGTTCGCCCGACTTCGGCAATCAATTCAAAGGGTTGTCTTTGCGCGATTTTGCAAATTACGATGTTGCGAATCACGCCTTTCCGCCCGAATCCGCAGCGGCGAAAATCAAAAACCCGACCGCCGAAACGGATGACTTTTACGCCGCTTTGCGCGGAACGAAAAAGAATCTGATTTTAATGGACAACTTTGTTTTCAAAGCGGAGGGCAAGCAATGAATCTGCTGACTTTGGCGTTTAAAAACTTGGAACGGCGCAAACTGCGCACCGCCTTTACAATCGTCGGAATCGCCCTGTCGTCATGGGTTTTGGTGACTTTGCTGGGCTTTAACCAAGGCTACAAAAACGCGCTGAACCGCGACATCGAAGGCATGGGTTTTCAAATCGTTCTGACCGCCAAAGGCTGTCCCTATGAAGCGGCAACTTTGATGCTGAAAGGCGGCACGGGACTGCGTTATATGCCCGAATCGCTGTATCCCGAAATCCAAAACGCGCCCGAAGTTGCGCAGACAACGCCGATGATTATGCATGCGGAATTCGACCCGTACAAAGGCGAAAACGGCGGAACGACCGTCTTTTTGGGCATTGACGCGGCAACTTATCCCGCAATGAAGCCGTACTTTAAATTTTTAAGCGGCGGGTGGTTTTCCGCCCAGAACGCGCGGGAAATCGTCATGGGCTACGAAGCCGCCGAACTGGAACAGCGCGAAGTCGGCGACGCTTACCTGCTGCCGGGAAGCGAACAGGAATTTACGGTCGCGGGCATTTTACAGCGCACGGGAACGCAGGACGACGGCATGATTTTTCTGCCGTTGCAAACTTTGCAGGAAACCTTCAATAAAAAAGGCGTGCTGACCATGATAGGTATTCGTCTGAAAAACGACGTGAACACGGCGGATTTCGAGGAAAAGCTCTATAAAATCCCCGATGTGCAAGTCGTTTCCATGGCGCAGGTGCGCAACACAATCGTGTCGCTGGTAACCAGCGCGAAAATCATCGTGATGTCGGTGGCGGCGATTGCTTTTTTGATTGCGGTGTTCGGCGTGCTGAACACCGTTTTGATGTCCGTGTTTGAACGTTATCAGGAAATCGGCATCTTAAAAAGCATGGGCGCGCTGCCCAAGCATATCTTTATGCTGATTTGGACGGAAACCGTACTGTTGTGCGCTTCGGGCAGTCTGGCGGGCATTGCGTTTTCGTATTTGTTCGCCAGCGTTTCCGAACGCTTGATTCGGGCGTTTCTGCCCTTTGCGCCGCATGGAAATTTGATTGAGCTGACGCCGAACCTGCTTGTCTTTTCATTTCTGGCAATCACGCTGACGGGAATTTTCGGCGGGTTGCTGCCTGCAATCAAAGCCGCGAAAATCCGCCCGTTGGAAGCCATCAGGAGCGAAAACACATGATTATCACCGCCGAACACTTATCCAAAATCTACCGCCGCGGAAACGAAGACGTCAAAGCGTTGAACGACGTTTCCCTGCAAATCGAACGGGGCGAAACGGTTGCCGTCGTGGGGCCCAGCGGATCGGGCAAAACGACTCTGATCAACATTCTGGGGTGTCTGGATAACCCGACGGCGGGAACGCTGACCGTTGACGGCACAACGATTTTCAAGGACGGCAACACGCTTTCCGAAAAAAAGCTGACATTGATTCGCCGCAAATTGTTCGGTTATGTGTTTCAAAAGTTCTTTTTAATTTCGACGCTGACGGTTCGGGAAAACATCATGCTGCCGTCCGTGTTTGACGCGGATTTTACGGCGGACGAACAACGTGTTTCCGAACTGGCGGAAATGCTGGGCGTGGCGCACCGACTGAACCACTTGCCCGCCGAACTGTCGGGCGGGGAAATGCAGCGCGTCGCGATTGCGCGCGCTTTAATCGGCAAACCGCAAGTCCTTATCGCCGACGAACCGACGGGCAATCTGGATTCAAAGCGCACCGAGGAAATCAAAGAACTGCTGTTGAGTTTGAACAAGCACGAAAATCTGACGATTGTCGTTGTAACGCACAACCTTGAATTCGCCAAAAGCGCGGGCAGAGTGCTGACCATTTCGGACGGCCGGCTGACAGAATAACCAAATGGTTTCAAATTTTTTCATACTAAAGTAAAAAAACTCAAGAACCGACCAGCAATCGGCTTCTTTTCCCCGCAAAGCGTTTGACGAACTTTGCAAACAGGGCGCAGAGGACGCAAACGGCTATTGTTGTCGCGTAAACACACAGATGCAGTTCAATCTTGTTTTTTCCGTTTAAAAACGCCTGTACGGCGCGGTAATGCATATTCAGAATATACAACCCGAAGCAATGCAGGAAAAAAATGGAAAAGGAATACTTCGCCAAAAAATGCAGGCACGTTTTCGTCCGGTCAAGCCGGCTGTTTTTCAAAAGGATACAGCACGCTAGAACAAACAGACATTGAAGCACTTTTGAAACCGCATTCCAATCGTTGAACTTGAATTGCAACTTCCACGCGTTGGAACTGTAATCCCTCATCCAAACATTTCCCAAATCAACGGCAAACGTTGTTCCGACAAAAACAAAAAACGGCAATGCGATGAAAACAATACTGATAAACGGAATGTACCAAAAAGCCACGTACCAAAACACATTCAGCCGCAGCCAATCTTTGTTATAAGAAGGCGCTTGTTTTTCAACGCAGAAACGAATGACAAACAATAAAGCGCACATCACCAAATAAGGACTGACAATGTTTTTGAATTTGTTTTTTAAAAACAATTTATAATCAAATCCCCGCTGATAAAAAATATAATAAAACAAAAATCCGGAAATAAAGACAAATAACGCCGTATCGCCCCAAATGAACTGGAATTCATACGCTATCCAATATCTGAAACTGAATTTATCATTGAAGATGTTGATTGAATTTCCTGTTTTTTCATTAAAATCTCCCATAAAATGACAAAGAACGATAAAGAATATCGCAATGCCGCGGAAATAGTCGAATTCGTCCAAAAAATCAGATTTTTTAACCGGTGCGGGAATCGTTTCGGATGCTTTCGTTTTTTTGAAAACAATACTTAGAAATGTGATAAACGCGACGGACAGCAAAATAAAATAATGATAATCTCTGGCGCGCGGATGATAGCGATGCTTGAAATTCAGATTGAAAATTTGTCCGTCTGCGGCATCTGTTACCCATTCAACGCGATTGTCATGCCACAGCTTGCGCGTTTTTGCCTTGTCAGCGATTGTTCGCCCGTCAACCGTTACGGTTTTGTAATCGACATATTGAGGAAACAACCGAAAATCTTTGCGCATATCGATTTGATTGCCGTTGTTCAGAATCGGGGACGGTTCTTTGGGCTTTTTGTTGCGGATTGTATGCCACTGCCCCATCAGTGTAATATGCAGCTTCTCTTTGCCGACAGTCTTAAGCAAGACTTTCTTTTTCAGCCAAAACCAGTAATTGCGAACTTCCACAACAACACAAGATCCATTGTCGTTTTTACACCAATCGGGATAAACTTTTTCCGTACGGCTCATCAATTCTATTTTGTTTTCTTTAGCTCCCGTATTGTAAATGTCCAGCCGTGTCGTGTCGCTTAAAACCAACAATGACGCCAAAAATACAGACAGAACGCAAGAAAAAACATACCAAAACAGGCGCATAAAAAAATCTCCGTAACCCGCCTGAAAAGGCGGATCGGAGAGTTAGAAAATCATACTGTGAGAATGACCGTTTGACCTTTAAAGCTTGCCAATTTAAATCGGGGCTTCTGAACATACGTCAAAACCTCCCCGATCCATAACGGAAATCGGGGATATAATTCCGCTTTGCCATACGCAAAACGGATTGCCGGCGTTTATATCAAACACCGCTCACAGTAAGAGCTTTCTACGGCTCCGAACCTGTTTTTTTCAGGCTCTGTTTGCACACAGCACAATGCCGCGCACATCTAATTAGAAAATTAACGAATTTCAGTCTGAAAAACAAGCGGTAATTTTCTATTGCTTAATTAAGGCATATTTTATTCAGCCATAACAAAAAAATCCCCCTCTTGGCGGATGCGGGAGAGAGATGATTTCCTCTATACACAAGCATTTTCTACGGGAATTTTTCAGTGTTTTATGAGTTTTTTGGACGGATTTAAGGCCGCCGCCTGCAGAGAGGGCTTCATAACGAGGAGCGGTAAAACCGCGACGCGGCGATTCATTTGCAAGATGCTACCGCAAAAGGGGAGTCAGTGGATTGCTTCGCCCGCCAAGGCGGACTCGCAATGACGATTCTTGTTTCCCATATTCGTCATAATAAGGAGCGGTAAAACCGCGACGAAGAGATCCATTTGCAGGATGCTGAAGCAAAGACGGAGTCAGTGGATTGCGTTGTCGCTTCGCTCCGCGCACACACATTTGAGATCAAGCCATATGGCGAGCAAGGGGAAAGTAACGGAAGAAGCCCCGCATAGGGGGAGCGGGGCTTGGAAAGAGGGGAGGAAC
>ERZ808240.131-NODE-131-length-101471-cov-25.058275_pt1 | contig 101471 bp, 87 predicted proteins | sample MGYA00521084_ERZ808240 | MGnify/ENA primary metagenome ERZ808240 (study PRJEB31516, sample SAMN03275571) | gut metagenome | biome: mammalia-associated habitat; material: feces | host: Papio cynocephalus | place: Kenya | collected 2012-08-06 ...
TGTAAGCTTTCTTGAACCCCGCGCCTAGCGCGGGGTTTTCTGAATACAAAAAAAAGAGCCGCAATTTTGCGACTCTTTTCTTTTTGTAATCTGAAACGATTAACGTTTCGAGAACTGGTAGCTGCGGCGAGCTTTGGCTTTGCCGTATTTTTTACGTTCGACAACACGCGGATCGCGGGTCAAGAAACCGGCGCGTTTCAGCGCGGTGTGCAATTCCGGTTCGTAGTTGTCCAAGCAACGGCTGATGCCGTGGCGGATAGCGCCCGCCTGGCCGGACAAACCGCCGCCGGAAACGGTAACGACAGCGTCAAACTGACCTTCGCGATTGGTAACCGCAAACGGCTGGTTAATCAGCATACGCAAAACGGGACGGGTGAAATAAGCGTCCAGTTCTTTGCCGTTGATGGTGACTTTGCCAGATCCGGCTTTCAGCCACACGCGGGCGGAAGCGTCTTTGCGGCGGCCCGTCGCATAAGCACGGCCGAATTTGTCGCGCTGAGGTTCACGGACAACGACCGGTTCTGCGGCAATGGCTTCGGCGGTCTGCTTCAAGTCTTCGAAAGATTTGATTTCAGCCATGGATTAGCTCCTTTTGTTTTTCGGGTTCAACGCGGCAACGTCCAAGAATTCGGGATTCTGGGCGGCATGCGGATGTTCTTTGCCGGCATAGACGCGCAGATTTGTCATCTGTTTGCGTCCCAGCGAATTGCGCGTAATCATGCGTTCAACCGCTTTGATAATAACGCGTTCGGGATGTTCGCCCGCAATGACTTTGCCTGCGGTAACGCCTTTGATGCCGCCGGGATGGCCGGTGTGGCGATAGTACACTTTGTCTTCCAGTTTTTTACCGGTCAAAGCGACTTTTTCCGCATTGATAATGACGACGCAGTCGCCGCAATCCATATGCGGAGTAAAGGAAGTTTTGTGTTTGCCGCGCAAAATCTTGGCGACAAGGCTTGCCAGACGGCCCAGAACCAAGTCTTCGGCATCAATCAGATACCACTTTTTCTGGATTTCGGCAGGCTTAACGGATAAGGTCTGCATAGAGTTATTCCCTACATTAGAGTTAAAAACTGCAAGCAAGATACCCAATCGTCCGCATGGTGTCAACAAAAATCATCACAGAAAAATCTTTTGTTTTCAAATAATTACAAGATAGGTATTATTTTACCTTCCGCAAAAGCCTTTTCAGCGGCGCGGTTGCAGGCAAAAACAAATATCTTTTATTTTCACCGCAACCGGCGTAGTTTAAAAAATATACGGGAGTTCAGCCATGTCCAAAATCGCCGTCCTTGTTCCTTGCCGCAACGAAGCCGTCACCATTGGCGACGTCATCAAACAGGCACAAGCCGCCCTGCCCGACGCCGGCATTTATGTTTACGACAACAAATCGACGGACGGTTCGGCCGAAATCGCCCGCAAGGCGGGCGCTGTCGTGCAAAACGTTTCGGAGCGCGGCAAAGGCGGCGTCATGCGCCGAATGTTTCAAGACATTGACGCTGACATATATATAATGACGGACGGCGATACGACTTACGACATCGCCCGCGCCCCCGATTTGATTCGGGAATTGACCGGTAAACACCTGCAAATGGTCGTTGGAAAGCGCAAACATTCGGACGCCGCCGCTTACCGCGCGGGACACTGTTTCGGAAACAAAGCCTTAACCGGATTGGTGCGTCTGCTGTTTCACGCCCAAACGCACGATATGATGTCGGGATTCCGCGTTTTTACAAAAGAATTTGCCAAATCGTTTCCCGCAAAATCAAACGGCTTCGAGCTGGAAACGGAAATGACGATTTTCGCCGCCAAAAACAACCTGCCCGTCGGCGAAATCGAAACCGATTATTTCGCCCGTCCGCGCGGATCCGTCAGCAAACTGTCCACTTACAAGGACGGAGCGAAGATTCTGCTGATGATTATTCGTCTTTTTTTGCATTGATTTTTTAATCCGAATCCGCCATAGTTTCAGACATTGCGATGATGGAAACAACAATGAACGACAGCATTTTTTCCCCCGAAAACACTTTTGCCCCGTCAAAAGACATTCAATTCAACATCCCTTTGCACGTCGAATTGGAAGACAACGGCGGCACGGTTGAATTCAAGTCTTTTTACGAGGCCGGCCGTTTCGCTTACGACGAACTGAAAGCTTGGATTGACTTGTTCGGCAAAGAAACCGCGGACAAAGGATTTTTGCAAAACATCATTGATTTTCAGCTGCACACGCCCCGAACGATTTGCGCTGTCGCCGAATCCGTGCTGAACGGGGAAACGCCCCCGACGGACGGATTTTCCGTCATTCGCAAGGAATTGAACAATTATCTGAGCTACAAGTGCATTTTCAGCGGCGGCACAATCGGCAAAATGGCCGTTGTCATGTACCGCTACGAACCCATGCTGATGGGCATTGTCGCGGGAGCCGCGGGATCGGCATCCCTGTCCGACGTGATCGAGTATTTCTCCCACGCCGACGCGGAAAGCTTTACATTCGGCTATGCGTTTACCATGCACTACCGCACCAATATTCAGCCTGAAATGCTGGACGGAAAAGTGGCGGATACCTTGCGCAAAATCAATCACATCATCCGCCGCGTCGAACTGGCGGACAAACAAATCAAGCCGATTGCGCAGGAACAGCTGGCTTTGCAGCAAAACATCGAAGAAGCCCGCCGTCAGCTGCAAACTTACCGTAGCGACGTCGCGGAATACATTTCAAGATTGGTGGCGGAAATCAAGCAGACATCCGACAGCGCAATCAACGAAATGTGGAATCAGCTGAACTTGATTCAAAACGATCACGAACGCCAGCTGGCTTCTTTGCGGCAAAGCGTATCCAGCCGCATCCGCTACGGTACCGCTTTGGATTATTGGAACGCCCAACTGTCTTTGAATCAAGCGAAAGCCAACCAAATGACGGGATGGTACGTGATTTCGGGACTGTTTTCGGTTACCTTTTTGGGATTAATCGGATTTCTGGTCAAAAAGTACATGGCGCAAGTCGCCTCGTTCGTTCCTTTTATGCTGCTGCTGTTGCCCTTGACCGTCGCCTGCGGCTTGTTCTGGCTGTTGCTGCAAACCAGAAGCCGTTATGAAAAAGCGGCCGCACAAGCGCAGGAAAAAGTGTCCCTGCTGGAAACGCTGGCCGCGCTGGAAACCGAAGGAAAAGCAAAAGAAACCGATCGCGACGGCGTTTTGGAATCGATTTTCAAAACCACTTTCACGCCGCCGACGCCGGCATTGGCAACCGCCGACCAAGAGGCCGCCGCCCGTTCGGAAAACGGCTGACAGACTACTTTTTAACAGCGGCGTTTTGCACTTTTTCAAACAAGGTCACCGCTTCGGGCGACGGCGGATTCAAATCGCGAAGCAGAGGGTCTTTCAGCCATTTGACCGTTTTCTGTGAACCTTCGACGGAATAAGTTACAAAGCAATAATCCGCGCCGGCGTCCAATCCCCCCGACTGCAGGGCTGAAAAATTCGATTTATCCGCCAAATCGAACAAAGCTTTAGCCTTCGAGGCGTCCGTCATCAGCAGCTGTTGGAAACGGGTGTCAATTCTGTCTATTTGCGGATAATCGTCAATTCCGTAAAACTCCCCCGTTTCCAAAACATACACGCCCTTGGCTTTCGATCCGAACACATTTTGCGTCGGCGCGCAGCCGACAAGCATTTTTTTCGGAAAACGCGCGGGAGCTTTCGCCGTTTTTCCGGATTCATCCCGATTCAAATCGTTCACATAGTACGAGGCGTCCTGCCGCGTTTTTTCACCCATGGCCCGCGCATTTCCCGCTTGAAGCACCGGCAAAACAACGGCGCAGGCCGTCAGCAACGCTCTTTTATACCGCATTTTGTTTTCCTTTCTGTCCACCTTTTCTTTTTTTTCAAAAAATTTTCCAAAAAACGCATTTTTTCTGAAAAAAAGTCTGGCGAAACGATAAAAAATGTCATATCATTCTTATAAACAATTAACCCAACGAGTTCAACGACTCTTTTTCAAAGGTGACTTCTATGGCGATTTTAAACGAATATGAATTGCATCTGTTGGCGATGATGTCCGGTATCGACGAACACGCAACCATCGAAAACAAACAGTCTTTGCTGGTGGCTTTGGATGTTTTGAAGCCGCAAGGGAACATGAGCGACGCCGATTACGCCGCTGAAATCAACAAGACTTTGAACAAATCTTTGGATGAACAGTACGCGAAGCCTTTGGCAAACGTTTCCGTTTTGCGCAAAGACCGCCAGAACCGCGTTGAATTCGTCGTTCCCGCAGGGCATGACAATGAATCCTTGACTTGGGGCGTTACCGAGGAAAACGGCGCCAAACACAACGGTTCCGTCAAAATCGCCGACACTCAAATGTGCTATGGCGTCGACGGTCAGCCGATGCGCCGCGAAATCAACGGCGTCACTTATGAAAAACGTTCGTTTGAACTGAACGCCGATATGGAAATGGGGTATCACACGCTGGAAGCGCAAATCCCAGGTCAGCCCAAAGCCAAAGCGGAAATGATTTACGCGCCGACGAAATGTTACGACCCGATTGACATCAAAAACGGCGGCAAAGCTTGGGGCGTTCCCGTTCAGCTGTACGAACAGCGTTCCGATGAAAACCAGGGCATCGGCGACTTGTCCGACTTGGCGGAAATCGCGGACACCATCGGCAAACACGGCGCAGGCATCGTCGGCGTCAACCCGCTGCACGCCATGTTCCAGAACGGCGCGGAGGAAGCGAGCCCCTATTCGCCCGCCAGCCGCACCTATTTCAACCATATCTATTTGGATGTGACCGCCGTTCCCGACTTCAAGGACAGCAAAGAAGCGCAGGCGCTGTACGATTCGCCCGAATACACCGAAAAACGCCGCAAAGCGCAGGATACGGTCGATGTTGACTACACGTCCGCGTTCGAGCTGAAAAACCCGATTCTGGACAAATGCTTCGACACGTTTGAAAAATCCGCGTCCCCCGAACGCCGCGCCGCGTTTGAATCGTTCAAGGCCGAAGGCGGCAAACGTCTGGAAGACTTCGCAACATGGCAGGCTTTGTCCGACCACTTCTCGAAAGCCGGCCCGAAAAGTTTTGACTGGCGCGATTGGCCCAAGGAATATCAAGATCCTTCGACGCCCGAAGTTCAAGCTTTCAAAGAACAGAATAAGAAACAGGTTGAAAAGTACACCTATCTGCAATGGGAAACCCTGCGCCAGATGGAAAACGTACAGGATGTCTGCCACAACAACGGCATGAAAGTCGGGCTGTACACCGACATCGCCGTCGGTAGCGCTCCGTTCGGCTTTGAAGGCTGGGGCTGCAAAGATTTGTACATGAAAGCATCCGCAGGCGCTCCCGCCGACATTCTGAGCCCCAACGGCCAGAACTGGGACGTTTTGGGCTTCAAGCCGAAAGCACTGAAAGAAACGGGATACAAGCCGTTCATCGAAATGTTGCGCAACAACATGAAAACGTCGGGCTGCACCCGTTTGGATCACGTTTTGCAGTTGGCGCGTCTGTACATGATCCCGCACGGCAAAACCGCGAAGGAAGGCGCGTTTGTTTACTATCCCGTTGATGACCTGATGGCTGTCGCGGCGTTGGAATCCAACCGCAACAAATGCATGCTGATTGGCGAAGACTTGGGGCAGCTGCCTCCGGGTTTCCAAGACAAGCTGATGGATCACGGTATTCTGTCGTACCGCGTGTTGCCTTTTGAACGTCAGTGGGGCTATCAGAACGGCAGCGACAACAACGCGTTCCGCCATCCCGAAGAATACCCGCAGTATTCGACGGCGGCTCCGTCCACGCACGACACGCCGTCGCTGGCCAGCCAATGGACAGCGCGCGACGTGCACTTGAAAGACTACTTGGGCTATTACGAAAGCGACCAGCAGCGCAATATGGAATTCAGACAGTATGAAACCCAGCGTTGCGCCATCAACTACGCCTTGAACGAAAAAGGCAGCTGGCAGAAAGTCGGGGCGATGCCCGTTTCCGACCCCGCTCACGACACCCGCTCCGTTCCGTACAAATTTGAACAGGCGATTGCGGACTACTTGGGACAGTCGAAATCGGCGATGCTGTTGTTCCCGTTCTCGGATATGTTCCGCACGAACTACATGGGCAACATCCCCGGCACGCGTCAACGTCATGCGTCCAAGAGCGAAAACGTCCAGAAAGTCTTTGAACAGGGCGGCGCAAGCAACATTCCTTGGAAGAACTGGCGTCCGAAGATGCACTTGAAAGTCAACGAAATCAAAGAGGTTCCCGTGTTCAAGGAAATTTCCACGATTTTGAACGGCTACCGTCAGGCGGGCAACGAAAATTCTAAAATCAAGGATCCGCAGGTTCCCGATTTCAAACGCCCCGGCCGCACGGAAAACAAACAGCGTGACGCAAAACGCGTTGTAACCCTGTACCAGAGCTTGGCAAACAGCGGATACTTCCAGACATACGCTTACGACATCATTGCGGCGAAGTTCTCTGAAAAGCATCGTCAGCGCGATGTTCAGAAAACAGAAGAGTTCAAAAAGAACTACGAAAGCCGTCGGCAGGCGATTGAGGAAAAGAAACGCCAATACCAGCAAAACGGCGCGGCCAGCAAGGTTCTGAACGTTCAGAAATTGCAATCCAACCGTTCGCGTTAAAAAAGGATTTTCAACTGAAAAGCCCCTTTCCGAAGGGGCTTTTTACGTTACTTTTTTGTTCATTCCGTACTGTTTTTGTTCTTGAATTTTTAACCTTTTTTCTTTAAAACAATCGGCAATGAAACAAAGGATTTGAAATGCAAGCGATTGACCTCAGCCGATTGAACCCCGAACAGCGCCAAGCCGTCGAAACAACCGAAGGCCCCGTACTGGTTTTGGCGGGTGCGGGTTCGGGAAAAACCACTGTTTTGACGACGCGTTTGGCGCACATCATCCAAACGGGAAAAGCACTGCCCTTTCAATGTTTGGCGGTGACATTCACAAACAAAGCCGCCAACGAAATGACCGAACGTCTGCAAACGATTATCGGCGAAGACGCGCGCGCTTTGTGGCTGGGGACTTTCCACAAAATCGGATTGCGGATTTTGCGAAACCATCCCGAAAAAGTCGGGCTGGCTCATGGCTTTACGATTTTGGACGCCGCCGATCAAGAGCGTTTGTTAAAACAAATTATGACCGCTGACGGGCTGGATTTGAAGGAAAACCCGCCTCAGCTGATTATGGGGCAAATCCAAAGGCTGAAAGACCAGGGACTGACACCCGATAAAGCCAATCAGTCGCCCAATCCCGCCTCGCCTTTGGCTGTTCACCTGTACGAAACGTACCAGACGCGCTTGAAAGCGATGAACGCGGTCGACTTCGGCGATTTGCTGCTTTATTGTGTCGAGCTGTTTCAAAAATATCCCGAAGTGCTGAAAGCTTTCCAGCGCCAGTTCCGCTATATTCTGGTGGACGAATACCAAGACACGAACGTCGTTCAATATCTCTGGCTGCGGCTGTTGGCAGGATATCATCATAATTTATGCTGCGTCGGCGACGACGACCAATCCATTTATTCTTGGCGCGGGGCGGAAGTCGGCAACATTCTGCGCTTTGAACAGGATTTTCCGAACGCAACCCTGATTCGATTGGAAAGCAACTACCGTTCGACCGCGCATATTTTGGCAGCGGCGGCGGGATTGATTGCCAACAACGTTCATCGTTTGAGCAAGACTTTGCACACCGCCCCCGGACGGGAAAACGCCGTCGGGGAAAAAGTTCTGGTCACAGGCGTATGGAGCGGCGACGACGAAGCGCGCAAAATCTGCGACCAAATCGAAGCCGAACAGCGGCGCGGAACAAAGCTGTCGCAAATCGCGGTCTTGGTGCGCGCCAGCTTTCAAACCCGCGCGATTGAAGACGTTTTATTGAACGCGGGCATCCCGTATCGCGTCATTGCGGGCATGCGTTTTTATGAACGCGAGGAAATCCGCGACGCGTCGGCGTACATCCGCCTGCTGGTCCACCCCAAAGACGATATGGCTTTTCTGCGCATCGTGAACAAGCCGCGACGCGGCATCGGCGACACGGCTTTGCAAAACATCCAAGTCCGCGCCCGCGCCGACGGGTCGACCATGTTTGAAGCGGCGCATGCCCTGTTGGCGGAAAAAGCGATTAAAGGCACGGCGAAAACGGGATTGGAAAAATTCTTCGCTTTGTTTGATTCTTGGCGTGATTTGCTGACTCAAGGCGAACCGCCCGAAGAACTGCTGCGCCGCATGTTGGACGAAAGCGGCTATATGGAAATGCGCCGCACGGAAAAAACGCCGGATGCCGAGGGGCGCGTTGAAAACCTGCAGGAACTGGTCGGCATTATCAAAGAATACGACAATTTCGACGATTATTTGGAATATATCTCCCTTGTCATGGAAAACGACACGGCGGCGGCAACGGGCGATTCGGTGTCGCTGATGACTTTGCACGCCGCAAAAGGGCTTGAATTCGACTGCGTTTTTCTGCCGGGGTGGGAGGAAGGAATCTTCCCGCACCAAAAATCGCTGGATGAAGGCGGCGAAAAAGCTTTGGAGGAAGAGCGCCGTTTGGCTTATGTCGGCATCACCCGCGCGAAAAAACAGGTTTACATCAGCTTTGCAGGATCGCGGCGCATGTACAACCAATGGCAAAACAATCTGCCGTCGCGATTCATCAACGAACTGCCCGCGGAACACGTCCGCATGCAAAGCGCGATTTCGGACAACTACGGGTACGGCGGATACAATAAAAGCTATACAAACGACGATTATTCCTATAAAAATAACTATGGATACAGAAAAACGGGATTTTTCAGCACACCCGAAAAGCCCGCTTTTCAAAAAGGAACGGAAGTGTATCATGAACGTTTCGGACACGGGCGCGTCACAGGGGCGGAGGGCAAAACCGTCCAAGTCTACTTTGACGAATACGGTACGAAAAAAGTCATGGCTGATTATTTGGAAAAACTGTGATGGAAACAAAACCTGCGGACAACTGGCAACTTTCTTTTGTTTTGGCGGCGGACGCCGTACCGTTTTTTGAACGCGCTCTGGACGGCGACGACACCGCTCTGCTGGCCAGCGAAATCGAAACGGGCGCGGATAAGGGCAAATGGAAACTGGAAGCGATTTTTCAAGACAAACCCGACGAAGCCGCTTTGCGCGCCAATCTGGAAATCGCGGCGACAATGGCGGGCATTGACCTGCCGCCGTATCAGCTGACCGCGCTGGCACAGCGCGACTGGCTGCGGGAAAGCCTTATCAGTTTCAAACCCGTGGATATCGGCCGTTACTACATCTACGGTTCGCATATCAAAGAACCGCCTCCCCCGACGAAAATCGCGCTGAAAATCGACGCGGCGACCGCGTTCGGTTCGGGTGAACACTTTACGACCAAAGGCTGTCTGATGGCGCTGGAGGAAATTTCGCATTACCGCCGCCCGAACAAAATTTTGGATATGGGCTGCGGATCCGGCATTTTGGGGCTTGCCGCCGCCGCGACGTTCCACACGCATGTTTTTGCCGCCGACATTGACCCCGAATCTGTCCGTGTGACTTTGGAAAACGCCCGCAACAACCACTTGGCGCGCTATATCACGGCGCAGGCGGGAAACGGCTACAAACCCGCCGCGGTGCGCACGCACGGTCCGTACGATTTGGTGTTTTCAAACATCCTTGCCCGTCCGCTGACGCTGATGGCGAAAGATTTGGCGGCAAATCTCGCCCCCGACGGCTTGGCGATTTTGTCCGGTTTGCTGAACAGACAGGAAGAATGGGTGCTGAGCGCGCACCGCCGCGTAGGATTGGAACTGAAAAAACGCTACCGCTTGGAAGGCTGGAGCACGCTGATTGTCGGACGATAAGGAAACCTTGCCATGAATGAACGCTTGACCGCCGTACGCGAATGGATGCTGAAAAACGGATTTTTCGGATTGGTTGTGCCGCGCGCCGACGAATTCCAAGGCGAATATGTTGCGCCAAGCGCGGAACGTCTGGCATGGCTGACGGGCTTTACGGGGTCGGCCGGCGAAGCGGTGATTTTCCTTGACCGCGCGTTTTTGTTTGTCGACGGACGCTATACTTTGCAGGCGCAAAAGGAAACGGACGAAAAGCAAATCACAGTCATCCAAACTCCCGACGGACAGGCGGCCGACTGGCTGTTTGCCGCTTTGCCGCAAGGGGCCGTCATCGGCTACAATTCATGGCTTTACACCCCGTCCAAAGTCAACAAAATGAAAGCGGCGGGCGGTAAAAACAGCGCGGTTTTCACCCCTGTTCCCGTTGACCCGATTGATTTGCTGTGGCAGGACAGACCGCTAAACGGCGGCGGCTGGGCCGTTGCTTTGCCCGAACGGTTTACGGGATTGGACAGCACGTCCAAAATCGCGGATATTACAGCAGCTTTGGGCATTGACCAAGACGACGCTTTATTGCTGACAAATCCCGAATCCGTCATGTGGATTTTGAACGTCCGCGGAAACGACATCCCGTACATTCCTTTGGTTCAATCCTTTGGCATTTTATACAAAAGCGGAACTTTCCAGTGGTTTGTCGACACGAACAAAATCACGGATTCCGTCAGAAAACAGCTGAGCCCGCTGGTGGAAACCGTTCCGATGTCAGCTTTTGCACAGGTACTGGACGTCTTGGCCGCACAACATGCCAAAGTGTGTTTGGACACGACAAACTGCTCTGCGTGGGCGTATGACAGGCTGACCGACGGCGGGGCTGTCGTTCATGACAAAGAAGACCCCTGCCTTATCCGCAAAGCGTGCAAAAACATCACAGAGCGCAACGGCGCGGTCAACGCCCATGTCAAAGACGGCGCGGCGGTCTGCAAATTTTTGGCGTGGTTTGACGAACAGGCGCCCAAAGGCGGCTTGACGGAAATGGACGCCGTCAAAAAAATGCACGATTTGCGCGCCGAAAATCCGCTGTACCGCGGCGAAAGCTTTGCGACAATCGCGGCTTCGGGCAAAAACGCCGCTTACATTCACTATCACACAAACGAAACCAATAACGCCCCGATTCAAAAAGACGCCATGTTTTTGATTGATTCGGGCGCGCAATATCTGGACGGAACAACAGACATCACGCGCACCGTCGCGGTCGGAACGGTTTCGCCGTTGGAAAAGAAACGCTTTACCCAAGTGCTGAAGGGACATATCGCTTTGGCAACCATTGCGTTTCCAGAAGGAACAACGGGGGCGCAACTGGACATTCTGGCGCGGCAGTTTTTATGGCGCGACGGCATTGACTACGCCCATGGAACGGGACACGGCATCGGCAGCTATTTAAGCGTCCATGAAGGTCCTCAACGCATTTCGCGCGGCGGCAGCCGTGTCGCCCTCGCCCCCGGCATGCTGATTTCCAACGAACCGGGATACTATAAACCCAACGCATTCGGCATCCGTTTGGAAAATGTTGTCATGGTCGAACCCCTGCCCCCGACGGAAGGTTCTGAAATGAAAGTTTTGGGGCTGTCGACTTTGACGCTTGCCCCGTTCGACCGCAGATTGATTGATAAAACCCAACTGACTTTGCGGGAAAAGGCGTGGCTGGACGGTTATCACGCCCGAATCAAACGCATTGTCACGCCGTTGGTTGACCGCGCTACGGCGGAATGGCTGTCCAAAGCCTGCGCCCCGCTGTAAGGTTTTCCCATGCGTGCGGGCATTACTTTCTTTGTGTCGGGCTGTCTGCTGATATTGCTTTCCGCGGTTATGGTCGTTCCGACCGTGCTGGATTTTGCAGACGGGCAGACAGCGGCGGGAACGGCGTTCGGCTTGTCCGCCATAATGACGGGTTTTTCCGGCGCGCTGCTGTTTTTGACATTTTACAACCGTTATGAAAAACTATCCGTGCGGGAAATGTATTTAACGACGTCCATTGTTTGGGTCGTCGCCTGCTCTTTTGCCGCCCTGCCGTTTTATTTTGCCCCTGTTCCCATGGATTATACGGATGCGTTTTTTGAAGCCATGTCCGGCTTGACCACCATGGGCGCGACGATTATCCGCGACTATTCGCAATTTTCCCGCGGTATTTTGTTATGGCGCGGAATACTGCAATGGATCGGCGGGCTGGGAATTATTGTCATCGCTTTGGGTGTCCTGCCTTTGCTTCGTATTGGCGGCATGCAGTTGTTCTCAATGGAAAGTTCGGACAAATCCGGCAAGAAAATGCCCAAAACGTCCCAAATCATCGCCACTATGATGATTATTTACATCGCATTCACGGCTGCCTGCATTTTTTGTCTGACTTTAACTGAATTGACGCCGTTTGAAGCAGTTGCTTACAGTCTGGCAACCATACCGACGGGCGGGTTTGCCCCGCGCGCGTCCTCCGCCGCCGATTTGTCCGCCGCCGCACAATGGGTGCTGGTGTTTTTTATGTTCATATCGGGTCTGCCGCTGCTTTTATCCTATTCCGTTTTGAAAAAAGACTGGAAGCAAATCAAAAGCGACATGCAAATCAAAACGTACGTCGTCTTCACCCTTGCCGCCGGCGCAGGCTTGACGGTTTGGCTGACGGCGACGCACCCCGAAATGTCTTTTTCGACCGCTTTGAGAAATATGACGTTCAGCTTTGTCGCCGCGCTGACTTCAACAAACTTTTCGGTCTGCGATTTGGAAAGTTACGGCGTTTTTGCGGTTATGTTTTTTACGTTTTTAATGCCCGTAGGCGCGTGCAGCGGATCGACTTCCGGCGGCATCAAGCTGTTTCGCTTCAACATTATCTATTTGTTTTCCGTGCAGTATCTGCGGCACAAGCTGTTGCCTCACGGCGTTTTCATCGCGAAATACAACGGGCGTCCTTTGACCGAAGAAATCACCTCCGGCGTTTTCGTTTTTCTGGCGATTTTTTTGATGTCCGCAATGGCGTCAATGCTGGCATTGGCTCTGTTGGGATTGGATTTTATAACCGTTGTAACAGGGGTGATTTCGGCTTTGGGCAACGCGGGAATTGCATTCGGTCCTGTTATCGGTTCAACGGGAAGCTTTGCCGATTTGCCGAATGCGGCCAAATGGATTCTGTCGGCGGACATGATGCTTGGCCGTTTGGAGTTCATCACCGTTTTTGTTGTTTTACTGCCGCTGGCTTGGCGCAAAGAAAAGAAAAACTACTGATTTTTCGGAGCGGGTGCGGAAATCGTCCCTGCAGGGTTTTCCGTTACTTCATCCCCCCACTTATCCACCAATTTACGCTGCAAATCACGCAAAAACTGCACGCGGCGCTGATCCGCCATTTCAACAATGCTCAAAATAATGGGCGGAATACAACGGGAAAAAATAAAACCGATGGCGGCGGATCCGAAAGCCACAAATATTGTTTTAAAATCAAAAAACAGACCTATCGCGCCTTCCAAAGAATTGTCTTCAAACCACAAACGGAATAAAAACGGCAGCGTCCCCGCAAAATTCATTCCGCCGACGCACAGCCATTTGTATTTGTAGCGCAGTTTGTATTTATTTTCCAAAACAAGCGAAACCAAAGTCGGCAGCATGGCCAACAGAAAAAACAATACCGTTGCCTTTAAAACCAACAAAATCGGAAACAACAGAATACAGGTAATGAACGTTCTGAATTTGCCTGTTTTTTTTTCGCTCATTTTCTAACCTCTTAAAAAACGCGCCACCAGCAGCAACAGCATAACCAGCAAAGCAATGGAAAAAGAAACAATGGCGGCGACTTCGTACCCCAGCATCATTCCGTGTTCCACCCGTTTTTCGCGATTGCCGTCCAAAGTTTCGATTTCCTTGGAAATCTTGACATAATCCCGTCTGGCCTGTTCAAAATTGCGCATATCGGACAGGCGTTCCTCTTTATCGTCCAAAAAACGGTACAGTTCCGGCAAGCTGCCTTTGCGGATATACTTCGGCAATTCTTTTTCCAGCTGTTTGCGTTTTTCCAAACTGTGGTAGTTGTTGATAATCGGCACAATATGACGTCCCAACCAAGAACACATGCCATACAGTTTGTCCGGACCGAACGTCCATTGCAAAGTGGAATACAAACTCAATATTCCCTGCGCCGCAACGTTTTCTTTCGGGGAATTCAGCAAAGAGATTTGTTCCCCCAGTTTTGTGCCGAAATTCACGGAAATGAACGCGGCAATATGTCTGTCGACGGGATCCGTTTTGGCATCCACTTTTTTGGACGCCTGTTCCAGCGCTTCGGTCAAATCGCGCACATTGTCCACATAGTATTTTTTAACCAGCGGGCTTTGACACGGAACGCCTTCCGCCGTTTCATACAAAACGCGCTCAATCCCCATGCCCAAATCCGGTTTTTTCAAAGTAACCTGCATGGCTTTGACCTGCTGCGCCGCCACGCGATCATTTTTCAGACTGTACCAGCTTTCCAAAAATCCCGTTGTAATTATGCCGATTAAGGGCTTGATGTCCCTGTCTTGCAAAACGGATACGGCCAAAACATATCCCAGCGCATCGGGCATAAACGACCAGTCGCGCAAATGCAAGGGAGCCTCCGGATGCAGCAGCATGCAAGTTCTGGAAACAATGAAATCATCCTGCCGTTCTTTTTGCGAAAAAGCGAAAACCGCCATTTCCAAAGTTTTGGCAATGGCTTCCGCGGTCTGCTTGTCCTCAAAGCCGCGCAAAATCCACGTCATCAGCCGTTCCGACCGAATGGCTTCCGCCGCCAAATCCCAGTTGTAAAAAAACGCCAAAGCCAAACTGCGGTAGGAAAAATGCTCTTGGTTATTGAAAATGAAAGGCCTTTGCGATGTTTTTCCCGCTCTGACCTGCACGGGGGTCAAACGCCGCCCGTCAATCCATTGCTGAACCGACGAGATGTCCCAGCGCTGTTCAACGGAATCGGACAGAAGTCCGCGCAACAGCTCAATCAGCGCCAAAGCGATGCGTTCCTCGCCGATAATCGTCGCGTACGATCCTTTGCGCACTTTCAGTTCCGCCAGTTCCGGCATGGACAGTCCTTCCACGGGATTGTGCCCCAGCCCCAGCCACATCAGCGTCGCCCCCAAAGCGTACAAATCGTCCGCCGTAACGCCGTTGCCGCGTCCTTCGGGCTGGCAAAGCATGGAAGGAATGGTTTCACAAACCCCCGGCTGATCATAAGCCGGCGGAACGGAAATGCAGTCCCCCAAAACGATTTGCGTTTTTTCGGCATCCATATAAAACAGGTTGTCGGGACGAATGGCGCGGTGAGTCAGCCCGCGTATAGCCAAATTGTTGACACCCATCAGCAAAGGCCGTACCCATTTGGATACCAAATCAACCTCTTCCTTGGATAAAACGGGGGCGAATTTTTTGCCCATGACAACGCGTCCGCCCAACGGACGTTCATAAATCAAAAAAAACGTTCTTTGGCGCATGGGTTTCCAATATGCGACGCCGCTTGCCACCAAAGGCAGAAGCCCCTCCACTTTCGATCCGGAACGCAAGCGGACGTGATCCTTGCGAACCGGCAAATCGGGGCGGCATACATACGCAAAAATGCGGCGATCCGGAGCATTTACATCTTCGGCTTGATACGCTTTCGCATTTGGCATATCCAGCAAAGGCAGCGGCAAATGCAGAAAAACGCGGTAATTGTCACTGACCACCGCTACAAAATCATCATGTTCCGCATTTTCGGTTTTGGAAGCCTTTTCAATGATTTTCTGTTCGGTTTCCGTTGCCGTTTTGACTTTTTCTTCCAAATCCGCCATTGTTTTTCCGATTTTCCCCGATTGAAAGGGGGAAATTTACCCTTTCAGCTGTAAATTTCCCCCAGTATATCAAACGGTTTAACCAGAATAAACAGTTTTTTACGATTGATACGGGTCTATGCGAATGATTGTGTCTTCACGTTCGGGGCTGGTCGAAATCATGCCGACTTTGACGCCCGTCAGCTGTTCCAAACGTTCAATATATTTTTTAGCGTTTTCGGGCAGCTGCGCATAGTCGCGAATACCGTACGTTGACGATTTCCACCCCGGCAGAGTCTCATAAACAGGCTTGACATCCGCCCCCGCTTTGACCTGCATGGGGAAGCAATCCAGCTTTTTGCCGTTCAGTTCGTAACCGACGCAAACTTTGATTTCGTCGAACTGGTCAAGAATATCCAGCTTCATCACGGCCAATTCATGAACACCGTTGACGCGAACGGCTTGACGCACCAAAACCGCATCGAACCAGCCGCAGCGGCGGGGACGCCCCGTAACCGTGCCGAATTCACGGCCGACTTCGCGGATTTTGTCGCCGTCGACATCAAACAGTTCGGTCGGGAAAGGACCGGCGCCGACACGCGTCGTATAAGCTTTGACAACCCCGATAACTTTGTCGATGTATTTCATGCCGACACCCGAACCGACGGCGGCCTGTCCCGCAATCGTGTTCGACGACGTCACATACGGGTACGTTCCGAAATCGTTGTCCAGCATGGTGGCTTGAGCCCCTTCAAACAGCAGGGAAGCCCCATCGTCCAGTTTGTCCGCCAGAATTTTCCACGCGGGAACGACATAAGGCGCAAGGAAATCCGCAATTTCATCCAGCTGTTTCAGCAAATCGGCAGCATTAACCTGCGGCTGCCCCATGCCTTGGCGCAAAGCGTTGTGGAAACGCAGCAGATTTTCGACTTTGTCCGCCAGCGTTTCTTTTTCAAACAAATCGCCGACGCGAATGGCGCGGCGGCCGACTTTGTCTTGATACGCGGGACCGATGCCGCGTCCCGTCGTTCCGATTTTGGATTTGCCGGCGGCTTCTTCGCTCATATGGTCCAATTCGCGGTGAAGCGGCAAAATCAAAGTCGCCAATTCCGAAATTTTCAGCACGGAGGGCGACACTTTCGCGCCCAAATCGGACACGCGCTTGATTTCGTCGCGCAACGCCCACGGATCGACAACCACGCCGTTTCCGATAACGGACAGTTTGCCGCGCACAATACCCGACGGCAACAAGGATAACTTATACGTCACGCCGTCGACGACCAAAGTGTGTCCCGCGTTGTTTCCGCCCTGGAAACGCACGACAACATCCGCCTTTTCGCTCATCAAATCGACGATTTTGCCTTTTCCTTCATCGCCCCACTGGGCGCCTATGATTACGATATTGGACATTTTTGTTTTCTGCTCCTTGTTACAACGGACGAAGCGTCCCGTCCGCATAGATAAAGCCGCACGACAAGCGCCGCGCTTCAGCCTCCCCATCGTTTGACAAACCGCAAACGACGGTGTACCCGTTCAACCGTTCCGTTTCAGCAAACGGCGTGTTTAAGGGGACGAACACCCGCTTTTCAAGTGCGGGAATTTTTAAAACGGACTGAATTTCCGTCATCAGCAATGTTACGCCGACGGCGGGTTCGCCCGATTTTCCTTTGGCGGAAGCGATATAACGCCCTCCCCGTCCCAATTCGACGAACGTATCCGTTCCGTATAAAGTAAAAGCGATTCCGCAGTGATATTCAAACCCGCGGTTTTCCAGCGCATCCGCCGTGATTTTCAAAGAATTGCCGTATTTTTTCAATATGTCGGCGACCTGCGCCAAGCGGCGACATTCGGCGCGCGCCTCTTCGGGCAAATCAAGCGTATCAAGCAATGCCAAAACACGGTTGCAGTCGCCGTATGCGTCAAACAAAATATCAAACACGGGCAAAGCCGCCCGTCCGCTTTGTCCCAATCCGTTCAAAAATTTGCGGGCGGCGGAAAAATCCTTTTGATTGATGAAATCGGCCAAAGATTCCGCCGCTTCGCAATCAAACCCGTAGGCGCGGCACAAAGCGGGAAACAAAGTCGGCAAATTCAAATCAATCGAAACTTTTTCAATTCCGATGTTTTTCAAAGCTTTCAAAGCCAACAGCACAACTTCGGCATCGGCTTGCGCGCTGTCAGCGCCGATCAGCTCCGCCCCGACCTGCAAAATCTGGCGCGCGGGATTCAGCTGAGTCCCCTTCAAGCGCAAAACATGTCCCGCGTACGCCAAACGCAAGGGACGCGGTTCGTCCGCCAAGCGGGTCAAAGCGATTCTGGCGATTTGATCCGTCATATCGGCGCGAATTCCCATCGTTTTTCCGGACAAGGGATCGACCAAACGGAAAGATTGACTTTTCAAGTCATCGTTTTGTCTGAAAAAAAGCGTTTCCTCGAATTCAGCCATAGGCGGGGAAACGCGCTGATAGGCGTAACTTTGAAAAGTGTGTATTATCCGCTCGACCGCGTCGGCTTCATTGGAAGCAAACGGCGGCAACACATCTGTCATTCCCACAGGCAGCAATCCCGCCGCGGCGGATTTTTTCATTTCAATCGACCCAAAGGCTGTTAAAGTTTTGATTTATGTTTTACCCCGAATCAATCCGAAAAGAAACAATTTTTTAGCGATGTCTGCGGATTCTGCTTTCCGGTCCTTTCCAATCGACGGCGTGGCGGTACGCTTCTTTCATTGCTTCGCCGTACGCTTCGTTTTCAACATTCAGCAAAAAATCGTAAATGCCGCAAATAATCTCGGTTTGAATTTTTTCGCGCTCGTCATGCGACAAACGGCAACATTCCGTCCATGCGATTTGATTTCCCTGCCCGTCGGTGATGAACACATCGGTAAAATCCCCCGCGGGCGACACGGGTTCTTTGCCTGCAACATACGAATTGTGCATCAAATTTTTCAAACACATGAAAGTAACGGCTTTTGCCATTTTGCTGGCGATGTGATGTTCTTGGGCTGACATGACGATTCTCCTTTGATAAAAAATCGCCTTTACTTTACACAAAAACAACCGCGCCGCCTATTTAGACATTCTGCCAGATAGCCGAACGGCCGACAGACTTTTACGGCAAATAACGGCTTTTCAGCAGCTCTTTAAAGCTTTCCGTCGACAGCCTTTGCCCCGTTGCGAACAAAACCGCATCGTTAAACGGACGCAAAGACGCCTGCGACCGGATATTGTCCGTCAGCCATTTGTTCAGCGGCGCGAAATCCCCTTGCCCCAACCGTTCGGGAATATCGGGAACGGCGTTTTCGGCCGCCCGCAAAAACTGCGCCGCCGCGACAGCCCCCAAAGTGTAATCGGGGAAATAGCCGAAATTGCCGTCCGCCCAATGAATGTCCTGCAGGCATCCTTTGGCGTTGCTTTCGGGAACGACGCCCAAATAAGAATTCATTTTATCGTTCCATGCGGCGGGCAAGTCCTTGACCTGCAAATCGCCGGCAATCATCGCCTTTTCCAGTTCGTAGCGCAAAACAATATGCAGAGGGTACGTCACTTCGTCGGCATAAATGCGAATCAAAGACGGCTGAACGGACTGCACTTTCGCGCGCAGAGTTTCCGGCTTTTCCCCCAGCTGTTTCGCCAGCCAGTTCAAATATCCGGTCGAATGAAGCACGCCGATTTCCATCAGCAAAGACTGGCTTTCATGCATGGCCATGCCGCGCTGCTGCCCGACGGGTTGGTTCATATACGCGTACGGCAAATGCATTTCGTACAAAGCATGCCCCGTTTCATGCATGACCGCCGCAATGCCTTCCATCGGATTTTGCCGCGAAAAGTGGCTGACAATGCGAATGTCGTCTTTGCCCAAAGTCGTACAGAACGCCGTTGAGGATACGTCCATCCGCCCGCGGCCGAAATCGAAGCCCATGCGATTCATCAATTCTTTGCAAAAAGCGATCTGTTCATCAACGGAAAGCGTGTTTTCGTATTCCGCCGTCTGCCGCGGCGCGCGCGAACGAATGTCGTCAATAAAGTTCGGCAGAAAAGATTTCAAATCGTCGAACAGCGGATTGATAAAATCCTGCGTCATTCCCGATTCGTACGAATCAAGCATCGCGTCATACGGATTTTGCGGATTTTTCAAAACAGCCGCTTGACGCTGCAAATCGACCAGCCGTTCCAAATGCGGCCGAAACGAATCAAAATCGTTTTCCTTGCGGGCGTTAAACCACACAGCGACACTGTCGTTGCGGGCTTTGGCCAGCTGTTCGACCAGTTCCGCAGGCAAAACGGAAGCTTCCGCCACCTCTTCTTTGGCTTTGCGGACGTTGGCGGTTTGCCACACATCCAAATCGGCGGCAGATTCCAGTTTGTCGAAAATTTCATCCCAATCGGGCGACGTTAAAATCGCGTGAATTTTCAATTCCAACAAAGTCTTTTGTTCACCACGGCCGTTTGCCGCCGCCGCGGGGGCGTTCAGCTGCCCGTCCAAATCAATCAAAGCGATAATGTGTTCCAGCGTGTTTTTTTCGTTAAAACGCTGTTCCAAAATCTGATACGCCGTGTTCATTTTTTTCCGCCTTTTCGATTGTTTTTGTTTTTTATTATCAGAAACATGCGAAATTGGATACAAAAAAAGGGGCGAAGCGCCCCTTTTTCGGAATTGCAAAACGGATTAACGGTAAACCCAAGTGATGGACGACGAATTGTCTGCCGATGCCGACTTTTTGCATGCCGTAACCGCATTACTCAACGTAATGGGAATCAAATGCGCCGTTGTCGTAAAAATGCCATTCTGGGCATTTCCAGTGAATGTTTTTGCACTGGTTTGAGAAGTAGCGGCCGCACCGGAAGCAATAATCGCGACCAAACCGGACGACGCATCGCCCCAATCCGCCATTGCCAAACGCGTGCAGGCGTCCTGCGGCAATCCGCTGTAGGAAATCGTAAAATATTGGTTGGAGTTTGCCGTTCCGATTGAAACAGAACCTCCGTACGGGTTCACAGGATTTTTACACGTCGAATCATCGCAAATTTCATCATTGAAAATGCCCAGCGTGTATGCCGTTCCGTAACCAGAGGACGAATCACCCAGACCGTTGTAGGTGCGGTTGCCCGCAAACAATGTGCGAACGTTTGTCACCATGGTTTGAACCTGGTCTGTCGTTTTGGACACTTTGAATTTCGACATGGCCATTGAATAGCCCTGAATACCGCCGACGGACAAAACACCGATAATCGCCAGAACGCCCAGCATTTCGATCATTGAACGGCCGCTTTCGTGTGTGTGTTTCATATTCATCAGTTTTTCTCCCTTGCTGAATGACTTTTGGATATTATCCTACCCCCCCCCCCTATGTATTTTTCAAGTGTTTTTTATAAAAAGCCTCTAAAAATCTTTTTAACGCCCCGTGGATATGGGAAAACAAACCTTGATTCGGGGGACGTCGTTAAAAATTTCCGCCCGTCACGAGTCATTGTCGGGGCTTTAAAATATTAACCGCAACAGCGGAGCCACCCTCTCCAAAAGTTAAAAAAGTCTAAATAAATCAATGCGTTTTTTTGTAAAATAAATCCGCCGCCGTTAATAATTTAATTACCTCTGACGCCTATTCTGGTTGACAGAACAGATTACCGAATGGGTGAATTATGACTGCTTTGAAAACAAACGTTATCCTGTCGGGCGACAGCATTGAAATGATGAACAGCCTGCCCGAAAAATCCGTCGACATGGTGTTTGCCGATCCTCCTTACAACATGCAGCTGGGCGGGGAATTGTTCCGTCCCGACAATTCGCAGGTGGACGGTGTCACAGACGATTGGGATCAGTTCGCCGATTTTCAAGCGTACGACAAATTCACGATTGACTGGCTGAAAGCCGCCAAACGCGTGCTGAAGGACGACGGAACGCTGTGGGTCATCGGTTCGTATCACAATATTTTCCGCGTCGGCAACATGCTGCAGAATTTGGGGTACTGGATTTTAAACGACGTCGTTTGGGTCAAAGCCAACCCCATGCCGAATTTCAAAGGCACCCGCCTGTGCAACGCGCACGAAACGCTGATTTGGTGTTCCAAATCGCCCAAAGCGAAATTCACGTTCAATTACGAAGCGATGAAAATCTTTAACGACGACAAGCAGCTTCGCAGCGACTGGGAATTGCCGATTTGCAGCGGAAACGAACGGCTGAAGGACGAAAACGGCGAAAAACTTCATTCGACGCAAAAACCCGAAGCTCTGCTGTACCGCATTTTGACAATGTGCACCAATCCCGGCGATATCGTGCTTGATCCGTTTTTCGGCACGGGAACGACGGGCGCCGTCGCCAAAATGCTGGGACGCCGCTTCATCGGCATTGAGCGCGAGCAGCGTTACATCAAAGGCGCGCAAGCCCGCATTGACGGCATTATGCCCGTTCATGACATGTCCGCCCTGCAAATGGTCAGCAAACGCAAAGAACCGCGCATCCCGTTCGGAACAGTGCTGGAATACGGTTTACTGCAAGCCGGCGACTGGCTGTTCGACGCAAAACAGCGCTTTGCCGCCAAAGTTCACGCCGACGGATCGCTGACCGCGGATAATATTTCCGGTTCGATTCACAAGGTCGGCGCACAGCTGCAAGGTCTACCCAGTTGCAACGGGTGGACGTTCTGGCATTTTGAAAAACGCCGCCACGATTTAGAAGTCATCGACACCCTGCGGCAGGAAATTCGGACAAAATTGTTCGCCGCTTGAAAATTTTCTTTCCGAAAGCCCCGTAAAATCATTTTTGCGGGGCTTTTTTTCTGTTTCATTTTATCGAAAAAACGGTTATAATTTCGTCCAGTTTTACAAGGAGGCCGTCTTATGTCCGTTTTGGCTGAAGCTTTCAATCCGAAAAATGCCGAACATTCGTTTTTGTCCCGCGTATTTTCATCGCCGATTATGCGCGGTTCATACAAGGACGAACTGCCCGAAATCGATTTAGTTTTAACCGGTTCAAAATCGGAAAAAAAGCGGCTGACTCACTTAATCAACGTTATTGCCAAAAATTCACCGACGGGCAAAAAAGTGTTGGAAGACGCCGCCAAAGCCGGATATTCAGTCGGATTCGAGCTGTTGGCGAACAGCTGCGGCACTTGCAGCAAAGAAGACAAAACAATCCTGTTAAATCCGTGCATGAACGACGCGAAACTGACAACGACGTTTGCTCATGAAGCGCGCCACGCCCAGCAGGACATGCGCGGCATCGATTCGCATTTCTGCACTTACGACATCGCCACGGAACTGCGCCTGCGCCGCGCCAAAGAAGCCGACGCCCAAGCCGTTGCCCTGCAAACGGCGTTGGAAATCCGCGCGGCGACGCATAACGGTTCGGCGTTCAAGGCGTTTAAAGAAGCTTATCCGCCCATTGTTGCGGACGTTCCCCTGTATTCTGCGGACAAACCGCTTGAAAAAGTTTTGGCCGACCGGAACATGAATATGTCCATTGCTTTTCGCGGCTGGTTCGACCAGCAGGATTTGGTTTCCGCCTATGAACACGGGTATTTGAAAGCGCATTTGGAATCCGTTGACGGCAAGGACGAAACGGAGCAGCTGCACATTTTCGCACAGCGGCCGTTCCGCGGACACATGACGTCCGAACAAATCGTCAAACAAGTATGCGAAACGGAAAACGGCGACTGCTATTTGAAAACCGATTTGCACGTTTTGGACAACCCGAAAATGTGCGGAATCGCTTACGAAACCAAAGAAGCGGCCGACCGTTTCTTTCAGCGCCGCTTGAAATTGACGGATCAGACGAAAGATTACAGCTATCAGCAGCTGCCGTCCCGCGGATCTTTGTCCGATTGTTCACGCAGCAGCGACTGCGGCCGTTCGTTTGATTTGAAAAAAACGGCTTTGCTCAACAAAATTTATCAAAACAAAGCGCGCTGACTGCAATAAAAAAAGCCCTCTGCCGAGGGCTTTTTTCAATTCCGCACCGTTATTTTGTTTTTGCTTCGGATTTCGGCGAAACGGTAAAGGAAACGACCGATCCGTTGACCAAATCCTGTTCCAGCTGAATTGTCGCGATGCGGCTTTTGTTCGTAAAAGTCATCACGCTGATTTTGGAACGCACGACGGTGACTTCCTTCCAGCCGAACTTGGGCATTTCCGACATATAAAAGTCAAACATGCTGTTTAACGAATACGGCGTCGAAAACACCAAACGCCCTATCCACGACGACGACCCGCCCAGCAGCAAAGTCTGTTTCAGATCCATGGTCGCCTTTTCCGGAATGGGAATGTCGTTGAATTGCGCGAAACTGGGGGATAAACCGTTTGCGTCATCGGCGCTCCGGTTCATCGATTCCGTATTGGCGCATCCCGCCATTGCCAGCATCAGCACAGTCAGCAAAAACTTTTTCATCGCAAAAACCCTTGTTAAAAATTTTCTTTATTTTACGCAAACTTGGTTAAAAAGCCCTTAAAAAAGCTTTACTTTACCGTCCGCCCCGATATGATACCAAAAAACCAAACAGGAAAGGCTGATTATGACAAAATACATCTTTATCACGGGCGGGGTTGTTTCTTCGTTGGGAAAAGGCATGGCTTCCGCGGCTATCGGGGCTTTGCTGCAGGCGCGCGGGTTCAAAGTCCGCATGCGCAAAATGGATCCGTATTTGAACATCGACCCCGGCACGATGTCGCCTTTCCAGCATGGTGAAGTGTTTGTCACGGACGACGGCGCGGAAACGGATTTGGATTTGGGACATTACGAACGCTTTATCGGCAATCCGTGCCACAAAACCGATTCAATTTCGGGCGGCCGCATTTATTATAACGTGCTGATGAAAGAACGCCGCGGCGAATATCTGGGCGCGACGGTGCAGGCCATTCCTCATGTTACCGACGAAATCAAACACTTCATCGAATCCGATTTGACGGACGAGGATTTTGTCATGTACGAAATCGGCGGCACGGTCGGCGATATCGAAGGCACTTTGTTTCTGGAAGCGATTCGCCAGTACGCCAACCAGGTCGGCAAGGAAAACTGCCTGTTTTTGCACTTGACGCTGTTGCCGTACATTCCGACGGCGGGCGAACTGAAAACCAAACCGACGCAACATTCCGTCAAACAGCTGTTGGAAACGGGAATTCAGCCCAACATCCTGCTGTGCCGCTCCGCCGTCGCCCTTTCCGAAAGCGAACGCGCCAAAATCGCGCTGTTTTGCAACATCGCGCCGCAAGACGTGATTGCCGCTTTGGACGCCGACAGCATCTACAAAATCCCCCTGCAATACCATGAAGCGGGATTGGACGACCGCATTTTGCACTACTTCAAAATGGACAACGCGAACAAACCCGATTTGTCGCGGTGGGAAAACATCGTCAACGTCATCGGCAACTGGGAACATTCGGTTTCAATCGCCGTCGTCGGCAAGTACTGCGGACTGCTGGAAGCTTACAAATCTTTGAACGAAGCGATTTTCCACGCGGGCATTGCGCATAAAACGAAAGTCAACGTCAAATGGATTGAATCCGACACGCTGGAAGGCAAAACGCCCGAACAAATCGCGGAAACGTTCGCCGATGTTCAGGGCATCCTTGTCCCCGGCGGATTCGGCACGCGTGGCGTCGAAGGCAAAATGCTGGCCGAACAGTTCGCCCGCGAACACAAACTGCCGTTCTTCGGCATATGCCTGGGCATGCAAACCGCCGTTATCGAAGCGGCGCGCCATTTGCTGGGCATAGCGGACGCCAGTTCGACCGAATTCACCAAAGACTGCACGCCCGTCGTCGCGTTGATGACCGAATGGGAACAAGACGGCAAAAAACAAATCCGTTCCGAAAAAACGGACGTCGGCGGCACCATGCGCCTGGGGGCGTACCCCTGCCGTTTGAAAGCGGGATCTTTGGCGGCGAAACTGTATGACAACGCCGCGGAAATTCATGAACGGCACCGTCACCGCTACGAGGTCAACATGGACATCGCCAAACGGCTGGAGGAAAAAGGTCTGCAAATTTCGGGCGTTTCACCCGACGGACTGCTGCCGGAAATTGTCGAATTGAAAGATCATCCGTTCTATTTGGCGGTTCAATTCCACCCCGAATTCAAATCGCGCGCGTTTGCGCCGCATCCGCTGTTTAAAGGTTTTATCAAAGCGGCGTTGGATCAAACCACTTTACTATAAAGCCTTGCGTTTGAATTTATGCTAAAACAAGCATATCCACCTTTGAAAAAGGAATCTTGATAATGAACAGAACCGTCAAAAAAATCTGCTGGGGAATTTTGGGCATAGCCGCCTTTTACATTTTGTTCATGGGCGTCAGCTTTCTGTTTTTACCCTTGTTCGTTGACTTATACATCTATACGCCGTTCATTTTCTTTGCGCTGATTACATTCTTTTTCACAATGTTTTTGGTTCGGGAAACGGCCTGTCTGGTTTTCATGCCGAAACCTCGGCTGAAAGCCATTATCCGTGACGGACAAACCGACGTATCCGCGTCGCAAGTCGTTTTGAAAATCTTTTCGGGCGCTTTTTTGAAGCGGATTTCAATGTATTTCGGCCTGTTTGTTTTGGAAATCGCTTGCCGCATTTTCGCCATTCGCTTGTTTTTGCAGGGCGTCGATTCGACATTGCCCGCTTTGGAAAGAATTGCCGCAAAATCGGACATGCTGCTGGTTGCCGTTTTGACCTTGGCCGCTTTTATTATTATGGAATTGCCGTGGTACGCACTGTTTTACCGCGTCAGTTTCCGCGGACGGGCAAATCGTTCGTCCGAATACCGTTTCGGGTTGAAAGCGTTTGTTTTCCTGCTTGGCGTGCTGATTATCCAATTCCTGCTCTATCCGCTGTCCGTGCGGTATGATTCAACCGCCGCGCAGTATTTGCTGTTGGCGGCGCTGGCTGTCGTTTCTTTCGGATTGTGGTGGCTGATGTATCAGAAACAATGGAACAAATGTTCCTGCCCGCTTTGCAACCGCATCAAATCAACATTCGCTTTTTACAAACCTGCGGGAAAAAGCGCCTGCCCCGCAGATGAAACAAAGATTGACATCAAATAAAGCAAAAGCCCCGAAAAAATCGGGGCTTTTTCATCACTTCACGACAGAGCCGTACAAATCATACGGATCGGCATCTTTGATTTTAACGCGGACAAACTGCCCCGGTTTGACTTTTTTGCGCGAAGAACTGAAATAAATCCGGCCGTCAATGTCGGGAGCGTTTGCATAGTCGCGCCCGTAATACAAATTCTGCTCGTCATCGAAACCTTCGCACAGCACCGTTGCAATTTCGCCAATGCGCGCCTGCTGATACGACAGACTGACATCTGATTGCGCGTCCATAATCGCTTCATAGCGGTCAAGCTTGTCGTCTTCATCGATTTGATCGGGGAAATCGTAAGCAGGCGTTCCTTCTTCGCGCGAATAGGAAAACGCGCCGAAACGGTTGAATCGCGCGGTTACCGCAAAGTCCAGCAATTCGTTGAACTGCTCTTCCGTTTCGCCGGGGAATCCGACAATCGCCGTTGTGCGAATCACAATGTCGGGCATGGCGGCGCGCAGTTTTTTAATCACATCTTCAATCAAGGCGCGGTTTCCGTGACGGTTCATGCGTTTCAGCACCGTGTCGTTGATGTGCTGAATGGGAATGTCGATATAGTGCAACACTTTGGGATTGTCGCGCATTTCTGCAATCAGTTCGTCCGTAATTTTGTCGGGGTAACAGTAAAACAGCCGAATCCAAGGGATGTTCGTTTCCTGCGCCAAACGGTGCAGCAATTCGGGCAGCATCGGCTTTTTGTACAAATCCACCCCGTAGCATGACGTGTCCTGCGCAATCAAGTTCAGCTCGACAACGCCGTCCGCGTCCAGCTTTTTGGCTTCGTCCAGAATATCTTCCATCGTGCGGGAACGGTAATTGCCGCGAATCATCGGAATGGCGCAGTAAGTGCAGCGGTTGTTGCATCCCTCGGACACCCGCAGATACGCCGAAAAAGCATCGCCCACACGCAGCCGTTCGCCGCCGATTTCTGCTTTGTGCGCGTCGCCGTAAATCTGCACTTTGTCCTGTTCAAAGCTTTGATTGACGGCTTCGACAATATCATGAACGCTGCCGACGCCGATAACCGCATCGACTTCGGGCATTTGTTCCAGAATTTTGTCGCGGTAACGTTCAGCCAGACAGCCCGCCACAATCAGTTTTTTCAGCTTGGCTTTCTTTTTCAGCTGCGCCATTTCCTCGATGGCTTCGTAAGATTCCTGTTTGGCATCGCCGATAAAGCCGCATGTATTGACCACAATCACTTCGGCTTCGCGCGATTTACCCGTCAGCTCGAATCCCGCGTTTTTCAAATGAGCCAGCATCATTTCCGAATCAATTTGATTTTTGGAACATCCTAGCGACACAAAACCGATTTTCATAACTTTCCCCATTTAAAATAAAACTTTTCCGGATAATGGGGCGAAAGCCGCCGATTGTCAACGTTCTTGACAAAAGCCTTAAAATAACAACAATTCGTTATATATAAGGAGCGAAAATGGACAAGGAAATCATTGAACGGCTGAGAACGGAAGCTTTGGCGTTTTTGGAACGCGCGCAAACGGCGGCGCGCAACACGACCGAAACGGATTTGGATTATTTTTGCCAAGCTTTGCGGGATTTAATCGAATCGGAATTGACCGTTTCCGACGAATCGACGTTTGATTTGTTTGCGGAAGTATACGACTATTATGCCCGTGTTTAGGCGATTTGCGGCATTGCTTCGGTCAGCAAATGATTTTCGGAAACAGCGTCAATCAGCGTTACGGGAACATTGTACTGGCGCAGGATTTCGGACGAATCCTCGGGGTTTTCCAAAATACGGACACGATTGGCTTTTTGCAAAACGGGACACAAATCCTCCTGCATATCCGCCAAAGCAATCACCTGCCCCACACGGCGGATTAAAAAAGCTTTGCCGTTTTCGTCCAGCAAAAAGCGCGGGTTTTGCGGATCGCCGTCATACGCGTTCATGGAAAAGCTCAACATTCCGTCAGTGTCCCTGAATGAAAAATAAAGCTTGTCCTGAATGATGTTGCGCATTTTAATACCCTCCGTAGAACTTTGTATCATACTACTTCGGCTTACATTAACAAGTGGTTACCGTGCTTTTATTTTGTCAAAAATCGAAAAAAACACCCCGAACCAAGGGGGCGTTTTCTTTATTTTGAACCAAACGACGTGCGGTATGTTTTTTTCCTGCACACGAACATCAAAGCAATCCCGATAACCGCCAAAGACACCCACGCGGGACATTTCAGCAAAGGCGTTTGAGGGCTCATTCCCGTTATAATCGTAACAACGTCCGCCGTGGCGATGCCGACGTATTCACCCGTTCCCAATGCGGCAACAGCCTCCGCGGATGCGGTAACGACAGCGGTAATCAACAAAACCCAACCGAAAAAACGTCCGATAGCCATGGCTTGTAAACCTTAAGGATTGCTGCAACAAACTTACCGATAATATTTAAAAAAAATCTGAAAAATTCAAGGCAAAAATCATAAAAAATCAAAAAAAAGAAATTAAATGCTTGCCTTTCGGAAACAAATGCTGTAATTTCACCTCTGTTCTCAACAAGCGGATGGATGGCCGAGCGGTTGAAGGCGCACGCCTGGAAAGTGTGTAGGGGTTAACAGCTCCTCGCGAGTTCGAATCTCGCTCCATCCGCCATAAAAAAACTCCCCTAATGGGGAGTTTTTTTATGGCGGATGAAGCGGGAACGTTAGGAGCGTTCGCGAGTTCGGTGAGCGTCAGCGAACGACGCACAGGGCGTCAGCCCGAGCGGTCGGCTTGACCGACGAACAAAGTGAGCAATCTCGCTCCATATCCCCTCCCCATTAGGAGAGTTTTTTTACGGCGGGAACAGTCCTTTAGTGAAACTCTGCCAAAACCTGTTTTATCAGCGGAATGGTCACGGCGTTTTTACGTTCCAAAGACAATTCATCCGCCCGTTTGACGACAAAAGAAACAGCCTTGAACGACCTTTCCATATTTTTTGTCAAATAAGCGATGACATCAGGCGCAACGGTCAACTGACGATCCACAAATTGTTTAAGCAACAAAGCGTTCAGCAAAGTTTCATCGGGTTCGCCTATGGCAACCCTCGGCACGGCTTTCAGACGCGTTATCAAATCGGGCAAAGACAATCCCCACTTGGCCGGCGATTCTTCCGCCGTCATCAGCAAATAACCGCCCCTGTTTTTAAAGTCGTTCAGACAATGAAACAGCGCGGTTTCATCAACAGGCGGAATAATTTCCAGTACGGCATATTTTGCTTCAATCAAATCCGGAGCTGTCAAAAAAACAGTATCCGCGCCCGTTTTTTCCCGCACGACTTCGGCAAACAAGCGGGATAAATGCGACTTGCCGCATCCTTTTTCGCCGTAAATCACACCGGCATAAAATCCCGATTCGTAAAAACCGTCTATCATGGCGACGGCTTCCCTGTTGCAGGGCGCAGTCAAAAAATCGGCGCGGCCGATCAATGTTCTGACATCAAAAGAAAACGCCGATTGATGCAATCCGCCGTCAGCCATTGCTTTCGCCCAAATAAAGCGCGCTTTCCTTGTATTTCGCAATACCGAAACGCACCAAAACGCCGATAACGGCGGCTACGGGAACCGCAATCAGCACGCCCAAAAATCCGAACAAAGCCGCACCGGCCAGCAAGGCGAACATCACCCACACGGGGGGCAAACCGACTTTTTCGCCAACCAGTTTCGGGGTCAAAAAGTTCCCTTCCAGCATTTGACCAAGGAAAAAAATTACCATGACTATCACGGTTCTGTGCCAATCGGAAAATTGAACCAGACTCAGTCCCACGCTGACGACAAATCCCGTTGTCGATCCGACATAAGGAATAAAGGACAGCGCCCCGATGCCCAAGCCGATAAGCAATCCCAAATCCAACCCGGCCACGCTCAGCCCCACGGCGTAAAACGCGCCCAAACACAGGCAAACCATTGCCTGCCCGCGGATAAAGCCTGACAGGATGTCGTTCATTTGCCCCAGCAAAGACCGAATGGTTGCCGCTTCGTTTCTGGGAAACAAATCTTTGATTTCGGTGCAGAAAACTTCCCAATCCCGCAACAGATAAAATGTCACGACGGGCGTTACAATCAGCAAAGACAGAATATTGAGCAGCGCAACACTGCGCGACACCAGCCGCCCTATTGCCGTAAACGCGAATTTGACCGCTCCCGATAAATGCTCGGCGACGGAATCTTTCAAATTGGCGGCTTGTTTGGGCAGATAGTCTTTCAAATCTTCCAAAAACGGCGCGACTTTCTGCCACAGCAAAGTCACATAAACAGGAACGTTTTCGACAAACGAAGCCAGCTGTTTTTGAACTATCGGCAAAATAATCAGCAAAGCCAGCAAACACAGCAGGACAAAACAGCCGAATACAATCACGACGGCGATTGTTCTGGAATGGAGCTTCGCCTCCAGCTTTGTCGTTGCGGGGTCAAGAAAATACGCCAAAACAATCCCCGCCGCAAACGGCAGCAACACGTCGCGCAAAACATATATGCTCGCGAAAAACAACAGGAACGCAAACGTCCAAAAAACTATTTTCTGTGTTTTTGTCATTGACGGCGCCTAAAGCTTATTGAGCCGAAGCCGGCATCATTGTTGCGGCATCGGCGCTTTTAACGGGCGAATTTAAATAATTGACGCGCTCCGCCGCCTGCAATTTGAACACGCCCGACGGCAAAACGGTCAGCTTCAGCATCCTTTTTGTCATTTCTTTTTGCAAACGATCCAAATTTTCGGCAAAGAAAAGCGTCAGCTGCAGCACCCCCGCCCGCGCGGCCTGCAAATTGTAAGAGCTGATAAGCGGAATTCTGTCCAACCGTTTTTGAATGACCGTCCATTGCTTGACGGTGGAAACGGGAACCATCGCGACCAAAGGAGTTACTTCATTAAACTGCACCATTTGGTCGCGTTTCCACACATTTTCCAAATGAGCCACAACTTTTTTCACCGCATTGGCATATGTTGTCGCCGTATTCTTTTTCAACGGAAGTGTAAAAGAAAAATTCCGGATTTCGGACGCCGTCGCTTCATCCATGGCCATGGCATCCACGGCAAAAGACGCGCCGTTGCGGGTCATTTTAACGACCAAAATCCCTTCAGCTTCATAGCGTTTTGCGAGATTTTCCGCCGCGTTCAAATCCCCTTGAACGACCTGTTCGGCATTCAACAGGCTGTTGTCCGCCAAATCCCCCGCAGGAACGGTCAGCGGAATCATATAGCTTTCAACCGAGCGGTTGCTCCAAGCGCGAAGCCACGGATTGTCTTCATCCCACAAAACGGGGGAAGCGGCCGGACTGCGTTTGTAAACGGGCAAAATCAACAGCTGTTTTCCGGACGTACGAACATACGGCAGACCGTTTTGCCGCAACAAATCGCGCACGGAATCGGCGTTGAAGCGCACTTCCAAAGTCGCCATATACCGTACGGGGGACGATTTTTCGTTTGAAACGCTCATATCTTGAACCATATTGATGATGTCGTCGGGAATCAATTCCGCCAGCTGATCGACGACATAGTCGGGAGTGATGCGTTCCATCACGACCATCAAAGCGCGTTTTTGTCCGTCCTGCAAAGCCTGTTCGCGGGCTTTGGCGGCGTTTTCCGCAGTGACGTCGACTTTGATGCCGCCGGCGGAAAACATCTTGGAATCGGCGGGCGCCGCCCGAACGCCCGTCGCGACGGACAGGCTGAAAAGCAACGTTAAAACAAAGATTTTCATCAAGGCGGCTCCCGCTTCAAAAAGTTAATTAACCGACGATTTCACATTCGGAGAAGTAGAACGAAATTTCGCGTTTCGCGCTGGCTTCGGAATCCGAACCGTGAACCGAATTGGCTTCCATGGATTCGGCAAACGTTTTGCGAACGGTGCCTTCGGCGGCTTTTTCGGGGTTGGTCGCGCCCATGACTTCACGGTTTTTCGCAATGGCGTCTTCACCTTCCAGCACTTGAACGACAATGGGGCCCGAGGTCATGAAATCGACCAGACTGCCGTAGAACGGTTTGTCTTTGTGTTCAATGTAAAACGCTTTGGCCAGTTCCGGCGTCAGGCGGATGCGTTTCTGCGCGACGATGCGCAAGCCGTTGGCTTCAAACATCGCGTTGATTTTGCCAGTCAGATTGCGGCGGGTGGCATCGGGTTTAATCATGGAAAGTGTACGTTGTACAGTCATAGCAGTCCTCTGTTGTTAAAGTTAGAAATATATCCCTTTATACTCGGTGAACGCGCGCGTTTCAACCGTCATTTTCGGACAAGGAAATCTTTTACTTCGGCATCCAGCAGGCTCAGCTGATAATCCGACAGATGCGTTTTGGCGATTTCCACCCCTTTGGCGGCCTTTTCATCGTTGCTTTTCGCCGCCAAAGACAACCAAAAGTAGGCCTGTTCCCAATCTTTGGACATCAACGAATACAGCCCCAAATCCCTTTGCGCCGGCAAACAGCCGTGATATGCCGTTTCCGTCAGCAAAGCGGTCGCCCGCCCTTTCGGCAAGGATTTGATTTCGCCGCGAAAAGCCATGCGCGCGGTTTTGTATCTGGCTTCTGTCAGCGTTTCCGCTGCTTGGCTGTAGTTTTCAAAGGCAAGTTTTGCGTCGCGATTCGTTCCCCAGCCGTTGTAGTACAATTCACCCAGCAGATATTGCGCTTTCGGATAGCCGTGGCGCGCGGGATAAACCAAAGTATTGTAAGCCTCTTCGTAGCGTTTCGCGGCGAACAAAGCCTCGCCTTCCTGCAAAGCGTCCGCGAAATCCTGTTCCGTGACGGGAATTTTCGGCCGTCCGGCATACCAGACGGCTCCGGCCGCCAGCATCAGCGCAACAATCCCCGCGGCAAACGCCGCGCGATGTTGGATAAAAAAGACTTTCAGATAATACAAACGGTTTGACATTCAACGGTCCGACAAAAAAATCCGTTTTTCATATTAAGCAAATCTTTTCTTTTGTAAAGCGATACGGTAAAGTCGACTTCATTATGATAGATATAAACGACATTACATTGCGGTTCGGGGGACGGTTGCTGTTTGACGGCGCGTCCGCCCATATTTCGGACGGGCAAAGGGTCGGATTGACGGGGCGCAACGGCACGGGCAAGACCACTTTGTTCAAGATGATTCAAGGCCTGCTGCCCTGCGACGACGGCGAAATCCGTCTGACCAAAGGGCAAAAACTGGCCAGCGTCGCGCAGGAAATTCCCGACGGCGACATTTCTTTGCTGGACTGCGTTTTACAGGCGGACACCGAACGCACCGCCCTGCTGAAAGCGTTGGACGAAGCCGAAAAAGCCGACGACGGCGTTAAAATCGGTGAAATCCACGAACGGCTGAATGTCATCGGGGCGGCGTCGGCCGAATCGCGCGCCGCGTCGATTCTGTACGGCTTGGGCTTTTCCGAAGAAAATCAAAAGCGCCCCGTTTCGTCGTTTTCGGGCGGCTGGCGGATGCGTGTCGCTTTGGCAGCGGCGTTGTTTGTGCCGTCCGATGTTTTACTGTTGGACGAACCGACCAACCACTTGGATTTGGAAGCGACGCTGTGGCTTGAAAACTATCTGTCGCGCTATGCGGGAACGCTGGTCGTCATCAGCCACGACCGTTCTTTGCTGAATCACTTGTGCGACCACATTCTGCATATCGAAGGGCTGAAAATCATCAGCTACGGCGGCAACTACAGCGCGTTTGAACAAATGCGGGCTTTGCAGCGCGAAAACGAACAGAAACAAGCCGAAAAAACCGAAGAAGCCCGCAAACACCTGCAGGAATTCGTCGACCGTTTCCGCTACAAAGCCAGCAAAGCCAAACAGGCGCAAAGCCGCGTTAAAATGTTGGAAAAACTGCCGCCGAAAACCGTTTTCATCAACGAAGCCGAAACGCACTTCAGCTTTCCGTCGCCGAACGAACTGCCCTCGCCTTTGATTAAAATCGAAGACGGCGCGGTCGGCTATGACGGCACGCCCGTTTTATCGCGATTGAATTTGCGAATCGACGCGGACGACCGAATCGCTTTGCTGGGCGCGAACGGCAACGGCAAATCGACTTTTGCCAAATTGCTGGCGGGCAAGCTGAAGCTGATGAGCGGCACAATGCAAATGTCGTCGAAACTGCAGGTCGGCTATTACGCCCAGCACCAAACGGAAGAGCTTTCAACGGAACTGACGGCGTACGAACAACTGCGTCAAACCATGAAAGACGCCACGGAAACGCAAGTCCGCGCGCATTTGGGGCGTTTCGGGCTGACACAGCAAAAAGCCGACACCAAAATCGCGCAACTGTCCGGCGGTGAAAAAGCGCGCCTGCTGTTTGCGATGATGAGCCGCAACGCCCCGCACATTTTACTGCTGGACGAACCGACGAACCACTTGGACATTGACGCGCGCGACGCTTTGGTCGAAGCGGTCAACGGCTATCGCGGCGCGGTGATTTTGATTACGCACGACCCGAATTTGATTGAACTGACGGCTGACAGGCTCTGGCTGATTGACGGCGGACGATGCAAAGCGTACGACGGCGATTTGAACGACTATCGCGCTTTGCTGGCGGAAAAGGCGAAAGTACAGGCGGCGGGCAATACCCCCAAAGCCGACACGCCCGCCGTTTCGCGCAAAGACGAACGCCGCGAAGCCGCCGAGAAACGTCAGCAGCTTGCCCCGATACGCAAAAAAGTCAAAGAACTGGAAGCCCGATTGGAAAAACTGAACGATCAACGCGATCAAATCATGCAGCTGTTGGAAGATCCGACCATGTATATGATAGGTCTGAACGGGCAAAAGGTCAGAAACCTGCAAATCACATTGGCTCAGCTGGATGCGGAAATCGAAGCGGCCGAAAATGATTGGCTGGAACAATCGGCTTTGCTTGACCTTTGAAATTATAGCTAAAGCAGGTGAACCCTCCAACCTTTTCGGTTAAATTTGTCCGCTTTTGTATTTGGTTCCCCAATCCGCCAAAGCGTCGATAACGGTTTTCAGCGACCGTCCCGTTTCGTTCAAACTGTATTCGACGCGCGGCGGCACTTCGGCAAAAACTTGGCGGTCAATCAATCCGTCCGTTTCCAGTTCGCGCAAATTCTGCGTCAGAACCCGCTGACTGATTCCCGTCAAGCTTTTGCGCAGTTCGCCGAACCGCTTTGTCCCGCCGACCAAATCGCGGATAATCATCAATTTCCATTTATTGCCAATCAAATTGACCGTCGTCGCAACGGGGCAATCCGAAATTTTTCGGCTTGGAATCATAGGGAATTCCTCAATAGTTATTTTTTGCATACTATATATCAAAATAGTGCCTGCTTTACAAGCGAATACAATATATCCTATTCTGATTTTGTTTTCAAACATCAAGGAACAAAATCATGCTGCAAATCATCGTAAAAAATTATCAAACCGCCGCGGGAACACTCCAAGGTTCGGGTGACAACGAATTCACCGTCAAACCGGTTATCGACGACATTTCCAAATGCTCCGCCAACTTTGTCGAAGTCGCGCCGAAAAAGACCGCTTACGGCTATCACTATCACGAAGAAAACGAAGAAGTGTTTTACATCATCAAAGGTGAAGCCGTCGTCAAAACGCAAAACGGCGATGTTCGGCTGAAAGCTGGCGACGCCATCGCGTTTCCCGCCAATATCGCGGGGGCGCACGTCATATCCAATCCGTCCGAAACGGAAACGCTGGTTTATTTGGATTTCGGGACGGCGAACAAACCCGATATCGTCCATTTCACAGGAACAGACAAAGGGCTGGTTGTTACCCGAAACGGCGTTATGCCTTTCTGAAATGAAAAAGCGGAGGCCGAACCTCCGCTTTTTTTGTTAAAATTTTCCGATTGAACGGTACAGGTTCGCTTTGCCGATTAAAACGGTATAAAACGATGTAATCAATTCCTGCCGCGCGGTCGCCAGCTGCGCCTGAACCGTCAAAAGGTTCAGCAGAGTTTCCTTGCCCGCCCGATACGACGCGCGGGACACGCGTTCGTTTTCCTCGGCGGATTTCAAAACATCCTGATTGATTGTGTACGACGCAAGGGCGGTTTTGTAATCCTGATACGCCGACCAGACTTCGTTTTTCACGCCGTCCTCGGTTCCTTTTTCCTGCCAAACGGCCTGGCGGTAGTCATACTGCGCTTTTGCCAAAGCATAAGATTTGGAAAAGCCCTCAAACAGCGGGACGTTCAAAACGACCCCGACATCCCCGCCGTAAGTGTACGGATACCCGTCTTTGAACGGTTTGTCGTCCTTCCACCGGTCGGCAAAAGACGCGTTTGCCGTCAACGCCAGCGTCGGCGCCATCGCGGATTTCGCGTTTGAAACGCCGGCCTGCGCCGCCGCTTTGGATTTCGCCGCCGCTTTGATTTCGGGACGCAAATCCAGCGCCAGCTCAATCATTTTTTGCACAGCCGTTTTTTCCGCCAAAGCGGTGGAGCTGTCGTCCTTTTTTGGCACGACCAGATTGAATTTCGTTTCCGGCGGCAGGTTCAGCAAAGTCGCCAAATTCGCCTGATTTTTCTCGATTGTGTTTTTCGCTGCGGTCACCGCCAGTTTGGAACGCAGGTACGTCGTTTTCGCCAACAGCAAATCGGACGTCGCCGCTTTGCCGACTTGATATTTCTTTTGCGTTTCGTCGTATGATTTTTTATAGGACGCGACGCTTGTTTCGGCGGATTTCAGTACTTCTTTCGCGCTCAGCAAATCCAGATACGCGCTGTTGATTCCCAGCACCAAGTCATGCAAAGCCGCATTGTAGCCGAACACCGCCTGTTCCATATAGGCTTTCATCATATCGGTTGACGCGGAACGCCCGCCGAAATCCAGCAAAAGCCAGTTCAAAGCGACATTGATTGAATACGGCTTGGCTTTCATATCCTTGTAAATATTGGCGTTCGGTTCGTCATATTCGCCTTTGCTGTGCGAAGCCGTCGCAACAGCCGTCAAAGCGACATTCGGCATATACGACGCTTTGCTTGCGCCAAAGCCCGCTTCCGCCGATTTGACCGCCATAAACGTTCTGTTCAAGTCGGAATTGTTGCACACGCCGATTTGAATCAAATCGTTCAGCCCCAGTTTGCCCTTGACGTTCACACTGGACAGGCAGTTTTCGGGCGCTTTCTGCGTATAAACCGACATCGGGTCGAACGCGTTCGCGGGGGCGGCGAAAACCGCCGCAATGCCCGCCATTAACAACATCTTTTTCATTTATTTCCTTTCTTCATCGCCTTGTCGGCAAGGGTTTGAACCAGAACGTACAGCAGCGGAATGACGAACAATCCGACGATTGTGCCGACCAGCATGCCGTAAAACACGGGCGTGCCGATGGCGCGGCGGCTGTTCGCGCCCGCGCCCGTCGCGTTAATCATCGGCAAAACGCCCAAAATGAACGCAAACGCCGTCATCAACACAGCGCGGAACCGTTCGCGCAGCGCATACATTGCCGCGCGGGGAACGGTCATATTCAGCCCTTGGCGAGCGTCACGGGCGAATTCGACAATCAAAATCGCGTTTTTGCTCGCCAGACCGACCAGCATGACAATCCCCAACTGCGCGTAAATCGACAGAGGCAATCCCGTCGCCAGCAGCCCCGCCAAAGCCCCCGCCGTCGCAACGGACACGGACATCAGCACGGGAATCGGCAAAATCCAGCTTTCATACAGCGACACAAGGAACAGATAGGCGAAAATCACCGCCAAGGACAACAGCAAACCGATTTGACCTTGATTGTTCTTTTCTTGATAGCTCATGCCCGACCATTCGTAGGAAAACCCTTTGACGCCTTTCATCAAATTTTCCATTTCGGCCATCGCTTCACCCGATGAAACGGCCGGATTTTGTTCCGCCGTAATATCCGCGCTGGGATATTGGTTGTAGCGGGAAATCACGCGCGGCGACATAACTTGCGACAAGCTGACCAACGCGCCCAGCGGCACTTTTTCGCCCGTCGTGGACGGGACATAGATCTCCTGCAAGCTTTCGACGCTGTCGCGGAACCGCGCGTCGGACTGCACGACGACTTGGTTGACCTGCGTGCCGATGTTGATGTCATTGACGTACATCGATCCCAGATAGGCCTCCAGCGTTGAATACAGGTTCGACAAAGGCACGTTCATCGATTCCGCCTTTTCGCGGTTGATTTCAATGAACACCGCGGGCGTTTTCGATGTAAAGGTCGTAAACCCGTACAAAAACTTCGGGTTCGTGTTGACTTTACCCAGCAGCTTTTGCGCTTCGGCGTCCAGCTTGGCGTAATCCATGCCCGCCGTCATTTGCAGACGGAAGTCCATGCCGCCCTGGTTGCCCAAACCTTGAATCGCCGGAAATTCAAAGAATTGCAGTTCGGCTTCGGGCGTTTCGGCCGTCAGCTTGGCGCGCATTTCATTCATCAGCGTTGTGGAGTACATGGACGGATCTTTACGCTTTGCCCACGGTTCCAAATCGACAATCACCATTGCCGTGTTTTCGGAACGCCCCGCCAAAATACTGACGCCGACCACGCCGATAGAGCCGCGCACGCCTTTTTGCGCCAGAATTTTTTCGGTTACTTTTTCAACAACCGCTTTTGTGCGGGCATAGGACGCGCCCTCCGGCAAAGTGATATTCGCAATGTACACGCCTTGATCCTCGTTCGGGACGAACGACGTGCCGTTCAATTTGAACAAAGTGCCGTTCAACGCCAGAATTATGCCGAAAATCAAAGCGATGACGCTGATTCTGCGTGCGAACAAAGCCGCCGTGCGGGCATACGCGTTCGTCGTCGAATTGACCGCGCGGTTGAACCAGGCAAGCGGTCCTTTCTTGGCCGTTTTAAACGGTTTCAAAAAGTATGCGCACAATACGGGGGACAGCGTCAGCGCGTTGATTGCCGAAAACACCAAAGACGTGCTGATGGTAATTGCGAACTGCTGATAAATCCTGCCCGTAATGCCGCCCATGCAGGCAATCGGGACGAAAATCACGACCATCACCAACGTTGTCGAAATCAGCGCGCCCGTGATTTCGTGCATGGTGCGCTTGGTCGCCTCCAACGGCGGCAGTTTTTCGCGCTCCATCAAGTGCATCACGCGTTCGACAACGACGATTGCGTCGTCGACGACCGCGCCGATTGCCAGCACAATGCCGAACAGCGTAAACATATTGATGCTGAAGCCCAACGCCAGCATGACAACCATGGTTGCCAGCATGGACACGGGAACGGCAATCAGCGGAATCAGCGTCGTGCGCCAGTTCTGCAAGAACACCCAGCACACCAGAACGACCAGCACGAACGTTTCAAACAAGGTATGCAGCACTTCGGAAATCGACGCGTTGATGTAGTCAGTCGAATCGTAGTTGAATTTGTATTCCACGCCTTCGGGCAAGGATTCTTCCAAACGCGACAATTCGGCGCGCAGTTTTTTCATCGCGTCGACAGCGTTTGCGCCCGAAGACAGCTTGACCTGCAAAGACACGGCGGGCGCGCCGTCGGCAAACGCCGTAATGCCGTAGGATTCCTCGCCGTAGGAAACGTTCGCGATGTCTTTCAGCCGCACCAGACCGCCGTGTTCCGCCGTGCGGACGATGATTTCGCGAAAGTCCTTGACTTCGTTGACGCGCCCTTGGGTTTTCAGCGGATAGACCATTTGCGCGGAATCGTTCGGCGCGGCGCCCAGCTTGCCCAAAGTCGGCTGATAGTTTTGCGACGAAATCGCGTTGCGGACGTCGTTCGCCGTAATGTTCAGCGACGCCATTTTGTCCGAATTCAGCCACACGCGCATGGCTGAACTGGCCGCATACACGTCCACGCCGCCCACGCCGTCAATACGCGCCAAGGCTTCCTTGACGTTATCGATAACATAGTCCGCCAGTTCCAGACTGGACAGCGTGTGTTTCGGCGACACAAAGGAAATCATCGCCAGCATGTTGGTTGATTCGCGGGTGACGGTCACGCCTTGGCGAGTGACTTCCGCCGGCAGGGATGACGTCGCAATCTGCACACGGTTCTGCACTTTGACCTGCGCCATGTCGGGATCGACGCCCGTTTTAAACGTCACGGTCAAGGAATACGTCGTGTCTTCGGACGACGAAGACATATACAGCATATCCTCGACGCCGTTGACTTCACGTTCAATGGGGATTGCAACCATTTTCGCAATCACATCCGCGGACGCGCCGGGGTACGTCGCCGAAACCGTCACAACGGGCGGCGTGATTTCGGGATACAGCGCAATCGGCAGCATCTTAATCGCCACCAATCCCGCCAAGCACATCACAATCGCGATGACAATCGCAAATCGCGGGCGTTTCAGAAAGAATTCCGAAAACATCTCAGCCCTCCGATTTCACAAAGCTTTGTTTGACGGGCGAACCGTTTTCGACTTTCTGCAAGCCCTGCACGATGATACGCTCACCCGCTTTCAATCCGTCCGTTACAATCAGTTTGTCGTTGATTAAATCACCCGTTTTGACATAGGTTTTCTGTGCTTTTTCATCAGCGTTCACAACATAGACGAACAATCCCAAATTGTCCTGCATCGCGGCGGATTGCGGAATCAGCAGCAAAGGACGGTCTTCGCCGGCTTTGACCAAAACGTCGACATGGTTCCCCGGCAGCAGCACTTTGTCCGCGTTTTGAACGTCGATATAGGTTGCAACCGTCGCCGTCATCAAATTGACTTCGCTGTCAAAAAACGTTTTCAAAACCTTGACCGGAACGGTCGAGTTGTCGGGCAGGACGACTTTGATATCCGTAATAAAATCGCCGTTCGTCTGCAAATGCTTCATCGCGACCAAGCGATCCCTGTCGGTTACGGAAAACGAAATGCGGATCGGCGACACCTGCACGATGCGCGCCATTGCCCGCCCCGACATATCGATAAAGTTGCCTTTTGTAATCAAAGCTTTGCCGATAAAGCCGTCAATCGGCGCTTTGATTTCCGTGTAACCCAAGTTGATCCGCGCGGTCGCGGCGTTCGCTTCGGCGGCCTTGACGGCGGCTTTTGCCTGCGCCAGCGCGCTTTCGGACGCTTCGATGTTCGACGCGGTCAGAACCTTTTGCTTGAACAGCACTTTGTTGCGTTTGTGATCGCTTTCGATTTGCTTCAAGTTCGCTTTCGTCCGCGCGACTTCGGCATCCGCGCTGTTGACGGCTTCACGGTAGCGGCTTTGTTCAATGATGAACAGCACCTGATCCTTTTTCACAAAACTGCCTTCGTCGAACAGAATTTTATCCAGATACCCCGTGACCTGCGCCTTGACGTCGACGCTGTTAATCGCTTCAACCGTCGCGATGTATTTTTTGACGGGCGCGGTGTTTTCCAAAACCGCATCCGTTGTTACCACATACGGCACGCCGCCGCCGAATCCGTGATTTTCCGCAGGCGTCAAGCGGGTTTTCAGCAGCCATCCCGCCGCGACGCACGCCAGCAGGACAATCAGTTGAAACAGAATTTTTCTTTTGCTCAAATGAACGACTTTCATCAAACGCTCCTTGCTAAAAAGTTTTGGTTTGTTTGATAAAAGGACGACTTTTTAAAATCAAGCAAAATTTTATTTATATCACTTTGTAATGGTTTTGGCTTTTTTCCGAATGGCTATATCGACACGCAGTCCGGAATCCGAACGGGTTTCCAAAACGTACAAGTCATTATACTTGAAATCGTCCTCTTCCTCTTTGTCGGGAGCGTTGTCTTTGATTATTTTCACATTTCCCGTTTTCGACACTTTGCGCACGCGAATGGCTTGAATGACATCGTCGGACATAAATTGTCCCGAATTTTTCCAGCGCATCACGCTTTGCACGCTGACGCCCAACGCTTTGGCAACCGCCGTCATCGACAATCCGGACAACAGCAAAGTCATTGCCAGCCATTTTTCATTCAAACTGCGGGCATAGGGCGTTTCACGCGTAAATTGGCAACCGCAGGATTTGCACTTGAATCGTTGTTTCCCGCGCGCTTTACCGTACTTCACCGCCGTTTCTTCGCCGCATTTCGGACATTTCATTTTTGCTTGCCTTTCATCATTACAAAGTGATAACAAAAAAGAATATCTTCGACAAGCGTTTTTCGTGCGTTTTACCCGCCGATTCGGTTAAGCGCCCTTGATGCCGACGACGGCAAAACCCGCCTCCGAAACCGCTTTGGACAGCGCATCGTCGGATACGTCTTTTTCAAGCGTTACAGACGCCTTTTTGCCCGCCAAGTCAACCGAAACAGCTTTGACGCCGTTAACACCTTTCAATGATTTTTCGACAAAAGCGGCACAATGCGCGCAGTGCATTCCGTCTACAAACACGATTTTGTTCATTGCTGATTTTCCTTTTGCTAAGTTGAAACGCCGTAATCGAAGCGCGTTCGACACGACGCTGATTGAACTGAAGCTCATTGCCGCGGCGGCAATCATGGGGCTGAGCGAAATCCCGAAGCTCGGATACAGCACGCCCGCCGCAACGGGAATGCCGACGGCATTGTAGAAAAACGCCCAAAACAGGTTTTCCTTAATGTTTTTCAGCACCGCCCGTCCCAATTTCACGGCAAACACAACCGAAGACAAGTCGTTGTTCGTCAGCACGACATCGGCGCAATCCAAAGCGACATCCGTCCCCCGCCCCATTGCCATACCGGCATCCGCTTGCGCCAAAGCCGGCGCATCATTAATCCCGTCGCCGACCATAACGGCAATATGCCCGCCCTTTTGCAGAGTTTGGATTTCGGCGGCTTTGTCCTGCGGCAGCATTCTGGCGAAAACATCGACAATCCCCGCCTGTTTTGCGACCGCCTGCGCCGTTTTTTCGTTGTCGCCCGTCAGCATCGCCACGGACAAACCCGATTGTTTCAAGCTTTCGACAGCCGCTTTTGCATCGGGTTTGACATTGTCGGCAACGGCAATCGCGCCGATTGTTTTGCCGCCCTTGACAACAAACAAAGCGGTTTTTGCCTGCTCCGCCCATTGTTCCGCATCGGCCGCAAACGGGTTTTCGAGGGCGGTTTCCGCGTTTCCGACGGCGCAAAGTTCCCCGTTGATGACGCCCGTTACCCCCTGCCCCGCGATTTGCTTGAAGTCGGAAACAGCGGGCAAATCCATTCCCTCCGCCCGTTCAATGATTGCCGCGCCCAAAGGATGCTCGGACAGTTTTTCCAAAGCCGCCGCAAGGCGCAAAACCTCGGCTTCATCGCCCAAAATATCGGTTACAACCGGCTTTCCGACCGTAACAGTTCCCGTCTTGTCCAAAGCAATCGCATCCGCGCGTCCGACGGTTTCCAAAGCCTGCGCCGATTTGAACAAAACGCCCGCTTTCGCCCCGCGTCCCGTGCCGACCATGATTGCCGTCGGCGTCGCCAGCCCCAAAGCGCACGGGCACGAAATCACCAAAACGGCAATCGCTTTTTCCAAAGCGAAACCAAGCGCCGCTCCGCAAAGCACCCAAACGGCGAACGTCAAAACGGCAATGCCGATAACGACAGGCACGAATACACCGCTGATTTTGTCCGCCAATCGGGCTATCGGGGCTTTAGAGCTTGTCGCTTCGTCGACCAAGCGGATGATTTGCGCCAAAGCGGTGTCTTTGCCGATCTTTTCGGCACTCAGGACAATCCGCCCCGACACCGCGAACGTTGCCGTTTTGACCGCATCGCCGATTGTTTTTTGAACGGGCAGACTTTCCCCCGTCAAGGCGGATTCGTCAACAGCCGCCGCGCCTTCGACGACGACACCGTCCGCCGCGACGCGTTCGCCTGTTTTGACGACGATTAAATCACCAACCGCCAAATTGTCGATTGCAGCGGTTTGCTCCATTCCGTTTTTCAAAACTGTTGCCGTTTGCGGCGCCAAAGCCGCCAACCCCGCAATCGCCTGCACCGTTTTGGCTTTCGCGCCCGCTTCCAAATACCGCCCGAACAGCACCAAAGTCAAAATCATTGCGGCTGATTCAAAATACAGTTCCGTTTGTTTCTGATACAGCCCCGCAACGCTGTACGCCACAGCCGCGCCCGCCCCCAAAGCAATCAAAGAGTCCATCGTCGGCGCGCCCGCAAACAGCGTTTTAAATCCTTTTTTGAAAAAATCCGTGTTGGCGAACAAAACGGCCAAAGCCAACAAAAACTGCGTCAAGCCGAGCGCTTCAACGCTTATTTCGGGAACGGGCAAGCCTATCATGCCGCCCATGGCCAACGTCATTAAAATCAAAGTCGCGCAAGCGGAAACAATCAGCCGTCCTTTAAGGTTTTCACTTTTTTGTTCAACAGGCTGATTTCCTCCGGAAATGCGCGCCCCGTATCCTGCCTGTTCAACGGCGGAAACAAGGGCGGCAGGCGACACCGTTTTTTCATCATATTCCACCTGCATTGTGTTTTTCAGCAGGTTGACGGACACGTTTTTTACGCCCCGCACGGCGGACACGGCTTTGTCCACACGGGCGGAACACGCCGCACAGCTCATCCCCGCAATGCCGAAAGTTTGTTTCATTTGTTTTCCTTTCCCGCGGTATGAAAGACAGGAATGCTGATTTCCGTTACAAATTTGTCCGAATTGTTTTCAACCCCTTGGTCGACAAGCGTGATTTCCCGTGAAAACCCCGCGATTTCAAGCCCGTTTTCAGCCATATACGCCGCCAGTTTGCGATATTGTTCCGGAGCTTGGGCATGATGCCCGCGAAAACGGATGGAAACGGCTTTGACAGGGGGCAATCGGGAAACTTTGCCGACAAAGCGGTCTTCGTCATCCAACAGCAAAAAAACCGAATCATAGTTGTCATACTTTCCCGCCCGCAGATTTTCCGCGCTGATGCAACATCCGACCTTGCCCAGAAAAATCACGGCTTCCGCCTGCACTTCTTCCAACTTTCTGACAGGCGCTTCCATATCAAAAGCGCTCTTCAGCTGTACAGAAACCGTTATTTCGGCAATGCGGCATTCAGGCAATTCGATTTCCCGAATCTCGTCAAACCGCGATTTTCCGACATCCTGCAGCCATTGCAGACGATTGTCGATTTTCCGTTTGATACGCTTCAGTTCTTTTTGTTTTTGAACAACCGCCGCCTTTTGACGCAACAGCATCTTTTCAATTTTGTTTATGTTTCTGTTCTTCAAAAAACAAGCTATTTCCGTCAACGACAAATCAAGGGTTCGCAAATAGCAAATCGTGCTCAATACTTCAAACTGCCTATAGCCGTAAAAACGGTAGCCGCTGTCGGCATCGACATATTCCGGTGTCAGCAATCCTTCGCGTTCATAGTGACGCAAAGTTCCCGCGCTTAAATGAAAATGCCGCGCAACATCGCCTATCGCAAACAGTTTATTTTTCCGCATCGGTGATTTTTCCAAGCTTCAATCCCCAAAAAGCAATCGCACACACAACAATCGACAGCGCAGACCCCGCCGAAGAAGTCAACCCCATTGGATACAGAGTATCGGAAAACGCTTTGGATGTCCAGTACGCCCCCGGAACACGCACGGTTACAATAGCTATGACATTGTGCAGGAATGACAGTTCCGACCGCCCGATGGCGCAAAAATATCCGCTGAAGCAAAATTGTATACCCGCAAACAGGCAATCCCAAACATAGCCTTTCAGATACAACGCTCCCGCCGTTTTGACGCTTCCATCCGCCGTAAACAATCCGACAATTTGGGCGGCGGAAAACTGAACGACGGCAACAACAGCCATTCCGAATACCGTCGCAATCGCCATTGCGCTCCACAAAGTCCGCAAAGCCCTGTCCGTCTTTTTCGCCCCTATGTTTTGTGCCCCCAAAGCCGAAACCGTTGAAAGCATTGACGACGGAATCAAAAACAAAAAACCGATGATTTTTTCAACAATGCCGACGGCGGCGGCATCCGTCAGTCCGCGTTGATTGGCTATAATCGTGATGACGACAAACGAAACTTGGATAAAACCGTCCTGCAGCGCAACAGGTATGCCGATTTTCAACAATCTTGCCATAACGGGTTTGCGTATTTGGAAATCACGTTTTTTCAAAGAAACCCCTATGTCGCGTTTCATCATTACATACAGCGACACCGCCACGCTGAACGCTTGAGACAGGGTTGTTCCCAATGCCGCCCCGAACGCGCCCATTCCGAAAACACCGATAAACACATAATCCAGTAAAATGTTAACCGTGCACGCTACGGCGATAAAGTACATCGGACTTTTGGAATCGCCCAACCCGCGAAAAATCGACGCAATGATATTGTACGCCGTAATAAAAGGAACGCCCGCAAAACACACAATCAAATACTGTTTTGTTCCTTCAACGGCTTTTTCGGGCGTTGACATGACGGATACAATAGAATTGACCGCCAACAGCAGAAAAACCGTTAAAATTACGGACAATCCCGTAAACAAAGTTACCGTATTGCCGATATTGAACGCCGCTCTGTCTTTTTTGTTTGCCCCGACGGCTTGCGCAATGCCGATCGTCGCTCCCATGGCAAGTCCCACAATCATCACGGTCAGCATATGCATGACTTGCGACCCTACGGAAACAGCCGTCGTTTCAGCTACTCCGTTGAATTGTCCTATGATGAACAAATCGGCCATGCCGTACAATGTTTGCAGGAAATACGAGATGAAGTACGGAATTGAAAAGAAAACGACGTTTTTGAAAACGCTGCCTTCGGTCAAATTTTGCGCCATATCCTTTCTCCTTTTCGATACTCATCGGGTATAAACTCTGCAACGGTTACAAAGTCAAGCGGATATTTTTATCCCCGCTTTATGTTTCAAAAGCGGGGATTGAAAAGTCATTCGGAAACGGGCGATTCCCAATTTTGCTTTGTCGGCCATTCGTCGGGTGCAAGAATGTCCCGATTGAACCGAACGGTTACAAAGTATACAAACTTCGCCCCCGTTTTATCTTTGACCGTCAGCGGAATGTACAGCTGTCCGCTCGACGGGTCGATATGGCCGCCGTTTTTCAGATAGATTCTGAAAATCGCCCAGTAATCGCCCAGTCTGATTTGCGCTTCAGGCTGTTCATCGCCTGTCAGTTTGTAAAAATTCAGCGTAATCGGCGCGGACGCTTTGCCCTGCCCGATTTTAGCATCCGCCGTCATAATCGAACTGATGCGTTTTTCGACCTTGTCGTTTCCCATACGCAACCCGACGGCGCGGAAACGGTTGGCCGCCGCGACCTGCCCGCGCGAAAGCAAACTGTTCTGCAAATCGACGGGAGCTTGATACAGCGTCCAAATCAGCGGCTTTTTCGCATCGGCCAACAAAGCGGCGACTTTCAGAATATCGCCCGCCCAGGCCAAAGCTTCACGATTTTTGAACAAATCCAGCCGCCTGTCTATTAAAGTTCCTTCCGTCTTTTCATTTTCGGCTTCGGGCGCAACACTTTGCAGCAGTTTTGCAAGCTTTTGCATTTCCTTGGGCGTAATCGTTTTTTTGCCCGCACAGTTTTTGCACAGCGGAAAAGCGTTCATATCATGCAAAACAGTTTGATACCCCGTTTCCAGCATCCGTTCGTTTTCGGTACGCAGCAAAGCCACGCCGTTGTCGACAAAGCCGTTCCACCAGCCGATTTTGCCGCGGCTTGCCGTCGAATAAACGTTAAAGAACGAATTTTTCAGTTCCCTGTCGGACAACGACGTCAAGACTTCCCACGCTTTGGCGGCATCGTCGGGCAAGCTCGCCCACGCATCCAGCGTTTTCTGTCCCGCATCCGTGAACAGCGGAGTCAACAGACTCAGTTCGTCGTTGACCGCCGCCACATAATCCGCCTTTTCAGTTTTTAAAGCTTCGGACAAATAAGTGTCGTCAATGCCTTTCAAAATACTCAGACAGCGCGCGTAAACAGCTTGCAGCAACGAATTGATTTTAAACGCTTTGAGTGTTTCAAGCCGCTGTTTGAATTCCGCCCAGCTTGACGCGGGAACATACACATTGTCGGGGTACGTTCCCCAATAGCGCAAAAAGCTGTCCATGTATTTTTCAAACACTTCCAACCGTTCGTCATAGCGGTTGTATTCGCGCATAAACGATGCGGGCAGAATCTCCTGCGGGCCGAACTGTTTGTTTTTCATAAACGGACGGGCTATCGAAAACACGTTTTCAAACAGCGTCTTTACCGTATCGGGGTTATAGCCTCCCGCATAACGCAAATCACCGACGACTTCCTGTGCCAAGCGGCGCGAAAAATCGAACACGGGCGCATTTCCCGCCTTTTGTTCCACCAAGCTGTAGGTTTCGGCTTCCGATGTCGGCAGTTTTTTCAGCTCGGAATCCAACACCGTGATTCTGACCAAATCCGCATTAGCCAGCAACATTTTGCGGATTTCTGCGGCTTTTTTGGAAACTTCATCGTTTCCCGCATAAGTTTTTGCCGCCGCGTCGTAGCGTTCCAAAGCTTCCTTAATCGCGCGTTGAGTCTTCAGCCAGTTCGATTTGAAATCACCCTTTTGAAGTTCTTCTTCGTCGGGAACTTTCAGCGAAGCCGCCACGGCATACAGCTTGTCCATAATGCGGAACATGTACCCCGATGCATCGGATTTTTCGACGAATTGCCAGCGAAACAGCGGAGCGTCTTTCAATTCATCGATTTTTTTGTGCAACGCCGCCGTTTCGTTTTCCAGTTTTTGAGCGGTTCTTTTTTCACGTCCCTTGATGGCGTCGCGCAAAGCAACCATGTCTTGCGGCTGAATGGGGAAATTTTCGATTTCGCCGTACAAAAAGTCAAAGTCGTTTTCAAACAGATTTTTATAATCGCGCGCGGCGTAGCGCAACAATGCGTCAAAAGAAACTCCGCTTCCCCAAATACCGAAGGGCGTACCGCCGGACTTTTCCTTTTTCAGCGGATTGGCTGATTGGATTCGCTGCAGCAAGCGCAGCATCTCGTCGGTTTGCTCCCTTTCCCGACCAACCAAGCCGTTCCATTCCGCAACAGCGTCAATCAGCTGTTCCGCCGTCGCCAAAGTTTCCAGCCGCTTGACTTGTTCGCTCAGCCGTTTTTGCGTGTTTTCCAAACGGAACGACAAATCGACGGCGCGTTTGATACCGGAATACATCGCCTGCGGGTAAGCAGTCAAATCCGCCCATGCCGTCAAAATGGCGTCCAATCCCGTCCTTTGCGCAGCGAAAAACTGGGACGAATGAATATAAGCGGGATCCATCGTCATCGTATATTTGCGGTCATAGCGTGTCAAAAAGCTGTTCAACAAAGTCATCGTATCGCCGGGGATATCGGGAATCAGATAGCTTATCATCGGTTTCAGCTGAAAACCGCTGCCGGCAAACAATGCCGTAAAGTCTTCGTTTTCAACGGAATCCAACAGCGAAAACGACCCGATGACTTCGCGTTTGTTGGATGTCAACGGCGAATTCGTTCCTTGGGCAATAAGCTTTTCCCCCGTGCTTTTAATAACGGGCATACGCACCATAATCGCCTGCATTTGATTGAATATGAACGCTTTGTCGTCATACCCCATATCTTTGTCCGTTCCGAAAACAAACCAACTGGCGGTTTTGAAACCGAACGGCGCGACGTTTTCCGTTTCGCGTTCGGAAAACGCTTCAAAAAACAGTTGCAAGCGGGACATGCCTTCGCCTTGAACAGGATCGTTGTTCAACACATACTTGCCGTCATCCGTCTTTTTAATCAGCGGGGAATTGAACACGCCGCCCCTTTGCAGCAAAGACGACAAAGACGCATAATAATCCGTTGACGATTCCAGTTGAATTTCCAGTTTATCCGCTTTGAAATACGCCGCCGTCAGCCATACCGTCCCGACGGCCAGCAGCGCCAAACACAGCAGATATTTCGGAATATTGCGTTTGATTTGCGCTTTTTGGGTAAAAAAAGCGTTCGGAGAAACGCGAAAAACAACTTTGCGCAGCAAATCGCGGATAAAGTACGGATGCGAAATCCCTTTGGATTCCACGGGTATCGGAGCTTCGTCAACGGGACGGTTGCACAGTTCGGCATACGACGGACTAAGGGTAACATCCCCTTCCTTGGCGGATGCGAAAAACACGCCTTCCAACACGGCGTTGTCCGCGCCGTGGAAATTGCCTTCGCCGAACAAAGCGCGCAGATAAACCGACAGGTTTTGATACAGTTTGTCGAAATTATCGGGGAACAGATAGATTTTTCCCGTGATTTCCATACGGTTTTCCATCGCGGACAGTTTTGTCGCGACGTTGCGGGACAGCATGCTTTTTTCACATCCCGCGCGCAAACGGTCAATCAGCCCGTCCCAAAACGCTTTGAATTTTTCCGCATTGTATTTGGCGGGCGCATCGTTCACCCACCCGAAAATCTGGGAACGCAAATCGTCGCTTATCCCCATGACGTATTCGGAAAATCCGTTGACCATATCGGTTTTCGTTACAACGACATAACACGGCAAATGCATCCCTATCGTGTGCAGCAGCTGTCCGATTTCGGTCGTCATCAAAATCGCCTTTTGCTGGGTCAAAGCTTCGTCGTCAGCCAGCAAAGCATCCGCGGGGATGGTAACAATCAACCCGTCCAAAGGCTTCTTAAAACGCTTGCGGTTCAGCAATTTGCCGATATAGTTCCATTCCGCGCTGCTGCCGTCCAGCCAACGATCGAAAAAAACATGCCCGTTCACATCGCACACAACGGATTTGGCGCCCAACCACACCCTTAAAGGCAGGCTTTTGTTTTCTTCGCCGTCGGCCTCTTCTTCAACGGAAACAATCAACTCCTGTTCGCTGTTGCGCAACAGTGTCGATTTGCCCGAATGCGGTTCGCCGACAATGATGAACCACGGCTGTTCGTACAGCTTTCGACTGTGCGTTTCGAGCAATTTCAGCCCCTGTTTGAACAGCAGATTGATTTTGACGATTTGGTCGGACAGTTTTTGTTTTGCCTTTTGGTGTTCGTTGCCGCCGCGCACCAACTGCGCCAAGTGATGCCAAATCATCAAATCTTTTTTGATTTCAGAAGTTTCCTTGACTTTCAGCTGTTTTCTTTTCAATTTGCGCAACAACGGCAAAACAGCAAAGAAAAACACCGCAACCAACACCAGCGCGCCAACGACCCACGGCAACCACGCGGGCATGCCGCCTGCGTTTGCGGATGCAAAGGATTGTTTTATCATATCCGTAGAATTGCCCATGAGTCTTTACTCCGTTTTCTCCAAAAGACCGCCGCCGCTGACACCGGCAACGGCGTTATACGTCGAACCTTTGCGGTAAGCTTTGGGAACCGCGCTGTCCGCGGCCACGAACAAAGAGCGTCTGAACGGTTCCGTCGCATTCAAAAAAGCGGACATATTGACCGCGAACGCGACAACCGCAAACACCGCGCACAACACCAAAGCGCATTTGACCGTTTTAAAGGGATTGTTTTTTTTCACCCCCTCCGTTTGCAAAGCGGCCATTGAAACAGGCGTGATGACTTCGCTTGAAATATCAAATTTGTCCTGCGAAAAACGCGATGCGCAAACTTTCATGCGCCGTTCGATGTATTCGGGATTATTGCGGTAAATGCCGTCGAATCCCAACCCCAGCATTGCGTAAAACACTTCCAAAGCCTTGCCGGAATCGGGATCGTCCAACGCTTCGGACAGCATGTCGAAAAACTTTTCGTCGCCCGACAGCTCATTATAGTTGCGCGCCAGTTCGCGCCATTCGCGGCTGAACGGAAAATTGCCCTCTTTGACCATATAGTCGACAAAGAAAATCAAAGGGCGTTCAATGCGCGAAAACTCCTTTTCCAAAGTCGGCGACTTTGCAGCCTCTTCTTTGGCCTCGGACAGCAACATATTGATTCTGCGCGAAAAAAGCTCCTTGTCCGGAATGTTGCCCGCATCTGAATATTGCCTGTAATCGCAAATGCAGCGCAACAGCGGACGACATAATTGTTCCAAGTTTTTCATGGTCATTCCTTATTTTTTGTTGCCGACAACCGTCAAAAACAACGACACGTCCAAATTCGGGAACAAATCCTTGGCGCGATCGATGACAACACTTTTTTCTTCGCAAATCGCCTGCCATGTGCGGGGCGTTTCTGCGGTTTGCAGTTTAAACCACAGCGTATTGTTCAAACTGGGCAGGAAACGCGGCGGATACCGCATTTCCGTCAGCTTGACACCGCGGGCGCGCATCAGCTTTGCGGACGGGTTTATCAATTTGAACGTGTCGCCCGTTTCCAAAGCGGATACAACGGAGCGGTCGTCGGAATCGCAATGCACCGCCAGATAGTATTCGTCCGCGCGCACGATGTTGTCTGCGGACAGCGGTGCGGACAGAAAATCGCCGCCGTCCAGTTCCTTAAACGGCAATCGGATGTAGCTTGCCCCGCCTTCCGCGAAAATCATCGACCTAATGTCGTTAATCAGCTCCGCGAATTGGGGCGCGCAATCGAAATGAACGTAATTTTTGATGTCTTTAATCGCGTTCATCGGATGAATCCCCATCAGTTCCGCCAAAAACGAACGCAATTCCAAATACAGCCCGAACGGCGTCAAATTTGTCAAAGACAACAAAGCGGACAAACGGTTTTCATACAGATTCAAAACGCGCAACTGCATCACATTGTACGCGTCAACGCCGGAAAAAGTGTCCGGTTTGAACTGTGCCACCGTCAAATCGTTCAGCACTTTGTCGCGGCAACGGCGAACTTCAAACAGCAAATCGGTTGCTTGAACGGTCAAAGCGCAGTCTTTTGTCAAAACGGCGAACGGCGGAACGTATTTGTCGTCGACGACCAGTTTTTTATCCGCACTTTCGTCGGAAACGGAAGTCAGCTTTAAAACCGGCAACAGTTGCATATCCGTCGCGTCGTCGAACTGCGTCATCAAACGGACATTGATTTTGCGGGTCACAATCGTAATTTCGTTGTCGCCCGTATTTTCGTCGCGCACGGTGTGTTCGCGAATCAAGAATTGCCGTTTTGTCGCTAACGACGCTTCATCTTCAACAAGGTTCGCTTCAAATTCCGACCATAAAGGAACGGCCAGATAGATGGTCAGATCTTCCGGATGTTCTTTGACGACGGCCGACAAGTCCAGCGGCGGCACGACCGTATTTCCGGGCATGCTGATTTCCAGCCCGTCCGGCATCAAGGCCGAAAAGCGTTTAATCAGCACACGGGCGGACGACAAAGCTTCCAAATCCAATTCAAAGTCTATCAGTCCGCTGGGATACGCCATATACAGCGTGCGGTTCGTGCGTTCGTACAAATACGCCGTCCGCTGAGAACGCTGCAGATGATGCGGCTGCAAAAACAAGCCGTCGTTCCAATGTAAAATTTCCTCAAAGCGCATAATGCTGTCCTTTACCGTTTGGCGTTATTCTTTTGTTTACTCTTTTCTGCGGCAGCTTTCAATTTTTTCGTTTCGGCTTCGGGATCTTCGGGCTTTTTTTGCACTTCGACAATGCGTCCCGGCAAAATTTCAAAATAAAAGCGGCGCGGAATCAAAAAGCGGCTTTTCAAATCCAAAACTTGAATACGCGGGTCTTTTCTTAAATTTTTTTTGCCAGTTCCGCGCGGCAGATTGGCAACGACAACGATTTTATCCGGATTTTTTTCAAGCCACGTTTCCCACGCGTCAATCCCGCGCTTCATGGTTTGCGGTTCGGTTTGTTCGGATGAAAAGCTCAGCGTATACGGCGCGACGGCTTTGCGCGTTTCGTTGCCGACGGCAAAATAATCCTCGACGCCCAACGCGCGAATCTCCTCGGCTTCCTCAGACGAAACGGCGGCTATGTCAATTTCGACGCTTGGATAAATCGAATAGTAGTCTTTCAATTTCGGCGACAATCCCGCTGTAACGCTTGCGCGTGTGCAGCATCCCGAACACGCCGCCGAAATGGCAATCATCATAACCAAACGGATAAAGTTTTTTTTCATTTTGCATTCCTTCATCAATCGTCGTTTCGGGGTATCGCCGGCTTCCAACGGTGGTAAGAGGGCGCTGCTTTCACTTCCCGCTGTACGAAGCGGCGCGGTTCCGCGGCGGCGGGACGTTCCTCTTCATGCGGAGCTTGTCCCAAGCGCACGTTTTCGTCCCAGTTATCCTCGCCCGTCATCACGGAAACGCCCAAATCGAAATAATGTTCGTAGCGTTCTTTCAGTTTGCGCGTGCCTCCTTTGTGCAAAGCGCACATCAGCAACACCTGACACAATCCGTTCGCCGCCAGCCCCGCTGGAGTCTGCACGACCTGTTCGCCTTCTGGCATCAAGTTGCCGCCCGCCCAAAAAGCCGTCAAAGCCAGCAACCCCGCCGGCGTGTCCGGACATTCGTTGCCGACATCCAGACATTTTTTGGAATTGATTTCGTCGGGTGCGACAACCCAGCGGTAAACCGCCTGCATCGTATTGTCCGACAGCTGTTTTTCGTGCGCGGGAACTTTCGGCGGAATCACGGATTTGATTGTGTCGATTGTTTCTTTGCGTACTGTTTGCAGCTGCGCTTTCAGCTGATCCGCCGCTTTAAATATCGGCGAATTTTCATCGACAGGCTGAGGATTTCCTTCCTTTTCCAGCGCCATTTTCAGCAATTCAAGCGGCGTATAGCCGTATTTTTCCTTGACCAGCCCGAACGCGTAATCAACCCCTTCCTGCACCTGCCCCATAATTTCGGGGTCAATGCTTTCTTTCAGTTTTTCGACTGCGGCGGACAATTCATGCACTTTTGCCAAAGCTTTCTGCGCTTTGGCTTCGTCGGGTTTCGGCGGTTCTACTTTGGCAAAGTCGGGAATGGTCGGTTCGAATTTCGTTCCGATTTCCGAAATGTCGCGTTCGGCGACGGGGTTTTCCCCAAGCTCGTCATACAACGACAACACACAGTTGTATACCCACCACACCGCGGCGCGGCGGTGCGAAATATACGCCAACAGTTCGCACGCGCATTTATAGCGTTCCACTCCCGCGAATTTCCAAACCATGGATTCCGCATTGGTTTCGCCTGCAAACAAGTCCTGCAAATCGGGACGGATTTTATAGTTTTCCTTTGCCACCGCGTCTGAAATCAACAAGTGGCGCAGTAAAACAAAGTGTTTGTTCATCCATTGCAATTTGTCGCTCATAGCCGCCTCATGTCATTTTCAACGCTTTGACTTCGATGTCGGACGCGCCCGCTTTGGTGCGCAAAGCCTGTGCGCCCGATTCCGCCGCCGTCGCTTCGCCCGTCGCCGCCTTGGCTTCTGTTTCGGCGGCTTTGACGCTGGCATCCTGCGCGGATACGCCGTCCTTGGCAAGTTTGCCTTCGGTTTCGGATGCCGCCGTTTCGACCTTGCTGATGGTTGTTTCGTCCCCGGTCGGTTTCATTTCCTTGTCACCCGTCAAGTCGCTTTTTTTATAGTTGGTCGTTGACAGCTTTTTGACCGCCGCCGTCGCGCCCGCCACCATTGCCGCCGTTCCAACCGTTGCCAAAATGGATTCGACGGTTGTTTTGATTGCCAGTTTTGCCGTTTCGCTCAAAGCCATTTTATAATTCCTGTAAAGCTTTCTTTGTTTCTTCGGTCAAATCTTGATTGATAAAGTTCTTGACCAGTCCCAGTTCGGCGACGCGCTTCATATCGTAGAAACCGATTTCCGCCAAAGCCATCGCCCATTTTGCCCCTGCTTTGGTGTATTTCAAAGCTTTGTTCGGACTGTTTTGTTTTTTCAACGCCTTGGCGTACGCTTTGCGCGCATCGTCCGTTTTTTCTCGCGCCGCCTGCTTTTCTTCCTCGGTACTGTCGGGGTTGTTTTCGACGGTTTCCTGATTCGCTTGCGCTTCCTCCAGTTGATCGTGAAGTTTTTTATTGGGGTCCGTAACGTTCTTGGGCTTTTGGTCGGTGTATTCGTTGACTTTAGCTTGCTTTTCCTCTTTTTCCGCCAAATCTTTTTCGGCGGCTTCCAAGTCCCTTTGTTTTTGCGCGATTTCTTCCGCCGTTCCATTTTGCATCGCATCCTGCAAGTCGTTTTCCGCCGCTTCTTTTGCGACTTTCGCGTCATTGACGTCACGATCCGCCTGCTGTTTCAAAGCATTTTTCTGTTCATCCGTTTGAGCCGGCAGATTTTCAACCACGTCAACGCCTGCCGCGACGGCGCGGCACATTTGCGCGTCGGTCGAATCTTGATAATAACCTTTGGAATCCATAACGATGTTCGCTTGCGGAGTCAGCGAAATCGTCGCCGCATGCAAAAACGCCGAAATGGAGTGGCGCAGCATTTCTTCATAAATCGTCAGCTGCAGAATGGTTTCCACCGTCGCAAAAGCCATTGTTACAGCCATTCTGTTGTCGGTGTTGAAAAACTTTTTCGTTTCCGTATCGTAATGAACATCGTATTGAGCGTACAATTCGTTTTCCAAAACATAACGGACGTTGCTGACGATGTTGAACGTGAATTGAACGATTTTGGAAATCAAATCGCTTGACCCGCCCGCGGGTCCCGCCCCCGAAGAATGTTCAAATTCGGCGCCGATGCGCGTCGCCAGACTCAAGACGGCTTCCAACTGGCGGTTGATAAAGCCGCCCGTGCCGAATTCGCTTTGCGTCCATGCGTATTTTTTCTGGCTGAGCGGAATCGAACACAGCTGTTCCACCGTTTCCGACAAACCGCCCAAGCCCGCCAAAAGCGCTTCCAGCGTTGAACACGCGCCCAGCGAAACGGAAGTCCCCGACACGTTCGCGCGCCCCATTGTCAGCGATATTTCGCCGTCAAAAGCATCGGTAACGCACATCGACCGCATGATAAAGCCGCGCAGCATCTGAGCGCTGAATTCCATACCTTTGTGCGTCAAAGTAATATCCGTCGTATATTGGGCGTCGCCTCCCTCTTCGCCGTCCAGATTGCCGACGGACAGGCTGATTTTGTTTTTTTCAATGGTGATTGAAGACGCGCCGACGTTCAGTTCGATGCCTTCGCGCGCATTGATGATGACGCGGTGGTCGGCTTGGATGACGACATCGCCTTTGCTGACTTCGCTCAAATCCAGAATATTTTCGGACAAATCGCCTGAAATGTTACCCTCTTGGGCAATTTTTTCGCTGCCGTCGTCAACGGTTGTGTCGGCGTACAGGTATTGCGACTGCAACACAATGCGCCGACCGCCGATTTGGTTGGCGTTGTCGGCATACGACTGCACATCGCCCGTCGAAGAAATGCGGATTTTATCCGTTTGCGGCGTTTCATCCTCTTTTTTCCACGGCGATTTGTCGGTATAGAAAGCGATTTCGGAGTAATCCTCTTTGTTGCGGGGCAAAGCGGCGCTTTCGCCTTTGTTTTGATAGCGCAGGACAAATCCCTTTTTGTCCAGCGTTTGATTCGTGTTTTCCGCGCCGTCGGATGCCGAAGTAAACGATGTTTCGGCATTGGGCAGATACCCCATCAGATAGCACCCGCCGTTATCGCCGAACAGCACCAAAACCTTTTCCCCAACGTGCGGAAAACGGTAGATTCCCTCCATCTGTCCCCCGACGGGACGCATCAGTGTAACGGTCGACGGTTTTTTGTCCGCAGGAACGGGCGTCAGCGAAACTGCGTTTTTTTGCCCGATAGCGTAAAAATGATACATGTCTTCGCTGTCGTCCGGCAGCAAAGCGGGGCAAATCTGTCCGATTAAATCGTCTTCGGCAGATTGTCCCGTTTTTCCGTCCGCGTTTGTAACGACCATTTCCCGCACGTTCATAGACTATTCTCCCAAGGAACAATAACGCGTTTCATCGGCGCAATTCATTGCCGAAAACGACACTTCGACGATTTCTTTGTCCGCCTGCCAATCGGCTACGGCTGCCAAAGACGACGGCAGCTTTGCGTGGCAATGCAGAACGGATTTCACGACCATGCCCGAAATCGCCGACGAATCGCGCCGCCCGTAAAAGTGTTTGATGCGAAACCGTTTGCACGGCATAAACAGCAAATTGTCCGCCGTTCCCGTCCAAACATCCTTGATGATTTGAAAAGCGCGGTACTGCGCCTGCAAAATCAAATCGACATCCGCATCGACTTTTGCTTTGTCGACACCGCGGACGTAGTTGTGGAAATGTTCGGTATATATGCGGCGGCGGTTGCCCGCATCCGTCAAGCCCGCTTTCCATTTTTCCGATCCGACGTTTGAATTCGGGTACGTTTCGGTCAGCATTACGCCGTCAACCCCCTGCCCGCGCGTCATCGCCCATTCATTCAGACGCCACAGATTGCGAGGTTCGTCGCTTGAACGGAAATCGAACTCCTCAATCGCCATAGGAGCGCGGCCGTCCGAATAAACAACATCGGAACGTTCCGGATAATGCTCGCCCGCCGAAAAATACAGTTCCGCCCGTCCCAGTCCGCCGTTGGACACTTTTGGATGTTTGACCGTGTAGCTTAAACCGTACAAGGTCAGCAACCGCTTTAAAAAAGCATAGTCGGACACCGTTGTTTGGTTATAGATGCAATCGGAAACAAAGGGTTTGCGGGAAATGTATTCCTCGGAAAAACGGGGGGGGATGCCGTAATCCGACAGCAGTTCGGAAATCACGTCTATCGGCGTTTTGTTGTTGTAAGCGACCTTGCGCACGACTTGACGTAAAACCGCCAATTCGGATTCGATTGTCAAGCGATAGGAAAAGCAGTCCGTTTTGTCCGAACTGTAAAACACGCCGTTGTGTGAAACCGCCGTTACAATGCCGTGGAAAAAGCGCGTCCGCTTGGCCTTGCCGTCCGACAGTCTTTGCGACACGGTTACAGTAACATTCGCGTCCAGCGCTTCGTTCAGCTGTTCCAAAGAATGCGGCTTGTCCGACAAAACGACCGCTTCGGCGCGGCAAATGTCGGATATGCCCTCGGTCAAAGTCAAGTCGTACAGATAGAAATCCGCAAACTTGTCTTGAGGGAATTTGATTGACAGCGTTTCATTGACGATGGCGGACATGTTTTCCCTCTTACACGATTTCATTCAAGTTCGGACACACCATCACGGGCGTCGCAATCGGCGCGCCCATAGCGGCGGGACAGCTGCCCGACACAACCGCCCCCATATTGGCAATCGGACGCCCTTTTGCCAATTTGTTGACCGCCGTCGTCATGGTTACAGCCCCGACACACATCGGACCCGCCACGGCATCGCCCACACACGCAACGGGCAAGCCTTTGACCATTGTCGTAATGCCGCCGGGACCGAGGATGACATCCCCCGTCGCGGTCAAATTCGCGATTGTCGCAACAGGTGTCGGCATGGGTCATTCCTCCTTGTTTTCAAACGAATAGACGAACTTTTCGTCCTTGGCGCCGATTGTCGCCTTTTTCAAAACGTGCCCCTCCATCGTGTTACGCAGGAATTCCGCGCTGATTTCGGGCAACAGGTCGTTGTTGACAATCGCGTCGATTAAGCGCGCGCCCGACGCCACGTTGTTGCACCGGCGGATGATTTCGTCGCGCACCGCATCCGTGTAAATCAGTTCGGCTTTGTAGTTGTCCTTGACGCGTTTTTGGACTTTTGCCAGCTTCAAGTCAATGATTTTGTACAAAGCCTTTTTGCCCAGCGGATAGTACGGCACAATCGAAATGCGCCCCAGCAAAGCCGCGGGAAACACTTTCATCATCGCGGGACGGACGGCTTTTTCCAAAACCGCCATGTCGGGCAGATTGTCCTCGTCTTCGCACAAATCGCAAATCGCGTCGTCGCCAACGTTCGTCGTCAGCAGAATAATCGTGTTGCGAAAGTTCACCAAACGCCCCGCGCCGTCTTCCATCTGCCCCTTGTCAAACACTTGGAAGAAGATTTCGTGCACATCGGGATGCGCCTTTTCGACTTCATCCAGCAAAACGACGCTGTAGGGCTTGCGGCGCACGGCTTCGGTCAGAACACCGCCTTCGCCGTAGCCGACATAGCCCGGAGGCGCGCCTTTCAGCGTCGAAACGGTGTGCGATTCCTGAAATTCGCTCATATTGATTGTGACAATGTTCTGTTCGCTGCCGTACATTTGTTCCGCCAGCGCCAAAGCGGTTTCGGTTTTGCCGACGCCGCTGGGCCCCGCCAGCATAATCACGGCAATCGGGCGGTTAGGATCGGCCAGCGACGCGCGCGCCGTCATGACGCGCTTGGCAATCAAATCAAGCCCGTGCTTCTGCCCGATGACGCGCTTGTTCATTTCTTCGCCCAAGTTCAAAACGGATTGGATTTCGTTTTTGACCATGCGTCCCAAAGGAATTCCCGTCCATTCGGAAATAATCGTCGAAACCGCCTGTGTGTCGACCAAAGGCAAAACCAACGGGTCGTCGCCCTGCAATTCCGTCAACTCTTTTTGTTTCGCCAGCAGTTCGGCGCGGATTTTTTCATCGGGTTCGCCCTTTTCGCGCAATTCGTCGCGCAGTTTGGCACATTCGGCGACAACAGCCTTTTCTTTTGCCAAACGGTCTTCCAAAGCCTGTTTTTTATCGTTCTGCTTTTGCAGTTCCGCCTCCAGTTCCGCCAGTTTTTCGGCATGGTCGCAGCCCGATTTTTCTTCGCGGTTCAGAATGTCCTTTTCCAACTCCAAGGCCGAGATTTTGCGTTTGCAAAATTCCAGTTCGGCAGGGTCTGCGTTTTGGCTCAAAGCCACGCGCGCGCACGCCGTATCCAGAATGCTGACTGCCTTGTCGGGCAGCTGGCGCGCGGGAATATAGCGGCGCGACAGTTTGACGGCAGCGGACAACGCTTCGTCCAAAACGACAACGTTGTGGTGCTTTTCCAACGCCTTAATCATGCCGCGCATCATTTGCGTCGCCTTCTCGTCGTCGGGTTCGTCCACCAGAATGTTTTGGAAACGACGGGTCAAGGCGGGGTCTTTTTCAAAGTATTTGACGTATTCCGCCCATGTCGTCGCCGCGATGCAGCGCAGTTTCCCGCGCGCCAAAGCGGGTTTCAGCAAATTTGCCGCGTCGTTCTGTCCCGCCGCGCCGCCCGCGCCGATAAGCGTATGCGCTTCGTCAATAAACAGAATAATCGGCGTGTCGGAAGCCTGCACTTCCTCAATCACCTGTTTCAAGCGATTTTCAAACTCGCCTTTCATGCTCGCGCCAGCCTGCAGCAACCCCATGTCCAGCGAACGCAAAACCGTGCCTTTCAGACAATCGGGAACGTCGCCAGCCGCCAAGCGTTGGGCGAAGCCTTCGACCACGGCGGTTTTGCCGACCCCCGCGTCGCCCGTCAAAATCGGGTTGTTCTGACGGCGGCGCATCAGAATGTCGATGATTTTGCGGATTTCAGCATCGCGGCCGACAACGGGGTCGGATTTGCCGTCTTTGGCCTGCGCCGTCATATCAACCGTGTACAAGTCAAGGGCTTGCGTCCCGCCCATCGCGGCGGAAACGGCAGAGTCCCCGCCGTCTGCCTTGACGGAAGTTGCCACAACGGATGTTTCCGAAGATTTGGCGACGATTTCACGGAACTTTTCAACCAGCAGATCGCCGTTGACGCGAACGAATTCGCCGCTCATTTCATGCAGGACGCGCGCCAGTTCGGGCGTTTGTTTCATCGCGCAAATCAAATGCCCCGTGCGAATCGCGCTTTCCCCGAACACCAGCGAAGTCGTCATCCATGCTTCCTTGACCGCGACCTCGATTGAATTGGCAAAGTCGATGCTTCCGCCCGCGCCGCGCGGCAAAGCGTCCAAAGCTTTGGTCATGTCTTTGGCCAGTTTGGCTTGGTCAAGGGAAAAATACCGCACGATTTCGTGCAAATCCGTATTTTCGCCCATTAAAATTTGATTGACCCAATGCACCGGTTCGACATACGGGTTGCCGCGCGTTTTGCACAGCATTGTCGCGCTTTCCAACGCTTTGTACGCTGCGGCGTCCAATTTGGAAAACATCTGGACGCGTTTCAATTTGCTCATAAACGGATTCCTTCCTGTTGAAACGAAGCTTTGTGTCGTCTTTTGTTCAAACGCGAAGCCCCTATTGTTAAAGTCATATCCCCGTTGCGGTCATGCGAACGCCCCAGCCAGCAGTTGCGCCCCAGCTGAGTCGAAGCCGTGTTTCCCAAAGCCGCAAACGGTACGGTCGCACCGTTGATGGTAAACTTGACGGTGTATTCCAGCGGTTTATCCAAATAGCCCGTCACAATGCGGCTGAGCCTGTCGAACCCGTCCGTCCCAGGCATCCATTTTTGACAGTCCGTGAAAGAAACGGGGCCGATTTGAATTTCAAAGCCGCGGGTCGCGCTTAAATACTTGCGCCCCAGTTGCATATTCCGCCCGACGCGCGCCGTCTGACGGTCGCCCAGCTGACACCAGTTTTCGGCCGGAATATCGTATTCGGCTGTAACAAAATCTTTGATTTTCAAATCGATTTTCAAAACGTTACGCAGGATTTCCTCCAGCGACGAACGGCTTTTGACCGCGGAACCGAAGTGATTGGCGTAATTCGCCGTCAGATACGGCATGTCACCGTTCATTTTCATATCGGGCGGCGTTCCCGCCAAAGCGCGGATGATGTCCGTTATACCGTCGTCATCGGAACGGTCGAACGAAACAGCCTGTTCGTTTTCCGCCCACGCCCTGTAAAACAAAGTTGTAAAGCGGTGATGGATGATGTCCAGAAAACGCCGCCAGCTCTGGTCGTAATAATTGTGCGAGCGTTGGAAAACGTAGTTTGTGAACTCCAGCGGCATGGGGCCGTTCACGCCCAGCAGTCCGAAAAAATACGTCATAATCAACGCCTCGGCATCACCCGACAAAGGGATGATGTCGGCAATGTCGGTTGCGGGAAATCGCAAATACGGAGCTTGACCGAAACGCACGTTTTCCCGTGTCGGACGGAACGCTTTTCCCAAACGCGGAAAATCGGGGCGGTTGCGCTCGATGCGGCGCACCAGCTCGAAAAAGTCGGGGGCTCCCGTGCCTTGACGCAATCGGCGGGAAGCCTGTTTTATCAGTTTTCCAACGTCTTCCATACCGCGATTTGTCCCGATTGCCGTGTAAAGAATTGCACTTCCAACAATGAATTAAGCGGGGTAAAGGAATGTAAAATCTCCTTTAACACCACGGCGAACAGATAAAAGCCAACGCCTGCGTACGCCTGTTCGTCCAACACAAAGCGCACGCGCCATCCCGTTTCAAAAAACACTGCGCCGTTTTTGATAAAGCGGAACGCCGTCGGTTCGCTGACCAGTTCGACAATGCCGTCCAGCATGCGCTCCATTTCCTCCGCGGAACGCAGGTTGTAGTTGCGCAACAGCGTTTTCATCATTTCCAGCGGAAAAGCCCCGTCCTGCCACAACATTCCCGACAGGTTGAACAAAATATGACCGACTTTCGCCCAATCGGAAGCATCACCCTTTTCAATCAGCGGATAATCGGGGCGCGTCGGCATTACCGCAAATTCCGCCGTTTGAATGACGGCGTCGGCGCATGACAGTTTGGTTTGATTGGCCAGCAACAGCGGCAAATCCCTGTTTGTGCAAATCAAATCAGCGCAAAATTGGGCGGCTTCGCCCGCATCCGCGTTTTGTCCGGCCAAATTGACAAACACTTCGGTTCCCGTATACGAACTGCGCTGCAAAGCTTTTTGATTAAACAAACTGCGACGGCGGTGGACGCTGAAAAAGTTGCGTTTGTCATTTTTGCCCGCCAAATCTTCATCGTAGAAATTCGTCGCCGAAAACAGCGTTTCGTTTTTTTCCCCAAAAAATTCCAACCGCCGCACGGCGTATACTTCGTAATCACGCGGAGCGGTACGTTCCGGAACAATGTGGAATTCATAGCCGTTCCTGTCCAAAAACACGCGGTCGGAACGCTTTTTGAACAAATTCAGCACAGGCGCGCAGTTCAGCTTCAACGACGACGCCTTGATTTCGTTCGTCAGCTCCGTTTCGCGCCGTTTGAAGCCGATGACGATTTCGATTCCAGAGGCTTCCTTGGAAAACAGACCCGCGCAGTTTTTCATCGCCGCAAACTTGAAAAACGCGGGATACGCCAGAAAATTCTGCAACACGCGCAGACCGTTCAAGTTGCCCTTCACGCCGCCGAACAACGTCCCGCGCACAGCCGCCGCAGGCAGTTCAAAAACCGCGCCGTTTTTGCAAACAAAGTCGCCGCCGTCCGCGGAAACGTAAATTTTTTCAACGTCCAGCGTCAACTGACGCAACAACAGCGACGCCAAAGCTTCCGGCAAATTCAAAAAGAACAAAAGCTCCGGCACGCTTACTTCGGAAAAACGCATTTTGCCGGGCATGGAAAATTTCAGCCTTAACGCCGCGGGATGCGCCGCATCGGGAATGAATTTCGTCAAATCGCGCGTGATGTATTCCGCCTCGGTCAATTCAACGGCTGTAAGCGGCGTATCCAAAACCGTTGCGAAACGGCACGGCGTGTTGATTGACGGCACTATCGCGTCAAACATCGTCGCTTCGGGCAGACAATCGCCTTTTTTGACGCGGTCGTCGGACAAATCGGCGTGCATTTCCAAAACCGCGCCCGACACAACGGGGTTCAAAGCGTCCGGCGATACGGAACCAAGCACGGATTCCAGCAAACGGCCGTATCCGTCATCCAATTTTTTTTCGACGCGCGCCGCCAGAAAAGCCGTACCTTCCAGCAACCGCTCGACATAAGGATCCTGACATTCAAAAGCGGACAAATCCAAACGGGCGGCGATTTTCGGAAATTCGGCGGCGAATTCAGCCCCCAACGTCCTCAAATATCCCAGATTTTCACGATAATAGTCCAGAAAATCCATCGTTTATCCCTCTTGCGCGCTCTGCAGCAAAGACGTCCCCGTTTCCAAATCCAGTTTCGACACGAAAACGATTTCTTCGCTTAATTCGCCAACCTCGATACGCCCTTGAATGTTGAATTCCAGTACGGAAGTTCGTTCCCCTGCGTCTTTGCGGAATTCGACCTCAATCGAATCCGCCGCCAAACGCGGTTCAAACCATTTCAGCTGATTCAAAATGCAATCCCTGATTTCCTCGCGGTCGTTTCGGGAACAAACTTTGCCGCAAAAATCAGACAGCCCGAACCCCAGCACGGAATTTTGCAAATCGGGATATCTTTCCAGCTCCGCCCCTTGAGGGTGGGAACGCGAATTCAATATCATTTCAATATTTTCAAACACGTCCTTTTTCAGCTGCTTCATCGTGATTCCCGCCGAAAAGGGTTCTTTTTTCTCTTCGGGAGCGAAATCGGTCAAACGCCGCAACAGACAAGGCCAATATTTGGCATCGTCTTTTGTTTTAAACGCGTTTTCCCGCATGACCGCCCCCTAAAAAAGCAAGGGAAAGCCGACATTCGGCTTCCCCTTTATTGCAAATCAAGCGTTGGCAATCTGGTCGAACGCCGCTTCAATCGCACCGTCTTTGGTGTTGTCGGGCTTAATCGGGGTGACTTTCCACGACATTTTTCCGGCGACCAGTTCGACTTCTTCAACGGGCTGCATTACGCCGTCGGCTTCAATCGTTTTGACTTCGGCGCGGGCGACCTTGACGTTTTCCATCGTGATTTCGTACACGGAAACCTGCGCGCCGCTGATTGCACGGCAGTACGCAAAGTTCACTTTCGCGATTTTCTGACCGTTCATGCAGTATTGCTGCAGTTTCGGCGTCGCTTTGTCAACGGCGTGCATGAACTTGAACGGAATGAACTGTCCGCGTCCCGCAACGTCGGCACCGCGCTGAATCGAAACGTTTTGCATTGCGCCGTGATCAAAAGTCATCACCTCAATCCATTTGGCGTGTCCCTTATCGCTGGATTCGCCGTCAATACCTTCAATTTTCAAGAAAAAATCACTTGCCATCGTTTTTATCTCCTTCAATGGTTCAATGAGAAACCGTTATTTTGCGCCGCTGGGCACTTTCGTGACCAAACGCAGCGATGTTGTCAATCCCTCCAGCTGATAATGCGGACGCAGATAGAATTTCGCCGAATAGTATCCGGGCTGGCCTTCGATGGAATCAACTTCGACTTTCGCTTCCGCCAAGGGATATTTCGCCTTGATTTCTTCGGACGCGTTCGGATCGCTTGTTACATAGTTCGCAATCCAGTCGCTCAGCCAGCGCTGCATATCCTCGCGTTCCTTGAACGATCCGATTTTGTCGCGCACAATGCATTTCAAGTAGTGCGCGAAACGGCTGGTTGCAAAGATGTAAGGCAGACGGGCGGACAAAGCCGCGTTCGCCGTCGCGTCGGGGGAATCGTATTCTTTGGGTTTGTTGACCGTCTGACCGCCCAAAAACACAGCGTAGTCCGTGTTTTTCCAATGAATCAGCGGCAAGAAGCCGTTCGCCGACAGTTCGGCTTCGCGGCGGTCGGTGATGGCGACTTCGGTCGGACATTTCATCGCCACGCCGCCGTCGTCGGTCGGGAACGTATGCGTCGGAAGTCCTTCAACCGCGCCCCCCGATTCGACTCCGCGGATGTTCGCGCACCAGCCGTACGTTGCAAACGAACGGTTGATGTTCGCCCCCATCGCATACGCGGCGTTCATCCAGTTGTATTTGTCGCTGGCGCCCGCGCCCGTGTCTTCTTCAAAGTTGAATTCCTCAACGGGATTGGTTTTCGCGCCGTAGGGCATGCGGCTGAGCACGCGCGGCATCGTCAAAGCGATGTAGCGGCTGTCTTCGGATTCGCGGAAGCTGCGCCACGCGGCGTATTCCGGTGTTGAAAAGATTTTGGAAATATCGCGCGGATTGGCCAGTTCCTGCCACGAATCCATATTCATAATGGACGGATCGGCGGCGGAAATGAACGGCATATGTGACGCGGAAGCAATCTGCGCCATGCCCTTCAAGATTTCCAAATCGGGCGCGCTGTGGTTGAAGTAATAATCGCCAATCAAGCACCCGTACGGTTCGCCGCCCGCTGTGCCGTATTCGTCTTCATACAGTTTTTTGAACAGAGGGCTTTGATCCCACGCCGTGCCTTTGTATTTTTTCAAACACTTGGCGACGTCCTGTTTGGATACGTTCAGCACACGGATTTTCAGCGTGTCGCTGGTTTGCGTGTTGTTGACCAGATAGCTCAAACCGCGCCACGCGCTTTCCAATTTTTGGAAATCGGGGTGATGAATGATTTGATTGACCTGTTCGGACAGTTTCTTGTCCAGTTCGGCGATGATTCCCTCGATGGTTTTAATCGAGTTGTCGGACACCAAAGCCGTGTTTTCCAAAGCCTGCCCGACCAGCGTTTTGACCGCGCTTTGAACGGCGGCGTTGGCTTCCTGCGACTTGGGTTTGAATTCTTGATTCAACAGCTTTTCAAAGTCGGACATTTCCAACGTTTCGGCGCTCAGGGAATCGATTTTTTGCGTTTCGTTCGTCATAACACTTTTTCCTTAAATCCGTTATTCCGCGGTTTTGTCGGCGGTTTCCGCCGTTTCGGGTTCTTTTTCCTTGGCTTTCTGCGACAAAGCTTTAAGCAAAGCGGGGTTTTCCAGAATTTTGTTCAGCAATTCTTCCGCGCCCGATTTGCCGTCCATATAGCTCAGCAGGTTTGCCAGCTGGCGGCGCGCTTCCAGCAGCTGCTTCAGTCCTTCAACCTTTTCGGCAACGGCGGCAGGCGAAAAATCGTCCATGCTTTCAAACGTCATGTCGACGGCCAGATTGCCTTCGCCCGACATCACGTTCGGCACGTTGAAAGCGACGCGAGGCTTCATGCTTTTCAAACGGTCGTCAAAGTTGTCCGCGTCGATTTCGACCATTTTGCGGTCTTCCAGCTTGGGCAGCGGTTCGGCGGGTTTGCCCGACAAATCGGACATAACGCCCATGACGAAAGGCAAGTTGACTTTCTTTTCCGCGCCGTACAATTCGACGTCGTATTCAACCTGCACGCGGGGCGCACGGTTTTTACCCACAAATTTCTGAGAGCTGTTTGATGCCATTTTTTCCTACCTTGTTAATAATTATCGCCGTTTTCGTCAGCCTGCGGCACACCCAAAATATCGCGTCCGCGCGCCAAAGCGTCGGGGGCGATGTCCGCCAGCAAATCCATAAAGTTCATTTCCGACAGCCGCAAAGCGCGGTTGATTAAGTACGGAACGGGGCTTGTCGGTTCTTCGGATTGGAAGTACTCCGCCCCTTTTTTCAACAGCAGCAACGCTTCCGCCCTGTTGGTCGCCTTGATTGAACCAAAGTCGGTTTTGCCGCCGCTTGCCGCCCGAACGACGGAAGCGTCCGCAGGGGGAACAGCTTCCGTTTGTTCCGCCGCTTCGGGCGCGGGAGCATCCTGTGACGCGGAAAACGCTTCCGAATGTTTTGCGTAAAACGTTTGGAAGCGTTTGATTTCCTTTTGCAAAGACGACATATTCAAATAATATTGTCCCTGCATTTTTTCATCCATCGCGGCGCAAAGCCCCGTGATTTCTTCGTCGATTTTCTGTACCAAATCCGCATGCGCTTTGATTTCCTGCATCGGGCGTCCCATCATTTCGGCGGCAATCAGCTTTGTATCGACAGGCTGATCGCTGTCGATTTCGCCGTTGGCAATCATCACATCGCGCATCGTATAGGGCAAAGCGGGAAGCAAGCGGATTTGGCGCAGTTTCGACAGGAACATAATCGGATCATTAAACGCGCCCGGTTCGGGGGACAGCATTGCCAGAATGTTCAGCCGTTCCAGCGGATCGTTGTCGTCGTCGGGGTCAAGGCGCGGATAAAAGTCCGCCCACATTTCGTCAACCAGCCAGCGGATGACCGCCAATCCGTCCGCCAATCCCTGCAATCCGTTCAGCTCGGTCGCCGCGACGCACAAATACGCCGCCACGCGCAAATCGCGGGTTTTCTTCCACAATTCCAAGCAATTTTTTTCCAGTTTGCGATAGTCGGGATCTTTGTCTTCGACGGATGAAAAGGATTCCAGTTCCATATAAAGCGGATCGTATTCCGCGTTTTCCCCCGCAGGGGCATCCGCGCCCTCAATCGGTGTCAACAGGTCGGCAACGCTAAACAAATTCTGCACTCTCCCCTAAAAAGTCTTATTTAGGCCTTTTTACCATTTTTCAGAACGGATTCACACATTTTTTTATATTTTTTGTTTCTTTGATAAAAAAAAACGCCTTCACCCATCGGGGAAAAGGCGGTTTGAATATTGGAAACGGCGGAATTATTTTGTCAGCACATTTTTGCCGAAATAATCAATTCCCATGGCGGCTTTGACTTCGGACAGGGTTTGCGCCGCAACTTCGCGCGCCTTTTCACTGCCGTTTTTCAGCATGTCGAATACCGCGCCGATATCGCCCGCCAAAGCTTCTCGACGTTCGCGAATGGGCTTCAGCTCGTTTTGCAAAATTTCGTTCAAGAATTTCTTGACCGTGCCGTCCCCCAAACCGCCGCGGCGGTAGTGGTCTTTCAGTTCATCCAAATTCTTGTACGCGGGCAGGAACGCCGCAAAGTGTTCATCCGCCGCAAACGCATCCAAGTAAGTAAACACAGGGTTGTTTTCGGTGTGTCCGGGGTCTTCGACATGCAAATGGGTCGGGTCGGTAAACATGCTCTGCACTTTCTGTTTGATTTCCTTGGACGAATCGGACAGGTAAATGCAGTTGCCCAGCGATTTGCTCATTTTTGCCGCGCCGTCCAGCCCCGGCAAGCGCGAACACAGACTGTTGTCGGGCAGAACCGCCTCGGGTTCGACCAGAACGGGGCTGTAAATCGTGTTGAACGAGCGAACGATTTCGCGCGTCTGTTCAATCATCGGCAGCTGATCTTCGCCCACAGGAACCAGATTCGCCTTGAATGCCGTGATATCGGACGCCTGCGAAATCGGATAAGTGAAGAATCCGACGGGAATACTTTGCTTGAACCCGCGCAGCTGAATTTCGTTTTTCACGGTCGGATTGCGCTGCAGGCGCGACACGGTAACCAAGTTCATATAATAGAACGTCAGTTCTGTCAGTTCGGGAATTTGCGACTGGATGAAAATCGTCGATTTGGCGGGATCAAGTCCGCACGCCAGATAATCCAAAGCGACGTTTGAAATGTTGTTTCTGACTTTGTTGATATCGTCGGCGTTGTCGGTCAACGCCTGCGCATCGGCAATCATGATGAAAATCGTGTGATACAAGCCGCTGTTCTGCATTTCGACGCGGCGTTTCAGCGAACCGACGTAATGCCCTAAGTGCAGTTTGCCCGTCGGTCTGTCGCCCGTTAAGATGATATCGCCCATAGTCAAAAACTCCTTTGTTTGATTTGTCCGTAAAATAGCCTCTTGCGCGGAGGAAAGTCAATCAATTAAACATTCTGCAAAAAAGAAGACCAGCTCGCCGAACCCTGCGGGTTCAAATCGGGCGCGCTGACACACCAAATAAAAACCCCCGCAAAATTGCGGAATGACAAAATGCGGTGAGCAAGCCGGGATTGCGCGCCTGTCGGCGCGTCGGTCAAGCCGGCCGCTCGGCGCGTCGCGCCTGTGCGTCGCTCGCTTCGCTCGCCGAACCCTGCGGGTTCAAATCGGGCGCGCTGACACACCAAATAAAAACCCCCGCAAAATTGCGGGGGTTTTTATTTGGTGAGCGAGCCGGGATTCGAACCCGGGGCCACATGATTAAAAGTCATGTGCTCTACCAGCTGAGCTACTCGCCCGTAGCGTTTCAACAGGCGTAAACATACACAGACGAACCACCTTGGTCAAGAGTTTTTTTTATTTTTTTCAAAAAAATTATTTTCTAACCAACAAATCCAGCGTTTCCGCCATTTCATTGGCAATTTTGTATGCTTCGACATTTGCTTTGAACGTCTGTTCGGCAATCATCATGTTTGTCATTTCGTTCAACATCACGTCTTCGGACGCGATATATGCCGTTGACGCCGTACCGATGGCGCGCGTTCCCGCCACGGCGGTCACCGGAATATCCGGCGTTTCAATCGTTTGCGCCGTTTGCATGCCCGATTCGACAATATTTTGCGCGCTTTTGTAAAAGCTTGCCGACGCCGCCCGCATTCCGTTCAAAGAAACAGATGAAATCATCGTTGTCCCTCCTTATCCGAATCCCTGCGTTTTTTTCGGCGCGCTGTCTTCGTAAGCTTCCATTGTTTTTTCATACGATTCCAGCTGTTGCCCCGCCTCGCGCAAAGACAGGTACGAATCCGTTCCGTCATCAAACCGCAGCGCCGTTTCCAACATCAGCCCCGATTCCACTATCGGCATCAAAGAGCTTTCCGCTGCGGCCGCCTGCTTTTCGGGCATCGCCATTTGTTCGTTCAACAGGTACTGGTCCGTGGAACTGCCCGCGCCGGCGGAATCGGATACACCGACAACGGACGCGGAAACCCGCGCCGAAGCAATGTTTCCAAGCTTCGCCATCATATTGGACGTGTGTCCGACCGACGAGTTTGTAGACACTTTCCCTGTCGACATTTCCATCACCATTCTTGGTACGCAAACTTTTCTGTTTTTATTATTTCATACTTTACCCCGCATTGTCAATGTCTTGCGTTTTTTCTTGTTTTTCCGCGTCCGGACGTGTACGGATTGAAAAAATCGTCAAAAGGATTTTGCCATGTTCAAACTTGCCCGCTTTTTAGCAAATTACAAAAAGGAATGTGTCATCGCCCCCCTGTTCAAGTTTTTGGAGGCCTGCTTTGAGCTGTTCGTCCCGCTGGTCATGGCGGGAATTATCGACGTCGGCATCAAAAACGGCGACACAGCTTATATTTACAAAATGGGCGGACTGATGGTGGCTTTGGGATTGCTGGGGCTGATTTGCTCCTTGACCGCGCAGTTTTTCGCCGCCAAAGCATCCATGGGGTTCGGCACGGCCTTGCGCAGCGCGTTGTTCCGCCATATCGGCGATTTGTCGTATGCCGAACTGGACGAAGTCGGCACGCCGTCGTTGATTACGCGGCTGACGGGCGACATCAATCAAGCGCAGTCGGGCGTCAATCTGGGATTGCGGCTGTTTTTGCGCTCGCCGTTCATTGTCGTCGGCGCAATCGTCATGGCGTTCTTTGTCGACGTGAAACTGGCGATGATTTTTCTGATTGCAACGCCGCTTATCGGTGCGGTCATTTGGTTCGTCATGGCAAAGTGCATTCCGTATTACAAACGGATTCAAGCGTTGATGGACAAGGTGTCCCTGCTGGTGCGCGAAAATCTGACGGGCGTACGCGTCATCCGCGCGTTTTCCAAGCAAAAGGAAGAACATTCAGCGTTTGAAAAGACTTGCGATTCACTGATGGACGAACAGGTAACGGCGGGCAAAATCGCGGCTTTGCTGAATCCCGCAACGTATGTCGTCGTCAATCTGGCGGTTATCGCGATTGTGCGGGGCGGCGGGTTCCAAGTCAATGCGGGCGATTTGACGCAGGGCGAAGTCATTGCTTTGGTCAACTATATGTCGCAAATTCTGCTGGCTTTGGTCGCTTTGGCGAACTTGATTGTCGTGTTTACCAAGGCGTCCGCGTCCGCCGCCCGCATCAACGACGTGTTCGCGGTGTTTCCGACGGTCACGGAAAACGGCAAGTTGGCGGAACCGTTGGCCGGCGCGCCCCGCGTGCGATTTGAAAACGTGTCGTTCGCCTATAAAAACGCCGAGGCGGAATCCTTGTCCGGCATCGACTTTGCCGTTCCGGCGGGGGCGACGGTCGGCGTCATCGGCGGTACGGGGGCGGGCAAGACGACTTTGATCAACCTGCTTGCCCGTTTTTACGACGCGACAAAAGGACGCGTTTTAATCGACGGCGCGGACGTGCGGGATTACGCTTTCGCCGACTTGCGCCGCAAAATCGGCGTCGTCCCGCAAAAGGCCGTGTTGTTCAAAGGCACGATCCGCGACAATATGCGCTGGGCGAAAGCCGACGCGACGGACGAAGAGATTTGGCGGGCGTTAAAAATCGCGCAGGGCGAGGAATTCGTTTCAGCCAAGCCCGAAAAGCTGGACACCGTGATCGCGCAGGGCGGACGCAACCTGTCGGGCGGGCAGCGGCAGCGTTTGACGATCGCGCGGGCTTTGGTCGGATCGCCCGACATTTTGATTTTGGACGACAGCGCGTCGGCGCTGGACTTTGCAACCGACGCGAAATTGCGCAAAGCGATTAAAAACGACATCAAAGGGGCGACGGTGTTTCTGGTGTCCCAACGCATTTCGACGGTGCGCGGCGCGGATTTCATCGTCGTTCTGGACGACGGAAAGGCGGTCGGGATCGGAACGCACGACGATTTGTTTGAAAACTGTCCCGTTTACCGCGAAATCTGCCTGTCGCAAATGGAAAAAGAGGAGGCCGCGTGATGCGGGAAAGTTTGTTGAAACGGCTCTTGTCCTTTACGCGTCCTTACCTGTCCTATCTGGCTTTGGCGTTGTTTTTCGCGGTCGTCAGCGTGTCGATGACGCTGTACGCCCCCGTGCTGACGGGACGCGCGATCGATTTGGTCGCGGGCAAGGGCGCGGTCGATTTTCAGGCGTTGAAAGCCGTTTTGGAAATGCTGGCGGTCGTTGTCGCGATCGCCGCCGTGTCGCAATGGCTGATGGGGCTTTGCACGAACAAAATCACCTATCTGACCGTGCGCGACATCCGCGTCAAAGCGTTCGACCGATTGCAAAAAGTCCCCTTGCGCTTTATCGACACGACGCCGCACGGCGACATCCTCAGCCGCGTTGCCGTTGATGCGGAGCAGGTCGCGGACGGACTTTTAATGGGATTTACGCAGCTGTTCACGGGCGTTGTCACGATTTTCGGCACGATTGGATTCATGACGGTCATCAACGTTAAAATTACGCTGCTGGTCGTGTTCGTCACGCCGTTATCGCTGTTTGTCGCGAACTTTATCGCCAAACGCACTTTCAAATTCTTCAAAGTACAGTCGGAAACGCGCGGCGAAATGACGGCTTTAATCAACGAAACCGTCGGCAATTTAAAGTTGGTCAAGGCGTTCGGCTACGAAGCGAAATCCCGCGAAAAGTTTGAGGAAATCAACGCCCGATTGCAGGACTGCGGGGTCAAAGCGTTGTTCTTTTCGTCCATCACCAACCCCTGCACGCGCTTTGTCAACGGCGTTGTGTATACTTTGGTCGGCATTGTCGGGGCGTTAAGCGCGGTCGCCGGCGTGCTGACCGTCGGACAGCTGTCCTGCTTTTTAAGCTACGCGAACCAATACACCAAGCCGTTTAACGAAATTTCGGGCGTGATTGCCGAATTGCAAAGCGCGCTGGCGTCCGCAAAGAGGTTGTTCGAGATCATTGACGCGACGCCCGAAACGCCCGATGCGGCGGATGCGAAAGTCCTTGGACACGCGGACGGAACGGTTGATTTGGAACATGTATTCTTTTCTTACGTCCCCGAAATCAAGCTGATTGAGGATTTGTCGCTGAACGTCAAAGCAGGGCAGAAAATCGCCATTGTGGGCAAGACGGGATGCGGCAAAACGACGCTGATTAACTTGCTGATGCGGTTTTACGACGTCAATTCGGGCAGTATTTCGGTTTCCCAAACAAACGTTGAAAACATGACGCGCGACAGCTTGCGCGCCCAATTCGGTATGGTGTTGCAGGAAACGTGGCTGAAATCGGGAACGGTGCGGGAAAACATCGCTTACGGCAAGCCGCTGGCATCCGATTACGAAATCGTATCCGCCGCGGTCGCCGCGCACGCCGACGGGTTTATCAAACGCTTGCCAGACGGATACGACACCGTCATCGGCGAAGACGGCGGCAGTCTGTCACAAGGGCAAAAGCAGCTACTGTGCATTGCGCGCGCGATGCTGTCCCTGCCGTCCATGCTGATTTTGGACGAAGCGACCAGTTCGATCGACACGCGCACGGAAATCTATGTTCAGAAAGCTTTTGACGAAATGATGAACGGGCGGACAAGCTTTGTCGTCGCGCACAGGCTTTCGACGATTCGCCGTGCCGATTTGATTCTGGTCATGGATTCGGGGCATATCGTCGAACGCGGAACGCACGCGGAATTGCTGGAAAAAGGCGGATTTTACGCAGCCCTCTACAACAGCCAATTTGCCGTTTAAGGTTGATTTTAAAATTTTCCGCTTTTATTCTGCCGTAACTTTTTACCAAGGAGCTGAGCATGGCGAAAAACAAAATCATCATTGACACCGATCCGGGCGTGGACGACGCCGTCGCTTTGTTTATGGCAATGGCGGACGCGGACACCGACATTCTGGGCATTACCGCCGTCAACGGCAACGTCCCCGTTGAACAGGGCGAATACAACGCCCGCCGAATCTGCAATTTCGCTTGGCATTCGGGCATCAAAACCTTTAAAGGCTGCGACCGTCCCTTGAAACGTTCCGTTTTCAACGCCGAATGGATACACGGCAAGGACGGCTTGGCGGGACTGGATTTCGGCGAACCGACGTACAAAGGCGAATCGACGCCCGCCGTCGACTTTATCATTGACACGGTTATGAAATCGACCGAACGCGAAGTGTCGATTATCGCCATCGGCCCTTTGACCAACATCGCCACCGCGTTTTTGAAAGAACCGAAAATCATTTCCCGAATCCGCGAACTGGTCATTATGGCGGGCGCGTTCTGCGAAGACGGACCGCGCGGCAATTCGACGCCGTATGCCGAATTCAACGTGTACGCCGACCCGCACGCTGCGGAAATCGTGTTCGACTTGGGACAAAGAATCACCGTCATTCCGATGGAAGTCGGACAGCAAGCCTATGCGGACGAAGCGTATTTGGAACGCCTGCGCGACTTGAATTCCCGCTGCGCCGCCAAAAGCGCGGATTTGTTGGAGGAAACGGCGAAAGTCCTTGCCCCCCACCGTCAGAAAATGGCCGAGGAAGGCTTGGCGCCGGAAAACGGCACGTCGCTGTACGACCCGTGCGCGATTGCGTGCTTTCTGCGCCCCGCTTTGTTTTCGGGGCGTTACGGAACGGTGCAGGTCAACACCGACGCCAAAAGCGAACAGTTCGGCATGACGACCTTTGAACAGGGATCGAAACGCAACTGCTTGGTGACGTACAAAGTCGACAAAGAGCCGTTCCTGCAAATGGTCGCGGATTATCTGGCGAAACTGTCATGAGCGTTTACACCGGTCGGCTGTCCGTCGCGCCGATGATGGATTGGACGGACAGGCATTTCCGTTTTTTCGCCCGCCAATTCACCAAACGGACTCTGCTTTATACGGAAATGGTCACGGCGCAGGCGGTCGTGTTCGGCAACGCGGAAAAGCTGCTGAGTTTCAGCCTGCCCGAAAAGCCGCTGATTTTGCAGTTGGGCGGCTCTTCCCCCGATTTGCTGGGCAAAGCGTGCCAAATCGCGCAAAGCTTTGATTACGACGGCATCAACTTGAACGCGGGCTGTCCGTCCGAACGGGTCAGCGCGGGCAATTTCGGCGCGGCCTTGCGGCAAAATCCCGCGCTTATCGCCGATTGCCTGCAAGCGATAAAGGAAAACAGCCGCGTTCCCGTATCCTTGAAAACACGCATCGCGCTGGAAGAAATGACTCCGGATTCGGACGGCTACGACGATTTGTGCCGTCTGGCGGAATTGGTCAAACCTTTGACGACGGATTGGATTGTCCACGCGCGCAAAGCCCGTCTGAAAGGCTTGACGCCCAAGCAAAACCGAGAACGCCTGCCGCTGAATTACGATTTGGTTTACCGTTTCAAACGCGACTTTCCCGATTTGACCGTTTCAATCAACGGCAATATCGATTCTTTGGACGCGGCTTTGCGGCATTTACGGCATGTCGACGGCGTGATGATCGGGCGCGCGGCGTATGCGAACCCCGCTTTGCTGGCAGAGGCGGACAACATGATTTACGGCGAAAGCTCCTCCCCTGTTTCGCCCGCCGATGCCGTTTTGCAAATGCGCCCCTATATTGAAGAACAGCTGACGAAAGGCGTGCGCCTGAACGTGATAACGCGGCACATGCTGGGGATATTCAAAGGATGCGCGGGCGCGGCGGCATGGCGCAGGACGCTGACGGAAAACGCGGTTTTGCCCGACGCCGATTTTAAAGTTGTTGCACAAGCTTTAAAGAGTGTTATACCTATTAACTGAATTTTAATCATCAAAAGGACACGAATGATGAGCGATACGACACTTTTAATCCTTTCCGCCGTCATCGGCTATCTGCTGGGTTCGATTCCGTTCGGCATCGTGCTGACCCGAATGGCGGGGCTGGGCGACATCCGCAAAATCGGTTCGGGCAACATCGGCGCGACCAACGTTTTGCGCACGGGACGCAAGGATTTGGCTTTGCTGACGCTGATTCTGGATTCGGGCAAAGCGGCTTTGGCGGCGTTCATCGCGTCCTATTGCGTCCCCGAAGAAGGCATCAGCGACACCGCGGCTTTGATTGCGGGCACGGCGGGCGTTTTGGGACACAACTTCCCGATTTGGCTGAAGTTCAAAGGCGGCAAAGGCGTTGCGGCGACTTTGGGCGTCCTGCTTTACACCTGTTGGGAGGTCGGCTTGGCGTCGTGCGTGACATGGCTGGTTATGGCTCTGCTGTTCCGCTATTCGTCGCTGTCGGCTTTGGCGGCGCTGATTTTGGCGCCCGTATACGCTTATTTCTTCGCCACGCCCGAATTCGTTTACTTTTACAGCTTTCTGGCGGTGCTGGCGGTCATTCGCCACCATGAAAACATCCGCAGATTGATTCGCGGCGAAGAATCGAAAATCAAGCTGAAGAAAAAAGCCGCATGATTGATGCCGAAAAAATCGCAAAAGTCCGCTTGATACGGTCTGAAAACGTCGGGGTTGCGACGTTTTCCGCCCTGCTTGCCCGCTTTGGTTCGGCACAGGAAGCGTTGCTTCATCTTTCCGATTTTGCCCGCCTCGGCGGGCGCAAGCGTCCTTTGAACATCTGTTCCGAATCGGCGGCAACGGCTGAAATCGACCGCCTGTATAATGCAGGCGGCGAAATGCTGTTCAAGGACGACGCGGATTATCCCGCTTTGCTGAAAGCCCTGCCCGACGCGCCGCCCGTGCTGTCCGTTTTGGGCAACAAAGCGTTGTTCAACAGCCCGTCCGTCGCCGTTGTCGGCACGCGCAACGCAACAATCAACGGCAGAACAATCGCGCGCACGATTGCAAATGATTTGGTCAAATCGGGCTACACCGTCGTTTCGGGATTGGCGGTCGGCATCGACGCCGCCGCGCACGAAGGCGCGCTGTTCAACGCGACAAAAAAAGCGTCCACCGTCGCCGTTTTGGGAACGGGGCTAAATATCCCCTACCCCGCGCAAAATCGCAAGCTGTACGACGAAATCCGCGAAAAGGGACTGCTGGTTTCCGAATACGCTTTGGATACCAAGCCGCAGCCCGCGAATTTTCCCCACAGAAACAGAATCATTTCGGGCATCGCCTGCGGGCTGGTCGTGATAGAGGCGACCTTGCGTTCCGGTTCTTTGATTACCGCAAACCGCGCTTTGGAACAGGGAAAGGAAGTCTTCGCCGTTCCCGCCACCCCGACGGACGAACGCGCAAAGGGCGTCAACCATTTGATAAAAACGGGCGCCCCTTTGGTCGAATCCGCGGATGACATCATCGCCCATTTGACAGGGCTGCCGATGCTGTCTTTGAACGAAGCGGCCGAGCGCAAAACCGTCGAAAATCCCGTAGAAACGCTTGAACAAAACGAGCTTTCGGCCGACGATTTGCTGAAACAGCTGGACGGCACGCCGACCGATTTGGACGCTTTGATACGCGAAACGGGCTTGCCAGCGCCCGCAATTTCCGTTTTATTAGTAGAGTTGGAACTCGCCGGACGAATCGAACGTCTGCCGGGGAACAAAATTATCCGCATATCCACAGGACAATGAAACATGGACGTCGTTATTGTAGAATCCCCCGCAAAAGCCAAGACGATTAACAAATATCTGGGCAGCAATTACCAAGTAATTGCCAGCTTCGGACACATTCGCGACCTGCCCGCCAAAAACGGATCGGTTCGCCCCGACGAAGATTTCGCCATGGATTGGGCGATTGAACCCAAGGACGAAAAACACATCAAAGCCATTGCCTCTTTGGTCGCCAAAGCGGACACCGTCTACCTCGCAACCGACCCGGATAGAGAGGGGGAAGCCATCGCCTGGCACGTTTTGCAGGAACTGACCAAACGCGGCAAGCTGAAAAACAAAAACGTCAAACGCGTCGTGTTCAACGAAATCACCAAATCGGCTGTTACGAACGCGATGAAAAACCCGCGCGTTATCGATATGCCGCTGGTTGACGCGTATCTGGCGCGGCGGGCTTTGGATTATCTGGTGGGCTTTACGATTTCGCCCGTTTTGTGGCGCAAGCTACCGGGCAGCCGTTCGGCGGGACGCGTGCAGTCGGTCGCTTTGCGCTTGGTCTGCGACCGCGAAAACGAAATCGAAGCGTTCAAACCGCAGGAATACTGGACGATTGACGCGGACTTTATGACGCCCAAGGCCGATTTGTTCACCGCGCATCTGTCCGTTTTGAACGGCAAGAAACTGGGCAAATTCACTTTGGCGAACGAAGCGGACGCGAAAGCCGCCGAATCCGCCATCAAAGCGGCGAATTTCGACGTCGGCGCAATTGAACGCAAGACGGTCAAACGCTCCCCCGCTCCGCCGTTCACGACTTCGACTTTGCAGCAGGAAGCCGCGCGCAAGCTGTTCTTTTCCGCGAAAAAGACGATGCAGCTGGCGCAGCAGCTGTACGAAGGCGTCGACATCGGCGGCGAAACGGTCGGCTTGATTACCTATATGCGTACCGACGGCATCCAAATGGCGCAGGAAGCAATCAACGAAGCGCGCGTCGTCATCGGCGAGGAATTCGGTGACAAATACCTGCCCGAAAAACCGCGCTATTACAAAAACAACGTCAAAAACGCGCAGGAAGCGCACGAAGCCATCCGTCCCACGTCTTTGCACCGCAAACCCGAATTCGTCGCGCGCTTTTTGACCAAAGACCAAAAAGCCCTGTACGAACTGGTGTACAAGCGCGCTTTGGCGTGCCAGATGCAAAACGCCGAAATCGACAAAGTCGCCGTCGACTGCCCGTCCCGCGACGGTTTGATTGTCATGCGCGCAACGGGACAGACGATTGCGTTTGACGGTTTTTTGAAAGTGTACTTCGAAGATTCCGACGACGCCGACGATGAAAACAACACGCTGCTGCCGCCGTTGACGACGGGCGACGCTTTGGAACAGAAAGCCGTCCGTCCCGAACAGCACTTCACCCAGCCGCCGCCCCGCTATTCGGAAGCAAGCCTTGTCAAAAAGCTGGAAGAACTGGGCATCGGCAGACCGTCGACATACGCGTCGATTCTGTCTGTTTTGCAGGACAGGCAATACGTCCGTTTGGAAAAACGCCGCTTTATTCCCGAAGATCGCGGCCGCATTGTTACCGTATTTATGGAAAACTTTTTCAACAAATATGTTCAATACGACTTTACGGCGGATTTGGAAAATGCGCTGGACGACGTGTCGGCGGGCAAGCTGAACTGGAAAGCTTTGCTGCGCGATTTCTGGGACGCGTTTGACCAGACGGTCAAATCGGTCGAACCGCTGACGATTACAGACGTTTTGAACACGCTGCAGGAATGTTTGTCCGAACATCTGTTCCCGACGCCCGAATCCCGAATCTGCCCCGAATGCGGCAAGGAAAAAGGCGGCAGATTGAGCCTTAAAATCGGCAAATTCGGCGCGTTCATCGGATGTTCCAACTATCCCGAATGTCGCTATACCCGCCCGTTCGGCGGCGAAACAAGCGGAGAACAGACAGCGGAGGAACCCGACCGCCGCCTGCTGGGCACCGCGCCCGACGGCGAGGAAGTTTTCGTCCGCAAAGGTCCCTACGGCTACTATGTCCAGCAGGGCGAAGACGCGCCCAAGAAAAAAGGCGAAAAATCGACCGTCAAGCGGATGTCCCTGCCGCGCAACATGCCTCCCGCGGAACTGACTTTGCAGGACGCTCTGGCTTTGCTTGAACTGCCCCGCACATTGGGAACGGATGACAGCGGGCAAGCCGTTTCGGCGGGAATCGGGCGTTTCGGTCCGTACTTGAAACTCGGCAGCACGTTCAAATCCCTGCCCGCGTCGGAAAATATCCTTACCGTCGATCTGCCCCGCGCTTTGGAACTGCTGGCGACGGCGAAACCCAAAGTCCCGCCGCAGGAAATCGGCACGCATCCCGCCGACGGCAAGCCGATTGTCACGGCTTCCGGACGGTTCGGGCCTTATGTCAAACACGGCAGCGTGATTGCGTCTGTTCCCAAAGCGATTCGCGACGAAAACCGCGCGCCGACTTTGGAGGAAGCGATTGCCCTGCTTGCCGCCAAAGCCGAAAAAGGCGGCGCGAAAAAAGCCGCAAAAACAGCGGAAAAGAAAGCCGCTCCGAAAAAAACGGCGGCAAAGAAAACAACGGCTAAAAAGACGACCCGCAAAACAACCAAGAAAACGGAGGCTTGATGAGCAAATCCAAACAGCCCCTGCCGACGATGGACGACATTGTCGCTTATTTGAACGAAAATTCGGGCAAAGTCGGCAAACGTGAAATCGCCCGCGCGTTCAACGTTCGCGGCGACGACCGCGTCAAGCTCAAAGAAATGCTCAAAAATCTGAAAGCGTCGGGCAAAATCGAAAAATCGGACGGCAAGAAAATGATTCCCGCCGACGGTCTGCCCGAACAATGTCCGTGCGAAATCACGGGCATCGACAGCGACGGCGAATTGGTCGCCCGCCCGCTGAATTGGAACAAGCCGACGCCCGCGCCGCAAATTCTGATTACGGATTTGGGTCGCCTGCGTCCGCCGCCCAAGGAAGGCGATTTTGTCGTTTTAAAGCTTCATCCCGCGGGCAAGCGGTTCTTTCACGGGGCGGTTTTGCGCCGTTTGTCGGACAAGCCGAACCGTGTTGTCGGGCTGTTTGACACAACGGGCGGCAAAGGCGGACATATTCTGTCAGTCGACCGCCGCCTGCATCAGGACTATATCGTCGCTTCCCTGCATACGAACGGCGCGAAAAACGGCGACGTCGTCATTGCGGAGGTCATCGGTTCGGCACTGAAACAAACTGCCCGCAAAGCCAAAGTCGTCCAAATCATCGGCAAGGCGAACGCCCCCAAAGCCGCCAGTTTGATTGCCATAGCCCTGCACGGCATTCCGACGGAATTTTCGGCGGAAGCGTTGAAACAGGCGAAAAAAGCCAAACTGCCCGATATGAAAAAACGCGTCGATTTGCGCGATATTCCGCTGGTTACCATTGACGGCGAGGACGCGCGCGACTTTGACGACGCGATTTTTGCCGAACCCGACAAAGACGGCTGGCATCTTGTTGTTGCGATTGCCGACGTCGCCTATTTCGTTCGCCCGTACGAACCTTTGGATTTGTGCGCGCGCGAACGCGGCAACTCGGTTTACTTTCCCGACCGTTGCGTCCCCATGCTGCCCGAAGAACTGTCGACGGACTTGTGTTCTTTGAAACCGAACGAAGACCGCCCCTGCATTGCGGCGCATTTGTGGATTAACAAAAACGGCAAACTGCAAAAATCGAAATTCGTGCGCGCCGTCATGCGCTCCGCCGCGCGGCTGAACTATCACGAAGTCCAAGCGGTTTTTGACGGGAAAATGCCCGAAATGAACGACGATTTGCGCCGTCACTTGCTGGATTTGCAGGGCGCGTACAAAGCGCTTGCCGCCGCGCGTGAAAAACGCGGAGCTTTGGAATTGGACGTTATCGAACGCGAAATCACCCTGAACGACAAGGGGCAAATCACCGACATCCGCCCGCGCGAACGGCTGGACAGCCACAAAACGGTCGAAGAATTCATGATTGCCGCGAACGTCGCCGCCGCCCAAACGCTGGAAACGCACGACATCCCCGCGATGTACCGCGTTCACGAACCGCCAAGCGCGGACAAAGCCGAATCTTTGCGGACGTTTTTAAGTTCCGTCGGACTGAAAGTCCAGCATACCGATCAAGAAAGCCTGAACAAAGTCCTTGAAAAAGTCAAAGGCACGCCCCGTGCCTATATGGTCAACGAACTGGTTTTGCGATCCCAAAGCCAAGCGCGCTACAGCCCCGAAAACTTGGGGCATTTCGGTCTGGCTTTGGACAAATACGCCCATTTTACGTCTCCCATCCGCCGCTATGCCGACTTGCTGGTGCATCGCGGATTGATTTCCGCCTTAAAACTGGGCGGGGACGGCTTGATTGACGAAAACGGCGAACTGACTGCGGATTTGGAGGATGTCGGCGAACACATCTCCGCCACGGAACGCCGCGCCGCCGCCGCGGAACGCGATGCAGAGGAACGCTATCTGTCCGCGTATCTCAAGGACAGAATCGGCGAACGTTTCGGCGGAGTTATCAACGGCGTCAGCCGTTTCGGGCTGTTTGTTACAATCGACGACATCGGCGCGGACGGCTTAATCCCCATCAGCACGCTTCCCAACGATTTTTATGTGCATGAGGAAGAACGCCACCGCCTGTACGGCGCAAACACGGGCAACACCTACGAACTGGGCGAACACGTCGAAATGATTTTGGCGGAAGCGACACCCGTCACGGGCGGTCTGTTGTTTCACCTGCTGGATGCGGGCGTCAAAAAAGCGCGCAAACCTGCCCCGAAAAAATCCCGCAAGCCCGCCAAGCGCAAAAGGAAATAAGCCATGCTTTTACGGGTGCTTTTTGCCGCTTTGCTGACAGCGTCGACGGCGCACGCCGCGCCCGTATGGTGGGAAAACGTCGTCAGCGACACCAAACTGCCCATTCCCCGCATGGAACGCGTTTTGACCGCGGCTTGCCATATAACGACCCAAAAATCGCTGAAACCCGTCACCGCCCGCGAACTGACCGAAACGGCTGTCAAAAGCCTGTCCACGTTCGACCAGAAAATCACGGCGGCTTTGGACGGAAAGCGCGTGATTTTGTTCGCGGACGACAAAGTGCTGAAAAGCTTCAGCGCGCCCGACGAAAACGATTGCGACGACTGGTCGCGCCTGCTGCTGGCGGCGGCGGTGGAAGCCCGTCCCTTTTCGCCTAAAGCGCAAAAAGCGGATGCGGAGGAATTTTACAACATTTTCATCAACGCCTATCTGGGCACGCTTGATTCTTACGCGCATTTTGAGGGTAACGACTCAACGGAACCGGCGGCTTTGAAAAATCCCGCCAGCATCGGCATCCGCTACCGCCGCATCGGGCGATTTTTGGAAATCACGGCAATTCTGCCCGACAGCCCCGCCGCATCGGGCGACATCCAAATCGGCGACCGGATTGTTGCGATTGAGGGCAAGGCCGTTCCCGATTTGTCGCGGATTCAAATTTTGAACGCTCTGCGCGGCGAAGCAGGCACGACGGTTTCGTTGACGCTTCGCAGGGACGGCAAAATACGCAGGGAATTGCTGACGCGCCGCGCCGTTGTCGAATCTCCCGTCGCTTATTTCTTTGACGAACAATCAAAGCTGATGACGATTAAAATCACCGCCTTTTCAAAACGCACATTGGCTTCCATGAAAGCAACGCTGAAAACCGCTGAAAAACTGGGGGCGAAAGGGCTGATTATCGACCTGCGCGGCAATATGGGCGGTTTGCTCAAAGAAGCCGTTTTGACTGCCGATTTGTTCCTGCCGCCCGATTTGTTGATGATTCGCACTCAGGGACGCAAGGAAAACGACAAACAGGAATACTGGTCGACGAAAAAAAGCAGCCGCCCCGTTTATCCGATAGCGGTTCTGGTCGACGCAAAAACGGCGTCCAGCGCAGAATACTTTGCCGGCGTCCTGCAGGATTACCGCCATGCGACGGTTATCGGCACGCCCACTTACGGCAAAGGCGTTCTGCAAAGTGTCGATTCAATCGAAAACGCGGGTGAACTGTCCGTTACAACGGCGCGCTATCTGCTGCCGTCGGGGTATTCGCCGGACAAATACGGCGTGTTTCCGAACATCTGCACTTCGGGGCTGAATTTGATTGACATCGACAAAGTGCCGCCCGCGCAAACGCGCCTGCTGCCGTGGAGAAAAGGCACCGCCGCAATGAAAGCGCGCGCTTTGGCCGCCTGCCCGCGTCAAATTCGATCCGACAACGCGCTGGATGACGAAATCGCAAAACTTTTTTTGACGGATTCGACACGATATAACGGCGCTTTGACGTATTTTTCACTTGACAGTTTTCTGAAATAGGGTATTTTCAAGCTATCGTTTTTGATTTTTTTGATGGGTGAATTGTCATGGCAAAGCCTGCTACATTACAGATTAAGCTTGAAAGCACCGCCGGAACGGGCTACTTCTACACCACGAAGAAAAACCCCCGTACGAAAACTGAAAAACTCAGCTTGAAAAAGTACGATCCGAAAGCGCGCAAGCACGTTGTTTTCAAAGAAACGAAAATGCGCTAAGGCGTTTCGTTTTGAAACAAAAAAGCCCGTTCATTCGGGCTTTTTTTGTACGTTGCCGCGAAAAATCGAAACGGTGAGCCAAGCAGTCCCGTGCCGACCAATCACAAGATTGCTTTGTCGCTACGCTCCGCGCAATTTCGGTATTATTTATCTGATTGATAATAAATAAAAATCGAAACTGCGAGCAAAGCGAAGCAGTCCCATGCAGACAATGGCACGCCCCCTTACGGGGTTCGCAATTTCGATTCTTGGTTTCCTATCGAAAAAAAAATGAGGAATCGAAACTGTGAGGGCGTAGCCCGTGGCAGTCCCGTGCACGCATTGGCACGCCCCTTGTGGGATTCGCGATTTCGATTCTGTTATTTTTTACAAAACATAGGATATTTTTATGCGCCTGTTGTTTTTGCTTTTGCTGTTTGCCCTGCCCGTCCGCGCCGACGGATATACGCCGATACTGCAAGCCGTCGTCGATGGTGATAATATGGCGATTGAAGCTTTGCTGCACAAGGGCGCAAACGCAGAAGACGCCGATGAAACGGGCATGACCGCGCTGATGATCGCCGCGAAAAATAATCCCGACGCTTTAGTGCCTTATGTATTGATTTCCAACGGCGCAAATCCGAATAAACTGCACCCGAAAACGGGATGGACGGCTTTGTTTTACGCCGTCCACTACAATTCAAATCCAGACGTCGTGCGCGCGCTGGTAACCAACGGAGCGTTGTTGAACGTCCGCGATATTTTGGGTAAAACGGCGGCGGACTATTTGGCGCTGAACCCGAAATTGCGCGATACGGAAACGGCCGACATCCTTAATCCCGATTATTATCCGTCCGATTCTTCCGCATCCCGATAGGACACGATTTGCACAGAAACGGGCTTGTCGTCCGGCTCTTTCAGCGTTCCCAGCAGCTTGGCAAGCAGTTCGCAGCCCTTCAGCACAGTCGCCGATTGATATTCCGTCATCCCCGTCGGATGCCCCGATTTGTCCAGAACAGGAACAGGCTGCCGCGCAACCTCTATTACTTCCTTGACCGTATCAATCAAATAATCCACCATTTCGGCGGATTGAGTCTGTTTTTTCTTTCTCATTTCATCCCTCCAAATTATAACATAATGTCATATTTTGAAGAAGTTTTCAAGTTCTATAAAAAAACGCCCCGTTTAAAAGGGCGTTTTTCATTGTTTTACCTTTATTTGGAAATCCTGTCCAGCCAGTCGCTCAAACCGTCAGTGTCGTTTCCGTATCCGTGCCAGCCGTCTTGGACAACCGTGCAGCCTTTGCATTGATTGGTCATGTCGGCGATTGTACGCTGACGTCCGCCGCCGCCGTGCGTGATAAAGGGAACAACCGTTTTGCCCGCGAAATCATAGCTTTCCAAGAAGCTGCTGACTTGCGGCGTAATCGTTCCCCACCAGTTGGGCGATCCGATGAACACGACGTCATATTGCGCCATATTGGGAACGCTTGTTGTCAGTTTGGGGCGGAAACCGCTTAAAATTTCCTGTTTTGCCTGTTCCGTCATCGGACGGTATTCGGCTGGATAAGTTCCTTCCGCTTTGATTTCAAACAAATCGCCGCCGACTTTGGCGTGAATCGCTTCCGCCACCGTTTTCGTGTTGCCGCTGTACGAATAATAAGCGACCAAAACTTTTTTGCCTGTCATGTCGACCTCCCCGGCTTGCGCCGTTCCAAAACCCAGAGCCGCCAATAAAGCCGCCCCGAACATCATTGCTTTTTTCATTTTTCGACCTCTTTGATTTCCTCGATTGTTCTCATCGCCGCGGGCGCGCCGATGTACGGCATCGCCTGAACAACCGCGGCGGTCAAGACATCCTTGCCGTTGCCGATTTTCAAGTTCGTTTTGATGCGGTGTTCGGCTTCGTCCTTTGCGCCCAAAGCCGCCGCAACGACCAAAGACAGCAATTCGCGTTTTTTCGGTTCCAAGCCGCTGCGCGACGCGTAATCGGCATAAAAAGCTTTTGCCGCGTCTTTCGCCGAAGCCGTTTCGTCCAGCCGCTTGCGTTCCGCCCCCGCCGCGGATTCCAGCGGCAGTTCAATCCCGCGCGCCTTGGCGACTTCGTTAAACGCTCCGACCGCGTTCAGCGTGCGCGGATACCCGATAAAGGGCGCGCAGGCGTAAATCGCTTCCCGCACTTCCAAAGGCGTGTTGCCGACGTTCAGCGCGGCGTTGATGTGCGCTTTCAGCTGAGGCAAAGTCTGCAAAGCCGCCAGCGACGACACCGTAATCAGTTCGCGCGTTTTGTTGTCCAAATCGCCGATAAAGAACACTTCGCCGAAAATGTACTGCTGCAAAGTTTCCAGCAATTCGGGATCGGTCGGACTCGCCGTCCGTTTTCCTTGGAACAATTCCTCATAAACCCCGTCCGTTTTTTCGTTCATCGTTTCCTCCGCGTTTGCAAAGCCCGATACGGCACACGCCGTCGCAACCAGTGCATATTTTACGAATTTCATAAGTTTCTCCCCAGTTTGTAAGCCTGTTCGACATACGGCGTTCCGTTGACCGCGCCCGCCTGCCACACGCCCGAAGCAATCACTTGCCCCGCGTCCTGCCAGCCTAAATAGTCCAGCAGCACTTTATAGTGGCTTTCAATCGGTTTCGCCTGCGAAGCCGCCGTGTTGGCGTACGTCATCAGCAACACCGCCTTTTTGGGACGGTGAATTTTGCTGTTAATCGCGTAAAAGCGATCAATCACGGCCTTCAGCTGCGCGGAAACGCCGAAATAATACATCGGCGTCGCGAACACGACCGCATCGGCTGTAACGATATTGTCGCGCACGAATTCAAAATCATCCTTGAACACGCACGGACCGTCCATGCCGCACGAATTGCAGGCAATGCACGGATGCACGTTTTTAAACGCCGAATCAAAGCGCACGACTTCATGCCCCGCTTCGGTCGCCCCTTTGATAAAGCTGTCCGCCAAAGTGTTAGAATTTCCGTTTTTGCGGGGACTGCCCGTTAAAACAAGGATTTTCATTTTCTGCTTCTCCCGCTCTTTTGCGGCGACGGCAATACGGCTCAGCGCCGCCGTGCCGACGACAGCCGCCGTCGTCTGCATTGTTTTCTTGATAAAATCGCGTCTGTTCATCCGATTCGCTCCTTGAATGGAAAAATGATAACCTTTAGAGTTCACTTTAAGTCAAGACATTTTTTCGCTTTGGTTTGACAAACGGGGTTTTGCGCATTATGCTTCGCGGCGTTTGAACAAGAGGAGAGTAACATGCCCGCTTATGAAACCGTTTTGAAAAACAAAGATGCTTCGGCGCAGGAATTGGCGCAAGCCGTCGCGGCGTTGATTGAAGCGGGGGCGGACATCGCCGTTTTATTGTTCATGGCGGTCGAATCCGACAATCTGCCCGCCGTCAAAATGCTGATGGAAGCGGGGGCGAACCCGACTTTGGTCGTCGCGAACGAACAAAACGCCGTGTCGCTGGCAATCAACGAAGAAAAGTGGGAAATTCTGGATTATTTGATGACCCGTGATTTCAACCGCACCATGCTGTTTGAAGGCATTTCCGAACTCAGCCCGTCCATGATTGACTATCTGGAGGGCAAATACATCAAAGTCCCCCACGAATTAAAAAACGGCGAAGATTTGGATTGGATAAACCAAATCAACTAATTTAACTCACAGAAGCGGGATTTATTCGGAGCAGTCGCCCCTCACCCCTTCGGGGCCGCCGTTCCGGCGTTGCCTGCGCTTTGCTTCGGCCGAACCTGAGATGTTCATTCACCAAACTCCTTTACCCAACAAAAAAAAGCCACCTGTTAGGGTGGCTTTTTTTTGTTGGGTGCGGGAGTGGGATTTGAACCTCACGACCTTCAGGTTATGAGCCTGACGAGCTACCGGACTGCTCCATCCCGCGATAAAAACTGTATCGCGTTGCGATATGGATTTTATATATGCGGTTGACGCTTAAAAGTCAAGGACTTTTTTGATGTTCCGCTCTTTTTTTGTTGGAACGGATGATTTCCGCGTATTCGCCGGCCAGTTTCTGTCCGTTTTCGACCTGTTGCGGGGTCATTGTATTGAGCAAACGCTCCAAATCGGGCGACACTTCAACCAAATTTTGCACATTCGGAAACAGTTCGGACAAACTTAATACCAGCCACGCATACGCTTTTGACGGATCGGCCAGACCGTACGCATACAGCTCCGCCAGTTTTCTGCCCGCGCCGGCATACCCTTGTTCCGCAGCTTTTGTCAGCCATTCTATCGCCTTTTCATTGTTCTGAGGCACGCCTTTTCCGTCTTCGTACAACATTCCCAAACGGGTTTGAGCCTGCGCCAGCCCCATTTTCGCCGCTGTTTCGTACAGTTCTGCGGCACGAGCGAAATCTTGCGGAACGTTTTTTCCCGTTTCCGCCAAAATGCCCAGCTTGACAATCGCCTCCGCGTTTCCCTGCCGCGCTTGGACCGTCAGCCATTTGACGTTTTCTTCCGCTTGAACGGTGTTAAAATGTTCATGTCCCGATTTGATGTAAATCATTTGAAGCTGCGTCATGGCTTCCAACGATCCGCGCGCCGCCGCCATATCGTACCATTTTTTCGCCAAAGCCGGATTTTTGGCCACGCCGCGCCTGCCGAACTGATAAATTTTTCCCAACATCAGCTGAGCTTTGACCTCTCCGCTTCGGGCGGCCTGCTCCAGCAAAGGAAGCAGATCCGCCGTGTTTTTTCCCGCGGCATCCAGAGCTTCCGCCCGTTCGTACGCCGCCTTGGCATCCAAAGCTTGAACGTGTTCGGGCAACAGCAGCAGCATTGCCAACAGCACCGCTTTCATTGCGTCTTCCTTTTGAATTCGGCAATGTATTCATCCAAAAACGGCGTGTTTTCAATGATTTGATTCCACGGTTGCGATCCGTGAACCAGCGCGCGAACCGTTGCGGGTTTCCACCAGTCGGGATATTCGGATTCGGGCAGGCGGTACGGCTGAAAAGACGCCATGCCGGCGGGCAATCGGGTGAATTCGTCGATGACGGCTTGATCGAAGTTGTCATATTCGGCATCCGTTTCGGCGTTTTTCATATTGACGCCGCCCAAATACGATCCCGCAAAGTTCACATTGCGCAAATCGGCGTTTTCCAAATCGGCCAGCCGCAAATCCGTTTGCGACAAATCGATTTGATGTCCCAAATCCCGACGAATTTTTTTATCCGTCAACGCTTTCAAAGCCAAATCCACATCGTCCGTCATCGGTTGTATCGGTTTGAACAAATCGGTTTGCGCCGACCAATGCCGCTCTTGTCTGATATATTCGGCCAAAATATCCGCCGCGGCGTTTTCCAGTTTTTTGTCGCGCGACGCCAAGCATCCCAACGTGCAGATTGCCCAAAGCCTGTCGTTCATCTCGGCCGGAGGATTGGCCAGCAAAGTCATCGCCCTCACCGCCATGTTTTGACCGCTTGATTTTCCCAAAACAACATCTTCGCATGCCGAACGCGAACATTGGAACGGTTTATTTTTCCATTTTTGACGGTACAGCCGTTCATCGTAAAACGCAGAATCGAAATCGGGAAAGTTTTCGGGCGGCAAAGTTTTTTTGTCAACGACGGCCTGTCTGATTTCGCTCAAAGGCACATCGGAAACCGCGGAAATGTCCGCCCCGCCGAAATCGGCTTTGTAAAATACCGCATCGTGAAATATCAAACTGCCTTTAAAAACGGCCTTTCTGAAATCGGCTTGTGTCAAAACGGCGTGATCCATGAACGCATTGTCAAACACGGCTTTGTAAAAAGTCGACTGTTTCAACGACACGCTTTTCATATAACAGTTCCGGCAGGTGATTTGCGAAAAATCGGCTTTGTCGGCAAGGGCGCCGTCTAGCACGACGTTGTCGAAAGCGGCTTGGCGGGCTTGAACATTGTCCATATTCAGCCGGTAAGCCATGACATCTTGCCATGCGGTGTTGGCGATATTGGCGTTTTTCACCGATGAAAAAGTCAAAACCGCATCGCGGATTTGCGTGTTGCTCAAATCCGCTTCATCGAAATTCGCCGTCGAAGCGTCAACGGAATGTAAATGCGAAAAGCGCATTTTCGCGCCTTTGAAAAATGATTTGGACAGATTGACGTCTTTAAATAAAACATCATCCAATTCCGCCCCGTAAAACAAAGTTTCCGAAAAATCGGAATTTAAAAAATACGCCCCTTTGAAAAACGAATTTGAGAAATTGTTTCCGGCCATTGTTCCTTGGGCGAATTCCGCTTTTTCAAAGTTGACATGCGACAAATCCAACGCATCGCATTGTTCCTTGCCGTAAACGGATTCGATGATATCGACGCTTTTCTGCATATTGGCGTTCTTGCGGACATCGTTGTTTGTCGGCGTGTAATAAGGAGCCGGCCACGGGTGGCATTTGCGCAAATAATCCGACACGGCCTGTTTTGCGGAACAAACCGTTCGGCCGTTGTCCAAATTATCCGTCGACATCAGCCAATGCAAAGTCGACAGGACGTCCGTCATATCGTTTTTACATTCTTTCAGTTCGCCGAAAGCCCATTCCGTCCATTCGCTTTTATCTTGCGGCCGTTTATTTTCGACAACGGCGGGGGGCAGCAGGCGGGCGTACGGCGTAAAAGGAAGCGAGCGGATTTTTGCTTCCGCCCTAACAGCTTTGACGGGGTTTTTCAAAGGATAAATTCTGACCTGCACGGGATTGGGTTCCGCCGCGGGTTTGGAAAACGTCTTTGACCGCCGCTTTGTTTTCAGTGTTTCGGGGGGCAAAATCATGACTTTTGCAGGGGTCAAAACGGCGTCGGCGGCTTGATTGTTTGTCCATTCCGCCGGTTTGTCGTACAGGGAAACGCCGACAGCCGCGTCAATGCCGTGCGGATTGGGCTTGGATAAAGCATCCGACGGCAAGGTGTTTGTCACCGTGCTTGTCAGCGTTCCCGACCGTGTCGGCGTTGTTTTGGACTCATGCAGGGAATCCGTGTGCGCCAAATCGGACACGGGCAAAAAGAAAACAACGACGTTTTTCGGAACGGCGGCGGCAATAACGGCGGAAGTCAGCAACACGCCGCCAATCGACAAACAGAGTCTTTCAAACTTTTTTGACATTGCGCTCCACCGTCGGCAGTCCTGCGCGCACCCACCCCGCCAGTCCTTTATCCAAAAGGGCGACATCGGCGAATCCGCTTTGTTTCAAAGCGTCATACGCATCGTAAACGGCTTTTTCGTCGCGCAAACCGACGACAACGACGGCCGTTTGTTTGAATCCCGCCAGTCTGTCCGCCGTTTCGGCCAATCTCAGCTTCAATTCGGCGCACGGCAGATTGATTGCGCCGTCAATATGTCCGAACAAGCCGTAAAATTCGTTTTTGCCGCGAATGTCTATAATCAGCAAATCTTTGCTTTTCATATTTTTTTCCAAATCGCGAGGCAAAACGAACACGGCGTTTTTGCCGCGGATTTTGCGCCGCAAAGCCGGAATCAAATGCACAACGGCATAATATGCAAACACGACAACCAGCAGACCGATGGCAAAGCTATTCATTATAAACGCCCCTTACAAAAAAAGATTTGGTGGTATACACTTGTCTTTGTAGAATATAAGGATATTCTATTGCAAAGATTTTTTAAAGGAGCTTTTTTATGACTCAAAACACCATCACCGTCATCGGGGGCGGATTGGCGGGCAGCGAAGCCGCTTGGCAGATAGCCAAAGCGGGAATTCCCGTTATTTTAAAAGAAATGCGTCCTGTCAAACAAACGCCCGCGCACCGCACGGACGGACTGGCGGAATTGGTGTGTTCAAACTCTTTGCGTTCCGACGACGCGATTCATAACGCCGTCGGTTTGCTGCACGAGGAAATGCGCCGCTGCGATTCGCTGATTATGCGCGCCGCCGATTTGAACAAAGTTCCCGCGGGCGGAGCTTTGGCGGTCGACCGCGCCGCTTTTTCCAAAACAATCGGGGAAGCGCTTGAAAATCATCCGCTTGTCACAATCGAACGCGCGGAAATGACCGAACTGCCCGCCGCGGATTCGGGCATGTACGTCATTGCGACGGGGCCCTTGACATCCGCAAGTCTGGCGGAACAAATCCAAGCCGTCGCGGGCGGGGACATTCTGCACTTTTTCGACGCCATCGCGCCGATTGTGACAGCCGATTCGGTTGATATGGCCAAAGCGTGGAAGCAGTCCCGCTACGATAAGGGCGACGGCGACGATTATATCAACTGCCCCATGGACGAAGAGCAGTACAACACCTTTATCGACAACCTGCTGTCGGGAGAAAAGGTCGCGTTCAAAGACTGGGAGAAAAACACCCCTTACTTCGAGGGCTGCCTGCCGATTGAAGTCATGGCGGAACGCGGACGGGAAACGCTGGCGTTCGGTCCGATGAAGCCCGTCGGCCTGCTTGACCCGCACACGGGCAAACGCCCCTATGCCGTCGTTCAGCTGAGAAAAGAAAACAAGCAGGGCACGTTGCTGAACCTTGTCGGCTTTCAAACAAAACTGGTGTACGGCGAACAAAAGCGAATTTTCAAGATGATTCCAGGACTGGAAAACGCCGAATTCGTGCGCTTGGGCGGGATTCACCGCAACACGTTCATCCATTCGCCGACCGTTTTGGACAGGACTTTGCGCTTGAAAGCGCGTCCGAATCTGCGTTTCGCGGGACAAGTCACTGGGTGCGAGGGTTATGTCGAAAGCGCCTCCGTCGGGCTGATGGCGGGACTGTTCGCCGCATGGGAAATGCAGGGCAAGGAAATCGTCCTGCCGCCGCCCGAAACCGCTTTGGGCGCGATGCTGAACCACATCACCGTATCGGCGGAAAGCGAATTGTTCCAACCGATGAACATCAACTTCGGGCTGATGCCGCCCCCGCCCGTCCCCGAAGGCAAACGCAAAATCAAAGGGCTTGACCGCAAACGCGCGCAAAGCGAACGGGCGACCGCCGCGCTGACGCAATGGCTTGAACAGGCAGGTTTGAAATGACGCACGACATCAAACGCACCAAAGACGCGAACGGCGAAAACTTCCCCGTCGGTTCCCGCTTGATTCCCGCAAAGTTGCGCCCGCACGTCATGGCGTTTTACGATTACGCCAGAACGGCGGACGACATTGCCGATTCCGATTTGCCGCGCATGGAAAAACTGAAACGCCTTGACGCTTTGGAAGCCGTTTTGCGCGGTTTACGCGACGCGGACGAAGACACGAAATGCGCAGAAACCCTGCGCAAAAGCTTGGAGGAAACGGGCGTCACCAATCAGCACGCTTTGGATTTGCTGAAAGCGTTCCGTCAGGACGCCATCGGCTTCACCTATAAAACATGGGAGGACGTCATGGCCTACTGCCGCAATTCGGCGGGCAGCGTCGGGCGCTACATGCTGGATTTGCACGGTGAAAATCCGTCGGCGTACTGGCCGGCGGACGCGCTGTGCGCCGCTTTGCAGCTGAACAACCACCTGCAGGATTGCCAAGACGACTACCAGAACCGTCAGCGCGTCTATATCCCGCGCGACTGGTTCAGCGACGAAAAAATCAAATACGAAGCCCTCAGCGACCATACGACTTGCGAAGCTTTACGCCGCGTGTTCGACCGCATGGCGGCGGCGATTGACAGCCTGTTGGTCGAAGGGTCGCCCCTGCCCCTTGTCATTCAGCATCGGGGGCTGAGAATGGAAGTCTGCGTCATTTACCGTTTGGCGCAAAGACTGCTGAAAAAACTGAAAAAGCGCGACATTTTGAAACGCAAAGTCGCCTTGGAAAAAACGGACTGGATGCTGGCGGGAACGCGCGGCGTCTGGGACGGATTGACACGAAAGAAAATCAAATGCATCAAGAAACAAGACCTCTTGCCGCCGAAGTAGAAGCCGTCGTCAAACGGTCGGGCAGTTCGTTTTACTGGGCGATGCGGTTGCTGGGCAAGCAAAAGCGCGACGCCATGTTTGCGATTTACGCGTTTTGCCGCGAAATCGACGACATCGCCGACGAACCCGCTTTGTTGGAACAAAAGCGGCGGGCTTTGCAGGTCTGGCGCAACGATTTGGATAAAATCTACGCGGGCGGACAGCCGACGCAACGAATCGCCGAAGCGCTGATTGAGCCGATAAAAACGTTTAATCTGCCCAAGGACGAATTCGTCGCCTTGATTGACGGCATGGAAATGGACATTCCCGACGGCATGCGCGCGCCGACAATGACGGAACTTCAGCTGTACTGCCGCCGCGTTGCAGGAGCGGTCGGCATGCTGTCCGTGTGTGTGTTCGGCGATTTTTCGGAAACGGCGCAGCGGTTCGCAATCACTTTGGGCGAAGCTTTGCAGCTGACGAACATCCTGCGCGATATGGACGAGGATATGGAGCTCGGCCGCCTGTATATGCCCAAGGAATGTCTGGACAAAGCGGGTATTGTCGTCACGGACGACACGCACCTGAGCGAAATTCTGAACCACCCGAATTTGGGTGTCGCCCGCGCGGCTTTGGCGGAACAAGCCTTGCTGAGGTATGCGGAAGCCGATGCCGCTTTGGACAAACTGAACGCCAAACAAATGAAGCCCGCCGTGATTATGCAGGCCGCTTATCGCAAAATCTTTGACGCGATGCAAAAACGCGGCTGGGACGTTGTGCGCCCGCGCATTAAAACGCCGAAATCGACGCTGCTGCTGACGGCTTTGCGTATTTGGCTGATTGGCAGGCAAGCGTGACCGTATACGTCATCGGCGCGGGTTTGGCGGGGTTGAGCGCGGCTTTTCACGCCCAAAAAGCGGGACATCATGTCGTTGTTCTGGAATCCGCCAATCATGCGGGCGGACGGTGCTATTCCTATTTGGACAAGGAATGGGACTGCATGCTGGATAACGGCACACATTTAATGCTGGGGGCAAACACCGCCCTGCTTGAAATCCTGCGCCAATGTCCGACCGAAACGCCTTTGCGGCCGATTGGGTCAAGCTTGACGTTTTACCGCCGCAACCTCAGCTGTTTCGCGGTGGATTTGAATCACCCCGTCAAAGCGTTGTTTCATCTGCCCGAATTGTACAAGCTATTGGCGGAATCCGTGCTGAACACTCCTGCGGAATCGGCGGACAAAGCCCTTTTGTTCAAAACGGCGAAGCTGTGCTTTGCGGCGCGGGACAAGCAAATTTATCTGGCAACTCCGTCGCTGAAGCAATCCGTCGTCGACCCGATTTACAATTATTTAAAGGACAAGGTCGAATTTTACTTCAGCCACCCCGCCCGCGGGTTCGAGATTGACCGCATTTTATCGGATTCCGTTGATTTTCTGATTTCGCCCGACGACAAAATCATTTCGACCGTTCCGCCGAAAAAAGCGGAATTCGGCACAATTATCAACATCCATTACAAAACGGACGCGACCCTGCCCGATAATTTGCCCGTCGCCGGATTGATTGACATGCTGCCGCATTGGGTGTTTTGCAAAAACGGCATCGTGTCCGTCACCATCAGCGCGGCGAACGGCTTGAATACCGCAAACATCGCCGAACGGGTCTGGGACGACCTTTGCCCGCTGCTTCATTCGCTGGACAGCACGCCGCCGAACCGCGTTATCATTGACCGCCGCGCCACATTATTGCAGACGCGCAAGACCAAACGCCCCGCCGCCGATTCCGAATTCGGCTTGATTTTGGCGGGGGATTCGACGGACACGGGATTGCCCTGCACGATAGAGGGCGCGGTGCGTTCCGGCAAAACGGCGGCGAACCTGCTCTGATTGCTATCTTTACCGCCCACCGGCAAAGCCTGTATTCTGTAGGAAAAGGAGGAATACCATGGCTTTTGAATTACCCGTTCTGCCTTATGCGGCAAACGCGCTTGAACCGTTCATATCGGAAAAAACGCTCGGCTTTCATTACGGCAAGCATCATCAAACTTACATTACGAATCTGAACAATTTGATTCGCAACTCGGCGCTGGCCAATAAAACGCTGGAGCAAATCGTCCTTGAAACGGCTGGAAAACCCGAAAAATCTGCGATATTCAACAATGCGGCGCAAAGCTTCAACCATGCGTTTTATTGGAAAAGCTTGTCCCCGAACGGCAACGGAAAGCTTCCCGACGGCACTTTCAAAACCGCCGTTTCACAAACGTTCGGCGGATTGGAAAGTTTGAAAGCCGAACTGAAATCCGCCGCCCTGTCCCAATTCGGCAGCGGCTGGGCATGGCTGGTCAAAACAAACGGCGCGCTGAAAGTCGTCAAAACGGCAAACGCGGACACCCCCGCGGCGCACGGACAAACGCCTTTGCTGACCATTGACGTCTGGGAACACGCGTATTATCTGGATTATCAAAACAAACGCGCCGATTACGTCCAATCCGTCGTCGACAACCTGCTGAACTGGGAATTCGCGGCGGCGAACTTCGGTTCATCCGACAAATGAAAAGCGTTTTCCGTCCCATTCCAAGCAAAACGGCGTCCCGTGCGGAACTTGCGGATATTTTTGCCCGAACGCCAACATTGTGCAGCGAATGGCGGCGCTGTGTCCCGATATGCCGACGCGGTCGCAAGGGTACTGTTCGGCAATGTCCGTCAAAGCGGCCAGCCAGCGCGTCTGAATTTGTCGCTTTGTTTCCCCGTTCGGAAAGCACACGTCCATGTCTTCCGGTTCCAAACTTTCCCACCGCGGGGCGATGTCGGGGAAAAGGGCGTAAATTTCGTAAATGGTTTTGCCCTCCGCCGCGCCGAAGCATCCTTCGATTAGCCCGCCGCATTCCATGACGGGAACGTTGATTTTGTCCGCAACAATTTTTGCGGTCTGCACGGCGCGCAGCAAAGGCGACGTGAATATCGCTTGAATTTTGCAGGGAATCAAACTGTTTGCCAGATTTTCCGCCTGCCGCACGCCCGTTGCGTTCAGCGGCGCGTTAATCAGCCGCCCCTGCCAGCGGCGTTCGGCGTTCATGTCGGTTTGCCCGTGACGGAACAAATAAAACAGCTTTTTCATCGTCATAAAACTTTAATTGTTTATTAACGGCTGAAGTTATGCCATACTGTAGAATCATAGTAAATATTTTTCGGGGATATCTCATGCGAAAATTAATTCTTTGTCTTGGCGTTCTGCTTTGGTCGGCGGGGGCTTCGGCCGCCCTGCTGAACGATGCGGACGCTTTTGTCATCGCGCGCAGCGCAAAGCTGGGCGAAATGGACGACAGTTTCGACGCCTTTAAAAAGGTCAACAAAAAACTCGGATGCGCGCCGGGGGAAACCGATTGCGTCGGTCCGACTTTGTGTAAAACGGATTCGCACTGCAAGGACGACGAATACTGCGCCAAAACCAAAAAATGCGTGAAGCTGTGTTCGGGCGGCGTCAATTCGGACGGCGAAAAATGTTCGGATTACCCGCGCATGCCCGAATGCGAACCCAAAAAGACGGGGCATCAGTCCTACTGCGCCTGTACGGAAACGTCCTGCGGCGAAGGGTGGAAATGCGTCGAACAAAGCGGCATGAAGCAGTGCGCCGCCTGTTCCGCGGGCGAAGCGTGCGGATGCCCCGACGGTAAAACGGCCAACGGCAAAGGCGGCTGCGGCGGCTGCAACTCGAACGAAGACTGCGCGGGCAACGAAATCTGCGCCGGCGCGGGAACTGCCGAAGCCGAATGTAAGCCGGTTAACTGCTCCGCCGGAACTTTTCCCAAAGATCACGATTGCGCCAAATGCAGCACGCTGGATCCGAACTGTCTGGAATGTACGGAAACGCAATGCACGGCCTGCCTGCCCGCCTATGATTTGGTTAACGGCAAATGCGTGCTGAAAACGTGTCCCGACGGCCAGTATCTGGACGAACTTACCGGCACATGCAATCCGTGCGCGGCGGGATGCAAAAAATGCACGGCCGCCGATGCCTGCATCGAATGTGAAGCCGCTTATGACTTGGAAAACGGCGTGTGCAAAGCCAAAGATTGCGGCGAAGGCATGTATCTGAACGCCGAAACGGGCGAATGTCTGTCCTGCCCCGCCGAATGTGCGACATGCACGAACGTTGCGAACGGCAGTGAAACGACGCAGTGCGTCACCTGCGCCGACGGTTATCACATGGCGGACGGCGTTTGCGTCGCGAACGGCTGCGCGGATATGAATCTGGCGACAGAATGTGCTGCGAATGAAAAGAAAACTGCGGCCGGAACGGCAACGAACGGGGAACAGTGCTATACTTGCGAACCCCAGTGCCGCAAAGACGCGGATTGCGACGGCACGCAGAAATGTTCGCCGGACGGTGAATGTGTGCTGAAAACCTGCGCGGAAATGGGATACGTAACATCCTGCCCCGCGGGTTATTTGAAAAACGAAGCCGCGGTCGGTTCGGACGGCATGTGCTATACCTGCCAGAACCCCGCGAAAGACTGCCCCGCGGACAAACCCGCTTGGGACGGCAAAAAATGCGTCCAATGCACCGCGAACAGCCATTGCGAAAGCTTTGAATACTGCAAAGACAACCAGTGCGTCCTGCAGGCGGGCAAGTGTTATACTAGTGATGATTGCACAAGTAACGACTATTGCAAAAACCACTCTTGCGTTCCGGCATGCGATCCGAATCCGTGTTCCGGTCAGCAGCCGAGGTGCGTTCCCTCTAGCCACAGTTATTTCTGCATGTGTACATCGACCAGTTGCCCGAGCGGATATTCGTGCAATGAGTCCTCACCGTTTGATTGCAAATCGAATACGTGCAAAAGTGACAACGATTGCGTAAATAATAAAATGTGTTCCGGCGGAAAATGTGTTGACCCTTGCGATCCGAACCCATGTTCTGGAAAAACGCCTACATGCATACCTGTTACCCATAAACCTGTTTGTTATTGCACAAGAACGTCTTGCGGTGAGGGATATGAATGTGAGACAACCATATGCAAACCTTTAACCTGCAAAACCAACGCAGACTGCCATAACCAGAAAATGTGTTCCGGTGGAAAATGCATTGATCCTTGCGAGAAAAACCCGTGTTCCGGTCAGCAACCGAGGTGTGTTTCCTCTAACCACAGTTATTTCTGCATGTGTACATCAACCAGTTGCCCGAGCGGATATTCGTGCAATGGTTCTGCCCCGTATGATTGCAAAGTTGCCACAACGGAATCCTGCACGACGGATGACGATTGTTCGGCGGACAAAAAATGCTCCGACGGCTATTGCGTCTATCGCGAATAAAATAACTACCTTACAGAAAAAGCGGCCTCCTCGGCCGCTTTTTTTTACGTCCCTTCAAGGCCGCTCCGCAGTAAAAAAAAACGCCATTGCGAGTCCGCGTCAGCGGACGTGGCAATCAACTAACTCCGCGTTTGTATCGGCGCTCTGCAAATGGATAACCACGTCGGGCTAAAGCCCTCCTCGTTATGACGAAAATGGGGCGGAACGGGTGCCGATGCCTGCGCGGAATAACAAGAATCGTCATTGCGAGCCCCGACAGGGGCGCGGCAATCTATTGACTCCGCCTTTGCTTCAGCATCCTGCAAATGGATAACCACGTCGGGCTGAAGCCCTCCTCGTTATGACGAATATGGGGCGGAACGGGTGCCGATGCCTGCGCGGAATAACAAGAATCGTCATTGCGAGCCCCGACAGGGGCGCGGCAATCTATTGACTCCGCCTTTGCGGTCAGCCACCTGCAAATGGATCGCCACAGCCCTAAAGGGCTTCGCGATTGTTAGAAAGAAGTATGGTAAAAGAGAGCGGAAAGGATCGGCGGACG